>OBXC01000014.1_pt1 | contig 190670 bp, 162 predicted proteins | sample 1538111 | NCBI WGS metagenome assembly OBXC01 (sample SAMEA2580137, study PRJEB22360) | human gut metagenome | biome: human gut; feature: human-associated habitat; material: faeces | place: Denmark | collected 2008/2010
AATCGGTCGAGGGCATAACCAAGTGGTGATAGGAGAATGGATGGAGAGAGAAAAACTTAGAAAAGTAGTTGACTGTATGTGATTTTGAAGTTATATTAATAATATATAGGGGATTGGTCAAATGGTATGATAGGAGTCTCCAAAACTTTTGGTGGGAGTTCGATTCTCTCATCCCCTGCTTTAAACCGCGTATTTACGCGGTTTTTTAATACCGTAGTTTGTACTAGAACACAAAATAGAACACAAGCAAAAAGAGCCTTTTCATGCTAGATTAGATAGCGGAAAGGGCTCTTTCAATTTCTGCTTGTTTATGTTCAGTTGTTTTGTTATTTCGATAATAATATTTTTTGGTAGTTATAACATCCGAATGCCCCATTTGATTGGCAACTAATGTTTCGGCTACTTGATTATCGAGAAGTGTAGTCCCATAGGTCTTACGAATTTTATGCATTGGGCGAAATGGAATATCTAGTTTTTTACAAGTGCGTTTTAATGCTTCACTGAAACCTTTGATTTTAATTCGTTTTCCATTTTCCTCAAACAAAAATTCGTTAGGAGCAGAGTTTAGTTCCTTTATCCGTTGTAGAATTTGTACTGCAAAGTTGTTAAGAATTATATGACGATTACCAGCATCAGTTTTTGCGAAATTCTGGATAGCAACAACATTTTTACGTTGTCCTTGTGCATTTATTTCACTATAATGAACTTCTGTACGACGGACATGAATGAAACTGCCCTTTGTACTTAGTTGAATATCTTCTGGTTTTAAGGCGGCTAATTCACCGACACGCATACCTGTCACAAATACTAATAAAACACCTAAATATCTAATGGAATCCTTTTTTAAAAGATAGTCTTTCAAAAGAGGAATTTCTTCTTCATTGTATACTTCTTCATCATCACTCTTTTTTTCAGTGGCAGTGAAAATGTTTTTAGAGAGTTCCAATTCATCAAAAAATATAGATATCACAATATCTGTTAATTTTTTCTTGCGAGCATATTTGAATATACCTCGTATAAGAATTTTTAATCCACCATAAGTTTTCTTTGTGAGGTGGTGCTTTTTAATATTTCCTTTAATAAACATTTCTAAATCTAATGCTGTGATTTCAGAAAAATTTTTACTGCAAATTAAGTTATCATCTGAGAAAAAACGAGCAAAGTCATTTTCATAACGAGTTTTGGATTGTGGAGAAATTTCTCCATACTCAAATTTTAAATTGATCCATTCATAAAAAACATTAGAAACTTTAGGTATCTCTTCAATAGCACGATAATGCTCAATAATTAAATTGTCAAGGTCCGCCTTTTCTTTTCGTCTTTTGAGAGCGATCCCTCTTTTCGTAGAGGGATCATCAATATACGTCATCCACTGATTTGCTTTTTCGTCAAACCAGATTTTGTGATGTTTTTCGTGCATTTTAAGATATTTTTCATTTTCTTGTCTCATTATCTTTCTACGCACATCATCTAGATTGAGTATATCATTCTCAACAGCATACTGCAATATCATAGAATCTGATAATTCTGTATGCTTCGATTTAATCTTCCTCCTTTATATTTGCTCAAAAGGCAGACATTCCTGTTCTTCTTTAGTTAATGAATGAAATTGATTATTGCGTTCAAGATATTCATTTACTGAGTCGTAAGTAATGATAGTATCTTTATCTTGATACCAAATTACTTGGTCTATTCGTCTGAGAAAGGCTTTCCATGTTTCTGGACTTTCAACCTGTATATTTACATATTGTTGCTCTAAAAAAATATTTGTAATGATATATACTTCTAAATAGCATGCTGTTTTATTATTATATCTGGCAGGAAGTTCACAGGGATACCCATCTAAATAATTGAGCATATTTTGTATTTTGATACTGCTTCTAAATTCTTCAAAAATTAGCACACTGTTGTTTTTATATGAATCAAAGGGATGGTCATAATCTGTAATTCTAAAAACATTGCTATATCCATATTTTTCCATAATAGATCGTGTTTTTCCTGTTTCTGTCAATCCAAATATGTAAGTTACCGTTAAAGCTCGCCATGTATTTTTATACTCTTCTTCAATTAAGAGTTGACGTGCTCGATCTATTTTATCTAAGTAACGCATAGCTTGAGGGTATGCTTTCAATATTTCAGCGGTACTTAATCCACTTTCAATCATTTCATAAATGAACTGTAATTCACCTCTTGCGCTCATAGATTCGCGAATTGGCATAACCCCAAATTCTTCAAATGTACCTTGAATAGAAGTTTCTGTTTTTTCAGTGTTTTTCCACTTCCCCTCTTTCAGAATATAAGCCCGATTTTCCTGAGAATCCCCATAGGCAAGTTCTATATGAGCTTGGGGGAAACGTTTTTTTATAGTTGAAAATCGGATTGGACTTGCACTATAAAGGTATAAATGTGTATGAGGTGTATGTTCGTTTAAACCAATCTCATCGGCGAGACACCAGTATGAAACGGAGCCTAGAGTTCCGACAGCTTTTTTTATTTCATCATGTGACATAGGCGGAATCATATCTAGTGGATTGTTAAAAGTTAAGTTATATTTCCGCCCTTGTCGGTCTTTCACTGGTTGAATATTGTTTTTCATGTGTCCTCCTACGTTGCTACAAAATAGTGTAGCGTTTGTTAAGCCTTGAAATTAAGGCTTATATTGCGATTGCTACAAGCCCTTGTAATACTAGAGGGCTTGTCCCTCAGCAACCGCCGTTGGCAGTTGCTGAGAAAGCTAGTTTATAGATTTCAAGATAATGTTAATTTAGTTATAAATCATCATCTTGCTTAATGTATGGTGCTATGAATTCACGGGGACGCGTTGAATTTTTTAGCTGAACCAATCCAGATCCTATTTCACCGTTAAGATTTTTAACATCTGAGAATTCCTGTCCAAACAGCATTCCGTATTCTGACGAAGATAAAAAACCTAAAGCAATCTTTAAAGACAAATTTTCTCGATAGCCAGAATTTCCGAAAAATTCTGCATGTGCAGCTTGGGAAATCAATCCAATATACATATTTTTACTGCGTCCACCTACAATAATAGATGAAATTGTATTCATAATTTGATCATATTCTTTTTTGGATAACAGAAGTTTCAGCAAAATTATTTCATCACAAATGAGAAATAGGGAAGTTTCTTGATCTACAGTGATCTTGTTATCCAATGGTGATTGGCGTTTTTCAAATTCTATCTGAAATTCAGATATAGTTTTTAGAATATCATCTTTTTCGTAGACATAATGAATTATATTATTTTTTTTACAAAAAAGCTCCATGTCATCATCGCGTTTTATATCAATATAGAAGATCCTATTTCTTGCTCGGTCGGGGGACTTTTCACAAGCGGTGAGCTGAACGAGGAAGTACTTGGTCAGTGTGGTCTTTCCTGAACCGCTGGTTCCTACAATGCAGAAGCCAGGATCTCTATGATAATTCCAAGATAATGAATTATCTATTTTTATTTCTTTAGACTTAGAAATTTGGGAATCGTTTAATTTCATAGTATTGTCCAATTTTAACCGTTCAAACTGTTTTGCTTGAAAAGAATATGTGATATATCCATAAGTTTCTTGCGATCTGAAACAAGGTTTTCTTAATCTATCAGACAAACCTTGCTCTAATCCTCGTAGGTTTATCTTGTTACCTGCTAAACCGAACTTAATATGTAGTAAATTCTCGTTTTTATCTATCCACCAGTGCACATCAGGATAGAAAATATATTTAAGTTTAGTATTTTCATATTCTATTTGGCAGAGATCATTTTCTATAATATGCTGGTTAATAAGGCGAGAAAATTTTCTCGCCTCATATAGTTTGCAATATCGGGCAACCATAATGAAGATCACGCCAATGAACAGCATTGTGATAATGCCCGATAAAGCGAAAGCACTCTTATTTCTTATATAGACAGAAATAAATATAGTGAAAATGAAAAAGTAAAGTAATTCTGTATATCGCAACCAAGTATATGAGTGCGGGGTTACACGATGTCTTACTTTTTTCATAAATTAGATTTCTCCTTTCGCCATTTTGATTTTGCTTTGAGGTATCGGTTCAATACTTTCTGCGGAAACGCTTATTTTGGGTTCATTTGCTTTGTAGTCAAACCATAACTTTGCTTCCGCACCGATCAATTTAACAGGTATAGGTGAACTGGTGTAATTTATCGGTGTATGCCGTCCAGTTACCTTGATGTTAAAAGTATTCCAGTTTTTAGTAGAGATAGCTTTATAAGTAATACCGTCAATCTTTTCAGTTTTTTTCCCATCAACATAGAGATAGACTTCCCTCCCATTACTAACAACCATAATTTCGCCAAAAGTTTCGTTAAGATTGATCTTGATCTCATTAAAGTTCATCTGAATATCCTCCTTTTTTTTAATCATGTGTGTAGCTACAATAAAGTGTAATCTGATTACAAGTTCAAGATATCTTGAAATGGAAAAATTAGAAATGAAATTTTATGAAAATCTTTTGAGAATATATGTACAGTGTTTACGTGTTGATGTAAAATTAAAAAAAATATAAGGAGGGTCAACATGTTGACAAGAAACAGGCGTTTTGAATTAGTAATTGAGAATTTAGAAAAAAAAGGAATTCAGCATAAAGATATTGCAGAGGATATAAAAGCAAAGGGATATAAGATTAGTTCTTCCAGAATTTCTAGAATAATGAATGGAGAAACTAACCTAACAGAAGGGATTATATCAGGACTAAAAGAATGCTATAATATTAATCCAAACTATTTGCGAGGTGATTCAGAGATAATGATACTGAATGGGGCTGAAAAAGCACTTGACAGTTTAAAGTATATTTTTGAAGATTGGAATACTGTTCAGAAAAAATATACTCAAAGTAGTGGGAAAGATGTCGTAGAGTTGTATTTGTGTTTTGATATGAGCAAGAAACTTTATGATTTTTTACTTAAATATAATTCAATTACTTTGTTAAATATGAATGAAGAGTGCTTAAATAGTGCATTAGAAACTTTGAAATCTATTTACGATTCAGAAGATAAGTGCGAAAAAGGAGAGTATGTTTTGTTGCCTAAAAATAGTCTTATAGAAATTATAAGAGATGAAAAAAGAGACCAAAAGATATTTGACGAAACAATAGATGCAATAGGGTACGAACATTTTGCAGATGACGAAACACTAGATATTAAAATAATAACTGATAAAAAGTAATTTTGTAAAAATAAAAAAATAAAGCTATTCCTAATGTAAATTAAAGGTAGCTTTATTTTATAAGGATATACAAAAAACTATTCTTTATGCGTTTTTGATGTGTTCAGGTTATCGAGAGCGTATCGACATGCTTGTAATACGAAACCCGAGAAACTAACATCATTCTCACGTATGACTTCTTCGATTTCTTCAATTAATGGTACAGGAAAGCGAATAGTCTTGTTTTCTGTCTCTTTTTTATCAGATTTTAGTTGGAACATATTTGCACCTACCTTTCAAAATAAGTGTATTGCAAAAGCAATGAATAATATGCATTGCAATTAGCAATACAAAAGAATTGCCATAAAATAAAAACAGTGGTACTATAAAGTAAAAAGAGTAGAGGGGTGTTAAAAGTGTATTGTCTTAAAATTTGATTTGTGATAGAGTGAATATTAGGGGAACAAAGGAGAAAAATTATGGAAAATAAGAAAAAGAAAATTGCGATTATAACAACCAGTGTTATAATTTTAGCTGTTATTTGTGCTGTTGGTGGATATGCAGTTTACAAACAGAACGAAATTAAAGAGCGGTCAGTCGAAGTGAAAGCTGAAATTGTGGAAAATTGGAAAAGGTTTGAAAAGGAAGAGGAACGAAATAAAAAACTTGAAATTTTTGAGGTAGTAGAAACAGATAAAAGTGAGTATCAAAAAGAGAAAGATTATCAAAAAGAGGTAGTAACAGAATTTGATAAGATCTTGAAAAAAATGAAATCATTCTTTTCAGAAGATTATGATAAAGTGATTGCAGAAAATACATTGACAGATATTGAAAAAAATACTGATAAAGAAAAAATTACTACTGCAAAAAATAATTTAGAAAATCTTTTGAATACCATTGAAAGTGAAAAAAGTATTTTAAAGTTGGAAAAATTTGAAGAAAAAATATCTAATATACAAGAACTGATAACTCAATACACTAATCGAATTAAAGCTATTGAAGAGGAAGAAGCTAAAAAGAAAGCTGAAGAGGAAGCAAAGAAAAAGGCTGAAGAAGAGGCTAAAAAGAAAGCTGAAGAGGAAGCAGTTGCTCAGGCTCAGAACAATTCGGGAAGTAGTTCAAACGATGAAAATTATAATAGTGGCGCTAGTTCTTCTGATAGCAATAATTGGTCTGAGGGAGGTTCTTCTAGTTCGAACAATGGTGGAGGAAGTTCTGGCGGAGGAAGATATGTTGTTGAAACTTATACTTATACAGACTCAAATGGTGTTACAACAACTAGAATAACTTATAGTGATGGTACTGTAGAATTTATTAATTCTGATGGATCAGTAGATGATATTACTGGTAATGGTGATATTTTTGGTTAAATAATCAAGGGATATTTCAAGGGATGTATTGAAATATCCCTCTTTCTATTATTGGTTTTTTATATCAAACAGCTGTCTGTAAATCCCCACTCTGCGAGTGCCTACGGTAAAGGGATTGACAGACATATATCATAGATGATGTGCGTTATACCTCCATAGTTAGTTAAAATAGAACATAGCAGAACATGGTAGAACACAAGAACTTCAAATATCAAAAGGATAAAAACGTTGAAAATTCAAGCAAAAATAGAGTTTTCAAACTTTTTGGTTTTGAGTTCGATTCTCTCATCCCCTGTTTAAAAAGATCGCGAAAAGCCTTAGAAATGGAGGTTTTACGGATCTCATCTATTATCGAAAATTAAGAGGTAATCAAAAAGGTAATCAAACAAATGTTTGGTTACTTTTTTTCTGCAAAAATCGTTTCTTTGTCTGTTTCTTTTCATTAAACAGCGTTCCGCAGGATGCCCCGAGCGACGGTTCCTAACAGGGCGGCGGGTCGGCTGGGCAAGCGTCTGATGTCATAATAGTTGTTGTTGGCGATAAATTTTAATAAAATAATTTTTCTAAAGATTCATTTCTTTTTTATTTGTTCTGCCTAATAAATAATCTGTTGAACACTTATAAAAATCGGCAAGAGCAATTAAGACTTGAGTAGGGACATCACGAGTTCCTAATTCATAATGTGATAAAGTTCGTTGACTAATATTCAAAATTTTAGCTAATTCTTTTTGCGTCATATCTAAATCTTCTCTCATATTTTTAATTCGTTCTAAATACATAATAGTCTCCTTTTGAAAATTATACTTTAGAACAAAATGGGCTATTGATATTTAGAACATAATGGACTAACCTATATATAATATTTTTTGATTCAAGTATTGTATTTAATTATCAGATTTTTGTGGAACATAAACCATTATATCTTCTACTTTACAATTTAAAATTTCACATAAAATATCAACGGTATGTGTAGAAATATTATTGTTGGCTCTTAATCTGGATAATTGTCCAGCTGATATACCATAGGTATGTATTAGTTGATATTGAGTTACCTCTTTACTTTTTAATGTATCCCATAACGGTTTGTAAGAAATCATAAAAAACTCCTTTTTTACTTGAATCTTACCCGGTTAGGGACTATAATCATATTAGCCATAAAGGCTAATATATAATAAGATAAAATTATTGATAGAAGTCTAATCATACATGGGTATAGGCTTCTTTGCATATGGGCAGATATATAGTTTGCTAAAGGTTAGAGGTTATAGTTAATATATTGGAAAGGGGAAGGAAAGTATGTTTTGTACAGAATGTGGAGAAAAATTAAAAAAGATTTATAGTAGTGGAGAGATTGTTGGTTATTGTTCTAAGTGTGGTATTGAAGTTGAAATGTGTTCAACAGAATTAAGAGATGAAATGAATAATAATGTTTTTAAAGATATAATAGGGAAGATTATAAGAAAAGGATATATATATTTTGATTTTTTTTTGGATCAAATGGTTGAAACGCAAGTTAAAGAGAGGCGAGAGGAAGAAAGAAAAGTTAAGCATCGTCAAGAATGTGAAAAAGATGTCTCAATACAATTGACATTTATATTTGGTCATCAGCTATTGGGAATAAAAGATCAAGCGTATATTCGTCAGAAGAAAGGAGGGGATCTCTATTTTGATTATAATGAGAATGTATTATTTAGATTAATTTCATATGAATGGGATGGAGCAGAATATGTAACAGTATCTAACAGCGAAGAAATAATTGGAACAGAACGTAAAGGATATTCAAGGCAGAAAGGGAAAGCAATGGCAGTTGGTGCAGGTGCAATTGCAGGAGGGATGATCGCCTCAGGATTAGGGGCTGCGGTCGGTGCAGCAATTGGAGCCAGTGGACCTAAAAGAGTAAAAACAAAGGAATTTATTTCGGAGAAAGCTAATACTTCGTATACAGTAGAAGATCAAGAAAAAGATACCTATGCACAATTAGTGATTAAAAATAAAGAAACAAACGAAATTTATCGTTTAATGATTATGTGTAACCGCACTATCGATGGAATGATTCGTTGCCTTGATTGGTCTGAGTAACTATAATTGTAAAACTAAATGTACAAAGGAGAAAATCAATGTTTTGCCATAAATGTGGAAATTGTGGAACAGATAATTATTGTGAAAAATGTGGTACTAAGTTAGAAGAGCAAAGGATAATAAGAGAAAATATATCAGATGAAGAAAGAATAATAATTCAAGAAAAGATAAGCAAGAAAAGGGGAATATATTGGGGGATAGGTGTAATCTTTTTTATCATAATATCCATTTTCGTAGTATTATTTTTGTATAAGTAAAAGAAAATTTATAAAGTATAAAAGAGAAAAATTATGAAATGTCAATATTGTGGGTATGAGTTAAAGGGAACAGAGAAATTTTGCCCTTCATGTGGTAGAAATTTTGCAAATCCAGATAAGATAAAAGACAAAATATCACCAAAAAAATATAAGAAAAAGAAATGGAAGATAATTTGTGAAATAATTGTTTTGATTACCATTTCTAGTGGTATAGGAGTTGCAAGTTATAATATGAAAGTGTCAGAAAAGGAAGCGAAAAAAGAAGCAGTTCAAAAGAAGGAAAAAGAGCAAAGAGGAAATGAAGAGAAAAGGAAAAAAGAAGATGAATTTATTTTTCCATATAGTGATACAGAAATTTTAATAGAACTTCAACTACAATCCCTTTCTCAGGATCAACTTGAACTCGCAAAAAATGAAATTATTGCACGACATGGTAGGATTTTTACAGATGAACCGAGTAAAAGTTATTTTGAAAGCAAAAGTTGGTATCACGGAACGATTCAGCCGCAAGAATTTGATGCTAATTATGAGACTGCCTTAAACGAAACAGAGAAAGCAAACATAGAACTAATTAAAAAGTATGAGGGGGTATTTCAGGAAAAGGAACTAGTCAATACATATTATAGTTTTATTTTACAAGAATATCAGCAGGCTGAAAAACAAGGGTTTTCTATCGAACATTCTAAATATCCAAATGTAAATAAAAATTTGTTACAACTTGACAAAAAGCCACTATATTATACCTTAATAGATTTATGCGACGATGGAATTCCAGAGTTATTTATTGCAAGGTTGGAAGATGAAAAAACATCTAAATACGAGATTGTTGATATTTATGGATATGCTGGAAGTGCACAACATTTGAATATAGGGATTGATTTAGGAATACAGCCATTAGATGCAAAGGAAACTATGGGAAATGAGTCGCACTATACAATTTGTGAAAATAATATGATAAAAAAATGTGAAAGCAATGGAGGAACGACGAATACTGTTGAATATTATCAGTTAAATCCTAATTCTATTGTACTACGACAAATAGAAGGTGCATCTCAGGAAGGTTCAATGTATTATAGACATTTTTCAGGTGGGTTGGAAGCTGAACAAATTACAGAGCAGAGATATTATGAAATAGATAAGCAATGTCCTGAAAAAAAGAATATTGTTTGGAAAAAGTTGGAAGAATTACAATTGTCAGGATCATACGAGGAGCCAACTATAAATGTAGAGCAGATTAATCCATCAAAAATACTAGGGGGAATGTATGAGATTATAAATTGTGATATGACTGCCTCTTCAACTTTAATAGAAACGGGATATAATTATTCTGTAGAATTATTGTCAGATATGGATGAAAAGACTTGTTGGGCAGAGGGAAGCGAGGGAGATGGAGTAGGAGAAGAAATAATATATACAGTTAAAGAGGATATGCCTATTAATGCTCTTTATATTAAACCTGGATTCCAACAGTCTGAGAAGTTATTTTATGAAAATGGAGTTCCAACTAGAATAAAAATTAAATGTGGAAATATAGAAAAAAATATAGAACTTATAGACAGCGGAAATAATAAGAATAATTTTTATGTAATAAATTTCGGAGAAGATATTATTGCAAAAACTTGCAGTGTTACTATTGAAGCAGTACGAACGGGACAGAAATATCAAGATACTTGCATAAGTGAAATGAAATTTTTAAATATAAAATAGCGAAAGATAAGGAAAATAAGTATGAAATGTGAATATTGCGGATGTGAATTAGACGGAAATGAAAAATTTTGTCCGTCATGTGGTGCTGATTTGTTAAACGCGGTTAAAACGGAAAATAAAGTTTTGTTAGGGAAAGAAAAGAACAATAAAAAAAAATGGATTATAATTTTAGGAATATTTGTTCTATTTATTATTTTGAGTTATATTGGAGTTGAAAGTTACAATAGGCAGATGGCAGAAAAGGAAGAACAACAAGAAGTGATTCAAAATAAAAGGGAAAAAGAGCAAAGAGAAGCTGAAGAGAAGAAAGAAGCTGAGAAGAAAGCGAAAAGAGAAGCTGAGTTTATTTTCCCATATAGTGATACAGAAAATTTAACAGAACCTCAACTACAATCTCTTTCTCAGGATCAACTTGCACTCGCAAGAAATGAAATTATAGCACGACATGGTAGGATTTTTACAGATGAACCGTATAAAAGTTATTTTGAAAGCAAAAGTTGGTATCACGGAACGATTCAGCCGCAAGAATTTGATGCTAATTATGAGACTGTCTTAAACGAAACGGAGAAAGCAAATATTGAATTGATTAAAACACATGAAACAATATTTATAAAGGAATCTTATAAAAAAGCATATATAGGAATACTAAGAAATGAAAATCAAGCAATAGTTGGAAATCATTATTACTATTTATATGATATGGATAAAGATGCTGTTCCAGAATTGATTATTGCTAAAGGCACATCTGGTGATATGATGCAATGTTATGTTTATTCATACGATACAGAAAAGGCAGTAGCATATTGTGCAGGATGGATATCTGCACCAAATACGAGATGTTTTGAAACAAAAGAAGATCTCAATATGCCAGGGATTACAGTTATTATGGCATATACTGGAATTCCAAATGCAGTAGCTCTGATGCTTCAAGATAAAACATTAGTAAAAGTAGATGAATTAGAAAATGAGGTAGTATTGATTGAGCAATATTCACAACAAGAATTGACACGGCATGAAATTACAGATTTTTCCACATTGGAAAATTTGTGATGTGGATATATTATAAGAAAAATGAAGAGAATTTATTTATGGACATTAGGGGCTGTCGGTTAATACCGATTTTTAGGCTCTAAATCGAGACTATGAAGAAAAGTCTGTAAATATGATCTTCTATGATAAGAATAGGCGAGAGGCTTGAGTAAAATCAGCTTTTCGCCCTTGCTTTATATATAACAGTTACAAAATTGCATGTCAACAGCAGGCGGGTAATCCGCCTGTTTTTCTGCTTTTTTTATTACTCTGGTAAGCGACCTTCATACATGATACTCAGCTCTCCATAAACCTGAGCCCAGTTCCGGATTGTTGTAGTCCATTTTTTCGTAGCTTCAAAGGTAGCCAGATAAAGGGCTTTTAAAAGGGCTGTGTCACTTGGAAAGACGCTCCTCTGACGGTTCAGCTTCCGATAAGTGAAATTCAGCGATTCAATGGCATTTGTTGTATAAATGACCTTTCTAACCGTTGCTGAAAACTTGAAGATTGGGGAAATAGCATCCCAGTTATCCTTCCAGCGTTTCATGGAATTCGGATATTTTGGAGTCCATTTTTCCGTTACCCGATCCAAAGCTGCCAAAGCTTTCTTTTCATCCGCTGCCTGATATATCGTTTTTAAATCTGTAGCAAATGCTTTTCTGTCTTTATCCGGAACATATTTCAAGGTATTTCTCATTTGATGAACGATACATCTTTGATATTCTGTCTTAGGAAATGCTGCCGCAATCGCTTCTTTGATACCTGTGAGTCCATCTGCGCAGATAATCAGGATATCTTTTACACCACGATTTTTTAATTCGTTTAAGACGGAAAGCCAATACTTGGAACTTTCATTTTCTCCAATACGGATGGTAAGCACTTCTTTCTTACCTTCCGCATTAATCCCAAGAATGACATAGGCAGCAAGCTTCCGGATCACTCCATTATCACGGACGGAATAATGAATCGCATCAATATACAGGATTGGATAAACTTCCTCTAATGGCCGATTCTGCCAGTCTTCAATCTGTGGAAGAATCTTGTCTGTAACATCTGATATAAAACCTTCGGATGTTTCAAAACCATAAATATCTTCGATTGTTTCTGAAATCTGCCGGGTTGTCATACCTTTTGCATACATAGAAATAATCTTCTGATCGATATCTGAAATGTCTTTCTGACGTTTCTTTACTACTTGAGGTTCAAAAGTTGATTTTCTGTCTTGTGGAACTTCAATCTCCATAGAACCATAACGACTATTCACTCTTTTTCGCTTATAACCATTGCGATAATCATCGCTATCAGAACGTTCTGATTTTTCATATCCCAAATGGTCATCCATTTCCGCTTCCATCATCTCTTTGATGGTTCCACCAAGAAGATCTTTCAGAGCATCCTGGATATCTTCTGCTGATTGGATATCGTATTCTTCCAAGAGTTGGTGAATGATGTTACGTTTTCCTTCTGTCATTTGTACTCTGTGTACAGGTTTCTTTTCTCTTGCCATAATAAAAGGCCTCCTTATGATAAAATATTTTACCATAGAAGACCTTCTAAAACATTATTTACAGAAAAAGTTTCACATTCTCAACGCTGTAAGAATTGGTGATGCCCATAATTTTTTTATGTATTTACCAGCATATACTCCGGCACAAATTGCGTAAATAGGGTTCAATGCAAAAAGTAGAATAAGGCAAGTTGCCATTCCGCTGTCATCTTCTAGAAAGGTAACCGCAAGACAAGGCAATCCCAACATAATTCCCCCTGATGCTAGTATCCAAGGTAAAAATTTCTTCATGTGCGCAAGCTCCTTTACCAATTCAATCTTCTTATAGTTTTTAGTTCCTATCAAAACGTGTCAATTCCAATGTTGTAAACCGCTATGTATCAAATTCTAAAAGATACATTATATCCGTATCTAAATCATATAGTGCTAAAGAAAAATTGAAGGAACCTCTAAATATATTCGTGTCATCTTTAGTATCTTTGCTGTTTGCATATCTATCATAAAAATAATAATATCCATTCTTAATTTCAGGAATATTTGAAGCATCAGCCAGATTATAATTATAAAAATGATCTTCTTTTTCACCTCCATACATTAAAAGCTGAAGATTTTCCGTCAATGGAAGGATTTTCCATTCCTTTGTATATTCCAATGCTTTTTCTTTATTTTCAGAGCAATCTAATATTAGAACGTAATCTCCATCTCCATGAAAACCTCTGTGACTATCTGTTTCTTTTAAAACCTTAAACTCTTTTTTATTAAAGCCAAAGGTATCTTTAATGAAATGATTCCGTTTTGCTTTTAATATGTAATCAAATAAAAATGGGCTACTTAAAGTGATGATCACCAACAATACAACAACTAGTTTCCAGCGTTTCATAGAACATCTCCTTTCCTTTCTTTTGTCATCGTATTTACTATGTTTCGTTTTTCACAGTATATCATATTTTTCTACAAACATTTCTTAATATTTTTTATTTTTGCTTTCAGAAGCTCAAATGTGTAATTACTCTGCCTATAAATACTTAGCAGAGTACCACGCCCATAGCATACTTCGCATGAGCGTGGGTGAATGCGGTTAATTTTTGCTTCCTTGGTTTTGAATGCATTTTTGTACAATCATTCTGGTATTATCACCGATAGAAGTGATAAAATAACTGTCGCTCCAAAAATATGGTTTCCAATAATATTTTGCTACTTCATTTTTATGACGGCTCCTGCAAAAGCGGGAGCTTTTTGTTTTGATTACACGTACCAAATCTAACAACTGAGCCTCTGGGTCTGCCAAAACTGGTTTTCTGTATTTTGTAACCAATACTAAATGATAGGATAACAGAAAACAGGAATGTCTGTTTTTATAATAACCGCCTATATTTTTGTCGTACATGTGTTCGGTTTTCCTTTGCGTTCATTCAATAATATAGTATAATTATAGTATAGACAACAAGCATTTATAAGGAGACAGTCATTTATGTATCAGGTAACAAGAACCATTGTAAAAAGAAATGAATACCCTGAATACTGTTCTTATTTTTCTGCGTTAGGAGTATCGGTTACGAACCTTTATAATGCAGGATTGTTTCGTGTGCGCCAAAATTTCACGATTCGAGGAAAAGAGCATCCTTCCGACTTAGAATTACAAGTGCAAGAAGAAATAAAATTAACAGTGGTTCAAAAGCATACAAAAACTCCGAAAAGTTGTTTGTCATATACATTCCTGGAAAAATTGATGCGTGTAACCAACAACCCTGATTTCTTTTCTGGTATTCCAATGCAATTAGCACAAAATGTGGTAAAGCATGCCTGTCAGGATTTCAAGAACTGGCTCGCATCAGTTAAAGAATATAAGAAAGCACCGGATAAGTTTCTTGGTGCTCCACAAATGCCACATTACAAAAAGAAAGGATCTGTATCCGGGTTACATTTTACAAATCAAGATTGTGTAATTCGCGACAACAATGGCAAAAGCTATTTGAAGTTTCCACATTTTCATGGCGACTACCTTCCAATTGGTTATGTAAGTGGCTCTTTGAAAGAGGTACGTGTAAGACCTTATTATAGTGATTTCCTTGTAATCTGTGTTTATGAAACTGAGTCAACAGAACCATTACCAGAAAACGGTAATGTTTGCGGCATTGATTTTGGAATTTCAAACATCGTAGCTCTCGTAAGCAATACACAAAAGTGCATGCGCTACAAAGGCGGTGCATTAAAAGCACAAAATCAATGGTATAATAAGCAACGTTCGTACTATCAGTCCATTGCGATGCAAGGACACGAGGCAAAAGAAGCAAAACAACCGGGGGTGTTGAATACCAGGCATATGGAACAATTGAATCGTAAAAGGAATCAATTCTTTCATGATGCATTGCATAAAATTGCATCTGATGTTGTAAAATTTTGCCTCGAAAATGATATACGAGCTATCGTACTTGGTAAAAATAAGAATTGGAAACAAAATTGTAATCTGGGACACCACAATAACCAGATTTTTGTTCAAATGCCTATCGCAACGCTTAGTTATTGCATCAAATACAAAGCAGAAGAGAATGGCTTATTTGTAATGGAACAAGAAGAATCTTACACACCAAAAGCAAGTCTTGTTGATGGAGATAAAATCCCAGTTGTTGGTGATCAGGAAAAACCTTCTTTTTCAGGTAAGCGTGTTAGTGGTAGACTATATTGCACGAAAGAACAGATGCTCATTAATGCCGACTTAAATGGTGCCGGCAATATTTTAAGAAAAGCATATCCAACAGCTTTTGAAGGTATAACAGATTATCACTTCCTAAATAAAATGATTGTAAAAAAATGCAATACCATGTATTCCAGAAATGGATAGCAGCCCTCATGAGCGGGCTTGTATTTGCGCAAGCGGTACGAAACCACTTCCATTTTTTGTTAGAGAAAATGCAAGTGGTAGTTCATAAAATTTAAATTACAATATATCCCTATAAGAGCTGTTTTTGTATTGTGCCGACTTGACATTCCCCACAGCTAAAGCAAGGGGTCTACGACACATTGGATAATCGTCGTCACCAGACAACAAGCCTATCACACGATTCTCTTCTTATTCCTTCACAGTCAAAAAATAATTAAATATTTAATTAAATTTTCGGTGAAAAATATTAAAAAAATATAAATAGTACGAATGGATATTGACATTTTTTGTATAGAAAAATAAAATATTAATTAAACAATTAACTAATTTAGAAAGGAGAGACAGAATGGGAGAGAGTACACAGTTATTGATGTGTCATGTGATGCACCTGTATTTGCAGAGAAGCATTTGTCTGTTTAAGGAGTTAGATATACATCCGGGACAGGCGGGACTTTTGTGGGCGTTGAATTGCAAAGATCAAGATCACAGAGGTATGGCACAAAAGGAACTGGCAAAACATATCGGTGTAAAGCCTCCTTCGATTACCGTAATGTTAAAGAAGTTGGAAGCAGAAGCGTATATAGAGAAGAAGCAGGATGAAAATGATCAGAGGATCATGAGAATTTTTCTTACGGAGAAAGGAAAGAATATTGCGGCAAAGATGGAAACTGTGATGGAGCAGTTGGAACAGGAAGCGTTTGCAAATATGAATGAGCAGGAAGTAATGCTTTTTCGCAGACTCTTGCTTCAGATGAGAGACAACTTAAAGAGTGCAGGCAGAAAGGAAGATTAAAATGGGAAAATTATTTAAATTTATGAAGCCGTATGCAGCAACCATTCTGATGATTGTTGTGTTTCTTGTACTTCAGGCTTACTGTGACCTGTCGTTGCCGGGATATACATCAGACATTGTAAATGTCGGTATCCAGCAGGGCGGAATTGACACGGCGATACCAGAACAGATTTCTGTGGAAGATATGGACAGATTATTTTTGTTTGTTTCTGAGAAGGATCAGAAGACGGTTCTAGACGCGTATGAAAGAGATACAGATACTTATGAGTCTGAGGCATATGTGCTGAAGGATGGAATTTTGAAGAATGAGAAGAGAACAGATAAAATCGGGGCAATCTTAAGTAAACCGATGATGCTTGTGACTGTGTTTTCATCAGACAGTGAGGAGACAAAGGAAATGACAGATGCGATGTTTGCCAGTCTCCCAAAAGAAATGTTAAGCGAAGACATGACAGTTTTTGATGTGCTTGGCATGATGCCAGAAGAACAGCGGGCGCAGATGGTGACTCAGATTGGAGAGAAGGTCGATGAGATGCCGGAGACGATGTTGGAACAGGCGGCGACCATTTATCTCAAAGAAGCATATAAAAACTTGGGAATGGATACAGATAAGATTCAGACCGGTTATATGTTGCGCACAGGAGGAAAAATGCTGGCGCTTGCTGCGGTTGGAATGATTGTCAGTATGATTGTTGGATTCCTGGCATCCAAAGTAGGTGCTTCGACAGGGCGAGATCTGCGAGGAAAAGTATTCCGCAAGGTGGTAGAATTTTCAAATGGAGAATTTGACAAGTTTTCAACTGCATCATTGATTACGAGAAGCACAAACGATATCCAGCAGATTCAGATGCTGACGGTGATGATTTTGCGAATGGTACTTTATGCACCGATCATGGGAATTGGAGGTGTATTCAAAGTATTCCATACGAATGTGTCTATGTCTTGGATCATCGGGCTTGCAGTTGTCCTGATTGCGATGGTCGTAATGGTCTTATTTGTTGTAGCAATGCCGAAATTTAAGATCTTGCAAAATCTGGTAGACCGATTAAATCTTGTTACAAGAGAAATTCTTACTGGATTGCCTGTTATCCGTGCGTTCAGTACAGAAAAGCATGAGGAAGAGCGATTTGATCAGGCAAACAAAGATTTGACAAAGACAAACTTATTTGTCAATCGTGCTATGACCTTTATGATGCCGACGATGATGCTGATCATGAATGCGATCTCAATCCTGATTGTATGGGTAGGTGCAAATGGAATTAACGATGGTCAGATGCAAGTTGGAGATATGATGGCATTTATTCAATATACAATGCAGATTATTATGGCATTCTTAATGATCTGTATGATCTCAATCATGCTTCCGAGAGCGGCGGTTTCTGCAACGCGTGTGGATGAAGTGTTGACAAGTACAACGCTGATCAATGATCCGAAGCAGCCGAAACATCTGAAAGAAGGCAAGGGGATGGTAGAATTTGACCATGTATCGTTCCGGTATCCGGGTGCGGAGGAAGATGTGCTGCATGATATTTCCTTTACAGCAAAACCGGGTGAGACGACAGCGATCATCGGAAGTACCGGAAGTGGTAAATCTACAATGGTAAATCTGATTCCAAGATTTTATGATGTGACAGAAGGAAAAATTACGATTGATGGGGAAGATATCCGAAATGTAACACAGCATGAGTTGAGAGACCAGCTTGGCTATGTGCCGCAGAAAGGAGTTCTGTTCTCAGGAACCATTGCAAGCAACATTTTGTATGGAAATCCAGACGGAAGTGAAGAGACAATGATGGAGGCTGCTAAAGTGGCTCAGGCAGCAGAATTCATTGAGGAGAAGCCAAAATGTTACGACAGCAGAATCTCCCAGGGGGGAGGAAATGTTTCTGGTGGACAGAAACAACGTTTATCGATCGCAAGGGCAATTGCGAAAGATCCAAAAATATTTATTTTTGACGATAGTTTTTCTGCTTTGGACTATAAGACAGATGTAACATTGCGGAAAGCATTAAAAGAACATACTGTGAACAGCACAGTCATTATTGTTGCACAAAGAATCAGCACGATCCTCCATGCAGAGCAGATTATTGTTCTGGATGAAGGAAAGGTTGCGGGAATTGGAACGCACAAAGAATTGCTGAAAAATTGTGATGTATATTATCAGATTGCGGCATCTCAGTTATCGGAAAAAGAACTGGAACGAGATCTTAATCAGGATGAACAGGAAGGGGGCAGATAGGCATGAGTAAAGGACAAAGACATGGTGGTGGCCATATGGGCGGCATGCGAGCCGGAGAGAAAGCAAAAGATTTCAAAGGCACAATGAAGAAACTCCTGAAATATATGAGCGCATATAAGTTGGGAATATTTGCAGTGATGCTTTTTGCAGTCGGAAGTACGATATTCACTATCGTAGGACCGAAGATTCTTGGAAAAGCCACAACAGAAATCTTTCATGGACTTGTAAGCAAAGTGTCAGGTGGAAGTGGAATTGATTTTGACAAGATTACGCAAATCCTTCTGTTTCTGTTAGGATTGTATGTGTTGAGTGCGCTGTTCTCCTTTATTCAGGGATTTATTATGACAGGAGTGTCCCAGAAGCTGACTTACAAACTCAGAAAAGAAATTTCTGAGAAGATCAACCGTATGCCGATGAATTATTTTGATACAAAGACGCACGGCGAGGTGCTTTCCAGAGTTACCAATGACGTGGATACATTAAGTCAGAGTTTGAACCAGAGTGCGACACAGATCATTACTTCTTTTACGACGATCATAGGTATTTTGGTTATGATGCTCAGTATCAGTCCTCTGATGACTGTTGTAGCATTGTTAATTCTTCCGGTGTCAATGCTCCTGATTTCCACGATTGTAAAGAAATCACAGAAACACTTCAAGAATCAACAAGAGTATTTGGGACATGTCAACGGACAGGTAGAGGAGGTCTATGGAGGCCACAGCATTGTCAGAGCATTTAACAAGGAAGATGATGTCATCCGGGAGTTTACTGAGACAAATGAAATTTTATATCAGTCTGCATGGAAATCTCAGTTTTTCTCGGGGATGATGATGCCGATCATGCAGTTTATTGGAAATCTTGGATATGTGGCAGTAGCAATTTTAGGTGGATATCTGGCAATCAAAGATGCGATTGAAGTCGGAGATATCCAGTCCTTTATCCAATATGTAAGAAGTTTTACGCAGCCAATCACACAGGTGGCACAGGTGGCCAATATGTTACAGTCTACAGCGGCAGCTTCTGAGAGAGTTTTTGAATTTTTGGAAGAAGAGGAAGAAGACCAGTTTGCAGAGCATCCGGTTTCCGTAGAGGGATTGAAGGGAGATGTAGAATTTAAACATGTTCATTTTGGATATAATGAAGATCGTATAATTATCAATGACTTCTCTGCAAAGGTGAAGGAAGGACAGAAAATTGCCATTGTAGGACCGACCGGAGCAGGAAAGACAACAATGATCAAACTTCTGATGAGATTTTACGATGTCAACAGTGGAGAAATTTTGATCGATGGACATAATCTGAAAGATTTTAACAGAAGTGAACTTCGACAGATGTTTGGAATGGTGCTGCAAGATACATGGCTGTTCCATGGATCGATCAAAGACAATATCCGCTATGGAAAGCTTGATGCGACCGATGAAGAAGTCGTAGAGGCAGCAAAGGCAGCATATGTACACCGGTTTGTGCAGACCCTTCCAGATGGATATGATATGGAGTTGAATGAGGAAGCAAGCAATGTATCACAGGGACAAAAGCAGCTGCTTACGATCGCAAGAGCGATTCTGGCAGATCCAAAGATTTTGATCTTAGACGAGGCGACTAGCTCAGTGGATACAAGAACGGAAATCAGGATCCAGAAAGCTATGGATAATCTGATGAAGGGCAGAACAAGTTTTATCATCGCGCATAGATTGTCTACAATCCGTGATGCGGATTTGATCCTCGTTATGAAGGATGGAGATATCGTAGAGCAGGGAAATCATGAAGAGCTGTTGGAAAAAGGTGGATTTTATGCAAATCTCTATAATTCTCAGTTTGAGCAGACAGGTGCATAGAACTATTTCGGATAATTGCAGAGAACAGAGTTGGAGAGAAATGATAAACAGATACTAAAAAGAAAATAAAAAAGACCCGTACGGTAAGGGAGAAATCCTTGAAAATCTGATTTTTAGGAATCTTACCGTACGGGTTTTATTTATTGTTCAGAATTAATGATAAAGTTTTTTGTTCTCATATTTTGCTTCAGAAGTCAGCTGGATGGAAAGCTTTTTGAATTGCTTGACGTCAACTTCGGAGAGCATTACGGATGTATGAACCTGACAGCCTCTTAATTTTGGAATCTGATCTAAGGCAAGCTGTGCGGTTTCATTTGTTGCGGCGCTGATGGAAAGTGCAATCAGAACTTCATCAGTATGAAGGCGCGGATTTTTACTTCCCAGATAGGAAGTTTTCAGTTTTTGGATCGGTTCGATGGCAGATGGAGAAATGATGTGCACTTCATCCTCAATGCCGGCGAGTTTCTTCAGAGCATTTAAAAGTAATGCAGCAGATGCTCCGAGAAGGTTACTTGTCTTTCCGGTAATGATACTTCCATCAGGAAGTTCTAAAGCGGCAGCAGGAGCACCTGTCTCTTCGGCACGCTTCAGTGCGGCATCCACAACGGTACGGTCATTGACTGTAATATGCGCCTGTTTCATCAGAAGTTCAATCTTAAATACTTCTTCTTCGGTGGAAGTTCCTTCTGCGAGCCCATTCAATGCCTGATAGTAGCGGCGGATAATTTCCTGATTGGATGCATCACGACACGCCTCATCGTCACAGATACAGTTTCCGGCCATATTTACACCCATATCTGTCGGGGATTTGTAAGGGTTTTCTCCATATATTTTTTCGAAAATAGCACTGAGCACCGGGAAAATTTCCACATCACGATTATAATTGACAGTTGTAATGCCGTAGGCTTCCAGATGGAATGGGTCGATCATATTGACGTCATTTAAATCAGCGGTAGCAGCCTCATAGGCAAGATTGACCGGATGTTTTAAAGGAATGTTCCAGATAGGGAACGTCTCAAATTTTGCATATCCGGCGCGGACACCACGCTTATGCTCATGATAGAGCTGAGAGAGACAGGTTGCCATCTTCCCGCTTCCAGGTCCAGGAGCTGTGATGATTACAAGTGGTCTGGAAGTCTCGATGTAATCGTTCTTTCCATAACCTTCGTCACTGACGATCAGCGGAATGTTAGAAGGGTAACCTTCGATCACATAGTGGATATATACACGGATGCCAAGCTTCTCCAGTCTTGTTTTAAACAGATTGGCGCTGCTCTGACCGGTATACTGAGTGATCACAACACTGCCGACAAAGAGTCCTTGCTCGCGGAAAGATTCAATCAGACGGAGTACATCTGAGTCGTAGGTGATTCCGAGATCTCCGCGGACTTTATTTTTTTCGATGTCACCGGCACTGATGACAATGACAATTTCGGCCTGATCGGATAACTGCATAAGCAGTTTCAGCTTGCTGTCCGGTGCGAATCCCGGAAGTACTCTGGAGGCATGATAGTCGTCAAATAATTTCCCACCGAATTCCAGATACAATTTGTTGTCAAATTGATCAATTCTTTTTCTGATATGTTCTGACTGCATGGTCAGATACTTATCGTTGTCAAATCCAATTTTCATAGCGCATTCAGTCCTTTATCTCATTCTTATATTATAATGTTACTAAAAAGTTGTATATAATAAACATACGCCAATAGTATACTATAAAACAATTGTGTTTTGCAAGGAGAAAAATTTCCCAATGGGAAACAGGAGGTGCAATGGGGAAATTCACAAAAGTTTTAGAAATGCGGTGCTGATTTCACAATGTTTTTATTGATTTATGAGGAGACCATACTTATAATAAAAGAGATGATAATTAGGAGGAAAAGAATGGACAAGCAAAACAAAAATAACCAGAAGAACAACAAACAGGGCTTTGGGATTATTATAATTACAACATTGATTGCGGCGGTCATTGTGCTTGGCCTTTATCAGTTTATGGAAGAAAGCACATCAAAGGAGATTGCGTACAGTGAATTTCTGAAGATGGTAGATGACGGTAAAGTAGAAGAAGTTCGGATCGGCGCCAATGAGCTTATAATTACTCCGAAAGAGGAGAAAGTTCCAGGGCTGAAAGTAAAATATTTTACTGGAAAAGTAGAAGATGAGAATCTTTCACAGCGTCTCTATGAAGCGGGCGTTAAGTATGGGGCAGAGATTCCAGATTCGACTTCAGCAATGCTTTTTAATATTCTGATAAGTATTGTACTTCCATTCGCATTTATTTGGATCGGTTTGAGTTTCCTGATGCGTCGGATGTCCAAGAGCGGCGGAATGATGGGCATTGGAAAGAGTAATGCAAAGATGTATGTAGAGAAGGAAACCGGAGTTACCTTCCGTGATGTAGCAGGAGAAGATGAGGCGAAAGAATCACTTCAGGAAGTGGTGGATTTTCTTCATAATCCAGGCAAATATACCGGAATCGGTGCAAAGCTTCCAAAAGGAGCGCTTCTTGTAGGACCTCCGGGAACCGGTAAGACATTGCTTGCAAAAGCGGTTGCGGGAGAAGCAAAAGTACCGTTCTTCTCTCTGTCAGGTTCTGCATTTGTAGAGATGTATGTCGGTGTAGGTGCATCGAGAGTGCGAGATTTATTCAAAGAAGCTCAGGCGATGGCTCCGTGTATTATTTTCATCGATGAGATTGATGCGATCGGTAAGAGCAGAGATAATGCGATGGGAAGCAACGATGAGCGAGAACAGACTTTAAATCAGCTTCTTGCAGAGATGGATGGATTTGACACGGACAAAGGTCTGCTGATTCTTGCAGCGACAAACCGTCCGGAGATCCTTGATCCGGCGCTATTAAGGCCGGGACGTTTTGATAGACGGATCATCGTAGATAAGCCGGATCTGAAAGGACGTGTGGACATTTTGAAAGTTCATGCAAAGGACGTCAAAATGGATGAGACAGTCGATTTGGAAGCAATTGCACTGGCAACATCAGGGGCAGTCGGTTCAGATCTTGCAAACATGATCAATGAGGCCGCGATCAATGCAGTCAAGCATGGAAGAAAAGTGGTATCGCAGGAAGATCTGTTTGAAGCAGTAGAAGTAGTTCTTGTCGGAAAAGAGAAGAAAGACCGTATCATGAATGCGGAGGAGAGAAGAATCGTTTCATATCATGAAGTAGGTCATGCGCTCGTCAGTGCACTTCAGAAAGATGCAGAGCCGGTACAGAAGATTACGATTGTACCAAGAACGATGGGAGCGCTTGGATATGTTATGCATACACCAGAGGAAGAAAAGTTCTTAAATACAAAGAAGGAGCTGGAGGCAATGCTCGTTGGTATGCTCGGGGGAAGAGCTGCGGAAGAGATTGTATTTGATACAGTTACAACTGGGGCTTCCAACGATATCGAGAAGGCGACACAGGTGGCCAGAGCGATGATCACTCAGTATGGTATGTCAGAGAAGTTTGGTCTGATCGGTCTGGAGTCTATTCAAAACAGATACTTGGACGGACGTCCGGTTATGAATTGTGGTGAGGCGACAGCAGCAGAGATTGATACAGAAGTTATGAGAATTCTGAAAGAAGCTTATGCTGAGGCAAAGAGACTTTTATCTGAGAATCGCAGGGCGCTGGATGAAATTGCAGCATTCTTGATTGAAAAAGAGACGATTACCGGAAAAGAATTCATGGAGATTTTTCACAAAGTTCAGGGAATCGAGGACGGTACTCAGGAAAAAGAGGCTAGAATCTCAATGAAGGAAGTTTCCGCAGCAGATGTGGCACAAGAGGATGTCACGAAAGAAAACGAAGCAGAAAGAAATACTCTACAAGAGAGTGCCGCACAAGAGGATGCTGCACAGGAGAGCGGGCAGGACCACTAATATAAAAAAATAAAGAGTATCTGATATTGCTAATAATGGTCAGTGAAAATAGAAATCATAAGTTCACAGGGAAAACAGCTATGGATCAGATGTGGTGGAAAAGAGGAGTGCCTTTCGGCACTCCTCTTGCGTTAAAAACATTTTGTGGAATCAAAATCATATGCGTTTATTCGATATATGCAACTGTAGGGAAAGAGATGAAATTAGGGAGAAAATAATGTTTAATATAGAAGAGGAATTAAAAAAGCTTCCATCAAAACCGGGAGTCTATCTGATGCATGATGAGAAAGATGATATTATTTATGTGGGAAAAGCAATCAGCCTAAAGAATCGTGTACGGCAGTATTTTCAAGCAAGCAGGAATAAAGGAGTGAAGATTGAGCAGATGGTCACACATATTTCGCGCTTTGAATATATTGTGACAGATTCGGAGCTGGAGGCGCTTGTACTGGAATGCAATCTGATCAAGGAACACAGACCGAAGTATAATACGATGCTGATGGATGACAAGACGTATCCGTTTATTAAAGTGACGATAGAGGAGGCATATCCGCGGATTCTGTTTGCAAGAGAGATGAAAAAAGATAAGGCGAAGTATTTCGGACCATATACAAGCGCAGGAGCAGTGAAAGATACGATTGAACTGCTGAGAAAACTGTACCACATAAGGAGCTGTAACCGGAATTTGCCAAAAGACATCGGGAAAGAGCGACCATGTCTGAACTATCACATTAAGCAATGCTATGCACCGTGTCAAAATTATATTAGTCAGGAAGCATATCGGGAATCGGTGCAGAAAGCAGTAGAATTTCTGAGCGGAAAATATGATCCTATCCTCAAAGAACTTCAAGAAAAGATGGAATGTGCATCAGAAGCGATGGAATTTGAGAAGGCAATGGAATATCGAGATCTGCTTGCCAGTGTAAAGCAGATTGCGCAGAAGCAAAAGATTACGAACAGTGATGGGGAGGATAAAGATATTCTCGCGGTGGCAACGGAGGATCGGGATGCAGTGGTGCAAGTGTTTTTCATCCGGGGAGGAAGACTGATCGGAAGAGATCATTTCTATATGACGATTGCCGACAGAGAGCCGAAGGCAGAGATTCTTACAAGTTTTATCAAACAGTTTTATGCGGGGACGCCATATGTGCCACGAGAGTTGATGATCCAGCAGGAAATCGAAGACCAGGAGGTGCTGGAGGAATGGCTGTCTGAGAGAAGAGGGCATCGGGTTCACATTCGTGTGCCGAAAAAAGGGGAGAAGGAGAAGCTGGTGGAACTTGCGAAGAAGAATGCACAGCTTGTTTTGAGTACGGATAAGGAGCGCTTAAAGAGGGAAGAGGGAAGAACGATCGGAGCGGTAAAAGAGATTGAAAAATGGCTGGGAATTGCATCTGTGAAACGAATCGAGGCATTTGATATATCCAACACAAATGGATTTAATTCCGTTGGTTCTATGATCGTGTATGAGAAAGGGAAACCGAAGCGAAACGATTACCGGAAATTTAAAATCAAAGGGGTACAGGGTGCAGATGACTATGCAAGTATGCGGGAAGTATTGACGAGAAGGTTCGAACATGGAATGAGGGAGAGAGAAGAGGGGAAGGATCACGGAGGATTCCAGACATTTCCAGACTTGATCATGATGGACGGGGGAAAAGGACAGGTCAATATTGCATTAGAAGTGCTGGATCAACTGGGAATTGTGATACCGGTATGTGGGATGGTGAAAGATGATCATCATAGGACAAGAGGGCTATATTACAATAATGAAGAGATTGGGATTGACAGAAATTCAGAAGGATTTCGTCTGATCACGAGGATTCAGGATGAAGCACACCGGTTTGCAATCGAATTTCACAGAAAACTGAGAAGTCAGGGACAGGTACATTCCATTCTTGACGATATTCCGGGAATCGGGCCGGCAAGAAGGAAAGCGCTGATGAAGCATTTTATGAGCCTGGATGCGATCAAAGCGGCAACGATAGAGGAATTAAAAGAAATTCCATCTATGAATGAAAAATCTGCAAATGAAGTATACAACTTTTTCCATTGATGATATACTAAGGAGAGAATAAGAATGAAGAAGGAGAGCATTATGGGAAGCGTAGAGTTACAGAAAGTTGCAGAGAAAATGAATTTAAAAAATCTGACTCCGCAAATTGGTCTTTTAGGAAAAGAAGTCAATGTGCCGGATATTAACCGCCCGGCGCTACAGCTCACAGGCTTTTTTGAACATTTTGAATCCGATAGAGTACAAGTGGTAGGATATGTAGAGTATACCTATCTTCAAAAGCTCAGCGATGATAGAAAGGAAGAAGTATACCAGTCACTATTATCCTATCCAGTGCCTTGTATCATTTTCTGCAGAGATCTTATGCCAGATCAGAGATTTTTGGAAATTGCGGTCGAAAAAGATGTGCCGATTTTTCTGACAGACAAGACGACATCTTCTTTCATGGCGGAGATCATCCGGTGGCTGAATGTGGAACTGGCCCCGTGTATTTCCATCCACGGTGTACTTGTGGATGTCTACGGTGTCGGTGTGCTGATCATGGGCGAGAGCGGAATTGGAAAGAGCGAGGCTGCTCTGGAACTGATTAAGAGAGGACACCGCCTTGTGACAGATGATGTGGTTGAGATTCGAAAAGTCAGTGACGATACATTGGTTGGAACTGCTCCGGATATCACGAGACATTTTATTGAACTGCGAGGAATTGGTATCGTAGATGTTAAGACGTTGTTTGGTGTTCAGAGTGTAAAAGAGACACAGACGATAGATCTTGTGATCACACTGGAAGACTGGAATAAGGACAAACAGTATGACCGGTTAGGATTGGAAGAAGAGTATACCGAATTCCTTGGCAACCGTGTTGTATGTCATTCCATCCCGATTCGTCCAGGAAGAAATCTTGCGATCATAGTAGAATCTGCATCTGTAAATCATAGACAAAAACAGATGGGATATAATGCAGCACAGGAACTGTACAGGCGTGTGCAGGAGAATTTGACAAAGAGAAAATAGGAGACGAGAGAAATGAATTATTGCTTTGGAGTGGACATTGGAGGAACAACAGTAAAGTTAGGACTATTTGAATTCAACGGGACAATCGTGGATAAGTGGGAGATTAAGACCTATACAGAGAATGAAGGTGCAGCAATTCTTCCGGATGTAGCAAAATCAATTGCTTCCAAAATGGAAGAACATCAGATGAAGAAAGAGCAGATTCTTGGAATTGGTGTCGGGGTACCGGCTCCGGTGGCAGATGGAATTGTAAATGGAAGCGCAAATCTTGGATGGAAGTATAAAAATGTGAAGGCGGAGCTGGAAGAGCTGACTGGAATCAAGGTGAAGGTTGGAAATGATGCAAATGTAGCTGCGCTTGGAGAAATGTGGAAAGGCGGAGGCCAGGGAAATAAGGATTTGATCATGGTTACACTTGGAACGGGAGTCGGAGGAGGAATCATTGTCGACGGACGTATTTTAGGGGGATTTCATGGAGCAGGCGGAGAGATTGGTCATCTCTGTGTAAATTATGAGGAGACAGAAGTGTGTGGCTGTGGAGGTCGTGGATGTCTGGAGCAGTATGCATCTGCTACAGGTGTAGTAAGACTTGCCAAGAAAAGGCTTGCGAAAAATGATGATGAGACAATATTGCGCGAAGAAGAAATTACGGCAAAAGCTGTCTTTGATGCAGTTAAGGCAAACGATGCAGTTGCAATGGAGATTGCCGAAGAGTTTGGACGCTATCTTGGATATGCACTTGCCAATCTGGCAACAGCAGTTGATCCATCAGTGATCGTGATCGGTGGAGGGGTATCGAAGGCAGGCGAAGTACTTCTCCAGTATATTGAAAAATATTTTCGTGAGAGAATGTTCTTTGCAAATGCAAAGGTGCAGTTTGCTCTTGCAAAGCTTGGAAATGAAGCAGGTATCTGCGGAGCTGCAAAACTGATTTTATAAAGTAAAAGCTTATATACGAAAAGATAACAAAAAGAAGACAGAAATGAATGTGAGTATTAGTAACATCATTTCTGTCTTCTTTTTTGTTCGTGTATAGAAAATTGATTTTGAAATCCTGGAATACTATTCCTCTGGCGTGATAGAGCCATCTCCCTGATCAGGTGGGGAGGTTTCTCCACCACCGTGGTCTTCGCCATTTCCGTTTTCGCTGCCAGTTCCACTCTCAGATCCATTATTTCCATTTCCAGAACCGTTGTTTCCATTTGGATTTCCGGAATTTGGATTTTCTGGGTCAGGTGTTACTGGTTCATTGTCAGTTGATTCGTCTTCTGACTCGTCCTCAGCGGAACTGTCTGAGTGAGTGTTAGTAGAAGGCATATAGTAGCCTTCGTGCTTTCCATCACATCTTTGACCGGAATCTGTTGCAACATATTCTGTCACTTGTGGACAGCTGGACAACGGCAGCTTTCCAGAACTTGCACAGACGGCAGTCTTTTCAACTGTGTCAGGCATCACAAAATCTTTGTATTCTAGACCTTCGTGTACTCGCTCCATAATGCTGTTCCACAGTGTCAGGTGCCATGAAGTATTATCCATAGGCTTGTTGGAGTCATATCCACCCCAGACAGAAGCAGTGTAGTATGGAGTATATCCGGAGAACCAGATATCTACATTATCGGAAGTTGTACCAGTCTTACCGGATACTGGCATATTGCTGAGTGCAGCACCGGTACCGGTTCCTTTTGTCACAACATCTATCATTGCATTTGTCAGCAGTCCGGCAGTAGAAGCCTTTACGACTTGATGCGTCTCGGAAGTGTTATCAATCAGTACATTTCCAGAATGATCGAGAATCTTCGTATAGAACTTCGGTTTTGTGTAAGTTCCGTTATTTGCAAGGGACGCATAGGCGGCAGTCATCTCGAGGTTATAGACACCGTGCGTGATACCTCCGAGCGCAGTTGCCTGCTGGATATCGCTGAAAGTCTGTCCGTTGATTACTTCCTGATCTACAACAGTGGAGAATCCAAAGCTCTTCAGGTAATCAAATCCAGTCTGCTCTCCAATCTCAGTGAGTGCTTTGACTGCAACGACATTCATAGACTGTTCGATCGCTTTCCTTACAGTCACCCAACCTTTGTAGGAAAAATCCCAGTTATTGACTTCTTTTCCGTTTTTATAGCGGTATGGTTCGTCTTTGATCGAGGTGTGAAGTCCCATTGCACCAATATCAAGTGCAGGGGCATAAGTTGATACAATCTTAAAACAGGAACCAGGCTGTCTTGCAGATTCCGTCGCACGGTTGAGAGAAAGGCTTTCCGTCTTCTCGCCGCGTCCTCCGACGATTGCTTTTACCTCCCCGGTGTATTGATCCATAATCACAAAAGAAGCTTGTGGTTGTGGAACGATCGTCTTTTTTTCCACCTGAGTGTCTCCTTCGCGGGAGATTGTTGATTTGTATTCATCAATCGCCGCCTGAGCAAGTTCAGGGGTAGAGAAGACGAGCGGATAAGAGTCATTTCTTGTCTGACGCAGATACTGCTCGAGCATCTCTTTGCTGAAGTTTTCGACAGTTCCATCAGAGCGTGTGATCGTGAGCTGATAGTCGATCAGGCCAAATTCTGTATTGTACGGATAGTTATTCGGGTTTAAAAACTCTTCATCACAGATTTGCTGAATTCTTGCATCCTGAGTTGCGTAGATGGAAAGACCACCGCTGTAAAGAGCATTATAGGCTTGTGTCTCCGTATATCCCAGCTTTGTCTGTAAGTCGGAAATGACTTGTTTAGAAAGCTCATCGATAAAATAAGTGTATGGAGTGTCTGTGGATGTATCGGCATTTGTAACCTGAATCCGGTCATAAACGGGATCAGCCATGGCAGTATCGTACTCTTCCTGGGAAATATATTTCTGTTCTAACATGTTGCCGAGAACAAGTTTGCGCCGCTTGGCATTTTCTTCCGGGTTGACTGTAGGGTCATATCTTCCAGGATTCTGAGTAATGCCGGCGATCACGGTACATTCTGAGAGTGTCAGCTGCGATACGTCTTTGTTGAAGTAGCGTTTGGCAGCGGATTGAACTCCGAGTGTGTTCTGTCCTAGGTTGATCGTATTCATATAATTTTCCAGAATCTCTTCTTTGCTCATCTGCTTTTCCAACTCCAGAGCAAGGAACTGTTCCTGAATTTTACGTTCGACACTGTCTAAGAATGTCTTTTCCTGTGAGAAATTCGGAAAGACATTATTTTTTATCAATTGCTGGGTAATCGTGCTGGCACCTTCAGAAAAGTCACCGCTTGTGATGCCGACAAGACCGGCACGAAGAATTCCTTGCAGGTCGATTCCGTTATGCTTGTAAAAACGTTCATCTTCGATCGCTACAAAAGCGTCCTGAAGGTCTTCCGGTATTTCGTTGATTGTTTTATAAATACGGTTGGAACCGGAAGTAACAAACTTTTCTAATTCCTGTGAACCGTCTGCGTTATAAACAGTTGTGAAGTATCCACTCGGTTTGACAGAAGCAGGAGAGATCTTCGGAGCTTTGTCAAGAATTTTCTTCAAGAACAGACCGCCGCCAATCATACCGATGATAATGAGCAAGAGAAAAACAATTAAAAATCCTTTGAAAATCCGGACACCTGCTCGTTTTTTCTTCATCTTTGATTTTGAAGATATTTTCTTCTGTTTTTTGACAGAATTTCGTTTTCCATAATTCATGAATGGTTTCCTCCTTTATCAGGTAATTATATCAAATTTATGTATTGAAATAAAGCATAAAATAAAATCTTCATATTTCAAGGCAAAAACTTAAGAAAAACTTGTGAAAACAGAGTTCTGTTGATATAGTATAAACAGTTTCAGATAAAATGTAATTAGAAAAAGGGTGATAGTATATGTTAAGTAAATTTCATACAGTCTATGAGGGGGGAGAAGCAGAAATCATAGAGAAGAAGTCCCGCTTCATTGCGACAGTACTTCCGGTCACCTGCGAGGAAGAGGCGCTGGAATTTATCGAGTCTATGAAGAAAAAATATTGGAATGCCACTCATAACTGCTATGCTTATGTGATCGGGGAGCGATTTGAGACACAAAGATGCAGTGATGACGGAGAACCGCAGGGGACAGCAGGAAAACCGATGCTCGATGTGTTGCTGGGGGAGGAGATACACAATACAGCAGTCGTAGTGACAAGATATTTTGGAGGTACGTTACTTGGAACCGGAGGGCTTGTGAGGGCTTATTCCGGAGCAGTCAAAGCAGGATTGGAAGCCAGTAAGATTATTACCAAAAACTGGGGGATTAAACTGGAAATACAGACAGATTATACCGGACTTGGCAAAATACAGTATATCCTTGGACAGAGGGGGATTACGGTTCTGGATTCTGTCTATGCAGAGAATGTGATGTTGATTGCGCTCATTCCTGAAGAGATGAATCAGGAGGTGATAGCAGAGATCACAGAGGGGACAAACGGACAAGCAAAGATGACACAGAAGGAAAGCTGCTATTTTGGAACAGTTGATGGTGAGATGAAAGTGTTTGATACAGAATAAAAATCCCTCCCGGTAATGGAAAGGGATATCCATTGCCGGGAGGGAAGGAAATGTCTACTGAAATTCCGGTTCGATCAAACCGAAAGTACCATTCTTTCTCTTGTATACAACATTGACTTCTTCTGTCTCTGCGTTGAAGAATACGTAGAAATCATGTCCAAGTAAATCCATCTGGATACACGCATCCTCAGGGAACATTGGCTTGATTCCAAATCGTTTTGTACGGATGATCTTAATCTCATCATCCTCTGAAGAAGTATCTTCTGATTCAAAAAATTCTTGCTTGAAGTTGCTGCCTTCTTGATTTCTGGCAACTAATTTATTCTTATATTTGCGAAGCTGTCGCTCAATCACCTCTTCTACGAGATCAATTGATACATACATATCATTACTGCTTTGTTCAGAACGAATGATATGTCCCTTGACAGGAATTGTGACCTCAATCTTCTGACGTTCTTTTTCTACACTTAGTGTTACGATAATTTCTGTTTCAGGAGTAAAATACCTTTCTAGTTTCCCTAACTTTTGTTCAATGCAACTCTTTAAACCTGGTGTTACATCGATGTTTTTTCCGCTAATGATAAAGTTCATGCTGCCAACCCCTTTTCGGTATATTCTACAAATAATAGAAATAAAAATGAGTTATTTGTAGTATGTTTGTATTATACATCAAAATTCCGCGAAGAGCAATAAAATATTTGATAAAAATATAAAAAAATAATAAAAGACTGACAAAAGAAAGGTTTTATGGATAGTGTTCGCAGAAAAGAAATCAGGTGTCCATTTGGACACCTGAAGTAAATTAGTTTTGAGTGGAAGATGATCGATGAAATTTTTTTAGAATCCATGGATAGAGGAAGATTACCCATAGAACTAAAAGAAAGTAAGCGAACATATCTGCCGGAAGGGAGTCGCCGAACAGAAATTCTATCCCGATTTTGAAGGAAACGGCGACGAGAAGACCGATAATGAGTTTTCCAATCTGAAACGGGATCGATCCTTTGACGGAAAAATTCACATAGCGATTTTCAAGATACCAGCCGACACCGAATCCAATCCCTGCAGCAGATGCTTTGCAACAGTCAGATGCGTAGTAAAGTGAGATATCCCCACGGGAAAGTAGGAATAAGGCATAGATACTGACAGCAGAAGAAAGGAGCAGGAGTGACAGAAGAATCAGCCTTCTGTATCGCGTGGAATCCAGAAGGAAATCGCTTGCTTTATACACGGCAAAGGAAGTACAAAGTGAAACTGCCATAGATACAACTACATCTTTCGGTGTGTGTACCCCGAGATACATGCGGGAAAATCCAATCAGTAAAAACATAAAGGCAAACAGGAGCTTAGAAAGCCAGCGTTTGCTTTTGAACATGAATGGAGCGAACAGGCAAGTCCCACCCTGGGTATGTCCGCTTGGAAAGGAGTAGCCGGTCGCAGCAGGTACGGCGCTTTCCACTGGAGAAAAGCTTGGATCTAATATCCAGGGCCGTGGGATCCGGAATGTGATCTTTAATGCCTGTACACACAGACCGGCAAGAAAGTAAGTAAATCCCAGCTGATAAGCAAAGCGCTTATCCACACACCAGTAGAGTGTGCAGATAACCGCTATGATGATGACTTCCTGCCCCAAATAAGTGACAAACTGAAAAAAATGTTCCCCGAAAGGAGTACGCAGTTCTGCCAGAACGTGTAAGAAGTCCATTATTTATTTCCTCGTTTTCTCATCTTTGAATCTAATATTTTTTTGCGGATGCGCAATGTCTCTGGAGTTACTTCCAAAAGTTCGTCTGTGTCGATGAAGTCCAGTGCCTCCTCGAGACTCAGTGTTCTAGGAGTTGTCAGTTTCAAAGCATCGTCTGCTCCTGAAGAGCGAGTATTGGTAAGATGCTTTGTCTTGCAAACATTCAGCTCGATGTCCTCTGCCTTTCCATTCTGTCCGATGACCATTCCGGCGTAGACTTTCTCTCCGGCGCCGATGAATAACGTTCCGCGTTCTTGTGCGCTATACAATCCGTAAGTGACAGATTCACCAGTTTCAAAGGCAATGAGAGAACCTTGCTTACGGTACTGAATATCTCCTTTGTATGGTGCATAGCCGTCAAAGGCAGTATTTAAGATTCCGTTTCCTTTTGTATCTGTCATAAACTCTCCGCGGTAGCCGATCAGTCCTCTTGCAGGGATCGAAAATTCGAGCCGAGTATAGCCACCGTTAGACACACCCATATTCTGAAGTTCTCCTTTTCGTTGGCTTAATTTGTCGATGACAGTTCCGGTAAATTCATCTGGGACATCGATGTAGGCCGTTTCAATCGGCTCTAACAGCTTACCGTTTTCATCTTCTTTGTAAAGGACTTCTGCCTTGCTGACTGCAAATTCATATCCTTCCCGGCGCATATTTTCAATCAGAACGGAAAGGTGGAGTTCACCGCGGCCAGATACTTTGAAGCTGTCTGTATTTTCTGATTCCTCTACGCGCAGACTGACATCGGTATTCAGCTCACGGAACAGACGGTCTCGCAAATGTCGGGAGGTAACATATTTTCCCTCCTGTCCTGCAAACGGGCTGTCATTTACAATAAACTGCATAGCGATTGTCGGTTCGGAAATTTTCTGGAAAGGAATTGCAACCGGATTTTCCGGGGAACATAAAGTGTCTCCGATATGGATGTCTGCGATTCCGGAAATTGCCACGATAGAACCAATCGTTGCTTCTTTTACTTCTACTTTATTTAGTCCGTCAAATTCATATAATTTACTGATCTTTACACGTTTCTGTTTGTCCGGCTCATGGGCATTGACAAGCATGACTTCCTGATTGACGGCAATCGTACCATTGTCGACTTTTCCGACACCGATTCGTCCAACATATTCATTGTAGTCGATCGTGCTGATCAGTACCTGTGTATCTGCATCTGGGTCGCCTTCCGGTGCAGGAATGTAATCGATGATCGTCTCAAAGAGCGGGATCATGTTTTCTGGATTGTCTGTCAGATCAAGGATTGCATGACCAGCCTTGGCAGATGCGTAGACAAATGGACAGTCCAGCTGCTCGTCAGATGCGTCAAGATCCATGAAAAGTTCTAAGATTTCATCGATTACTTCGTCTGGGCGTGCTTCCGGGCGGTCGATCTTATTGATGCAGACAATGACCGGAAGGTCAAGCTCGAGCGCTTTTTTCAGAACGAATTTTGTCTGTGGCATTGCACCTTCGAAAGCATCTACAACAAGAACAACGCCATTTACCATTTTCAGTACACGTTCTACTTCACCGCCGAAATCAGCGTGTCCTGGGGTGTCGATAATGTTGATCTTTGTATCCTTATAGTATACGGCAGTATTTTTTGAGAGAATCGTGATTCCACGTTCTCTTTCAATGTCGTTAGAATCCATGACGCGTTCTGCCACTTCCTGGTTGGCACGAAATACACCACTTTGTTTTAAAAGCTGGTCGACCAGTGTTGTTTTTCCGTGGTCAACATGGGCGATGATTGCGATGTTTCGGATATCTTCTCTTTTTGTTTTCATAAATAACCTTCTTTCTATTATAAATCCATGAATAAGCACTAATAACTCATACAGTTTACCACATTGGCAATAGATTACAAGTCCTTTTTAAAAAAACACATAATATGGAAAGAACACAGAAAAAATGAGGGAAGCATATCTTGCGGTCGATTTCTGTCGATGAAAAGTCCGGGGAATGTCCAATCGGATGGTTATAAATCCGTTATCATAGAATAAAATAATAAAGACAAAAAAATACAGCAAAGAGGAGAGAGATAAATTATGTCCGATAAGATTATTGAAAACAACCAGGTAACAATTATGGGAGAGGTGGCATCCAGATTCACATTTAGTCATGAAGTATTTGGAGAAGGATTCTATATGGTAGATGTTCTCGTTAAGAGACTTAGCAATTCTGAAGATCGGATTCCACTTATGATTTCCGAGCGTCTGATAGATGTGACCAAAGATTATACAGGGGAATTTATCATGGCAAGTGGACAGTTCCGGTCGTATAACAGACACGAGGAACATAAGAATCATCTTGTACTTTCCGTGTTTGTTCGGGAGGTAGCATTTGTGGATGAGGAACTTGATGGGGCGAAGACAAATAATATTCTTTTAGATGGATACATCTGTAAACCACCTGTTTACCGCAAGACCCCTCTTGGGAGAGAAATTGCAGATCTTCTGCTTGCAGTGAACAGACCATATGGGAAATCTGACTACATACCATGTATCTGTTGGGGAAGAAATGCAAGATATGCTTCCGGATTTGCAGTGGGAGAACATGTGCAGATTTTAGGAAGGATCCAAAGCAGAGAATATGTGAAAAAATTGTCTGAGACAGAGACAGAAAAACGTGTGGCATACGAAGTGTCAGTCAGCAAGCTGGAATGTATCGGTGCTGAAATAAGTGAAGAAGAGTAGTAGGAATAGCTGTGGCTCCATTGACATTAGAAAAAAATGATGATAAAATTTCAGACAAGAAATCGCTGATGAAATGAAAAAAAATCAAAGTAAAACTGATGTTTAGGAGGATAAATATGGCAATTTTTACAGGAGCAGGAGTAGCGATCATAACGCCGTTTCATGAAGATGGAAGTATTAATTATGATCAGTTAAAGAAGCTGGTGGATTATCATTGTGAGAATGGAACAGACAGTATCGTAATCTGCGGAACAACAGGGGAATCTGCGACAATGACGGAGGAAGAACATCTGGAGTGTATTAAACGCACGATTGATTTTACTGCAGGAAGGATTCCGGTGATTGCAGGGACGGGATCAAACTGTACTGCAACAGCGGTAGAGCTATCCAGAGAGGCTGCAAAAGCAGGAGCAGACGGACTCCTTGTTGTAACTCCGTATTACAATAAAGCGACGCAGAAAGGGTTGATCGAACATTATAAGGCAATCGCAAGAGAAGCAGATGCGCCGATCATCATGTACAGTGTGGCAAGCCGTACCGGGTGTAATATTGAACCGGCGACAGTTGCGGCGTTGGTAAAAGAAGTCGATAACATTGTGGGCGTGAAAGAAGCCTCCGGTAATATTTCACAGGTGGCAAAGATCATGCAGCTGACACAGGGAGATATCGATCTGTATTCTGGAAATGATGATCAGATCGTTCCGATTTTGGCTCTGGGAGGAAAGGGAGTTATCTCTGTATTATCCAATGTGGCTCCAAGAGAGACGCATGAGATCTGTGCAAAATTCTTTGCAGGAGATATTGCAGGAAGCAGAGAACTTCAATTAAAAGCGATTCCGCTGATCAATGCACTGTTCAGTGAAGTTAACCCGATCCCTGTTAAGAAGGCAGTTTCTTTGATGGGAATGGAAGCCGGTGGACTGCGGATGCCGCTGACAGAGATGGAAGAAGCAAATGCACAGAAATTGGCACAGGCAATGAGAGCGTTTGGAATTCAGCTCGCATAGAGAAAGCATAGAGGAGCTGCCATAGGATGGAAGCTGTCGGAAGAATGTAGTATTGTAGGAAGAAAAGAACTGCATTCTGTCCGGACAGTCATTCTGTGGCAGCCCCTTTTGTCAATTGTATCGCAAAACCTCGCACATTCGCTGTGAGGGCTGTAAAACATAAGAAAATGGAGGAGAAGATGATGGTAAAAGCAATTATGCACGGATGTAATGGGAAAATGGGGCAGGTAATTTCCAATCTTGTAAAGGAAGATGATGGGATTGAGATTGTTGCAGGAATTGATAAATATACAGGTGTGAAAAATGAATATCCGGTTTTTACGGATATTGCGGACTGTGATGTGGAGGCAGATGTCGTGATTGATTTCTCCAATGCACTTGCAGTGGACGGACTGCTTTCTTACTGTGGAGAGAAAAAGCTTCCGGTGGTACTTTGTACTACTGGATTGTCTGAAGAGCAGCTTGCACAGGTACAGTGTGTTTCTGAAAAGACAGCAGTGCTGAAATCGGCAAATATGTCGCTGGGAATCAATATGCTGTTAAAGCTTCTTCAGGATGCTGCCAAAATTCTTGCTCCGGCAGGATTTGATATTGAACTGGTGGAAAAGCACCATAATCTGAAAGTAGATGCCCCAAGCGGGACAGCGCTTGCACTGGCGGACAGCGTAAATGAAGCGCTTGGAAATGCGTATGAATACGTTTACGACAGAAGCAAAGAACGCAAAAAAAGAGAAAAGAAAGAAATCGGAATCTCGGCAGTGCGCGGCGGAACGATTGTAGGAGAACACGAAGTGATTTTCGCCGGAGCAGATGAAGTGATTGAATTTAAGCATACGGCATACTCGAAAGCAGTCTTTGGAAAAGGTGCTGTGGAAGCGGCAAAATACCTTGCAGGGAAACAAGCCGGACTTTATGACATGAGTGATGTGATTGAATCTTCTTCTGAAAATCAATAGAAAAAATTACCATTACTTTCCGAATGTATAGAATGGCAGGGAATGCAGACAATATTGGCGAGAAGCAATTCTTACTACATTTCAGGAAAGGAAGATAGCCAGATGAAGAGAGCAAAGAAAATGATACTCAGTATTTTGTGTGTGAGTGTTCTTTTGTGCATGACAGCGTGTGCAAGGGGAAACAAAGATAATGTGGCAGATGATAATACTGCAACGGGAACAAATGAAGAGAAGAAAAATGACAGTGAAAGAAAGCGGGAAGAAACAAATACAGATGGAGAGACGCCGCGTGACGGAGTGCTTGAAGATGTAGGGGATGCCGTGGAAGATGGAGCAAGAGACGTCAAAGACGGAGTAGAAGATGTCCTTGACGGAACAGACCAGAATGACGGACGTACGGAAAAACGTATAGACGATAACAAGGATGGCGGAAATGCGGATACAATGAACGGTGCGACGGACAATACCGGACAAACGAACACGGCAAGATAGCAGAAACTGTATATTTTTTTGATTTTGGACGCCCTGCGGCTGTATGCCGTGGGGCATTCTTGCAGAGATGGCAGAAAAATGATGAAAACTCAAAAAAGAATGGGGATATTTTGCGGGAGAACAGAATGCTTTGTGGAAAAAATTTAACAAAGGTGTAAAGAAGATGGGAAGAGTTTATGAACAGTTGATAAACTTGTTGAAGAAGCGAAAGGATAGTGTTAAAATAAGAAACAGAGTAAATTTGGATAAATTAAGGAGTAGGTCATGGGTTTATTAGAGAAGATATTTGGGACGCACAGTGAGAATGAATTGAAGCGTATTTATCCGATCGTTGACAGAATTGAGGCGATGGATGAAGAAATGCAGCAATTATCCGATACAGAACTGAAAGGGAAAACAGCGGAGTTTAAGAAACGTCTGGAAGAGGGCGAGACATTAGATGATATTTTACCGGAAGCATTTGCAGTCGTAAGAGAAGCAGCTTCCCGTACCTTACATATTAAGCATTACAGAGTACAGCTGATTGGTGGAATCATTCTTCACCAGGGAAGAATCGCAGAGATGCGTACCGGAGAAGGTAAAACATTGGTTTCTACACTTCCAGCATATTTGAATGCTTTGACTGGAAAGGGAGTTCATATTGTAACAGTCAATGACTATCTGGCAAAGCGTGATGCAGAGTGGATGGGGCAGGTGCATGAATTTTTAGGACTGAAAGTCGGGGTTGTACTTAACTCGATGGATAATGATGAGCGAAGAGAGGCATATAACTGTGACATTACTTATGTGACCAACAATGAATTGGGATTTGATTATCTGAGAGATAACATGGTCATCTATAAAGAGCAGCTTGTGCAGAGAGGACTGCATTTTGCGGTTATCGATGAGGTTGACTCGGTATTGATTGATGAGGCGAGAACACCGTTGATCATTTCCGGACAGAGCGGAAAGTCTACAAAGCTTTATGATGCCTGTGACATTCTTGCAAGACAGCTTGTAAAAGGAGAGGCAAGCGGTGAATTTTCCAAGATCAACGCGATCATGGGAGAGGAAATCGAGGAGACAGGTGATTTCATCGTCAATGAGAAAGAAAAGAATGTCAACCTGACAGAAGAAGGTGTGAAGAAGGTAGAGAAGTTCTTCAACATTGAGAACCTTGCAGATGCGGAGAATCTAGAGATTCAGCATAACATTATTCTTGCTTTGCGTGCGCACAACTTAATGTTTAAAGATCAGGATTATGTTGTGACTTCTGACGGAGAGGTAATGATCGTTGATGAGTTCACCGGACGTATTATGCCGGGAAGACGTTATTCCGATGGACTCCATCAGGCCATTGAGGCAAAAGAACATGTAAAAGTAAGACGGGAAAGTAAGACGCTGGCAACAATCACCTTCCAGAACTTGTTTAATAAGTTTGAGAAAAAGAGCGGTATGACAGGTACTGCGTTGACAGAAGAGAAAGAATTCCGCGATATTTACGGTATGGATGTTGTTGAGATTCCGACGAACAGACCGGTGCAGAGAGTTGATTTAAACGATGCGGTATATAAGACAAAGAAAGAAAAATTTGAAGCGGTGATCGAGGAGATCATCGAGGCACATGCCAAAGGTCAGCCAGTTCTTGTCGGTACGATCACGATTGAGACATCAGAACTCCTCAGTAAGATGCTGAAGAAGAGAGGAATCCAACATAAGGTGTTAAATGCCAAATTCCACGAGAAAGAGGCGGAAATCGTAGCAGATGCAGGTGTGCATGGCGCTGTAACTATCGCTACGAATATGGCCGGTCGTGGTACTGATATTAAGCTGGACGATGCGGCGAGAGAAGCAGGAGGACTGAAGATCATCGGTACAGAGCGACATGAATCAAGACGTATCGATAATCAGCTGCGTGGACGTTCTGGACGACAGGGAGATCCGGGAGAATCCAGATTCTATATTTCGCTGGAAGATGATCTGATGAGACTCTTTGGTTCGGAACGACTGATGAATGTCTTTAACACACTCGGTGTGGAGGATGGAGAGCAGATTGAACATAAGATGTTGTCCAGTGCGATTGAGAAGGCTCAGAAGAAGATTGAGAATAATAACTTTGGAATCCGTAAGAACTTACTTGAGTACGATCAAGTTATGAATGAACAAAGAGAGATCATTTACGAAGAGCGAAGAAGAGTACTTGACGGAGAAAGTATGAGAGATTCTATTTATCATATGATCACGGAATACGTGGAAAATGTTGTGGATTCCTGCATTTCTCCGGATGTAGATTACGAAGAATGGGATCTGACCGAGCTGGATGTCAACCTGCATGCAACACTCCCAATCAAGATTCCGACAATCGAAGATGTCAAAGGTATGAACCAGAAAGAATTAAAGCATCTTTTGAAAGAGCGTGCCGTAAAAGCTTATGAGGAGAAGGAAGCAGAATTTCCGGAGCCGGAGCATTTAAGAGAGATTGAACGTGTGATTCTTCTGAAGGTTATCGACGCAAAATGGATGGATCACATTGACGATATGGATCAGCTGCGACAGGGAATCGGGCTTCAGGCGTATGGACAGAGAGATCCACTTGTAGAGTATAAGATGATGGGTTACGATATGTTTGGAGAGATGACAGCGGCAATTGCAAAAGATACAGTACGTCTCCTCTTTAACGTAAGAATTGAACAGAAAGTAGAACGTGAACAGGTTGCAAAAGTGACTGGAACAAATAAAGATGAAAGTGCAGCACATACGCCGATGAAGCGGGAGGAGAAGAAAGTATATCCGAATGATCCTTGTCCGTGTGGAAGCGGCAAAAAGTATAAACAGTGCTGTGGTCGTAAAGCATAAAAGAAAGGAAATTTCTCTGCGGGCAGATATCTGCCTTCGCGGGAGAAATTTCTTTTTACAGATTTTTAGATAAAAATTTTGAAAATTGGAAAGAGGTGATCAAGGTGGTAGCATTGGATGAGATTAAGAGTATTTTAAATACATATGAGGCACCGCTGAAAGAACTGAGGGATTCACTTTGACCCGGAAGGGAAGAAGCAGAGAATCGAGGAATTAGAAAGAAAAATCGGAGAGGCAGACTTTTGGGATGACGCAGAACATTCTCAAAAAGTGATGAAAGAACTGAAAAGCCTGCAAGATTCGGTGAAAAGAACTGAGGAACTGTACCGGCAGTATGAGGATATTCAGATTTTGATCGATATGGCATACGAGGAAAACGATGAGAGTATGATCAAAGAGATCGAGACAGAGTTAAAACAGATCGAGAGCACATATGAAGAACTGCGGATCGAGACGCTTCTGTCAGAAGAGTATGATAAGGATAATGCAATTGTTACCTTACATGCGGGAGCGGGCGGTACAGAGGCTTGTGACTGGGTGAATATGCTGTACCGAATGTACAATCGCTGGATTGAGAGCAAAGGATTTACAACAGAAGTGCTCGATTATCTTGACGGGGATATTACAGGGATCAAGACAGTAACCTTTGAGGTCAATGGAGAGAATGCATATGGATATTTGCAGTCAGAAAAAGGAGTGCACAGGCTGGTGCGGATTTCTCCGTTTAATTCAGCAAATAAAAGACAGACTTCGTTTGCCTCATGTGATGTGGTGCCGGATCTCGAAGATGACATTGATATTGAGATTAATGAAGATGAATTGAAAATTGATACTTACCGGGCGAGCGGCGCCGGCGGACAGCATGTCAATAAAACATCATCCGCGATCCGTCTGACACACCTGCCAACCGGGATCGTGGTACAATGCCAGAATGAGCGTTCCCAGCACAGCAATAAGGAAAAGGCAATGCAGATGTTAAAGGCGAAGCTTTATCTGCTGAAGGAACAAGAACAGGCAGAAAAAGTATCGGGAATCCGGGGTGAAGTAAAGGAGATCGGGTTTGGAAACCAGATCCGTTCCTATGTGATGCAGCCTTATACGCTTGTGAAGGATCACAGAACGAATGAGGAAAGCGGAAACGTTACAAGTGTGCTGGATGGGAATCTGGATCCGTTTATCAATGCCTATCTAAAGATGCGAAATGCAAAAAAGGAAGAAAAATAAAAGTCTGGTGATCCAGACAAGGAGAGTGGAACGTTATGGATAAGACAAAGTATTATGTATTAAAGAAAAAGGCTGTTCCGGAAGTACTTTTAAAAGTCGTAGAAGTAAAAAGGCTTCTTGCTGCTGAGCGGGGGCTGACCATTCAGGAAGCGACAGAGCGAATCGGAATCAGCAGAAGCTCTTTCTACAAATACAAAGACGATATATTTCCGTTTCATGAAAATGAAAAAGGGCAGACAGTGACGATGGTCATTCAGATGGATGATACACCGGGACTTTTAGCAGAACTTCTCAGAGAGGCGGCAAAGTATCGTGCGAATATCCTGACTATTCATCAGAGTATTCCGATCAACGGAATTGCAACATTGACACTTAGTATAGAAATTTTATCGACAACAGGAAATATATCGGAGATGGTGGACGAGATGGAAGAAAATGAAGGCGTCCATTATCTGAAAATTGTAGGCAGGGAGTAGACTATGATAAATATTGCAGTATTAGGATATGGAACAGTAGGCTCCGGGGTAGTAGAGGTGCTCGACACAAACAGAGAGTGTATCAGCCAGAGAGTCGGAGAAGAAATCCGGGTAAAATATGTGCTGGATCTCAGAGACTTTCCGGGAGATCCGGTACAGAACATACTGATCCATAATTTTGAGGAAATCATCCGGGATGAGGATGTTAAAATCGTTGTAGAAGTTATGGGAGGGATTGAGCCTGCATATACTTTTGTGAAGCGCTCACTTCTCGCTGGAAAGAGTGTGGCGACATCGAACAAGGCGCTTGTAGCAAAGCACGGAGCAGAACTTTTATCAATCGCAAAAGAAAAGCAGATCAATTTTTTATTTGAGGCAAGTGTGGGAGGAGGAATCCCGATTATCCGCCCGCTCAATTCTTCTATGACCGCAGATGAGATTGAAGAGATTACAGGGATCTTAAATGGAACAACAAACTATATGCTGACGAAGATGTTCTATGAAGGAGCAGGGTACGAAGAAGTGCTCCGGCAGGCGCAGGAAAACGGATATGCAGAGAAGAATCCGGAAGCAGATGTAGAAGGTTATGATGCATGTCGTAAGATTGCAATCCTATCCTCTCTGATCTCGGGACATCAAGTTGATTTTGAGGATATTTACACAGAAGGGATCACAGAAATCACAGAGAGGGATATGGAGTACGCAAAGCAGATGCAGATGACGATTAAGCTGCTTGCGAGCAGTAGAAGAAGCGGCGAATGCTTAAGCGCGATCGTGGCACCATGTCTTCTTGAGAATACCCATCCTCTTTTTGGAGTCAATGGAGTATTTAATGCGATTTTTGTACATGGAAATGTACTTGGGGATGCGATGTTTTATGGAAGTGGCGCGGGAAAACTTCCGACCGCGAGTGCAGTTGTGGCAGATGTTGTGGAGGAAGCAAAAAATCTGAACCGCAATGTTATGACCATGTGGAAGAGTGATAAGCTAAAACTTCAGGATAAAGGCGATACAATCCGAAGATTTTTTGTGCGGATCACAGGAAATGCGGAGGCGATGAAGACTTATATCGAGAGTATTTTCGGATCGGTTCAGATTGTGATGCTTCCAGATGTGGAGGAAGAGTTTGGATTTCTCACAGGGCGCATGACGGAGCGGGCATATGAGGAGTGTGCGGCAAAATTTCCGAATATTATCCGTATGATCCGCATGCAGGAGCAGAGCGGGTCCAAAGAGTAAAAGATTCTTCGGAATGTCTGGTACGAGAACAAGGAGAAAGGAGAGTCTGTTCGTGTAAAATAGAAAGCGGACAGAAAAGTGATATGCTGATAGTGAAAAAATTTGGCGGCAGTTCCGTTGCGAACAAGGAGCGGATCTTTCGGGTCGCAGAGCGATGTATAGAAGAATATAAGAAGGGAAATGATGTTGTAGTTGTACTATCCGCAATGGGAGATACGACTGATGAACTGCTTGCAAAAGCTGCTGACATCAATCCGAATGCACCAAAGAGAGAGCTGGATATGCTTCTGACGACAGGAGAACAGGTTTCTGTATCATTGATGGCGATGGCAATGCACGCACTCGGAGTGCCGGCAGTTTCTCTGAATGCGTATCAGGTTATGATGCATTCCACCTCTAGATATGGAAATGCAAGATTTAAGCGAATTGATTCAGAACGGATCAGACACGAATTGGATTCTCGGAAGATTGTCATTGTCACCGGCTTTCAGGGAGTCAATAAATATGATGATTATACAACACTTGGAAGAGGTGGTTCGGATACAACTGCAGTGGCGCTTGCAGCGGCATTGCGCGCAGATGCGTGTGAGATTTATACAGATGTAGATGGAGTATACACAGCAGATCCGCGTGTTGTAAAAAATGCGAGAAAATTAAAAGAGATTACCTATGATGAAATGCTGGAATTAGCAACTTCGGGGGCGAAAGTGCTTCATAATCGCTCTGTGGAGATGGCAAAAAAATATGGCGTACAGCTGGTAGTCAGATCTAGCATGAATTTAGAAGAAGGAACGACTGTGAAGGAGGTAGCGAAGATGGAGAAAATGTTGATCAGTGGGGTAGCAGGGGATAAGAATACAGCACGAATTTCAGTACTTGGAGTCAGTGACCAACCGGGAGTGGCATTTAAGATCTTCCACACGTTGGCAAAAAATAATATCAATGTGGACATCATCCTTCAGTCTGTCGGACGGGAAGGGACAAAGGACATTTCTTTTACTGTTTCTCAGGAAGATCTAAAGCCGGCACTGGCAATCCTGGAGGAATATCAGGAGCCAATGACAATCCGGGAGATCAAGTGGGAGGATACTGTTGCAAAAATATCAATCGTGGGAGCGGGTATGATGAGCAATCCGGGGGTTGCGGCAAAGTTATTTGAATCGCTCTACAACAATGGAATCAATATCAACATGATCTCTACTTCAGAAATACGTATTACGGTTCTGATCGATGAGAAGGAAATTGATAAGGCAATGCAGGCAGTCCATGATGGGTTTGGACTTGGAGATGTGTAAGAACGAGAGGGAAAACAAAAAAGAGAGGGTGAAGTAGGACCCTCTCTTGTGTATTTGCAAAAAGATTTTGCTAAGATCAGAGCAGTTTCATCTGACTCAGAGCGCTGTTGTGATATTGTGGACAGAACGTTACATCTTCGCCAAACCAGTCAGGCGGAGTGAAATGTTCAGCGGACATGGCATCTGCAAATTCAACTTCTGCAATTTGGAGTCCGGAGAGCTTGCCGGAAAAAATATCCAGTTCGATGGTAAGCGAGTCGGAGAGCGGAATCATATAGCGAGTTTTTTCGATGCAGATTCCGTCAATCTTTGTCTTAAGATGTTCGTAGCCTTCAGCGGTCAGAGGAAGATTGTGTTCTTCTCGGATCATCATGCCGCGGGATTTGTAGGTGAGTTCATAGCGGTCGTTATCCTTTCGGATACGCACGACGGGGTTTGTGCAGAGATAGCCCTGTTCAATCGTGCGAAAAGGAAAAGAAGACAGATCGAAAGGGATTGTGTGGATCAGATATTTACGTTCGATTTCCATAAAAAATACCTCCAGTGATTTTTACATACAGCGACAAATTTGTGTCGGTTGTTTAAAATAACAGTTCAAAATACTCTTCGGTATCATAGTACAGATAAATGAAAATGTAAAGCAGTCATGGAAAAAATACGTAGGGAAAGGAAAGGTTGATATGAAAAAAGAAGCTGTGATCTTTCTTGCAGAAGGATTTGAAGAAGTGGAAGCACTGGCAGTTGTGGATGTACTGCGCAGGGCGGGAGCCGTTGTTCGTATGGTATCAGTCAGCGGCAAGAAGTATGTGGCAGGTTCTCATCAAATTTGCGTGCAGGCAGATGAAGTGTTTGGAGAAAAGACTTATGAGGAGGCAGATGTGGTGATTCTTCCGGGAGGCATGCCGGGAACACTCCATTTGAAAGCACATGAAGGAGTAAGAAGTGTTGTAAAAAGGGCAGCCAAAGAAAAGGTTGTGGCTGCAATCTGTGCGGCTCCTACCGTGCTTGCGGATATGGGGCTGTTGGAAGGAAAAGAGGCAACCTGCTATCCGGGGATGGAAAAAGACATGTGCAAGGCTGTCTGCCGGGAGGAGAAGGTAGTACAGTCGGGAAACATCATTACCGGAAGAGGGCTGGGCACTGCAATTGATTTTGCGTTGAGGTTGACAGAAGTATTGTTTGGCAGAGAACAGGAAGAGAAAGTCAGAGAGACTATCGTATATTCTGCGCAGGAATAAAACAAAATGGAAATGAGGTATCTATGCGGAAACAGAAAAGGATCATGATATGTTTTTGTCTGCTGCTCGGCATGAGTTTGGTCGGCTGTGGAGTATTGAAAGGATTTGATGCAGAAACCTATACGGAGGCAGTTTTAAAGCAGCGGCTTTCGGGGGATACAAAAGCAATTGCCAGACTTACCGAGGAGATGTCAGAAGAAGAACTGACCGCACAGTACGAGAAAGAAGTGCAGACGTTTGTTGCGGGATATATCACAAAGGATGTGTCGATGGGAGAAGAATTGACAGAAAAATATACGGCATTGTGTTCCGAAATTTTTAAAAGTCTGAAGTATGAAACGGCGAAAGCTGAAAAGAAGGATAAGAATACTTATGATGTGAATGTGGATATTTATCCGACGGATATATTTGTGACTTTTTCAGAAAAATTAAAACATCCTGCAGATGAAATGATCCAGAAGGCAGAAAATGGTGAGTATAAAGGTACTGAGGAAGAAATCAAGACCCAAATGCAAAGCGAGTTTTTAGAATATTCCTATACGCTCTTAGAAGAGAGTTTCGAGGGAGCGCAAAATGGCAAAAAAGAAACGGTAGTGTTGACGATCAGCAATAAGGAGAAAAAGGGATTTGCAGTTGAAGAAGAAAGCTTTTCAAACTTTCTTACAGCAATACTCAGACTTGATGAAGTGAAATGACCTGGCAGGGAAATGCAAAATAATTTGAAATACACACTAGTAATTTCAGATACTTTATGCTATAATTTTTTAGTGACTCTGAGTAGGAGTAATTATACGAAGTGAAAAACAAAAGTTACCATATATAAGGAGGAAACTGTAAATGAGTTTACAAGTAGAAAATTTAGAAAAGAACATGGCGAAGCTTACAATCGAAGTGTCCGCTGAAGAATTAGAAAAAGCAATCCAGGGTGCATACTTAAAACAGAAAAATAAAATCAGCGTACCAGGATTCCGTAAAGGAAAAGTTCCGCGTCAGATGATCGAGAAAATGTATGGAGCAGAGATTTTCTATGATGATGCTGCAAACGCACTCATTCCGGAAGCATATTCCAATGCTTATGATGAAAGTGGATTAGAGATTGTTTCTCAGCCAAAAGTAGAAGTAGTTCAGTTAGAAAAAGGAAAACCATTTATTTTCACAGCAGAAGTTGCAGTAAAACCGGAAGTAACTCTCGGTGAGTACAAAGGTCTTGAAGTAGACAAAGTTTCTAACAGAGTAACTGCAAAAGAAGTTGAAGAAGAGATCAAAAAAGAACAGGAAAAGAATGCAAGAACAATTGAAGTAGAAGACCGTGCAGTACAGGACGGAGATGAAGTTGTATTAGACTTCGAAGGATTTGTTGATGGTGTTGCATTTGAAGGTGGAAAAGGAGAAAACTATCCGTTAACAATCGGATCAGGATCTTTCATCCCAGGATTTGAAGAGCAGTTAGTAGGTGCTGAAAAAGAAAAAGAAGTAGAAGTAAATGTGACATTCCCAGAAGAATATCATGCAGAAGAATTAGCAGGAAAACCGGCAGTGTTCAAGTGTACAGTACACGAGATCAAAGCAAAAGAACTTCCGGAATTAGATGATGAATTCGCAGCAGAGGTTTCTGAATTTGATACATTAGACGCTTACAAAGCAGATGTGAAAGCAAAGATCAAAGAGAGAAAGAACACAGAAGGAAGAAGAAAGAAAGAAGATCAGGCAGTAGAAAAAGCAGTTGCAAACGCTACAATGGAGATTCCGGATGCAATGATCGACACTGAGGTAAGACAGATGGCAAATGATTTCTCACAGAGAATCATGCAACAGGGACTTACTATGGAACAGTACTTCCAGTTCACAGGAATGACAGCAGAGAAGATGCTCGAAGAACTTCGTCCACAGGCTGTAAAACGTATTGAGACAAGATTAGTTCTGGAAGCAATCGCAAAAGCTGAGAACATTGAGATCAGCGATGAAAAATTAGACGAAGAATTAGCTAAAATGGCAGAAGCTTACAAGATGGAAGTAGAAAAACTGAAAGAATTCATGGGAGAAGCTGAGAAGAAACAGATGAAAGCTGATATGGCAGTTCAGGAAGCTGTTACATTCTTAGTAGAATCGGCAGTAGAAGCTTAATTCATTTTGGCATTGCAAAAAAATAGGAGGGATATACATGAGCTTAGTACCTTATGTCATTGAACAAACAAGCCGTGGAGAACGCTCTTACGACATTTATTCAAGACTATTAAAAGACAGAATTATTTTTCTCGGAGAAGAAGTAAACGATGTGTCTTCAAGTGTGATCGTTGCCCAGTTATTATTTTTAGAGGCAGAGGATCCAGAGAAAGACATCCATCTTTACATCAACAGTCCGGGTGGCTCGGTAACGGCAGGAATGGCAATCTATGATACAATGCAGTTTATCAAATGTGACGTATCGACAACATGTATTGGTATGGCGGCAAGTATGGGAGCCTTCTTATTAGCCGGAGGAGCAAAAGGAAAAAGATACGCTCTTCCGAATGCGGAGATCATGATCCACCAGCCGTCAGGCGGTGCACAGGGACAGGCAACAGATATTAAGATCGTAGCTGACCATATCTTAAAGACCCGCACAAAATTAAATAAAATTTTAGCAGAAAATACTGGTCAGGATTTATCTGTGATCGAAGTAGACACAGAGAGAGATAACTATATGTCTGCTGAGGAAGCAAAGGCATATGGGCTGATTGACGAAGTAATTATTAAGCATTAGACTAAGGAGGGGTTGTTCCGGGTGGGCATCCCCTTTCCGTGTAAAAATGAGGTGAGCATATGGCAGGAAAAATGAGCGATGATCTGATAAGATGTTCGTTCTGCAACAAGACACAGGCGCAGGTGCGCAAGCTGATTGCAGGCCCGAACGGGGCATATATCTGTGACGAGTGTATTGATGTATGTGCAGAAATTATAGAAGAAGAATTTGCTTACGAGGACGAGAGTAAATTTAGCGGAATCAATCTGTTAAAGCCGGAAGAGATCAAAGCATTTTTAGATGATTATGTAATCGGACAGGACGAAGCAAAAAAAGTGTTAGCAGTTTCCGTGTACAATCATTACAAAAGAATTATGGCAGAGAAAGACCTGGGAGTGGAGCTGCAGAAGAGTAATATTCTGATGTTAGGACCAACCGGGTGTGGAAAGACATTTCTCGCACAGACGCTTGCAAAGATTCTGAATGTACCGTTTGCGATTGCAGATGCGACTGCGTTGACAGAAGCAGGATATGTAGGAGAAGATGTGGAAAACATTCTTCTGAAGATCATTCAGGCGGCAGATGGAGATATTGAGCGCGCAGAGTATGGAATTATCTATATCGATGAGATTGATAAGATCACGAGAAAATCAGAAAATCCATCGATTACAAGAGACGTATCAGGTGAGGGAGTGCAGCAGGCGCTCTTAAAAATCCTTGAGGGAACGGTTGCCTCTGTTCCGCCACAGGGAGGAAGAAAACATCCTCACCAAGAACTGATCCCAATCGATACGACAAATATTCTGTTTATTTGCGGAGGAGCTTTTGAGGGCATTGAGAAGATCATAGAGTCTCGTGTGGATAAGAAATCAATCGGGTTCAATTCTAAGATGACAGGTGCCAATGAGCATGATAAAGACAAGCTGTTAAGTCAGGTGCTTCCGCAGGATCTTGTGAAATTTGGATTGATTCCAGAACTTGTAGGGCGAGTTCCGGTGACGGTAACTTTAGAACAGCTTGACGAAGATGCGCTGATCCGCATTTTGACGGAGCCAAAGAGTGCAATCGTCAAACAGTATCAGAAGTTGCTAGAACTTGATGGTGTAGATCTTCAATTTGATGAAGATGCACTGAAAGAGATTGCGAAGATTTCTCTTTCTAGAAAGACTGGTGCGAGAGGCCTTCGTGCGATTCTGGAAAATGTCATGATGGACACAATGTTTAAAGTGCCATCAGATGATAAGATCAAGACATGCAGAATTACAGAAAATGTAGTAAAAGGACTGGAAGATCCAGAATATGGATATGAGCGTGTACTTCTTCCAAAGAGGGAGAAAGTGGCATCAGAAAGTGCATAGAAAAGAGAAAGGGACGGGGGAAGCGGATTCTCCTGTCCTGTTTTATAATAGATAACATTTGGAGGAAATATGGAGAAAATACTGGAAAGCCTGCCGATGATTCCGCTTCGCGGCATGACGATCCTTCCAGAGATGGTCGTACATTTTGATATCAGCAGGAAAAAATCGATCGAAGCCGTGCAGGAAGCGATGGTGGGAGATCAGAGAATATTTTTAGTGACACAGCGGGAAGTGGAGACCGAAGAGCCACAGCAAAAAGAATTGTTTGAAATCGGGACGATTGGTACAATCAAGCAAGTGATCAAGCTTCCGAAAAAGATTTTGAGGATTCTTGTAGTAGGAGAAGAGCGGGCAATGCTTCGCAATATTGAGTGCGGGGAGCCATACATGAGGGCGCTTGTGGAAGTAGAGCGTGAAGAAAAAAAAGAGTTGCCAGAGGAGGAAGGAATCCAGGAACAGGATCCGCAGACCGAAGCACTTGTGAGAAATCTGAAAGAAATGTTTGCAGAATTAGGGGTGAAAAGTCCGAAAGTTAGCAAAGAGACCGTTGCACAGATTCTTGATATTGACGATCCCAAAAAGCTGGTCAGACAGATTTGTGCAAATATTCCGCTTCCTTATCGGGAACTTCAGGAACTATTGAATGAAGGAGATCCATGGAAACTTTACGAGCTGCTTAGTTTTAAGTTGGTCAATGAACTTCAGATTATGAATATTAAGGAAGAACTTCAGGTCAAAGTCAAAGAGCGTGTCGATAAGCACCAGAGAGAGTATATTTTAAGAGAACAGTTAAAGCTGATCCGGGAAGAACTCGGTGATGATACGACAATGAGTGATGCTGAAGAATTCGAGGCTGCGACAAAGAAACTGGAAGCATCCAAAGAAGTCAAAGAGAAGCTGATGAAAGAAATCAAGCGTTTTAAAAATTCTATGGGAAGTGCGGCAGAGACCTCGGTCATCCGAACTTATATTGAGACTATGCTGGAGATGCCGTGGGATAAAAAGAAAGAAGAAAGTTATGACTTAAGCTACGCAAAAGAGGTTCTGGAAAAAGAACATTATGGATTGGAGGAAGTCAAAGAGCGTGTGTTGGAATATCTTGCAGTCCGTACACTCACACAGAAAGGGAACACACCAATTCTGTGTCTGATAGGACCTCCGGGAACTGGAAAAACTTCCATTGCACGGTCGCTTGCAAAAGCTCTCCACAAACCATATGTGAGAATTTCGCTCGGCGGCGTCAAAGATGAGGCGGAAATCCGGGGACATAGGAAGACGTATGTCGGTGCAATGCCAGGAAGAATTGCAAATGGGTTGAAGACAGCAGGAGTCAAAAATCCGTTGATGCTGTTAGATGAGATAGACAAAGCAAGTTCCGACTATAAGGGGGATACTTTCTCAGCACTTTTGGAAGTGCTTGACAGTGAGCAGAATTATAAGTTCCGGGATCATTATCTTGAAGTTCCAGTGGATCTTTCGGAAGTGTTGTTTGTCACAACTGCAAATTCACTCCAAACTATTCCGAGACCGCTGTTAGACCGTATGGAGATCATTGAGATCAGCAGTTACACAGAAAATGAAAAAGAGCATATTGCAGACAGACACTTGATTCCGAAACAATTGGAACGTCATGGATTATCCGAGGAACAACTTCAGATCAGTAAGAATGCCGTAGGAAAGATGATCCGTTCTTACACGAAAGAAGCGGGGGTGCGCCAATTGGAGCGAAAGATTGGGGCTATTTGCAGGAAATCTGCAAAAGAGATTCTTGAGAAGGACAGAAAGAAAATCCGGGTGACGGAGAAGAATATTGAAAAGTATCTTGGAAAAGAAATTTTCACGTATGAGATGGCAAATGAAACAGACGAAGTCGGAATTGTGCGCGGGCTGGCATGGACAAGTGTCGGAGGGGATACACTTCAGATTGAAGTGAATCTGATGCCGGGAAAAGGGGAATTACTTTTAACCGGACAGCTTGGGGATGTCATGAAAGAGTCGGCGATGGCCGGGATCAGCTATATTCGCTCGATCAGTGAAAAATATGGAATTGAGGCAGATTATTTTGAAAAACATGATTTCCATGTACATATTCCGGAGGGGGCTGTTCCAAAAGACGGACCATCTGCCGGAATCACGATGGCGACGGCAATCTTTTCGGCAATTCTGAATCGAAAAGTGCGCGCAGATGTTGCGATGACAGGAGAGATCACACTGCGTGGAAGAGTGCTTCCGATTGGAGGACTGAAAGAAAAATTGTTGGCGGCCAAGAATGCCGGGATCAAGAAGGTGCTGATCCCAGCAAGGAACAAAAGAGATGTGGAAGAACTTTCAACAGAGATTACAAAAGGACTGGAAATCATTCCGGTAGAACAAATGGAAGAAGTGTTAGAACATGCATTTGTTCGGGAATAGGAAGGAAAGGAAAAATTATGATTATCAGAAATATTAATTTAGAGACTGTCTGCGGGATCACAAGTAAGCTGCCGGAAAATGATAAGCCGGAGATTGCGTTTGCAGGGAAATCAAATGTGGGGAAATCTTCGTTGATCAATGCGCTGATGAACCGCAAATCCTATGCAAGAATTTCAGCCACACCAGGAAAGACGCAGACAATTAATTTTTATAATATCAATGAAGAGATGTACCTTGTGGATCTCCCGGGATATGGATATGCAAAAGTGTCGGAGAAAGAGAAAATCCAGTGGGGAAAATTGATTGAAAAATATCTGCATACATCAAAACAGTTACGGGCAGTGTTTCTTCTGATCGACATCCGGCATGAACCATCGGCTAATGATAAGATGATGTATCAGTGGATCGTGGATCAAGGATATAATCCGATTATTATTGCGACAAAATTAGATAAAATCAAGCGCAGCCAGGTGCAAAAACATGTTAAAATGATAAAAGAAGGTCTGCAGCTTGTGCCGGGAACGACAGTTATTCCATTCTCTTCGGAGACAAAACAGGGAAGAGATGAGATTTGGGACCTGGTCGAGCGAGAATTTCTAAATGACGAAGAGAGATTACAGGAAACTGAAAACTAAGAAGCAAAGAAAGCTTACTGATTCATAAAAAAGAGGTGGAGCATATGGAAGACAGAAGACCTTACTGGAAAGTGGCGGCAAGTCTTTTGGTCAGTCTGATTGGAACAGTCGTGTTTGTGGTGGTAGGATTTCAACTGATGAGGTATTTTATGCCATTCGTGATTGGGTGGGTAATCGCAATGATTGCCAATCCGGTCGTGCGATGGCTGGAAAAGCGGTTGAAGATCGTAAGAAAGCTGGGATCAGCGATCATTATTGTAATGGTGCTCGGTCTGATTGTGACAGGACTTTACTTTGGATTCAGCAAGGCGTTTACGGAAATCAAAATTTTTATTGACAATTTTCCGGAGATGTATCAGCAGTTCGAGGAAGATTTTCGACAGATCGGAAGAGAATTCCAGGGGATTTTTCATTTGTTGCCAGCAGAACTGCAGGTGGGCTGGGATGAGATGGTCAACAATATGGATCAGGGAATGGCAGATTTGATCACGGGGATCAGCGAGCCGACAGTGACTGCAGCAGGAAACTTTGCAAAGCGTCTTCCATCTATTTTGATTGCAGTAATCGTGACGGTCATTTCTGCTTACATTTTTATTGCGGAACGTGACGAGATCATTGTGTGGAGCAAGAAGATCGCTCCAAGTGCAGTTCAGAAAAAAATGACGATGGTTGTGGACAATTTTAAATGTGCAGTGGGGGGATATTTTAAAGCGCAGTTTAAGATTATGATCGTTGTTGCACTGATCTTGAGTTTGGGCCTGGCATTCCTAAAAGTCAAGTATGTGTTACTCTGTGCAATTTTGATTGCACTGCTTGATTTTCTTCCATTTTTTGGAACCGGGACAGCAATGATACCGTGGGCTGTATTCGAGTTTCTGACAGGGGACTATAAACTTGCAATCGGTCTGATTATTTTATATGCTACCACACAGCTTGTAAGACAGCTGATTCAGCCTAAGCTTGTGGCAGATAGCATGGGACTGACGCCGCTTGTGACATTGGTTCTGCTTTATGTTGGTTACAAGATGGGAAGTGTATTTGGCATGATACTGGCAGTTCCGGCAGGAATGATCGTTATTAATATGTACAAAGCAGGAGCCTTTGATTATATTTTAGATGATGTGAAAATATTGCTCAAAGGGATTCAAAAGCTCAGAGAGCCTTAAGGGAAACCAATCCGACCGGACGTGTCTGGGAAAGATGGGAATTAGAAAAGGCGATGGAGATTTATAAAGAGAATGACGTCTATGTGATTTCCGATGAAATCTGGTCTGATCTTGTTCTCTATGGAAATCAGCATATTCCGACACAGTCTGTATCTGAAGACGCGAAAAATCGTACAGTAGCTCAGTATGCTCCGTCTAAGACATTTAATCTTGCGGGAATGGTAGGAAGTTACCATATTATCTATAACAAATATATCCGCGAGCGTGTGGAAAAAGAATCTTCCTTATGCCATTACAATTCGATCAACCTCTTATCGATGTATGCGCTGATGGGAGCTTATTGTGAAGAGGGTGCAGAGTGGACAGATGAGCTTCGCGAGGTGCTTGGTGAAAATGTAACATACGCATGTGATTTTATTGAAGCACATTTCCCTGGGGTAAAAGTGTCAAGACCGCAGGGAACGTATATGCTGTTTTTAGATTGTACGGAGTGGTGCAAGGAACATGGAACTACGATCGATGAAGTGCAGGCCAAAGGATATGAAGTAGGTGTTGTCTGGCAGGATGGGCGTGCATTCCACGGTCCATGTGCAATTCGTATGAATTTGGCACTTCCATTTAGTCGAGTAAAAGAGGCATTTGACAGACTTGCAGAGTATGTATTTTGTTAAGATAGAAGCGGTGAAAGTTTAGATTTCCTGCTAGTTTGCAGAAGAAAAATGCGACCGTAGAGGAAATTGGGATATGGATCTGTGACAGAATATTCGATTTGAAAGAACAGGACTGCGACCTATCAGGGGGAAATGAGGAACCCAGATAGGTGCGGTCCTTTTGTTATAGGAGTGTTTCTAAAATAAAGAGAAAAGTTAACCGAGTGCTACATCCAGAATCATCATGACACAGAAGCCGACTGCAAATCCGATTGTGGCAATGTTGGAATGTGTTCCTTCACTTGCCTCAGGGATGATCTCTTCTACGATTACATAAATCATAGCTCCTGCCGCAAAACTTAGCAGGTATGGAAGGAGTGGAATCAGAAAATCGGAGAGCAGGATTACTGCGATTGCCCCAAACGGTTCCACCAGACCGGAAAGCGTACCGTAGAGAAATGATTTTCTGCGGCTGATTCCTTCTGATTTCAGTGGCATGGAGATGATTGCCCCTTCTGGGAAATTCTGAATTGCAATCCCGACAGAGAGAGCAAAAGCAGAGGCAAGAGTTACCTCTGTACCGGCATTTTTCAGTCCGGCAAATACGGCACCGACTGCCATCCCTTCCGGCAGATTGTGGATTGCGACTGCAAGAATCATCATAGTTGTTTTTTGAAGACTGCTCTTTGGTCCTTCCGGTTGCGTTTGATTGAGGTGTAGATGTGGAATCAGGCGGTCAAAGAGAAGCAGGAGCAAGATGCCGATCAGAAGACCGGATATTGCTGGGAGGAAGCTGAACTTTCCCATGCCTCTTTCGGTAGACAGATCCATTGCGGGAATCAGCAGAGACCAGACGGATGCGGCCATCATTACCCCGGAAGAAAATCCGAGCAAAGCCTTCTGCAAAAGAGGATGGATTTTGTCTTTCATAAAAAACACCATAGCTGCGCCGAGGGTAGTTCCGACAAATGGGATGGAAACCCCTGCAATTGTATTAAAATCTAACATAGAACCTCCTTGTACTTTTTGATAAAAATGAAATGTTTAATGGAAAAAATTATATTGTTATCATATTGTGAAGTGTGAAAAATGTCAATGGCAATGGAAAAAGAAGAAACAGAACAAACATTCGATTTCTTCTGTACTTTTATTTTATATTCTGATATAATAGCGTAAAAGAAAGAAGATAATAGTATTACGAAGAATCCGGTTATTCGAAAAATTTGAATGACGGTGAGAACATAAAGGAGAAATAATGGAGCACTTTGAGTTAGTATCAGAATATGCCCCAACCGGTGACCAGCCACAAGCCATCGAGCAGCTTGTCAAAGGTTTTCAGGAAGGAAACCAATGCCAGACGCTTCTTGGAGTTACCGGTTCGGGGAAGACATTCACAATGGCGAATGTCATTCAACAATTAAACAAACCAACATTAATTATCGCCCACAATAAAACTTTGGCTGCTCAGTTATACGGCGAATTTAAAGAGTTCTTTCCTAATAATGCGGTAGAATATTTTGTATCCTACTATGACTACTACCAACCAGAAGCCTATGTCCCATCTTCGGACACCTACATTGCAAAGGATTCTGCCATCAATGATGAGATTGATAAGCTTCGACACTCTGCGACAGCTGCACTGTCGGAGCGAAGAGATGTGATTATTGTGGCGAGTGTATCTTGCATCTATGGACTGGGTTCACCGATTGATTATCAGGAGATGGTGATCTCGCTGAGGCCAGGTATGATCAAGGACCGGGATGAGGTCATTGCGAAGTTGATTGAGATTCAATACGATAGAAATGATATGGATTTTAAGCGTGGAACCTTCCGTGTAAGAGGCGATGTACTGGAAATCTTTCCGGCAATCTCGGAAGATTATGCAATCCGAGCAGAGTTTTTTGGAGATGAGATTGAACGGATCACGGAGATTGATCTTCTGACAGGAGAGATTAAGAGCGAACTGAGCCATGTTGCAATTTTTCCGGCATCACACTACGTTGTATCGAAGGAGAGCATTGACCGGGCAACGAAGGCAATCGAGGAAGAACTGGAGGAGCAGGTTCGGTACTTTAAGAGTGAGGACAAGCTGCTGGAGGCACAGAGAATCGCAGAACGGACGAATTTTGATATCGAGATGATGAGAGAAACTGGGTTCTGTTCAGGAATTGAGAATTATTCCAGACACCTGACGGGATTAAAGCCGGGAGAAGCACCCCACACATTGATTGATTATTTTCCGGATGATTTCATCATTATGATCGATGAGTCGCATAAGACAATTCCGCAGATTGGGGGAATGTATGCGGGGGACCGCTCCCGCAAGAAGACTTTGGTGGACTATGGGTTTAGGCTTCCTTCGGCGTTGGATAACCGACCGCTGAATTTTGAAGAATTTGAAAGTAAGGTCAATCAAATGCTGTTTGTCTCTGCTACGCCGGGAGAGTATGAGGAACGCAATGAACTTCTGCGGGCAGAGCAGGTAATCCGTCCGACAGGACTTCTTGATCCGGAGGTGGAAGTACGTCCGGTGGAAGGGCAGATAGACGATCTTGTTGGCGAAGTGAATAAAGAGATTGCGAAGAAAAATAAGGTGCTGATCACAACGTTGACGAAGCGTATGGCAGAGGATCTTACGGATTATATGCGAGAACTTGGAATCCGGGTGAAATACCTTCATTCGGATATCGATACCTTGGAGCGGACAGAGATCATCCGCGATATGCGTATGGATGTGTTCGATGTTCTTGTGGGAATCAACCTTTTGCGAGAAGGGTTGGATATTCCAGAGATCACACTTGTTGCGATTCTCGATGCAGACAAGGAAGGATTCCTTCGTTCGGAGACATCGCTGATCCAGACGATCGGTCGAGCTGCAAGAAATGCAGAGGGTCATGTGATCATGTACGCGGATACGATGACAGATTCTATGAAGGCTGCCATTGAAGAGACAAAGCGAAGACGTCAGGTACAGATGGAATACAATGAGAAGCATGGAATTACGCCGAAGACAATACACAAATCCGTACGGGATCTGATCAGTATTTCAAAAAAGGTGTCTTCCGAGGAGATGAAGCTGGAAAAAGATCCGGAATCTATGAGTGAAAAGGAATTACAGGCTGCAATTAAGGATATTAATAAGAAGATGAAGAAAGCCGCAGCAGAACTGAATTTTGAGGTGGCAGCAGAACTAAGAGATCAGCTGATAGAATTTAAGAAAAAGCTGTTGGAGATAGAGGAATCATAAGGACAAAGAAAAGAAGAGGTAAGAAATGGCACGCAAAGCAGAAAAGAAGCAGTATATTAAGATTAGAGGTGCAAACGAACACAATCTGAAAAATATTGATGTGGATATTCCGAGAAATGAGCTTGTAGTATTGACAGGATTGAGTGGTTCTGGAAAGTCTTCTCTGGCATTTGATACGATTTATGCAGAGGGGCAGAGAAGGTATATGGAGTCATTATCCTCCTACGCGAGACAGTTTCTAGGACAGATGGAGAAGCCGGATGTAGAGAGTATCGAAGGCCTTTCCCCGGCGATTTCGATCGATCAGAAATCTACGAATCGAAATCCGAGGTCGACAGTTGGAACGGTGACGGAGATTTATGATTATTTTCGATTACTGTATGCGAGGATTGGTATCCCACATTGTCCAAAGTGTGGAAAAGAGATTAAAAAGCAGACAGTGGATCAGATGACAGATCAGATTATGGAACTGCCGGAAGGAACGAAGATTCAACTACTTGCTCCGGTAGTCAGAGGGCGCAAGGGAACTCACGCAAAACTGTTTGAGAAAGCGAAGAAGAGTGGATATGTTCGTGTGCGCGTGGATGGAAGTATGTATGAACTGACCGAGGAGATTATACTGGATAAGAATATCAAGCATAATATTGAAATTGTTGTAGATCGTCTGATCGTACGGGAAGGGATTGAAAAAAGACTGTCAGATTCGATTGAGAGTGTACTGACATTGGCGGAAGGATTGCTTCAGGTAGATGTGATCGGCGGAGAAACATTAAATTTCAGCCAGAGTTTTTCCTGTCCAGATTGTGGAATCAGTATCGAAGAAATTGAGCCGAGAAGCTTTTCTTTCAATAATCCTTTTGGAGCATGTCCGGATTGTTATGGTCTTGGATATAAGATGGAATTTGATATTGATTTGATGATCCCGGATAAAACACTCAGTATCAATGACGGAGCGATTACGGTGATCGGATGGCAGTCTTGCACAGATAAAGGGAGTTTTACAAGAGCAATCCTGGAGGCACTCTGCAAAGAGTACGGGTTTGATCTGGATACGCCGTTTGAGGACTATCCGGAAGCGGTGCAGCATGTGCTGATTCATGGTACAGATGGAAGGGAAGTGAAAGTATACTATAAAGGACAGCGGGGCGAAGGTGTTTATGATGTCGCGTTTGAGGGACTGCTAAGGAATGTAGAGCGCCGATACCGGGAGACTGGCTCTGAGACGATGAAAGCAGAATATGAATCTTTTATGCGGATTACCCCGTGTCATACTTGTGGGGGACAGCGTTTGAAGAAGGATGCGCTTGCAGTGACTGTCGGCGGAATGAATATTGCGGAGGTAACCGCATTATCAATCGAAAAATTGCAAAAATTTCTTGCAGAACTCGTGTTGACAGAGACACAGGAGCTGATCGGCGGACAGATTCTAAAGGAGATCAAAGCGAGGACAAATTTTCTGATGGATGTTGGGCTGGATTACCTTACCCTTTCTCGGGCGACAGGAACACTCTCCGGCGGTGAGGCACAGAGAATCCGACTGGCGACCCAGATCGGTTCCGGACTTGTAGGTGTGGCCTACATCCTTGATGAGCCGAGCATTGGACTGCACCAGAGAGACAATGACAAGTTGTTAAAGACGTTGAAGCATTTAAGAGACCTTGGAAATACACTGATTGTTGTAGAACATGATGAAGATACGATGAAGGAAGCGGATTATATTGTCGATATCGGTCCTGGGGCAGGAGAGCACGGCGGAGAAGTTGTAGCGGCAGGTACGGCAAAAGAGATTATGAAAAATAAAAAATCTGTGACGGGCGCGTATCTGAGCGGTCGGAAGAAGATTCCGGTACCGGAAGAAAGAAGGGAGCCGAAAGGATTTCTTAAGATTCTTGGAGCAAGAGAAAACAATTTGAAAAATATTGATGTGGAGATTCCACTGGGGGTCATGACATGTGTGACAGGAGTCTCGGGATCTGGAAAGAGTTCTCTTGTGAATGAGATTTTATATAAAGCACTGGCAAAAGAACTGAACCGCGCCCGGACAATTCCTGGAAAGCATACGCGGATCGAAGGGCTGGAACAGGTAGATAAAGTAATCAATATAGACCAATCTCCAATCGGAAGGACGCCGAGATCGAATCCGGCAACTTATACGGGAGTCTTTGATCTGATCCGTGATCTGTTTGCGGCAACAGCAGACGCAAAGGCCAGAGGGTATAAGAAAGGAAGATTCAGTTTTAATGTCAAGGGAGGACGATGTGAAGCGTGCAGTGGAGATGGGATTCTGAAAATCGAGATGCACTTTTTGCCGGATGTCTATGTACCATGTGAAGTTTGTCATGGAAAAAGGTATAACCGTGAGACGTTGGAGGTAAAATATAAAGGAAAAAGTATTTATGATGTACTCAATATGACTGTGGAAGAAGCACTTCATTTCTTTGAAAATGTGCCGAGCATCCGCAGGAAAATGGAGACGTTGTATGATGTAGGACTGTCTTACATTCGTCTTGGACAGCCATCCACCACATTGTCGGGAGGAGAAGCGCAGAGGATCAAATTGGCGGCGGAATTGAGTAAGCGCAGCACCGGAAAAACGGTGTATATCTTGGATGAACCGACAACTGGACTGCATTTTGCGGATGTGCATAAGCTTACAGAAATTTTGCAGAAGCTGTCTGCAGATGGAAATACAGTGGTAGTCATTGAGCATAATCTGGATGTGATTAAAACGGCTGATTATCTGATCGATATCGGTCCGGAAGGAGGAGACAAAGGAGGGACGGTGATCGCAAAAGGAACACCGGAACAGGTTGCCGCTTCCGAATGCTCTTACACCGGAAAGTATATTGCACCGCTGTTGCGGCAGGGGGAATAAACAAAAAATCAGACAGACAAAAATGAGGAAAGGGGAATCGAGATGTCGGCAGATATCGGAATTGATCTGGGAACTGCAAGCGTACTCGTGTTTATAAAAGGCAAAGGGGTTGTATTAAAGGAGCCCTCTGTCGTGGCACTGGACCGGGATACGAAAGAGATAAAAGCCATTGGAGAAGAAGCTAGACTGATGCTTGGAAGGACACCGGGGAATATCATCGCGATCAGACCTTTGGAAAAAGGTGTTGTATCAGACTATACGGTCACAGAAAAGATGATTAAATATTTTGTGCAGAAGTCGCTCGGAAGAAGGATGTTAAAGAAACCTAGAATCAGCATTTGTGTTCCGTGTCAGATCACAGAAGTGGAACAGAAGGCCGTGGAGGAGGCTGCTTATGCAGCAGGAGCAAGAGAAGTCTGTCTTGTGGAAGAACCGGTGGCGGCAGCGATCGGAGCTGGTTTGGATATTATGAAACCATTTGGCAATATGATCGTAGATATTGGCGGCGGAACAACGGATGTGGCGGTGATTTCGCTGGGGGCAGCAGTGGTCCATACTTCTGTGAAGACGGCGGGGAATGATTTTGATGAGGCAATTGCACGCTATATGAGAAAAAAGCAGAATCTGCTGGTTGGTGATCGTACGGCGGAGGAGATTAAGATCAAAGTGGGAACGGTTTATCCGCTTGAAGAGGAACTGGAGATAGAGATCAGAGGACGGAATCTTGTGACGGGATTGCCGAAAACAGTTACGGTGACTTCCTCAGAGACAGAGTCTGTCCTGAGGGAAGTGGCAGACCAAATTGTAGAGTCGGTGATACATGTACTGGAGCAGACACCACCGGAATTGTCAGCGGATATTTTGGAGCGTGGAATTATGCTGACCGGAGGAGGTGCACTTCTGCGGGGGATGGATACACTGATGGAGGAGAAGACGGGAATCCGGACGATGGCAGCAGAAGATCCGATGAAAGTTGTTGCAGTGGGAAGTGGACAATTTGCAGAAGTTACTGGGATGAGAAGAAATTCTTAGTCAGGTTTAGATTTTACAAAAAACATTGAAAATAATAGAGCATAAGCTGCCGGGAAGTAAGGAATTCGGAAGAACAGACAGAGGAAGGGAAATCCTGTGAAAAAGTTTGGATGAAAGCTTTAGTTCACGGCAGTTTTTTTTATATATTTTGTGTGATAGAAGGAGCATATGTATTTTCTGAAAAGCAATCTACAAAGGAGTTTTCATGCTTTTAAGAACATGGTACGATAGAAACAGATTTAACAGAAAAGGAAAAGAGCAGGAACATGGAGAAAATAATCGGATATGTGGAGCACATTGTGTTTCGCAATGAAGACAATGGTTATACGGTGTTTCATCTGCACAATGAAGATGGGGATCTGACTTGTGTCGGGATGTTTCATTATATTAGCGAGGGAGAGTTTCTGGAGGTATCCGGAGAATATACGAATCATGCGGTGTATGGATCACAGCTTCAAGTACAGGAGTATCGGGTAAAAGAGCCAGAAGATCTTCATTCTATAGAAGTTTATCTTGGTTCCGGAGCAATCAAGGGACTTGGAAGTGCGCTGGCAGGCAGAATTGTAAGAAAATTCAAAGGGGATACCTTCCGCATCATCGAAGAAGAGCCGGAACGTCTCGCAGAGATCAAAGGGATCAGCGAGAGAATGGCAAGAGAGATTGCAGTGCAGGTAGAAGAGAAGAAGGAAATGCGACAGGCAATGTTGTATTTGCAGAAATATGGTATTTCAACAACACTTGCGGCAAAGATTTATCAGCATTATGGACAGAGCATTTATCGCGTGGTCGAACAGAATCCGTATCAGCTGGCAGATCATGTAGAGGGGGTTGGATTTAAGACTGCCGATGAGATCGCAGCAAAGGTAGGGATCCATACAGACTCTGATTTCCGAATCCGGAGTGGTATCTTTTATACGTTGCTTCAGGCAGTTGGGGAAGGACACGTGTACCTTCCGGAACAGACACTGCTTGCGCGAACAAGCCAACTTTTGCAGGTGAAAATTGAAGATATGGAGCGGCATCTGATGGATCTGTGTATGGAAAAGAAGATCGTCGTCAAGGAGAAGCCAGAGGGAAAGAGAGTGTATGCTTCTCATTTCTATTATCTGGAATTAAATACTGCAAAAATGTTGTACGATCTAGATATCAAAAATGAAGTGGGAGAAGATTATCTGGAAAAGCGCCTGAGCAAGATTGAGGCGTATGCAGAGTTATCTTTGGATGAATTGCAGCGGACAGCAGTAAAAGAAGCAGTAAAAAATGGTCTGCTTGTGCTGACTGGAGGGCCAGGAACTGGAAAGACAACGACGATCAATGCGATGATTCATTTTTTTGAGAGCGAAGGGCTGAATATTTATCTGGCGGCACCGACCGGACGTGCGGCAAAGAGAATGACGGAGGCGACTGGTTGCGAGGCGCAGACATTACACAGACTGCTGGAGGTCAATGGCAATCCAGAGGGGGAACAGACAGGAGGATTTGGAAGAAATGAAGAGAATCCGCTGGAGGCAGATGTGATCATCATAGATGAAATGTCAATGGTGGATCTATCTTTGTTTCATGCGCTTTTAAAGGCAGTGATGGTTGGGACTCATCTGATCCTTGTGGGGGACGTCAATCAGCTTCCATCAGTGGGACCGGGAAGTGTGTTGAAGGATATGATCAAATCAGAATGTTTTCCGGTTGTGCGGCTCAATAAAATTTTCCGCCAGGCGGGGGAAAGTGATATTGTAGTCAATGCGCATAAGATTAACAATGGAGAGCCGGTTGAGCTGAAAAACAAAGGAAAAGATTTCTTTTTCTTAAAACGGCAGGATGCAAACGTGATCATCAGCATCGTCATCCAGCTTGTAAAGGAAAAAATGCCGAAGTATGTGGATGCTCCGATGCATGAGATCCAGGTGCTTACACCAATGAAAAAAGGATTGATCGGGGTAGAGCGGCTTAATGTGATCTTACAGGAATATCTGAATCCGCCGGATCGAAAGAAAGAAGAAAAAGAATATGGAAATAAGAAATTCCGGGTTGGCGACAAGGTCATGCAGATTAAGAATAATTACCAGCTGGAGTGGGAAGTCAAAACGAAATATGGGCTGACTGTGGACAAAGGAGTTGGCATTTTTAACGGAGATATGGGAATCGTCAAGAAAATCGATCATTACCAGGAACTCATGACGGTGGAGTATGAAGAAGGAAAGCAGGTAGAATATTCCTTTAAAATGCTGGAGGAGTTGGAGTTGGCGTATGCGATCACGATACATAAATCCCAGGGGAGCGAGTATCCGGCGGTTGTGATTCCGCTTCTGCCGGGCCCAAGACTGCTATATCACAGAAATTTATTATATACAGCGATTACAAGGGCAAAAAAGTGTGTTACACTGGTAGGAGATGAGCATACTTTTTATGAGATGATTGAAAATCAAAGTGAGCAAAAACGGTATACGAGTCTGGCGGAAGCGATTCGTGAGCGGTATGAAAGTATCTTGTGATACAAAGAATGAAAAAAACAGAGAAACAGAAGAACAGAGAAAGAAAAACAGCAGAAAAATGGAGAGCAAAACTTATATGGCACAGGATTTTAGAATTACTTTATCCGACCACTTGTGTGTTTTGTGGAACAGTAGCTTCTGAGGGGATTTGTGAAAGCTGCCGGAAGGAAGTAAAGATACTGCAGGAGCCTCTCTGTAAAAAATGTGGAAAACCAGTGCGCTATGAGGAGCAGGAATACTGCTATGACTGTCAGAAAATCATACATTTCTATGAGCAGGGAAGGGGTCTGTGGCTCCATAAAATGCCGGTTTCGCAATCGATTTATCAGTTTAAGTATAGAAATCGCCGCGTATTTGCACAGTACTATGCGGAACAAATGGCAGGACAGTTTGCAGATCTGTTAAGAAAATGGCAGATCGAGGTGATCATTCCTGTACCAATTCATAAAAGTAAGCGGAGAAAACGAGGATACAATCAGGCAGAAGTTTTGGCAAAAGAGCTTTCCGGACGGTTGGAGGTCCCTATGGAGGCATTTGCAGTCCGAAGAGTTCAAAAAACAAATGCATTGAAAGAGATGAATCCAAATGAGAGAAGGAGGGCACTTTCCGGAGCCTTTGCCGTGGAGGATGACTGGAAGCCAAAGAAAAAAGTACTTCTGGTCGATGATATCTATACAACGGGAAGTACTGTGGATGAGCTTGCCCGCATATTGAAAGAAAATGGGGTACAAAAAGTATATTTTCTGACTATAAGTGTTGGACAAGGTTTCTGATTATATGCTATACTAAAAATAGTGTTTGGCTGAGGGGAAAAACAGAGACAGAGGTGACGAGATGTTAAATGAGGAACGAGTCAAGATGATGATAAAGCTGGCCTCTTATGAAGAAGGACAGGGAAAAGAAGATTTTAAAGTGAACAGCTATTATAGAAAAGATTATGTGAGTTTCCGTACAATTGTCACATTGATTTGGACGACGATTGGGTATGGATTGGCAGTCGGATTATTTTTTCTTGTGAATCTGGAGAGGATTTTTGAAGACCTGACACTTGCAAAGTTTTTTTTGCTTGGTGTGCTGGTTGTGATCGGATATATTGCAGTGCTGATCATCTATGGGATGATGGCTGGAAGTTATTACAAAAAGAAACATAATGAAGCAAAATTGAGAGTAAAGAGATATTACAGGAATTTATCGCGCCTGAGTAAGATGTATAAAAAGGAGAATATGTAGATGAATAGTTTATACGTGTGGAAAGAAGAGATGCAGAAATTATATGCGCGGTATGCAAAATATATCGATAAAGTACTTCAGCTGATTCTTGGAATTCTCGTATTTGGGATGATCAACTCTAAGCTTGGCTATATGGAACTGGCGGCATCCAAATATGTGACGGCAGGTCTGACAGTGTTCTTTACATTTTTGCCATCAGTGTATATGGCGGTGGCAGCAGCAGTTTTGATTTTGCTGCATTTGTTTTCGTTGTCAATGGCAGTGTTTGCTGTAACGGCAGCCGTGTTTTTGATGATGTTTATTTTTTATTTTCGATTCGCACCGGGGACGGCGACTATTTTGTTGCTGACACCTCTGGCATTTGTATTAAAAGTTCCGTATATTATCCCGGTTGTCTATGGGTTGATCGGAACTCCGGTCTATGTTGTACCGGTTGCATGTGGGACAATTGTTTATTTTATGTTGCATTTTGTATCGTCATCAGCGACTGCATTTAAAGGCAGTGCAGGCGCAGAGGGATTGATGAATGCAGTGACAGAATTTACAAAACAGATTTTTACTAACAAAGAGATGTTGATATTTGTACTTGCATTTTCGGTGTGCCTGCTGATTGTGTATGCAATCCGCAGAAGTTCCTTTGACTATGCATGGAAAGTGGCGATCGCTGTTGGGATTATCGCCAATGTTGTGCTCGTTGTAAGCGGAGAACTTGTCTTTGATGTACATATTCCATATGGTGGTATGATCGGTGGGAATATAGTAGCAGGACTGATTGCAGTTGTGTTGGAATTTTTTGTATTTACAGTGGACTATTCCCGGACGGAACAGATTCAGTTTGAAGATGATGAGTATTATTACTACATCAAGGCAGTTCCGAAGATTTCAGTGCCGGCTCCAAGAAAGACAGTGAAAAAGATCAATGAGAGACAAGAGACAACAACACTTCCGGCGGATGAGATCAGAGGAGCAGGGGAAGTGTTTGATAGAAATGAAGAGGAGGATCAGCAGGATCTTCAGAGAATGATTGAAAAAGAATTAGAAAAATAGTCTTCAAAAATAAGTACAGGAGGTGATAAGATGGGGGCACAGTTTGAGAGATTCCTTGAAAAATATATTTCCGCATGGTATATACCAGAGATTAAAGTTGTCGATATTATTGAGATCATCATTATTTCGGTATTGGTCTATGAGATTATGGTGTGGATAAAAAATACAAAAGCATGGATGCTGTTGAAGGGAATGCTTGTACTTTGTGCATTCATTCTTGTCGCTGCAATTTTTGAGATGAATACCATTTTGTTCTTGGCGAGCCATGCGATCGATGTGCTAGCGATGGCGGCAGTTGTTGTCTTTCAGCCAGAGCTTCGAAGGGCACTTGAAAAACTCGGAGAGAAAAATATTTTGTCTTCGGTTGTGCCTTTGGATAAGAAGAAAGAGTCTGTCAGATTTAGCACAGAGACTATTGATGGTATTGTCAGAGCATGCTTTGAGATGGGAAAAGTTAAGACAGGAGCGTTGATCGTTGTAGAGAGAGCGATCAAACTGACGGAGTATGAAAGCACAGGGATCCGTTTGGATTGTCTTGTTTCCAGTCAGGTGCTGATCAATATTTTTGAACACAATACACCGCTCCATGATGGTGCGATCATTATCAGAGGAGACAGAATCGTCTCAGCAACCTGTTATCTTCCTCTTTCAGACAATATGAAGTTAAGCAAGGATCTTGGAACAAGACACCGTGCGGCAGTGGGAATGAGCGAAGTGAGCGATGCGCTGATCATTGCAGTATCAGAAGAAACCGGGGCAGTTTCCATTGCGATGGGAGGACGTCTGGAGCGTAATGTACGCCCGGAACGGCTTACAGAGAGATTGATTGATGTGCAGGATCGTACGGTAGAGCGGAAACGTCTGATTCCATGGAAAGGAAGGCGAAAAGATGAAAGAAAGACTGACAAATAATTTGGGGCTGAAATTCATCGCAGTGTTCTTCACAATAGTTTTGTGGCTTGTTGTTATGAATGTCGAAGATCCGATTGATACACGGACTTTTAAGGGAATTTCTGTTGGAATACGGAATGATGATATTATCACATCCAAAGGGAAGACGTATTCGGTTGTCGGAGAGCAGTCTGTGGAAGTCACGGTTAAGGCAAAAAAATCTATTTTGAGTGATCTGAAGGAACATCCAGAAAAGATAACCGCATATGCAGATATGCAAAATCTGGAAAACAGGGCTTTGATTCCAGTAGAGGTAAGTATCAGCGGATATGAGGATGAGTATGAGGAGGCCTATACCAATCCGAGAAATCTGGAAGTAGAAATTGAGAATTATCTGTCCAAGAGATTTCCTATTGTTGCAGAGACGAGAGGCACTGTGAGAGATGGATATGTGCTCGGACCGGTCACGCCGAATCCGGCTTATATTACAATCCAAGGTGGTGTCAGCGCTATCAATCAGATTAACAAAGTTGTGGCAAAAGCAGACGTGTCGGGCATGTCAAACGATGGAGAAGTTCCGGCAGAATTGATTCTTTATGATGCCGGCGGAGGAGTCATTGATCAGTTCCAGTTTGAAACGAACCTTGGAGAAAAAGGAGTATCTGTTGATGTGGAATTGCTTGATACGAAAAACGTAAAGCTGGATGTACTATATAATGATGCCATTGTAGAGGGATATGTGGTAGAGGAAGCTTTGATCGAACCGGCTGAGGTACAGATTGCAGGAAGACCGGATGTGTTAAAGGAAATCGATAAGATCACAATACCGGCAGAGGCATTGGAAAATACAGAGATCAGCAGTCGTACGGAAGTTGGAATCGATGTGACGCCATATCTTCCGGAAAATACAAAACTGGTAGATGAGAGTCAGAAAAATATTGCAGTGACGATTTCTGTCAGCGAAGGTGGAAGCAGAAGAATCCATATACCGGTATCTTCGATCATTCCGAGAGAACTGGAAGAGGGACTGAAAGTCAGCTTTGATTCTGAACAGATTGAATTGGCATTTACAGGTTCCGAAGAGAATTTGAAGAAACTTGATGCAAGCAAGATCAATGTCTATATTGATATGAAAGATTATAATACGCCGGGAAAATATCAAGTAGTTCCAGTCGTGGAAGGATATGGAGACTGCCAGTATAAGGGTGAGAAGATCAATATTACAGTCGAAAAGAAAAAGTAAAAAACAGGAGGCAGAGATGATCAGGCAGGTAGTGACAATCAAGAATCCAACCGGGCTTCACTTGAGTCCCGCCGGACTTCTGTGTAAGACGGCAATGCAATTTGAATGCAAGATCACATTTCAGGCGAAAAATTCTACTGGGAATGCAAAGAGTGTTCTGAGTATTTTAGGGGCTTGTGTGAAATCTGGAGATGAGGTAGAATTTATATTTGAAGGTGAAGATGAAGAAGCAGCAGCCCGAGAGATTATAGAGATGATCGAAAGTGGTTTAGGAGAATAAGATAAAAATAGTCGAGATAAATGCTCGACTATTTTTGCAAAAGAAAAGGAGAAGAAAAATGAACAGAGCGACATTGGTAATTATGGCGGCGGGTATTGGAAGTAGATTCGGTGGCGGAATCAAGCAGTTGGAGCCAGTCGGACCAAATGGTGAGATTATCATGGACTATTCGATTGCGGATGCGATGGAGGCAGGTTTTGATAAAGTCGTATTTGTGATTAGAAAGGATCTAGAGAAAGATTTTAAAGAAGTCATTGGAAATCGGATTGAAAAAGTGGTAAATGTAGCGTATGCTTATCAGGAGCGAGAAGATATCCCAGAACAGTATCGCGAACGATTTGCAGAGCGAATAAAGCCGTGGGGAACCGGACAGGCAATTCTTTGCTGTAAGGATGTTGTAAAAGAACCGTTTCTTGTGATCAATGCAGATGATTATTATGGAAAAGAAGCATATGCAGAAGCTTTCGGATATCTGACAGCAGAGAAGGAACAATCAGAAAAGCAAAAGCTGTGTATGGTGGGATTTGTTCTGAAGAACACATTAAGCGAAAATGGCGGTGTGACAAGAGGAATCTGCAAAGTAGACGAACAGGGAATGCTGACAGATATTGTGGAGACACATCAGATTGAAATGGTACCGGAAGGGGCGGCAGTGCGTACAGAGGAAGGAATGCAGCCGATTGATATCGAGTCTCCGGTGTCAATGAACATGTGGGGACTGACTCCAGAATTTTTCCATATTTTAGAAGAAGGCTTTGAGGAGTTCCTTTCTCAAATACCAGAGTCGGATCTGAAAGCAGAATATCTTCTTCCAACGATCATTGGTGAACTGTTAAAAGAGCAGAAGGTGGAAGTAAAAGTGCTGAAATCACATGATAAGTGGTTTGGGGTTACTTACAAAGAAGATAAAGAGGCAGTTGTAGAAGCGATCAGGAGCCTTGTGGCAAATGGGGTATATCCGGAAAAATTATTCGGATAAGTACTAGATAGAAAGAAAGTAGAAGGCAGAAAATACATGCATACAAAAATAAAAAATACTGTTTGGAAAGGATTGGCAATTTTATTGTCAATCCTTGTAATTGTTTTGAGTGGTTTGGGAATTGTATTGTTCAATGCATCCAGATGGGTGATGGATACGTGGGGGCTGATTACATTTGATGAGATTATTTTTCATCTGAAGGTACCGATGGAGGGAACAAATACGGATATGATATTTGATTTTATCAATCAGTGTCTTCCGGCTGCAATCTTGGTAATGTTATTAGAACTGGCAATTTTTATTGCTTTCAGAAAAAGGAGAAAAAAATATGCTGTAGTTTGCACGGCAGGAATCGTTGGGGCAGTTGTCTTATCGGTGAGTGCGGCAAATTATCTCTGGGTGAATCTGGATATTGGAACGTATCTGGAAACACAGGGCAAAGATTCGACATTTATCCAGGATCACTATGTAGATGTGAAAAATACAGAACTCATTTTCCCGGAGCAGAAGAGGAATCTGATCTATATTTTCCTGGAATCTACAGAGGCGACCTTTATGGGAAAAGAAGATGGAGGAGCCTTTGATCAAAATGTGATTCCGGAACTGACGGAGGTTGCAAGAAATAATATTAGTTTTTCCAATTCAGATTTGCTGGCAGGAGGTGCCTATCCGGCATTTGGTTCTACGTGGACGATGGGAGGAATGTTTGCACAGACTTCAGGACTTCCGTTGAAGATTCCGATTGATGGAAATGCGATGTCTAATCAGGATTTATTTATGCCGGCAGTTACAAGTATTGGAGATATCCTGGCAGAGCAGGGATACCGACAGTCACTTCTGATTGGTTCCGATGCGGAGTTTGGCGGAAGAAAAAATTATTTTGAGCAGCATGGAAATTATGAGATGCTGGATTACGGATGGGCGAATGCAAATGGGAAAATTCCGCCGGATTACCGTGTGTGGTGGGGATATGAAGACCAAAAACTGTTTGATATCGCGAAGGAAAAGCTGACAGAGATTTCGATGACAGGGCAGCCGTTTAACTTTACAATGCTGACTGTTGATACACATTTTGAAGATGGATATTATTGTGAAAAATGTCAGCCTGTGACTGAGAATCAATATGCAAATGTATACTTGTGTGCGAGCCATCAGCTTCAGGAATTTCTTACATGGATCCAACAGCAGAGCTTTTATCCGAATACAACGATCGTTCTGTCAGGGGATCACTTGACAATGGACAGTGATTTTTGTTTGAATATTGATCCGTCATATGAAAGAACAGTGTATAATGCGTTTATCAATCCGGCAGTTATGCCAGTACAGACAAAGAACAGACAGTTTACGACGATGGACATGTTTCCGTCTACACTTGCAAGTATGGGTGTGACGATTCAGGGAGAACGTCTGGGACTCGGTACGAATCTGTTTTCAGCAGAACCGACGCTGGCAGAGCAGTACGAAATAGAAACAATCGATGAAGAACTGGTGAAAGAATCAAAATTCTTTGATAATTTTGTCAGTGATATCAAAGTGGAGGGAGAAGAATAATTCATGAGGAGTGTAGTAATAATAGGGAGAAAATCAATTGAGAGAATGCTCGGTCTGCTGTGTATCATCGCGGCAACACTTATTTTTGGAATGTCCGTAAAGGCGGCAGGACCGGAAGAAATTGCGTATGTATATCTGGACGAAGATGTTGTGGGCACATCAGGAGTACAAAATATCGTTGTCGGTTTTCAAAAGGAAGAAATGGTGATTGGGGGTGCCAGATTATTCTATCAAACGGAATCCGGAACTGAGGGTATTGTGGAAGCTGCACAGATTTTAAATAACACCGTTCTCTTTCAGAAGGAGGGGATGGAAGCAATCGGGACTTATCAGATCACAGGAATTGCATATCTTGATGGATCAGGTGCGGAACAGACGATTTTATTTACAGAAAAAGGAATCACAGCTTCTTTTCAAGTAGTGCAGGATGAGGCACTGTTCGTTCCGGAGTCGGGCGCTCAGGTGGAAACTTATTCGATGAATGAGGGAAAGCAGATGGTGCAGGCAGGAGCAGAGACAGCGGAGGCCGCAATTTCAGAAACGCTGGATGAGGCGGGAGTTACTGAGGCAGCTGTCCTAAGTGCCAGAAGTGGAGAGCGAAGAGAAGTAGTTGTTGCAATCGGTGCAGGTCATGATGCAAACCATCCGGGAGCATCTGCAAATGGATTGCGGGAAGAAGTGCTGACATTGAAAGTGGCAAGATACTGCCAGCAGGAATTGTCACAGTATCGTGGGGTCAGAGTTGTAATGATCAGAGAAAGCGAAAGCTGTCCTTATAATTCAACATCAAGCTATTGTCTGAACCAGAGAGTAAAAGATGCAAAAAATGCCGGAGCAGATCTTTATGTAGACCTTCACTTTAACAGTGGTGGAGGAACCGGAGCAGAGATTTACTATCCAAATAAAAACTACCGTCCGGACTTGTCGGAAGAAGGACTCAGTGTGTCAAATAAAATTTTAGAGCAGCTCTCTGCGCTGGGACTTCCAAACCGGGGAGCCAAGATCAAGGACAGTACACTGGCGGGACCGTCCGGGCAGTATCCGGATGGAAGTAAGGCGGATTATTTTACGACAAATGTGCTGGCAAAAGAACTTGGACTGACAGGAATTATTGTAGAGCATGCGTTCCTCGATCATGGATATGATGCGGCAAAACTTCAGGATGAAAACTTCTTGAGACAGTTAGGGATTGCAGATGCGACAGGAATTGCTCAGAAATATGGGCTGGTGAAAGGAACATGGCAGGAAAATCAATATACTGATGTGCCAGACGGTGTATGGTATAAAGAGGCTGTAGAATATGTCAGGGATCAGGGAATTATGTTCGGAATGAATGATGAATATTTTGGGGCGGCAGAGCCACTTAGAAGAGCACATTTCGTGACAATGATTTATCGTATGGCAGGAAAACCACAAACAATATATACAGATCGATTTTTAGATGTGGGAAATGGCCTTTTCTATACAGAGCCGGTAATGTGGGCGGCAGAAAACAGAATTGTAACAGGGTATGATAATGGAATGTTTGGACCATCAGATCATATTACAAGAGAACAATTGGCAACAATGTTGTATCGCTATGCTAAAGTAAAAGGAAAAGATGTCTCAAAAAGAGGTGATTTAAGCAAATTTCCAGATAGCAGTTATATTTCAGAGTTTGCCCAGGAAGCGGTATCTTGGGCAGTGGCAGAGAAAATTATTACTGGAGATCAAGGAGAAATTAATCCTCAAGGCCAGGCAAATAGAGCACATGCGGCAACTATGATGATGAGATATACGCAAATATACGGAAAGTAGAATTAGCATCGTGAAATAAGAATAATTCTGAAAGGAGAGAGAAACGTTGAAGAAAAAGGTTACATTGGTGGTGCCATGTTATAATGAAGAGGAGGTTCTTCCACTGTTTTACGAAGAGTTTTGCAAGGTGTCACGGGAACTGCAAAAATTTGATATGGAAGTATTGCTGGTAGATGATGGGTCAAAGGATAAAACTTTAGAAATAGCAAAAGCATTGTCACAAAATGATTCAAGGATTAAATATTTATCTTTTTCTAGAAATTTTGGTAAAGAGGCGGCAATCTATGCAGGATTAAAAAATGCTGATGGGGATTATGTAGCAATTATGGATGCTGATCTTCAAGATCCGCCATCACTTCTTCCGGAAATGATTCATGCAGTAGTGGATGAGGGGTATGATTCGGCAGCGACTCGCAGAGTCACAAGAAAGGGAGAGCCGCCAATTAGGTCATTTTTTGCCAGACGTTTTTACCATCTGATGAATAAAATTTCTACGACAGAAATTATGGATGGAGCAAGAGATTATCGCCTTATGACAAAACAGTTTAAAGATGCAATTTTACAGTTAAGTGAATATAACCGGTTTTCTAAAGGGATTTTTGGTTGGGTAGGATTTCAAACAAAATGGATTGAGTTTGAAAATGTAGAAAGACAAGCAGGAGAAACAAAATGGTCATTTTGGAAATTACTTTTATATAGTCTTGAAGGGATTATAGGATTTTCTACAGTTCCTTTGGCACTTGTTTCAGTTTTAGGATTGATAGTTTGCATGATAGCATTTATATTTCTAATAGTGATTTTGGTAAAAACTCTTTGTTTTGGAGATCCGGTGGCAGGATGGCCGTCTATGGCTTGTATTATTTTATTATTAGGGGGAATACAGCTATTTTGTATGGGGATTTTGGGTATGTATTTATCAAAAACATATCTTGAAACAAAAAAAAGACCAATTTATATTTGCGGAGAAACAAATATTTTGAAAGGGAGAGAGGAAAATGAAGAAATTTAGCAAGAATCTATGTGTGGTAACTTCTTTGGTAGCCATGTTAGGAAGTATAGTGATGCCGGTATATGCTTCTGATACAGTGATAGGCGAGGCTATTTCAAATCAGAGTAATGTAGTTTCTGAGAGTGCCATTTTGCCGGAAGATTTTGGGGAAAATATACCAAATCAGTTTACTGGTATTAGTCGTGAGACAATCCAGATGAATGAGTATGAATGGTCAGTATTGTATATGACGAATAAGATTAGAATGGCAAATGGAATATCACCGCTGTCAGTTAGTAGTAAGTTACAAAATGCTGCCAATATAAGAAAAAATGAGTTGACACAGAAGATGGATCATACAAGGCCAAATGGAAGTGATTGTTTTACTGCTCTTAATGAATGCGGTGTGCCATATGAAACTGTTGGAGAAAATATTGCAGGAGGACAGATGAGTCCGGTTGATGCAATCAATAGTTGGTGGAATAGTTCAGGGCATCGTTCGAACATGTTAGGCTCGCAGTTTACACATATGGCGGCTGGATATTTGTATAATCAGGGATCACCATGGAAACACAACTGGGTTCAAATGTTTACGGGAACATGCAAACCGGAACAAATATCTTTAGATCTGAACAGTCAAGGACCGTATATTATAACAACAAATCAGAGTATTGATGAAATGGGGATTAATCTCAAAATAAAATGCCCACATGGAATCTACTATATGCCGGTCATAGAAGAAATGTGTAGTGAAATTGATAAAAGTTTAATCGGAAAAGATCAGACAATTACAATTTCCTATGGTGGAAAGAATACGACGATAGTTTTGAGAGTATTTGAGCCTATGCCATTTGCAGATGTTAGTCCAAATAGTTGGTATTACGATGCAGTTGCTGGTGTGTATTATAATGGTATTATGACAGGACTTAACAATTCAAAATTTGGACCGGCAGACAACTTGGCACGGGCACAGTTTGCAACTATTTTATATAGGTTAAATCAAGAACCACAAATTCCTTATATGCCGATTTTCCCTGACGTTGCAGAGGGGGAATGGTATACAGAAGCTGTTTTGTGGGCAAATAAAGTAGGAGTTGTAAATGGATATAGTAATACAGGGAAGTTTGGACCAGCAGACAATATTAATAGAGAACAAATGGCTGTTATGATGTACAGATATGCACAATTTTTAGGGAAAGATACAAGTGAGAGTGCAGATTATGGACGATTTTCTGATGGAACAGCTGTAAATGAATTTGCAAAACAAGCAATGAGCTGGGCTGTTGGAACAGGAATTATCAGTGGAAAAGATAATGGAACAAGGCTAGATCCACAAGGGAATGCAAACCGTGCAGAGTGTGCAACAATCATTATGCGTTTTTTAGAACATTATAATTTGTAAATTGCGGGATAAGTGATAAGTTGAAAAGATAAAAGCAAGGATAAAGAATACTTTTGCAGATGAGAAATTCTGTGGAAGTATTTTTTATTGCATTTGTACTCAAAAATAGGTCAGGTTGACAAAAAGAAAAGAAAAAGATAGAATATCAGCAGGTATATTTGAATTTAAGAATAGGAGAATGTGATGAAAAAAGTTGAAAAAAAAGTTGAGAAAAGATATTTTGATCAACTTCCTAACATAAATCAATTTATAAAAGAGTATCAATTTGTATGGTGGATTGTAGGAAGTTTCCTTTTACTTGCTTATGGGATTAAGGTGTTTAATGTTTCAATTTCTCATGATACAGAAGCAATGATGGTGGCATCCAGGCAATTGTATAATAGCTGGTATTCCATGGGACGTTTCGGATTGATTTTTTTGAAAAAAGTATTAGGGACCTATTGGTTTAATCCATATGTGGCATCTTTCTTAATGTTTGCAACAATGATGGTAAATAGTGTTGTTTGGACCTATTTACTCTATTGGATTGGTGGAGAAAAGAAAAAGTGGATGAAATTATTGTGGATTTTTCCTACTTTTTTCTTTACATCTACAATTATGGCGGAGCAGTCAGGATTTCTTTTGCAGTCATATGAGGTTAATATAGCACTATTAATGGTAGGAATTGCAATTTTATGTCTGTTTCAGGCCTTTTTAGGAACGAGTAAAAGGAAATGGAGTTGGATTGCAATAGCATTAATTTGTTCAGTTATTGCCTTTTCAGTTTATCAGTCTCTTGTTCCACTGTTCACAGCAGGGGTTGCAATTTGTTTTCTTGTTCTATATGATCGAATGACGGTGGAGATGCAAGAACAGATGACAGCTAAATTTTACTTTAAGACAGTTGGAAAGTTTATAACATTTTTTTTAATAGCATTTGTTTTATATCAGGTTGTTAATAAAGCAGTTCTAAATTTCCTTGGGATGGAAACAACATCTTATATCAAGGATCAGATTATGTGGGGGACACTTCCGGCAAAACAATGTATAAAGAATATTTTGTCACATGTAAGAGATTCCTTTTTGGGTAAAGGTATTTTTTATAATAGTATTAATGGGATAGTTGTAAGTCTAACCTTGGGATATAGCATTTTCCGTATGAAACGAAAAGAGCATTGCTATATTTTATATTGCCTAGCGGTGATTTATTGCCTGATAAGTCCGTTTTTGATGTCACTTCTTATGGGGAATGCACCGACAGCGAGAACGCAGTTGTTACTTCCATTTGTAATTGGGTTCTTCTTGCAATATTTACTTGTGAAAGTGAAAGAACAAGAAAAGAAACTGTTTCAATATATATATCCGGTTGCAGTGATATTGGTGATTTTTGTAACGATGAATCAGAGTATTTTAACGTCAAGATTATATTATACTCAGTATGTACAATATAAAGAAGATGTGCGAGTTGCAGAAAAAATTTCAGATCAGATAGAACTATTGAATCTAGGAGAAATACCGAAAGAGCCTATTGTTTTTGTGGGGGCAAGGGAGGCAAGAAAAAATCCTTCTTGTATTCCTGGAAACCAGCTTGAATTAATAGGAAAATCTTTTTTTGAGGTTTCTTTTGGGACAGAGCATGGGACATGGGTAATGCGTAATTTTATGGCAACTTTGGGATATTCATATGCTCTTCCAGACGGAGTACAGATTGCAGAAGCAGAACAAGCAGCAGCAGAGATGCCTGCTTGGCCGACAACAGGGAGTGTTGTGATGAAAAATGGTATTATTATAGTAAAACTAAGTTAGCCTGAAGGAGTTTATACAATGAAAAAGGAAAGATTATTCTATTTGGATTTTGTTCGTGCAATTGCAGTGATTTCTATAGTAATTACACATTTTAATGCTAGATTTTTATATTTAAATCCTCCAATGCCGGAAAAGGCAGTACTTACAACTAATGTGGGAAATTTATATATTGGAGATTGGGGAGTATCTTTGTTCTTCATTATTTCAGGGGCAGCATTGATGTATATTTATCAAGAAAAATGCGATTGGAAGTTATTCTATAAAAAGCGTTTTTTATCAATTTATCCAATGTTTTGGATTGCGTATATTGCGGTGTTTCTATATTCTTTTTGGGAAAACCACGCTGTTATTGGTGGGGAAACTGAAAATTGGCGCATGATTTTTTCTGTTTTAGGATTTGATGGTTTGTTGGCAACAAATGGATATGCAACGTTTTATTTGATTGGCGAGTGGTTTTTAGGAGTGATTATCCTAATGTATATCATATTCCCGCTACTTCTGAAGATTTTAAGGCATAGTCCGATTTTGTTGCTTGGAATTACCATGCTTTGTTATCTTTTGGGAATTTTTGCGTGTTCTAGAATATCATACCCGATTGTGCCGGCAACTGTTTTGTTTATTCGTTTGCCAGAAATTGTATTTGGAATGTTTTTTGTGAAACAGCATTGGAATGTAGATTGGAAAGTAGCATTAGTGGGGATGATTGTGATTATAGCTAACTGGTTCCTCAAGCCATCATTTTCTTCTAGTGTACAGACGACCTATGTGGGAATTGCTTCATTCTTAGTATTGGTGTTTATTGCAAATCTGGTAAAATGTTCTTGTGTAACATATATATGCAGCGTTTTAAGTAAATACTCATATGCTATTTTTTTAGTTCATCATGTTATAATTGCAAATATGATGCAGAAGTTTGATCTTATTCATATGAGCAAAATGCATAGCTATATCTTGTTTTTAACAATTGGTTGTGTGATTGCATTTTTTTCATGGCTATTATATCAGTTTCATGATTTTGTGATGAGAGAATGGAAAAAAATGTGGGCAAAAACTAATTGATTGCAAGAATAAGTAAAGTGGTGTAAAATAAACATATTGAAAGAAAATGGAGGAGAGGCTTTGAAAAAAATATTAATCACAGGCTGTAATGGACAACTTGGAAGAGCTCTGAATCAGTTTTATGCAAAGCATCCGGATATTCAGTTGATTAATACAGATGTGGAAGATTTAGATATCGCAAATGCTAACGAAGTTATGGAATACGTGAGCAAAATTCATCCAGATATCATCATAAATTGTGCAGCATATACAAATGTGGATGATTGCGAGAAAAACCAGGAATTGGCATATCGGATTAATGTTGATGGTCCTAAAAATCTGAGTGTTGCATCAAATGAAGTGGGTGCAGTTCTCGTTCATATTTCATCAGATTATGTATATGATGGAAGAAAAAAGGAACCTTATTTAGAAGAGGATGATTATGCGCCACAATCAGTATATGGGATGACGAAGATGAAAGGAGATGCATACGTAACTGAAATTGCTCATAAATATTTCATTGTCAGAACAGCTTGGTTATATGGAGAGGGAAAAAATTTCCCATTAACGATGTTGAAATTAGCAGAAAAAAGAAAGCAGATTGCAGTAGTTATGGATCAAATTGGATCACCGACGAGTGCATATGAAGTAGTAAAAGTGATAGATTTACTATGTAAATCAGATCAGTATGGAGTCTATCATGCGACTTGTGAAGGAAGTTGTAGCTGGGCAGAATTTGCAAAAACACTTTTTGAATTGTGCGAGGTGAATGTAGAGGTAGTTCCAGTTACCTCGGAAGAATATGGATCTCCGGCTGCAAGACCAGCATACTCTGTTTTGGAAAATAAAAAATTAAATGATCAGTTTAATTATAGGATGCAGGAATGGAAAATTGCGCTGATAAAATATCTATCTGATAAAGGGTTGATGAAAAAGGAGATTGGAGAACACGTGAAAAATAGAAAGAAAGTTTTGGTTACAGGTGCAAATGGGTATATAGGAAGACATGTTGTAAAATCGCTGTTAGATATGGGACATGAAGTGATTGCAGCTGACTTTGTTTTTGATGGTGTAGATGAACGGGCTCTGAAATCAGAGGTTTCGCTTTTTAGTGGCGATAAGGATATTTATGAGCAGTTTGGAAGACCGGATGTATGTATTCACTTGGCTTGGAGAAATGGATTTGTCCACAATCATGAAAGTCATTTATTAGATCTTCCAAACCATTATATTTTCATTAAAAATATGATTGAAGGTGGATTGCCACAGTTAGCAGTAATGGGAACCATGCATGAAGTGGGGTATTGGGAAGGAGCGATTACAGAAGATACTCCGACGAATCCAACTTCGCTTTATGGGATTGCTAAGAATGCATTACGTCAAATGACATTTTTGCTTGCAAGTGAAAAAAATGTAAAAGTAGATTGGTTAAGAGCGTATTATATTCTTGGAGATGATAAGAAAAGTAGTTCCATCTTTGCAAAGATTGTAGGGTGGGAGGAAGAAGGAAAGGAAACATTCCCATTTAATACAGGAAAGAATAAATATGATTTTATAGATGTGGATGAACTTTCCAGACAGATTGCAAAAGCAGCAACACAGGATGAAATACATGGAATTATTAATTGTTGCACAGGCAATCCTGTTTCATTGGCGGATAAAGTAGAAGAATTTATTAGAGAACATGGATTCAAAATCCGTCCGGAATATGGTGCATTTCCTGATCGACCGTATGATTCACCAGCGGTATGGGGAGATGCAGAGAAAATTAGAAAGATAATGAAGGTTTCGTAAGGAGGAAAAGTATGAGAACATATTTAGTAACAGGAGGAGCTGGATTCATAGGATCAAATTATATTCATTATATGTTTGAAAAATATGATAATGAAATAAGGATTATCAATGTAGATAAGTTGACCTATGCAGGAAATCTCGAAAATTTGAAGGAGATTGAAGACAGAGAAAATTATACTTTTGTAAAAGCAGATATCTGTGATGCAGATGCAATCAATAAGATTTTTGAGGAAAATGACATAGATAGAGTAGTACATTTTGCAGCAGAAAGTCATGTTGATAGAAGTATTAAAAATCCAGATGTGTTCGTTAAAACAAATGTGTTAGGAACGTTAGTTATGTTAAATGCCGCAAAAGCAGCATGGGAGTTAGAAGACGGAACATTTAAGGCTGACAAGAAATTTCTTCATGTATCTACAGATGAAGTATATGGATCTCTTGAAAATGAGGGGGAATATTTTTATGAAACAACTCCATATGATCCACATAGTCCATATTCAGCAAGCAAGGCTTCTTCCGATATGTTGGTGAAATCTTACATGGATACATATAAGTTCCCTGCTAATATTACAAATTGTAGTAATAATTATGGTCCATACCAGTTCCCGGAAAAGCTGATTCCGCTGATTATCAATAATGCATTACAAGGAAAGAATCTTCCAGTATATGGAGATGGAAAGAATGTTCGAGATTGGTTGTATGTAGAGGATCATGCAAAGGGAATCGATATGGTTCAAGAAAAAGGACGGTTATTTGAGACATATAATATTGGCGGACATAATGAAAAACAGAATATTGAAATTATTCATATTATTTTGAATACACTTCAGGAAATGCTGCCAGAAGGAGATCCAAGAAAAGAGCTTGTCAGTGAAGAATTGATTACATATGTAGAAGATCGTAAAGGTCATGATAGACGGTATGCAATCGCACCGGACAAAATTAAAGAGGAAATAGGTTGGTATCCGGAAACAAAATTTGAGGATGGCATTAAATTGACAATCAAATGGTTCTTTGAGAATGAAGAATGGATGAAGAATGTAACAAGTGGTGATTACCAGAAGTACTATGAAGAAATGTATAATGAAAAATAGAAATGAATAAAGTGTAGAAAAGACTGTCGCAGAATAGAAAGTTTCTACGAAATAGAGTTTGTATCTAAAAGATGCTAATTATATTTTGCTGGAAAGGGAATTTTGCGACAGTCCTTCTATTGTTTACGGATGGACAAGAAATCATTGGAAAGGAGTTGGATGAAAGTGAAAAATCAAATAAAGAAAATTTGTAAGTGCTTTGATATAACGACGATTAAATTTATCTTAGTTGGAATTGTTAACACTATTGTAGGTACGGGAGTTATGTTCTTTTTATATAATTTTTGCTCCGTAAATTATTGGATTGCATCAGCATCTAATTATATTGTGGGAAGTATTGTAAGTTATTTTTTAAATAAATATTTTACTTTTAAAAGCACAGAGCGTTCAACACGGCAAATAGTTAAATTTATTATAAATATATCAGTATGTTATTTCATAGCATATGGTGTTGCAAAACCAGTTGTAGCCACACTTTTGCCTGGAGCGAGAGAAAAGGCAGGAGGCAATATTGCAATGCTTGTCGGAATGAGTTTGTTTGTAATTTTAAATTATTTTGGACAGAGATTTTATGTATTCCGAAAATAGACTTCAAAATATAGCAAAGTGGTCAGGAATTTGATATAATGAAGCGGATAAAAATTGATTTGCAGGTTCTTAAGATAAGGTATTAAATAATCATAAGTTGGCTGGAAAAGTAGAAAATAGAGGGCAAAATATGAAGAAAGTATTTATATATGCGTATTTAGCACAAAATTTAGGAGATGATTTGATGGTTAGAATTTTGTGCGAGAGATACCCACACATAAAATTCAAAATTTATGCTACAAAAGAGTATAGAAAGATTTTTAGAGATATACCTAATTTGAAAATCTGCTCATGGGAGGATAGAAAAGCTAAAATTTGGGATTCTTTTTGGAAAAGAGTAAGGAATACGGAAAATGGATATTGGAAAATGCTTATCAAATTGTCTGACGGCGTGATCCATGTTGGGGGATCAAGCTTTACACAACATTATGATGACTTTGAAGAACTTGTGCAGGCGGATGAAAAACTTCGAAATTTGAGTAAAAAATTATATGTACTTGGAGTGAATTTTGGTCCGTACTCAGATGAAAATTATTATAAACGGTATTATCAGTTGTTTGCAAAATATGATGGAGTTACGTTCAGAGATCAAATTTCTTATAATTTATTCAGCAGTTTGAAAAATGTAAGATGGGCCCCGGATATTGTATTTAACTATCCAGTTAAAAGAGGAAAGTATAAAGAAAAAAAGCAGATATTATTTTCCGTAATTGAACTTGAGAGAAGAAATGGTAAGTATGCTTTGAATCGATGGAGTGAGGCATACGAGCGATTTATTGCTAAAATGGCCGAAGTTGCCATGGAACAAGGATATCAAGTGATGTTTGTAGGCTTTTGTGAAATGCAGGGAGATATGGATGCGATAGAGAAGATTAAGGGGCGCATTTGCGAGAAAAAGAGAAAAGACATACAAGTATATTGCTATACAGGGGATCTTGAAGCATGTATGAGACTCTTTGAAGAGTCAGAGAAAATTGTTGGAACAAGGTTTCACAGTATTATTTTAGGATGGCTCTTTCAAAAGAAAGTTCTTCCAATTGTATATGATAATAAGACGAGAAATTTACTGGAAGATAATAAATATAGAACATTTTTAGAATTTGAAAATTTGGCTTTGGCGGATCCAAGAGAAATGTTTAATAAGATGGAAAGTTTGCCACAAACAGAACTTCAGATATTGGAACAAGAGGCAGAAAGACAGTTTTGGGCAGTGGACAAATTTTTAGGAAAGAGCAGAGAGAAGGAGGGGGCAGCCGATGGAAACACCATTAATTAGCATTGTAATGGTAAATTATAACCAGGAAGATTACTTGAAAGAATCGATTGACAGTGTAATTGCACAGACATATCAAAATTGGGAATTGATTATTGTGGATGATGGATCGACAGATGCATCAGTTGAGATTATTAAATCTTATGAAGATTCAAGGATACGTCCTATTTTTTTGAAAAAAAATAGACATATTTGTTATGCAACAAATTTAGGATTGAGTCATATTTGTGGGGAATATGTTGCTCGGCTTGATAGTGATGATGTGTGGTGTGAGAAAAAATTAGAAAAACAAATGAATTTTTTTGAGAATCATCCCAAAGCGGAGGTATGCTTTACAAAGCTAGATTTAATTGATGAGAACGGAAATAACGTAAATAGAAAATTATCTGATTTGTATGCGTTATATAATACTAGGCAGGAAAACAGAAAAAATTGGATACGATTTTTCTTTTTTCTTGGGAATTCATTAATCCAATCTACTATGATGTTTAAAAGAACACTTTTGGAGGAAGTAGGAGGATTTAATCTCTCTTATATGCAAACACACGATTTTGATTTTTTTATTCGGTTAATCAAAAAAACAGATTTTTATTTTTTAGAAGAACCTTTGATTAAATATAGAAGAACTGAGTCCCAAAATAGTTCTTTGCATCCAGAAAAAGATCGAAGATTGTTTAATGAGTATATGAATATCAGATTTCATTTTTTTGAAGAATTTCCACGAGATTTGTTTATAGAAACCTTTCAGGAATATTTTGTAAATAAAGAATCTTATTCTGAAGAGGAGTTAAAATGTGAGCAGGCATTTTTGTTGTTAAGGTGTATTGGATGGTCTGAACTGAATCCAGTTCTTGGAACGATGGCATTTGAACAACTTTTTAGAGAGGAAAAAATGGTTCAGCTTCTAGAAGAACGATACAATTTTACACCAAAAGATTACTATGAAATTAATGGAAGAAAGCAATTTTATTCTTTGGAATTAAAAAATGATATAGAAGAAAAACAAGAAGAAATTGCAAGGCTAAAAAAAGAGAATGCAGATCAAAAAAAACATATAGAAGCATTGCTTAGATTAAAAGACGATCAGCAAAATCATATTAGAAAAATAGAAAATTCTATGAGTTGGAAGGTGACAGAACCTTTTAGAAATGTGAAAAAAATATTGTCAAGGCATTGAGCCTATGTTATGATTTTTTAATGTAAATGTAAAAAAACTGAAGATTTTTAGTAAGGAGAAAACAAAAAAATATGATTATTGATAGTAAAGATGCCAAGCGGCTGGCAATTTATTTTTTTTATGATAGAAGAGGAATTGTCGATAGATATGTTCCATACTTTCTTGACGATTTAAGTAAAAATGTTACAGAAATCTTTATTGTTTGCAATGGAAAATTGACAGACGAAGGGAAGAAAATCTTGGAGCAATACGGAAAAGTATTGGTTCGTGAAAATAGAGGATTTGACGTATGGGCATATAAGACCGCACTGGAAACTTACGGTTGGGACAGCTTGATCAATTATGATGAAATTATTTTGTTAAATAATACGATTATGGGTCCGGTATATCCGTTTTCAGAAACTTTTGAAAAGATGGATAAGAAGGATTTGGATTTTTGGGGATTAACAGAATATTTCAAAATAAAGGGAGATCCTTTCGGCTATTCCCCATATGGTTATTTGCCAGATCATATTCAATCTCATTGGATTGCATGTAGAAGGAGTCTTGTATCCAGCAAGGACTTTCAAGAATACTGGGAAAACATGTCCATGATTGAAGATTATGCACAAGCTGTCGGAAAACATGAGTCTATTTTCACGAAAGTATTTGCAGATAAAGGCTATAAGTGGGATGTTTCTGTTGACTGTGAAGATTTGAGAAATTATAGTGGATATCCTCTGATGATGTGTCCGCGAAAAGTGTTAGAGGAAAAGCGTTGCCCTGTTTTTAAGAAAAGAAGCTTTTTCCATATGGAGTCAGATTATCTTAGAAATACTACAGGAGAGCAGACGACAGAGCTTTATGAATTCCTAAAGGAAAAGACGAACTATGATGTGGATTTTATTTGGGAGACAATTTTGAGAAATTGTCATCAGTATGATATTGTTAAAAATATGAATTTAACATATGTATTGCCGACAAACCAATATAATGAGGAGCTTTTACAAAAACAGACAACAGAAAATAAAATTGCACTTGTTATGCATTTGTATTTTGAAGATTTGTTGGAAGAATCTTATCATTATATATCTGCTATGCCAGAAAAGGCAGATATTTATCTGACAACAGATACGGAGAAAAAGAAAGCGGCTATTGAGAAAGTATTTGCAAAATTACCATGTAATAAATTAGAAGTTCGAGTGATTAAAAACAGAGGAAGAGATGTCAGCAGCCTTTTGGTAGGTGTAAAAGATGTAATTATGGATTATGATCTCGTGTGTTTTGCGCATGATAAGAAAACTGCACAAGTAAAGCCAGGAACCATTGGTGCTTCATTTGCTTATAAATGCTTTGAAAACACATTATCAAATAAAGCCTATGTGGGAAATGTAATTAATACGTTTGTTAATAATCCGCGTATGGGATTATTGTGTCCGCCAGAACCGAATCATAGTACATTTTTTACGACCATTGGGTTTGAGTGGGGACCGAATTTTAATATTACGAGAGACCTTGCAAAAAAATTGGGATTGACAGTTCCGATCAGTGTTGCATCGCCACCGGTTGCACCTTTGGGAACAATGTTCTGGTTTAGACCGAAGGCAATGAAACCATTATATAACAAAGATTGGAAATACGAGGATTTCCCGGCAGAGCCAAATAAAATAGATGGTACATTACTTCATGCGATTGAAAGGATTTATCCATTCATTGTACAGGAATCAGGATACTATCCAGCAATCGGGATGACCGACAAGTTTGCAGCAATCGAATATAACAATTTAAGATATTATGTTAGAGGTTATAATCAGGTGCTGGTGAATCATGGGATTGGACCTTATCACGATGAAATGGTAGCAACTATGAATCAAATCATGGCATTGAGAGGGTCATTTAAAGCGGTATTGAAATTTCGATTTAAATGTTACTTAAAACAATATCTTCCAAAGAAAGCTTACGATGCATTGAAAAAGCGATGGAAGAAGATGAGAGGACACCAAAATAATGAAAATATTGAGGTGAGTGAGAACAAGTAGATAAAAAATAAAAGGACGAGGAGTAGATAGTTAATGGGTAAGAGTAAAAAATTAATTGTTATGGCAATTCTCCTAATATTGACATTTTGCTCGGGATACCAAATGGAGACAAGAGCAGAGGAGCATATTGACAGACCATATACAGGGATGGATGAAGAAGGGAATATATATGCAGTAGAGTCAGAAAGTGGTTTGGTAGATGAGACTGTGACAACATACGCTGAGGAAGCGCAAGTAGTAAATTTTAATACAAAGGGGTCGGCTGCGGTAACTGAATATACAGAGGCATATACAGGAAATGCAGGATATACAAATGGGGGATATGGAGCAGATGCGGCATATCTTGGAATTGAGAATGGAAAAGTAAAATTTATGCTTTCTGGGGTTGTTGGATATGTGAATCAAAATCAGGTTCAGATCGTGAAAAAAAGTTCAGCAAAAAGCATCAGCCATTACAAAGTATCGGATGGATGGATTGTACATGCACTCACTTATAATATGAATCAGACAAATTATGCTGGACAGATCAGAGTTGGTAAAGCACCTTCATATCTTGTACAAGGCAATACCTATTATAGTTATGACGGACATTATTTTTACACAGATTACAGCATAATGTTGGAAGATTATAAGGCAGAGAATAGAAATCGGGCTGTAAATGCACAAAATCCATATTTTAATTATTTCCAATATCTTCCGTTTAGAAGTATGACATCATATAACAGTGATTCGTTAGATGCAAGTGTAGAGGTAATGTTGTCTTCCATGTATGGAGGAGGAAGTTCGAAATTACGTGCAACAGGAAACAGCATGATTCAAAACCAGAATACCTACGGTGTAAATGGCTTACTAATGCTAAGTATTGCGGCAAATGAGAGTGCCTGGGGGACAAGCAGTATTGCACAAAATAAAAATAATTTATTTGGGTTAAATGCAGTGGATAGTTCGCCAGGAACGAGTGCAGATACATATGCAGATGTGAATACATGTATTAAAAATTTTGCTCAAGGATATATGTCAAAAGGATATCTACATCCGAGAGATTGGAGATATTTTGGAGGATTTTTAGGGAATAAAGCTAGTGGTGTAAATGTAAAATATGCATCCGATCCATATTGGGGAGAAAAGGCAGCAGCTATTGCTTGGAATCTGGATGAAAAAATGGGAAATCAAGATCAGTTTGAGTATACAATAGGTATCAAAGACGTACTTTCGACCAATCATAATAATTATCCGATTTATATGGAGAGTAATTCGGCAGCTGCATCTTACCAGAGTAAGAACCAGGCAACGACAGCGTATTTAATTCTAGATAGTCAGTCAGAAAACGGATTGTATATGATTCAGAGTGATGGATTGATTAACAGCTCTAAAACCGGTTTGGATGCCAGCAGCGGGGTTTATGATTTTGAAAATATGCATGCTTACATAGGGAGTTCAAACCTTGTAATTGTTAATGAAGGACGAGAACTTACCGGAGTGGATGCATTTAGGGATGTCATTTCCGGAGGATGGTACTATGATTACGTAAAATATGTGTATGATCGCGGAATTATGACAGGCATGAACGGAAGATATTTCGGAGTTGCTGAAAATCTAAAACGTGCGCAATTTGCAACGATTATATATCGGATTGCAGGATCTCCGGAAGTAAAATATGAGCCTGTATTTTGGGATGTACCAGATGGAACCTTTTATACATCAGCAGCAATTTGGGCGCAAATGAATGATATTATAACAGGGTATACATCAGACGGAAGTTTTGGAGGCGGAGATGATATTACAAGAGAGCAAATGGCTACGATAATGTTTCGCTACGCGCAACATTGTGGATATGATACGTCACAGAGAGGAGACATTTCAATGTATCCAGATGCGACAAATGTCAGCGGATTTGCTTCTGAGGCAATGCAGTGGGCGAGTGCAATTGGATTGATAAAAGGTGATAATGGAATGTTAAATCCACAGGGAAGTGCAAGTCGTGTGCATTGTGCAGCAATTATTACAAGGTTTATGGAATTTTATAAGTTATAGAGAATTTTAAGAAATAGAGAACGTACAAAGTGAAAATCGAAAGTACGTTCTCTTTTTTGTGGTTCTAAGCTATAAAAACACTTAAAACAATGAATTTCTATGTTTACAATTAAAATTAAGAGTGTCAAAGATTGAAAAGAATAAGTGAAAGTGATATAATACGGTGTGGTTTAATGTATAATAGAAAATAGTAGTGTAAAGAAAATAGTGTTTATATAATGTTTAGGAGGTAAAACGATGAAAGGAATTATTTTAGCAGGAGGCTCAGGAACGAGATTATATCCGTTGACAAAGGCGGTTTCAAAGCAAATTATGCCAGTATATGATAAGCCGATGATTTACTACCCATTGTCAATTTTAATGCTAGCAGGAATTAAGGAAATACTTGTGATTTCTACTCCAAGGGACCTTCCGGTGTTTGAGGAATTACTAGGAAGTGGTGAAGAATTAGGATTAAAGATGTCCTATGCTGTGCAAGAAAGTCCGCGTGGCTTGGCAGATGCATTTATCATTGGAGAGGAATTTATTGGTAATGATAGTGTAGCACTTATATTAGGAGATAATATTTTTTATGGACAGAGTTTTTCGAAAATTTTGCGAGAAGTAGCAGAACGGAAAACAGGGGCGACAATTTTTGGATATTATGTAAGAGATCCAAGAGAATATGGTGTTGTTGAATTTGATGAAAATGGGAAAGCATTATCAATAGAAGAGAAACCTGAACACCCGAAATCTAATTATGCTGTGCCAGGATTATATTTTTATGATAATAGTGTTGTTGAAATTGCAAAAAATGTAAAACCATCTGCTCGTGGAGAAATTGAAATTACAAGTGTAAATAATGAATATCTTCGTCGAGGAGAGTTACAGGTAGAAACATTGGGAAGAGGATTTGCGTGGTTAGATACAGGAAATCCGGATGCTCTTTTAGACGCAGCTGATTTTGTGGCAGCATTTCAAAAACGTCAAGGGCTGTATATCTCATGCATAGAAGAGATTGCATATAAAAGAGGATTTATCGACAGAGAACAGCTGATTAAATTAGCACAACCTTTGCTAAAGACTCCATATGGAAAATATTTGATGGAAGTAGCAGAAGGATTATAAAAGGAGAGTGTTTAAAATGGGAAAAATAACAGTGGAAACATGTGAAATAGATGGATTAAAAGTAATTACACCGACTGTATTTGGAGATGAACGCGGTTATTTTATGGAGACATATAATTATAATGATTATAAAGAAGCGGGGATTGACATGGAATTTGTACAGGATAATCAGTCATGTTCCAAAAAGGGTGTCTTACGAGGACTGCATTTTCAGATTAATTATCCGCAGGATAAGCTTGTAAGAGTTGTAAGTGGAGAAGTATATGACGTTGCAGTTGACTTGAGAGAAGGGTCTGAAACGTATGGAAAATGGTACGGAGTACTATTATCAGCAGAAAATAAAAAGCAGTTTTTTATTCCGAAGAATTTTGCACATGGATTTTTAGTACTTTCTGAATCAGCAGAATTTGCATATAAATGTACAGACTTTTATCATCCAAATGACGAAGGTGGATTGGCTTGGAACGACCCTGATATCGGAGTAGAATGGCCAATTCCGGAAGGGATGGAACTAACTATTTCTGAAAAAGACCAGAAATGGACAGGAATTAAAGAATTAAAGAAGTAGACTGGCAATTTGGGAGGTTAGATGTGTCAACATATATACAGAATTTTATAAAATTCCAGCCACTTTTAAGAGAATTGGTCTCTAGAGATATCAAGATAAAATATAGAAGATCAGTGCTTGGAGTTCTTTGGACTTTACTAAATCCACTTTGTATGATGATTGTATTGTCTTTAGTTTTTTCAAATATTTTTAAATTCAGAGTTGAAAATTTCCCTTTATATTTGTTGAGTGGACAGATTATTTTCAACTTTTTTTCAGATGCGACGACAAGTGCAATGTCGGCCGTGATCAATAATGCAGCATTGATTAAGAAAGTATATATGCCTAAGTACTTGTTTGTGATTTCTAGAGTATTCTCAAGCTTTATTAATTTGTTGGCATCATTTACAGCGTTACTGGTAGTGATGATCGCAACAAGAGCAGAATTGCACTGGAAGGTAGTTTTTGCAGTAATTCCATTAGGATTCATTGTCGTATTTTCACTGGGAGTTGGCTTATTATTGTCAGCTTTGGTGGTGAAATTCAGAGATATTATGCATTTATATTCTGTTTTTATCACAGCGTTATTGTATTTGACACCAGTTATTTATCCGATGTCTTCTTTGCCTTATTGGATGCAAAAAGTTGTAGGGTTAAATCCAATTACTAATATTTTAATGATGTTTCGTGATGTAATGCTATACGATAATTTTCCGAACCTTTCTTCTATATTGATTGCTACAATAGAGTCTTTGACAGCATTAGGAATTGGCGTATATGTATTCTATAAAAAGCAAGATGAATTTATTCTTAATATTTAGGAGAGAAATATCATGGAAAAAAATACGGTAATAGAGGTTGAACATGTATCGATGAAGTTTAATTTGGCTTCAGAAAAGTATGACAGCTTAAAAGAGTATGTAATTAAAAGTATTAGAGGACAAGTTTCTTTCGAAGAATTCTGGGCATTAAAAGATGTCTCTTTTCATTTGGAAAAGGGAGATTCCCTTGGTTTGATCGGGCTAAATGGAAGTGGAAAGAGTACAATGTTAAAAACAATTGCAGGAGTACTGAAGCCGACGAAAGGAAGTGTACGGGTCTATGGTACGATTGCACCATTGATTGAGCTGGGAGCAGGATTTGATTTTGACCTTACTGCGGAGGAAAATGTTTTTTTAAATGGAGCAATTTTAGGATATTCCAGAAAAGAAATGGAAAAGCATTATAGTGATATAGTGGCATTTTCTGAATTGGGAGAATTTATGAATGTTCCAGTTAAAAATTTTTCATCGGGTATGATTGCAAGACTTGCTTTTGCAATTGCAACAATAGGAATACCAGATATTTTAATTGTGGATGAGGTATTGGCAGTTGGTGATTTCAGATTTCAGGAGAAGTGTGAAAAAAGAATTCAAAGAATGCTTGATCAAGGGACAACGCTGTTGTTTGTCTCACACAGTATAGATCAAGTTGCTAAATTGTGTAAAAAGATTGTATGGCTGGAAAAGGGTCAGGTAAAACGATTTGGGGATGCAAAAGAAATTTTGAACGAATATAGCAAATCATAATAGAGGTAAAAGATGAAAAAGCATATTAAAAAAATTGTCATTTGTATTCTGCTGATTATCTGCTCTTTTATGTATTCTCATATAGACCGAGCAGTTAGAATCTATGATAAAAATGTAGATGCAGGAGAATATAGGAGTGCTGGTATCGTAGAAGGCGAGAGTTTTCAGCAGAGTTTTATAAGTGAAGAGGATTCTATTGATGGTGTAGATTTGATGTGCACTGTAAATGGAGATGTATCAAGTGTAAAACTGGAATATGAATTAGCGGATGAACAAGGAAATATTAAGGCAAAGGGAGAAATCACGCCGGAGAAGATAAAGACAGACAAGTTTTACAAAATAAGATTTGATAAAATAAAGGAATGCGAAGGAAAAAAATTTACATTTTCAGTAAGGCAGAAGGTAGATAAGGAAAATGTAGGAATTGCTTTTTATTATGAAGATAAAGTGGAAAATGGGACGACAATGCGTATATTGGGAAATGAAGTCCCTGGAACGTCTATTATGAAAGTGATTACGCATGAGTTTGATTTAGAGACTTTCTGTGTTCTGCTAGGATTTTTAGCCTTTATTTTTCTGTTTATGAGAAGTCTTTACAAGTTATTTAGCTAAGGGTGAAGATAGAGGGGATTATTTGTAAACTTGAAAGAAGGGATTTTGTGAAAAGCAAATGGAAAGTATTTGTTACTTTTGTTGTAGCAGTACTCGTAATGGGGGGCTGCGCGAAGAAAGAACAAGTGAAAGAAGAAAATAGTAAAATCGAAAGCGAGGATATGGATTCTGAAAATTCGACAGATGAAGCACCAGAGGAAAAAGAGGATGCTGTGGAGAAACAGGTAAGAATTTATTTTGGAAATGCTGATGCGTCTGACTTTGAAACTGAAAATGTGTTAGTACAACAAATTTCGGCAGATGAAATTTGGAGTCAATTGATTGAGAAGGGTGTGATTCCAATGGATGTTACAATTCTTTCTTGTAAGGAAACGGAACAGGAAGGAAAGAAAGCTTTGGAATTGGATGTGTCGGAAAAATTTTCTACGTACTTGAATGGACTTGGAACATCAGGAGAATATATAACAGTAGGAAGTATTTGTAATACATTTTTAGATGCATTTGATAGCGAAACAATTCGTATCACTGTTGAAGGAAAGAAACTTGAAACAGGGCATGCAGAATATCCAGGATATATGTCAAAATATGAACTTTAATCAAAGAGCTTAGGAAAAAACAATGAAAAAAAGTGAAAAGAAAGTTATCAAAATAAATTGGGGACAAATTATCAAAAGAATATCTCCGTATAATGTAAAAAAGGGAATTTTGTATTTAAGACATTATGGAATGAAAGAGTTTTGGGTAAAACTTACTGAGCGGTTTCAAGCAGATGATGTGGACTATAAAGAGTGGTATGAAAATCATAGAGTTTTAGAGAAAGATTTAGAAGAACAGAAAAACGTTCATTTTTTTAAAGAACCGTTGATTAGTATCATTGTCCCAATTTATAATACACCTATCACATTTTTAAGACAAATGATTGACTCTGTCCAACAACAGTCATATGAAAAGTGGGAGTTATGTATTGGGAATGCAAGTCCAGAAAAGCAGGAAATTAGACAAGTTTTGGAAGAATACAAAAGTGATAAGCGGATAAAAGAAATTGCGATTCCTGAAAATAAGGGCATTGCAGAAAATACAAATAAGGCAATGACAATTTCTGAAGGTGAATTTATTGGATTGTTAGATCATGACGATCTTTTAGCCCCTAATGCGTTATACGAGGTGGTAAAAGTTTTGAATGAGAACAATTTAGCAGAAGTAGTATACACGGATGAAGATAAGGTTACGGCAGACTTAGAAGAACATTTTCGACCACATTTTAAGCCGGATTTCAACTTAGATCTTCTCCGTTCCAACAACTACATCTGTCACTTCTTCGTAGCCAGCCGTGATCTGATCAAGCGTGTAGGAGGATTCCGACCGGAATTTAACGGAGCGCAGGACTATGATTTGATTCTTCGCTGTACGGAGCAGGCAAAGCAGATTGTGCATATTCCCAAAATTTTGTATCACTGGCGTGTCCATAAGGCGTCAACTGCAGATAATCCGGCTAGCAAGATGTATGCGTTTGATGCGGGAAAGCGTGCAATTGAGGAACATCTTGTCCGCTGCCGTACAAAGGGAACCGTACAGCATACGAAAGATCTTGGATTTTACCGGGTAAAATATGAAGTCTGCGGGGAACCGCTTGTATCGATCATTATTCCAAATAAGGATCAGTCGGAAGCGCTGAAAAAATGTCTGGATTCGATTCGAGAAAAGACAAGCTATCGGAATTATGAGATTATCATTGTAGAAAATAATAGTGAGGAGCCGGAAACATTTGCCTTCTATAAAAAGATTGCAGGGGAGAAGATTAAGATTGTCACCTGGGAAGGGGAATTTAATTATTCCGCGATCAACAACTTTGGTGTTCGTCATGCGAGAGGAGATTATCTTCTGCTTCTCAACAATGATGTGGAGATTATTAACGGGGACTGGCTAACAGAGATGCTTTCCCACTGTCAGAGAAAAGAAGTGGGAATTGTCGGGGCGAAGCTATATTACCCGGATAATACGATCCAGCATGCAGGAATCATCATCGGGATCGGAGGCGTTGCAGGAAGTGTCTTTGTAGGGCTTCCAAGAGCGTTTTCAGGATATCTTCACAAGGCATCGATCCAGCTTGATCTCAGCGCGGTCACTGCAGCATGTATGCTTGTAAAACGCTCTGTATTTGAGCAGGTCGGCGGGCTTGAGGAAAAGTTGAAAGTAGCGTTTAATGATGTGGATTTCTGCCTGCGCGTCAGAGAAAAAGGGTATCTTGTTGTCTATGATCCGTATGCAGAGCTGTATCATTACGAATCGAAGACAAGAGGTGCTGAGGATACGAAAGAGAAGATCAGACGGTTTCAGACGGAAATCGAATATATGAGAAGCCACTGGATCGGGCTTCTGAAAAAAGGCGATCCGTATTACAATTGTAATCTGTCACTGACAAAGTGGGATTATTCGTTGAAAAATAATCAGAGGAGCTAAGAGATAGATGTACGATGTGTCAGTCGTTATACCAAACTACAACGGAATAAAGTATCTGGAGCATTGTCTGGAGGCTTTGGAAAAGCAGAGAGATGTTGCCTTTGAGACGATTATTGTAGACAACTGTTCGCAGGATGGAAGCGCCAGCCTGGCGAAAGAGAAGTTTCCAAAGTGCTGCTATCTGTCGCTGGATCAGAATTATGGTTTCTGCCGCGCGGTCAATGAAGGAATCAAAAAGGCAGCGGCCCCGTTTGTAGTGCTTCTCAATAATGATACAGAAGTGGAGCCTGAATTTTTGAAAAATCTGTTGGATTGTATCAGTAAGGATGAGCGGATCTTTTCGGTGGAGGCTCGGATGATGCAGTATCACAGAAGAGAACTGATCGACAGTGCGGGGACATCTTATTCAGCGCTCGGATGGGCATCGGCAAACGGAAAAGATAAGACAAAAGAAAAGTTTCTGACTTCCCGGAAGGTGTTTGCGGCATGCGCGGGAGCGGCAATTTACCGGAAATCGGTCTTTGAGGAGATTGGATATTTTGATGAGGAGCATTTTGCATATCTGGAAGACATTGATATCGGATATCGTGCAAGGATTCACGGATATTACAATGTCTATGAGCCGTCAGCAGTTGTCTACCATGTGGGAAGCGGGACGAGCGGCTCCAGGCATAATGAATTTAAGGTGAAATATTCATCGAGGAATAATGTCTATTTGATTTATAAAAATATGCCGCTCCTTCAGATTTTATTGAATAGTCCATTTTTGTTGATTGGTTTCCTCACAAAAACGATCTTTTTTACCGCAAAAGGATTTGGGAAAACTTACGTAAAAGGACTTGCAGAAGGAGTACGCCTTTCTCGAAATAATCGGGAGAAAAAGATTGTTTTCCAGAGAAAAAATTTTGGCAGTTACTGGCAGATTCAAAAGGAACTGTGGAAGAATCTGCTTGTATATTTTCAATAGGAATATAAAAAGTAAAGGAATGAAAAGGCTGTTGCAGCAGAACATTTGCAAAAACGATGGGCGCCGGAGGCGTTTCAGGAAGAGGCAAAGAAAAGCTGCAATAGCCTTTTTTGTTTCGGTTAAAAAAATAAAATGCAACCTTTTCCGCTTGCGGCACGTCTAATAGTTGAAGAGAAAAATCATTTACAAGAAAAACAACGGGAGGAGGGGCAAATGTGATACAGCTTGTCAGAAGAGCAAAGAAAAAAGATGATCAGGCTTTTATAGAGCTGATTGACCGATGCAAAGGGGATCTTTATAAAGTGGCTAGAAGTTATCTGAATAATGAAGAGGACATTGCGGATGCGATTCAGGAGACGGTCATAGATTGTTACGAGAAGATTGGAAGCCTCAGGGAGGCAAAATACTTTAAAACATGGCTGACAAGGATCCTGATCAATAATTGTAATGACATCTTAAGATGTGGAAGGAGGGAGTGTCCTTTGGAGGAAGCAGCACAGATCAGAGGAGAGAGCAGGGAGTTGGAGAGATGTGAGTTTGAAGACGTTCTGGATGCGTTGGATGAGAAATATCGGATTATTCTTGTGCTGTATTATGGTGAGGGATTTAAAATACGGGAGATTGCACAGATTCTGGAATTGGAAGTGAATACTGTAAAGTCCAGGCTTTCTAGAGGAAGAAAGCAGTTTGAACACATGTATTGTATGGAACCGAGTATGCAGAGGGGGTAATGCAGATGAAGAAAGAATTTGATAAAGAAGTAAAGAAAAAACTGAGGGAAGAGGTAACCGTTCCGAAATGCGTAGATGAGGGAATCCAGAGAGCATATGATATGATCGGGATTTCCGGTGAGAAAAAGGTAATACGGCGAAGAAAGAGAATCTGGCCGGCAGCTGCGGCAGTTGCCGCGTTGACAGCAGGGATTTCCATTACAGCAGTAGCAGTGAATTATTATCTGAAAGTTCATCTGAAAGAAGAGGGACAGGTTCTGAAATATTATATTGAAGTGGATAAAGAGCAGAAAGAAGCGCACCAGATTGAAGTGAATCCGACGTATCTTCCAAAAGGATTTGAAGCAGAACAGGCAGAAGAGGGGGCGCCAAAGAAAATCTACGGGACAGTGGAGGGAGATAGTATTTCCATTATCTCTTATAATGCGGCAGAACTTTATCGAATGTCGCAGCTCGAGGAGAATGTTTTTGTCGAATATCGGAAAGACAGCTATACCGCAGTCGAGGGAGAACAGAAGTTAGATCTGTTTACGAGAAAAAATGAAAAAGTAGACAGCGACAGGGAGATTACAGATGTATATCTGTTTAGTGAAGAAGAGGGATATGGAGTCTGGATTTGGAGTGAGAGCAGTCTAGAGCAGGAAGAACTAGTGAAAATTGCAAACGGGCTGGAGATTACTGTCTTAGAGGAAACTGTTCCATATCCGTCTGAGGCGGAAATTGCAGAAGAACGGGAAAAAGACAAAGATGCAGCCAAAAAAGCCGAAGCAGATCAGGAGTATCGGAGCAGCAATGGGGTTTCAGAAGAATTGGTTTATCAGGTTGGCGAAGAAGTAAAAGACACAACGAGAGATGTGATGGCAGAGTCAGATCCGGATTATCTGAGTGAAGTGGAGGATATCAGATTTACTGTTCTTAGTACAGCAGTGTCAGATACACTTTCAACAGATACATTTTCGCAGCAATATTTTACAACAGACATGGAAAACTGGATGAACGAAGACACGTCGCTAAAAGCACACCAGAGATATCGGCTTGGAGAAGAGGAAGGACAGACGACTCTTGATGCACTGACAGACAAAGAGGCAGAGACGGTGAATTCAAAGTATGTCATCGTGAAGATGAAAGCGAAAAACGCATCTGCATTTCAGACAGACTGGAATAAGGAAGAAGGTGTGTCAATTGCGCCGATACTTACCGCGATGCAGGAAGGAGAAGCGGGAAAGCTTGTGTATCCGCAGGAAACATTCTGGTCGGCAAATGAAGGATATGATCTCCAATGGGGAGCAGAAAGAGGAGGATCATTCCCAATTTATTTTGACAAGCCATATTTTACAGAGGGAATCAAGGGAGTAAAATCAAGGCTGTTCTGTCCGCTTGCTCCGGGGGAGGAAATGGAATATACATTAGTCTATGTGGTAGACGAAGATCAGCTTTCAAATATGTATCTGCATTTTTATCCGCAAAATGAGATGGAGATGAATGGAGAGTATCTGACAACTCCGTATGTGGATATCAGCCAGTAAAGAAAGCAGACAGAAATCTGAATGAAAGATTCAGATGATAAAAAAGAACTTGTGTGGATGGGAGAAAAGAAAGAAAAATCTCCATCGCATAAGTTCTTTTTTGTTACAAAAATATTACAAAGACTACACTTTTTCTTGTGATTTTTAAAACTTTATTGTATTATATATAGGATAATGGAAAAAAATAGATATAGAATCAAATGAAATAAACAATAGATGAGAAACGGGTGAATGAATTTTGATCAAAGATAATCAGAAACATTTTAACCGGATGCATGTTGTGCTGGATGCATGTGTGATTATTTTTTCTTATGTTCTGGCATGGTATCTTCGGTTTAAGAGCGGACTGTTTCAGCAGGATCCGTGGTTTTTATCTCTTCATGAATATATGGGAGCACTTCTCTACATTGTTCCGGGCTATTTAATGTTGTATTATTTATTCCAGCTTTATACGCCGAAGCGGGTACGTGGACGGAGACTGGAAGCATGGAATATTCTGCAGGCAAACACGATCGGGCTGATGGTGTTCACATTCGTGTTGTATATTATAGAGCAAGCAAATTTTTCCAGAAAAATGATCGCGATTTTTTTCTGCGTGAATATTGTGACAGAGATTTTTATGAGAAATCTTGTGCGGCATTTCCTGCGGGATATGCGGAAGCGCGGTTATAATCAGAAACATATGATTTTGATTGGATACAGCCGGGCAGCGGAGCAATACATTGACCGGATCAAGGCAAATCCAGAGTGGGGATACACCATCCGGGGAATTCTGGATGACAATCAGCCGAGAGGAATGGAATATAAGGGTGTCAAGGTGATTGGTACGATTGAAAATCTAAAGATCATCCTGCCGCAGAATCGTTTGGATGAGATTGCGATCACACTTGGAATTAATGAGTATTCCAAGTTGGAATCCATTGTTGCAATGTGTGAAAAATCAGGAGTGCATACGAAGTTTATTCCGGATTATAATCACATCATTCCGACCAAACCGTACACGGAGGATCTTTTGGGACTTCCGGTCATCAATATCCGCCATGTACCACTCAGCAACACATTGAACCGATGGATGAAGCGATTGATGGATATTTTCGGAGCCATCGTCGCAATTATTTTATTCTCTCCGGTGATGCTGCTTGCAGCAATCCTTGTCAAGACGACATCAGAAGGACCGCTGATTTTCAAGCAGGAGCGTGTGGGACTTCACAACAGACCATTTTATATGTATAAATTCCGATCAATGGTTGTGCAGGATAAAGCAGCAGAGAAAGGAAAGTGGACCGTCCAGAATGATCCGCGCGTGACACCGATCGGCAAATTTATGAGAAAGACAAGCATCGACGAACTTCCGCAGTTGTTCAATGTCCTGAAAGGTGAGATGAGCCTTGTGGGACCAAGACCGGAACGACCGTTTTTTGTAGAGAAATTTAAAGAAGAGATTCCGCGCTACATGGTCAAACATCAAGTACGCCCGGGGATTACTGGGTGGGCACAGATCAATGGCTACCGGGGGGACACTTCTATTATGAAGCGAATCGAATATGACTTGTATTATATTGAAAACTGGACTATCGGGTTGGATATTAAAATATTGATTTTGACGTTCTTTAAAGGCTTTATCAATAAAAATGCATATTAGTAAGGAGATTATAGATGGGAACAAAGAGACCGTCCGGGAGACGATATCCGGAAGATGAAAGAGAGATGAGAGCAGCAAGATCCGCCTCGGAGCGGAGACGACGTGCGCTGGAGGAGAAGAGACGGGCGAAGAAGAAAAAGAGGAGAAGAAGAATCGGTATTTTAGTGGCTGAAGTGATTATCCTCAGTGTATTGTGTGTTTTTGCATATGCGACAGTAAAGATGGACAAGCTTGATTTCAATTTTCTGGATGAAGATAAGCTGGAAGTATATAAGGATACCGGACCGTATACAAATATAGCGCTGTTTGGTCTTGATGCCAGGGAAGGTGAGAGCATTGAGAGCGGTGTGCGAAGCGACAGTATGATGATCGCCAGCATCAATAATGAGACGAATGAGGTAAAAGTCGTTTCTATTTTCCGAGATACACTGTTAAAACAGCAGGACGGTACGTTTGACAAGGCGAATGCGGCATATTCGTATGGAGGGCCGCAGGAGGCGATTGCACTTCTGAACCGAAATCTGGATCTGGATATTAAAAACTACATGAGTGTGGACTTTAAGGCGCTCTCGGATGTGATCGATGCACTCGGTGGAATGGAATTGGAACTGACTGCAGAGGAAGTCGTACATATGAATAATTACTGTGTGGAAACTTCAGAAGTGACTGGCAAAGATTACGAGAGAATCGAGCCGGAAGTGGCAGGAACTTACCATTTAAATGGTGTGCAGGCGACATCCTACGCCAGAATCCGTGCCACGGCGGGAGGAGATTACAAGAGAGCGGAGCGCCAGCGGCTTGTGATCGAGAAGATTGTAGAGAAAGCACAGAAGGCAAATTTAAAAACATTGGATAAGATTATAGACGTCGTATTTCCGCAAGTATCCACGAGCTTTTCTTCTAAAGATCTGATTGGGATTGCAGCGAATGCACTCTCTTATCAGTTGGGAGAGACACAGGGATTCCCATATAGTATTGCAGATACAGATGTAGTGGATGGATATGAAGGCTCTTATGTAGTTCCTTCAGATTTTGACGGGGATGTCAAAAAGCTGCATGAATTTTTGTTCAATGAGAAAGACTATCAGGTATCGGATACGGTCAAGGAAATCAGCCATGAGATTGACGTGATGTCAGGAGCAATTGTAGAAGATGGATATACCGATGAGTATGGAACCGATGAAGGATATTCGGAAGAACCATACGGTGGTTATGAGTCTGACGGTTACGAGACCGATGTTTATGAAAGTGAAAATTACGAAGGCTCTTACTAAGAAGAGAAAAAGAGCAGGAAGACAGGGGACACAAGTGTAATAATGTTAGAAGAAAGAAGAAAAAGAGCTGATGTCATTATTCCGGTCTATAGGCCGGATGAAAAATTAAAAAAACTGTTGGAAGGGTTAAGAAAACAGACGCATTTGGCAGAGCATATTTTTCTGATCCATACAAAGACAGAGGGAGTCTCGTTAGAGTGGTGTAAAGAATACGAAACAGTACAGGTTATAGAAATCAGGCCAGAAGAGTTTGATCATGGAGGAACAAGACGGATGGGCGCAGAACTGTCTGACGAGGAATTCCTGATTTTTATGACACAGGATGCAGTGCCGCAGGATCAGTACTTGATCGAAAAACTGATGGAACCTTTCCAAGACCAAAAAGTCGGAGCAAGTTATGCAAGGCAATTGCCGGATAAAGACTGCCGGATGGTGGAATGCTATACGCGAAGCTTTAATTATCCACAGGAAAGCAGAATAAAAACGATTGAGGATGTGGATAAACTTGGAATTAAGACGTTCTTCTGTTCAAATGTATGTGCCGCTTATAAAAAGTCAGTTTATAAAGAAATGGGGGGATTTGTACCGCGGGCGATCTTTAATGAAGATATGATTCTGGCAGGGACAATGATAAAGGCAGGATATGGCATCGCATATGCGGCGGATGCAAAAGTAATCCACTCTCACAATTACAGTGGGAGACAGCAGTTTCACAGAAATTTTGATCTTGCAGTTTCGCAGAAAGATCATCCGGAGATTTTTGCTGGGATCTCATCCGAGAGCGAGGGAATCCGCCTTGTGATTTCAACAGTCAAATATTTGCTGAAAAATAAGAAAGGGATGGAAATTCCCGGTCTGATTGTACAGAGTGGGTGCAAGTTTCTGGGATATAAACTGGGGCTGCATTATGAGAAGCTGCCGGAATGGCTTATTTTGCGCTGCACGATGAATAAAACTTACTGGAAATCACAAAAAAACGCATAAAGTCATTGTAGTTCGCTGATAAGTGCGATATGATAAAAGATAGCTTACGGATAAAAACATAGAAGAACAGTTGTAGGAAAAGAAGAAAGGATACAATTATGACACAGAGACAGTCAAGAAGAAGACGTGCAAGGAGAAGACGGAAGCATGGATTTTCCACATGGTCACTGGGAAAGAAGATTTTATTAGTTTTTGTCATTGCATTGCTTTTGATGATCACGGTAGGTGTTGTCTATGCGGCAGATAAGCTTGGCAAACTTGAGCAGACGAAGCTGGACACAAAGAAATTGAGTATTTCAGATGAAATTGATCTTGGAGATGGATATACGAATCTTGCATTGTTTGGACTGGATTCCAGAGATGGGGAGTTAGGCGAAGGTGTCAGAAGTGACAGTATTATCATCGCAAGTCTGAACAATAAAACAAAAGAGATTAAGATGGTTTCTTTATACCGTGACACGCTGTTAGAACTGGAAGACGGAAGCCTGAACAAAGCGAACTCGGCATATGCATTCGGAGGCCCAGAAGAAGCGGTCGCGATGATCAATAAAAATCTGGATCTGAATATTGAGGATTATATTGCAGTGAATTTCAACGCACTTGTCGATGTCATCGATGCACTTGGCGGCATGGATGTGACATTGTCTGATGCGGAAGTAGTGCATATGAATAATTATTGTGTGGAGACTTCGGAAGTGACAGGAAAGTCTTATACAAAGATTGAACCAGAAGTTGCAGGAACGTATCACCTGAATGGAGTGCAGGCGACATCGTACGCACGTATCCGCTACACAGCCGGAGGAGATTTTGAAAGAACAGAGCGTCAGCGTTTTGTCCTGGAACAAATAGCGGAGAGCGCAAAAAAGGTAAGTTTTTCTTCGTTGAATTCCATCATGGATAAAGTATTCCCTCAGGTGGCAACAAGTATGGAACTTGGGGAAATGTTAAAGTATGCCAAAATAGGAACCAGTCTTAAGATTGGCGCTACGAAAGGATTCCCGGAAGCCAATACGAGTGATACATTAAGTGGTGTCGGAAGTGTAGTAATTCCAGACAGTCTGATCCAGAGTGTCAGAGAATTGCATGAATTTTTATTTCCGGATCTGGAGTATGAAGTGTCTTCCACTGTGACCGCGATAGATGAAAAAATAAGAAATAAATCTTTGGACCGTTCGGATGGATCTGATTTTGTGGAAGATGAAGTAAACTTCTATTCGGAACCGCAGTATTATGAGTATGGAAGTCCGGAACAGGATGTATGGACTGGCGGAGAGACTCAGACACCAGATTATGGAACAGGAGATTCTTCGGGAAGTATCGAGGGATCAGGAACTGGAGAATCAGGTTTGCCGGGAGGTGACGGAACCATTTCACCGGACGGAGGTGGAAGTGATCTCGGCGGTGGAGATGTAGGAGACAGTATGGGAGGCGGAGAGACTGGCGGTGTTGATACCGGAACCGGTCAAGAGATGACGCAATAACAAGAAACATACGATAAAGAGGATAAGAGGATGAAGATAGCAAAGAAAACAGCAGCATTTTTATTGGTATTATTTCTGGGAATCCAATGTATGCCGTTGACTGCACTGGCGGCGGACGGAACATTGTCATTCTCAGATCCTACTGCAAAAGCAGGAGAAACGATAGAAGTAACTGTCAAGATCAACACAGCAGAGGGACCGATCGGGGATGGTCAGGTACAGGTTACCTATGATCCGACCTATCTGGAATTTGTCAGTGGAGTCAATGCGACTGGAGAAGCAGGAACGATTACGCTTTCTGCATCCGGAAATGGGATAGATTCTGAACTCGCATACAGCATGACCTTCAAGGCTTTGGCAGAGGGAGAGACAACTTTGCAGGCAGTGGGATATACAGCGTATACGTTTGGCGGTGAAGAATTGAATCTGACACTTGGGACATCTGCGGTTAAGATTGAAGCGGGAGATGGCACACAGCCGGCCGCTGCACAGCAGCCAGGCACACAGACTATGATTGAGCTGGATGGAAAGCAGTATTTTATTGCAGACGATATTCCAGAAGCGCTGATCCCGGAAGGATATGAGAAGAGCCAGCTCACATATGAGGGAAGCCCACATACAATCCTTGTGCATACCGGAAGCGGTCAGAAGATGATTTATTTGATGGATACGCAGGGTGAGGGAAACCTGTTTTTATATGATAGTGAGACAGATCATTTCTCTGCGTTTGAAAAGATAGACTTATCAAGTGATTCGTATATTTTGATCACAGATGACAAAGAAAGTGCAAATATTCCGGAAGATTATGAGGAAACAACAATTCAGATCAATGGGAAAGTATTTCCTGCATGGCAGAATGTAGTTGACACAAAATTGGCTGATTTCTGTCTGGTATATGCAGTGGATAATGCTGGTAAAAAAGGGTTATACCAGTACGACAGCACACAGAAGACCTACCAGAGATTTCTTCCTCCAACGGCAGAAAAAGAGAAACAAGATGGTTCTGTTGCAAATAAGGTGACAACATTTGTAGAGGAGAATCTTCCGAAAATCATGGTAGGGGCTTGGGGAGTTTTCCTGATGATGTTGCTGCTCATTGTGATCCTTGCTGTAAAACTTCGCCATAGAAATGAAGAACTGGATGATTATTACGATCAGGAATATGACGAAAATCCGCGTGCAGCGAGAGGGTTCTCGTCAGAGGATTATGATGAGTCCGACGACGATGACTATGATTACGAAGAGGATTATGACGAGTCTGACGACGATGACTATGATTACGAAGAGGATTATGACGAGTCTGACGACGATGACTATGATTACGAAGAGGATTATGATGAGTCCGAGGAAGATGACTATGCTTATGAGGATGCTTATGACGAGTCCGAGGACGATTATGAAGATGACTATGATTACGAAGAAGACTATGAGTCGGAAGATGCTTATGATGATTTGTTAGATTATTATGATGATGACGATGATGATGAGTTGGAGCGGGAGATTCTGGACGAGGATGAAGGATTTTTCGATAAGAGAAGCGGTAAAAAAAGAGGAATCGATTTAATCTAACCAGTAGTGTAGAAAGAAAAGTTTCAATGAAAGGGGAGTACGAAGCATGAAGATGAAGAAAGTAAAAGCAGTTTTAGCAGCATTTGCGCTGATTGCTATGATGCCGTTTCAGGTAATGGCAGCAGATGGAAGTATTATGTTTTCTGACCTGACAGAAGAAACGGGAAGAAGCGTAAAGACAGGTGAGACGGCTGAAATTAAATTTGCGGTAGCCTCTACAGCAGGTGCAATTGGAGAGGCCAATGTCACTTTGACTTATGATGCCAGCGCGCTGCAGTTTGAGGGCGCAGAAGGTGTCACAGAGGGAAGTGAAAAAGGATCGCTGGTCTATACGGGAAAAGGGGATGGAACAGTAGCAGAATTAAGAACAACTCTGAAATTTAAAGTATTAAAAGCAGGAGATTTGTCGATCCATGTCGCATCTTACCAGGTGACCTCCAGTGTGGGAGCACAGCTGACTGAAGTGGAAACAGGAAGTTCTGCAATCACAGCACTTCCAGGGGAGACAGAGGTGGCAGAGCAAACTGGCAGCGAACAGCAAGGACAGACGACAGGAGAAGCAATTGAGATTTCAGATACATACAAGATCACGCTTCTCACAGAAAAGCCGGATACAGAACTGCCGGAGAATTATGTAGATACAGAATTGACATTGAATGGAAAATCTTATCCGGTATGGCAGGATGAGAATAAATCTTCTTATTACATCGTCTATGCAGAAAACAGTGATGGTGAAAAACAGTTATATCAGTATGATTCAAAAGAGGGAACTTACCAGAGATTTATTGCGCCGGAGACAAAAAAAGACAGCGCATCGGGAATCAAAGGGAAGATCAAAGGTGTGTTGGAAGGACATCTGATGCAGGCAGTTATCGGAGTGGCTGCGGTTGTCGCATTCCTTCTTCTGATGGTGTTGATTCTTGCAATTAAATTGCACAGACGCAACCGAGAACTGGATGAGATGGAGCTGTTCGGTATGCAGGAAGACGATGATTTTGAAAATGACCTTTCAGACTATGAAACAGATGCTGATGAGGCTGAGTTTGATGACGATTATGATGAATATGAAGAGGATGATTACGAAGAGGATTACGATGACGAAGACGACTTTGATGATGAGGACGACTTCGAGGATGACTTTGATGATGAGGAAGATCGCTCTAAGACATTTTCCATGGACTTCATTGATCTTGATTAAGAATACATTTTAGTATGAGAATCTAATACTGTGCAATCATGACAGGATAAAAGCTGTTGTGGAACAAAAAATTATGAAAATGTGTGCATAGATAAAATCTGTGAAACAGTTTTCTAGTGTAATTTTGTTCTGCGGCAGCTTTTCTATTTGAGAAAATGCTTTACAAAATTCGATATTCTTGCTACAATACAACACGAAAATGCAAAAAAAACGGATGTTTGTGCAAAAAAAGGAGGACTTATACCATGTGTGGGATTGTAGGATATATAGGAAATGAACAGGCGGCACCGATACTGTTAGATGGATTATCCAAGTTGGAATACCGAGGATATGATTCTGCGGGGATTGCTGTCTATAACGGAGCGGAGATCGCAGTTGCAAAGTCTAGAGGAAGATTACAGGTGTTGAGTGAATTGACACAAGAGGGGAAAGGTCTTCCGGGGACAAGTGGGATTGGGCATACGAGATGGGCGACACATGGTTCACCATCGGATCAGAATGCACATCCACATGTCAACAAGGAAGAAAGTATTGTGGTAGTACATAATGGAATTATTGAGAATTATTTGAAACTCAAGAAGAAATTAGAGAAAAAAGGATATGAGTTCCAATCGGAGACAGACACGGAAGTGATCGCGCATCTTTTGGATGATTATTACAAAGGCAATCCGTTGGAGGCGATTACAAAGATCATGCATCGAATGGAAGGCTCTTATGCACTTGGAATTTTGTTCAAAGATCATCCGGGAGAACTTTACGCTGTGAGAAAAGACAGCCCGCTGATCGTAGGGCGTACAGACGGTGGAAATATCATTGCATCTGATGTTCCCGCTGTCTTGAAATATACAAGAGATGTGGTGTTTATTGAAAATGAGGAGATTGTAAAGATGACAAAAGAAGAACTGTCATTTTTTACAGCGGATGAAGAACCAATTGAGAAAACAACAACAAGAATTGAGTGGGATGTAGATGCGGCAGAAAAGGGCGGATATGAGCATTTTATGCTGAAAGAAATGTATGAACAGCCAAAAGCAATTACAGATACTGTTGCACCGAGGATCAAAGAAGAACAGATTGTGATTGAAGAATTAGGTATGAGTGATGAGGAAATCAAAAGCATTCAAAAAATTATGATCGTTGCCTGTGGATCGGCATATCACGCAGGTGTTACGAGCAAGTACATTTTTGAAGGGCTGGCAAGAATTCCGGTAGAGGTAGATGTTGCATCGGAATTTCGATATCGGGATCCAATCCTTGGAGACGGTACACTTGTACTGATCATCAGTCAGTCAGGAGAAACGGCGGATTCACTGGCGGCATTGCGCGAAGCAAAGAGAAAAGGAAGTAAGGTACTTGGGATTGTCAATGTTGTGGGAAGTTCGATTGCAAGGGAAGCGGACAATGTGATGTATACATGGGCAGGACCGGAGATTGCAGTCGCTACTACGAAGGCATATTCCTCTCAGCTTGCAGCACTGTATCTTCTTGCAATGAAATTTGCGGGTGTGAGAGGAAAAATAGCACCAGAATTACAGAGAGAAATGTTGTCAGATTTAAGAAAACTTCCGGAACAGGTAGAAGTACTCTTAAAGCAACAGGAGAAAGTTCAGAAATTTGCAAACAGATATCTGGCTGCAAAGGACATATTTTTTATCGGGCGTGGAATTGACTATGCGATTTCGATGGAGGGATCCTTAAAGTTAAAAGAGATTTCCTATATCCATTCAGAAGCCTATGCGGCAGGAGAATTGAAACATGGAACGATTTCTCTGATCGAGGAAGGAACACTTGTGGCAGCGGTATTGACACAGGAAGATCTGTACAAGAAAATGATCAGCAATATGGTTGAGGTAAGGACGAGAGGTGCTTTTGTTCTTGCAATTACAAATGAAGGCAATACGGAAGTAGAGAGAGCCGCCGATTACGTTCTCTATATCCCGAAAACAAATAAATACTTTACAAATTCACTTGCGATCATTCCGCTGCAGTTATTTGGATATTATGTGTCAGTCGGAAGAGGGTGCGATGTGGATAAGCCGAGAAATCTCGCGAAATCGGTGACAGTAGAATAAACAAGATCTAAAAACACTTTTTTTTAACGAAGAGAACACAATTCCATCACAAATATCGCTTATACTGATAATCACAAAAGCGAAAGAATATGTGAAAAGGAAGGGAGACTTGTTTATGGATAATCAATATAATTATAATACACCAAATGATCAGTTTCAAAATCAGGCAACGGGGAATGGAGGACCGGATTTTCATTTCGGACAGACAGACCCGGATTTTTCTCACAGAAAAAAAGAAAAGAAACCGCGAGATCATAAAAAAGCAGCGAAAATTGCAGGAGGGCTCTGTTTTGCAGTTGCATTTGGCGTGATTGCAAGTGCGGCGTTTCAGACAACAAATTTCGTGGGAAATGCTCTTTTCGGAGAAAAAGTAAAGACAGAAAAATCTTCTGAGAAGAAGGTCGACAGTACATCTTTGACAAGAACATCAAGCACAGTGACATCTGATGTGTCAGAAGTAGTAAACAGTGTGATGCCATCGGTTGTATCTATCACAAATATGAGTGTACAGCAAGTACAAAGTTTCTTTGGAGGAACAAGCAGTCAGGAAGTACAAAGTAGCGGTTCAGGAATCATTGTCGGACAAAATGACACAGAACTTTTGATCGCGACAAACAATCATGTTGTGGAAGGAAGTACAACATTGACTGTCAGCTTCATCAATGAGTCAAGTGCAGAAGCAAAGATTAAAGGAACAGATGCATCAAGAGACCTTGCAGTCATTGCGGTTCCACTGGAGAACATCGAAGAAGAGACGATGGGAGAAATCAAAGTAGCAACCTTGGGAGATTCCACAAAGCTTCAAGTAGGGGAGCCGGTAATTGCAATTGGAAATGCACTTGGTTATGGACAGTCAGTGACAACAGGAATTGTCAGTGCATTGAACAGACAGATTGATATGGAAGGATTTGATGCAGAATTGATTCAGACAGATGCTGCAATCAATCCGGGAAACAGTGGTGGAGCCCTTGTCAATGCGAATGGAGAGGTGATCGGAATCAATACAGTGAAAGTAAGCAGCGATGCGGTAGAGGGAATGGGATATGCAATTCCAATTTCTGATGCAAATGAGACGATCACAACTTTGATGAACAAAGAAACAAGGGAGCAGGTACCGGAAGATGAGAGAGGATTTTTAGGAGTTGAAATCACAAACGTGGAGGCAGAAAGTGCCGAATTATACGGTATGCCGACCGGTGTTTATATCAGAAATGTCATCGAAGGAACCGGAGCGGAGAAAGCAGGACTTGTGCGTGGCGGAGTCATTACAGAGCTTGACGGAAGCAGTGTAGACAGTATGACAACACTCCAGAATTTACTTTCTTACTACCGTGTGGGAGAAACTGTGACACTGACGGTAGAGATGCCGGGAAAAGACGGTTCATATGAGGAAAAAGAAGTGGAAGTTGTCTTGAGTGAAAAACAGACTGAAACAGCAATTCCAAAGAGGTAAGAAAAGAAAATAATAAAAAAGAGCATCCTTCAGAAAACGAAAACATTTCCATGAATGGTTTTCTTAGAAGGATGCTCTTTCTCTTTTAGAATGTTATTCAGTGTCGCACTTGAAGCAAGATTTCATATCAAATTCAGGATTGAACGCATAGAAGTTTTTGCTGTCCAAATGATCTTGAACGATTCGGAGACTTTCACCGAAACGCTGATAATGAACAATCTCACGTTCCCGTAGAAAACGGATTGGTTCGCAGATTTCAGGATCTTTCACCAACCGGAGAATATTGTCGTAAGTGGTTCGAGCTTTCTGCTCTGCGGCCATATCTTCATGGAGGTCAGTGATTGGATCCCCTTTGGATTGGAAATAAGTTGCAGTCCAAGGTGTTCCTCCGGCAGACTGAGGCCAGAGTGCGAGAGTATGGTCGACATAATATTTGTCAAAGCCAGATTCTTTGATCTGTTCCGGAGTCAGATCTTTCGTCAGTTGGTATACGATTGCGCAGATCATTTCCATATGAGCAAGCTCCTCGGTACCGATATCTGTCAATGTTCCGATTACTTCCCGGTATGGCATTGTATATCGCTGGGAAAGATAACGCATAGAAGCGGCCAATTCGCCGTCGGGACCGCCAAATTGACTCAAAATCACTTGGGCGATCTTTGGATTGGTTTGCGTGATTTTGACGGGATACTGTAATCTTTTTTCATAATTCCACATGAACTAACATCCTCCTTCCTGCCACGGCCATGGTTCATTGATCCAGTTCCACCTGTCTGTACAGGAGGTCATAGTCGTATCAATCGTCAGCGGTCCGTAATATTTTGCATATTCTTTGAGCGCCTGATTCCGAAGCTTACTGTATTCGTGGAAGTAGGCCAGCGCATTGGCATCGCAAGGATGAGTGTCAAGAAAAAGTTTGACATCATCTACGGCAAAACTGACACGGTTGATCAGGCAGAGAAGATCTTTGCGGCAAGGTGCGTTGTTTGTCATCGATTACAACCTCCCATCCCATGAAATGGTTTGTCGAGTTCTTCAAAGATGGTTCCCCGGCAAAATCCTTTTTCGGCCTCGTAAATGCGCTGCCAGATCTGCCATGGAACATAAGCCATTGCAAGTGGCGTGCCGTCCAGACTGTCTTCTCTGTCGCAGCATGGAGTTGCCTGCGGGCGGGAAACATATTGTGTGGAAGAATATCTTCCATAGTCGGTTGTCTGCCTGCAGCCACAGTTATTCTGATGATAATTTTGCATATGGAAAGCTCCTTTCTTCTTCTATCTGATATTATTGTATGTTTTAGCAGAGAAACCGTGCGTTCACAGAAAGAAAACCGGAGGAATGGCAGAAACAGAATAAAAAAATTGCAATCAGTGAAGAGGAAGGGTATAATAAAAAAGTATGATTTGGAAACAGAACAAAAGGAGAGTATAACTATGTGTGGATTTACAGGATTCGTCGGAAATATTGACAACAAAGAGCAAGTGCTTGAAAATATGATGAATACGATCGTGCACCGTGGACCGGACAGTGCTGGACAGTTTCTGGATGAGGATGCGGCACTTGGATTTAGAAGGTTAAGTATCATTGATATTTCCGCAATTGGAGACCAGCCATTGTATAATGAGGACCGGACAAAAGTACTTGTATTCAATGGGGAAATCTATAACTATCAGGAACTTCGCGAAGAACTGATCGCTGCAGGACATACTTTTACGACACATACAGATTCGGAGACCTTGCTGCACGGATATGAAGAGTGGGGAGAACAACTTGTAGACCGTCTCCGGGGCATGTACGGATTTGTGATCTGGGACAGGGTAGAGAAGAAGCTCTTTGGCGCGCGTGATATTTTCGGAATCAAGCCGTTTTATTATGCACAGATGAACGGCACATTTTTATTTGGATCAGAGATTAAATCATTTGTGGAGCATCCGAAGTTTGATAAGGTATTTAATGAAGATGCGCTTGCAGACTATTTGTCATTTCAGTTTGTGCCGACAAACGAGACATTTTTTAAAGGGGTATTTTGTCTCCAGCCGGGACATTATTTCACATATCAGAATGGAACGCTTTCCATCAGCCGTTATTATGAACCGGATTTCCATGGAAAGACGGACAAGCCGTTTGAGGAGATCGTTGATGATGTGGAACGTGTGATGAGAGAATCTGTCAAAATGCATAAGATCAGTGATGTGGAGGTAGGTTCTTATCTTTCCAGTGGTGTAGATTCGAGCTATATGGCCTATTTAGGAGAAGTAGACCGGACGTTTACAGTTGGTTTTGGACAGGAACAATACAGCGAGATCAAAGATGCGAAGGAGTTTGCCGACAGCATCGGTGTAAAGAATGACAGTAAGATTATTGAGCCGGAAGAATACTGGGACAGTCTTTCAGATATACAGTACTATATGGATGAGCCAGTGGCAGATCCGGCGGCAATCGCACTGTATTTTCTGAGTAAAGAAGCGGCCAAGAAAGTAAAAGTAGTACTTTCAGGAGAAGGATCGGACGAGTTGTTCGGAGGGTATCAGATTTATTGTGAGCCGATCGAGTATACTGGATTTAATAAAATCCCGCGTCCGATCAGGAAAGCGCTCGGAGTATTTGCAGAAAATTGCCTTCCGCGCGGAATGAAAGGTCGGAGTTTTCTGATTCGGCATTCGAAGACACTGGAAGAGCGATATATTGGGAATGCATATATTTTTACAGAGAAGGAAGCAGGAAGACTGTTGAAAAATAGCAGGAGACCAGATACAATGAAAGTGACAGCGCCGATCTATGAGCGAGTAAAAGACAAAGATCCGGTGACAAAAATGCAGTATCTGGATATGCATTTATGGCTTGTTCATGATATTTTAATGAAGGGCGATAAGATGGGAATGGCAAATTCACTGGAAGTAAGGGTACCTTTCCTTGATAAAGAAGTGATGGAGGTTGCACAGAGCCTTCCTCTGAAATATAAGATTGACGCACCTCGCACGAAGATTGCACTCCGTGCGGCAGCAGATCGTGAGATCAGAAGTTATACAGCAGAGAAGAAGAAGCTTGGATTCCCGATTCCAATCCGTGTCTGGCTCAAAGAAGACCAATATTACAACCGTGTCAGAGCGATGTTTGAGACGAAGGAAGCGGAGCAGTTCTTTGATACTGCTTATCTGAAAAAGCTTTTGGAAGAGCATCGTGCCGGTAAATTTGACAACAGCAGAAAGATATGGACGGTCTATATTTTCCTGCTTTGGTATGAACGCTTTTTTGCAAATGGGAAACCAGTGCATCCGGCGATGAGCAACAAGTAGAAAAAGTACAGAACAGGAGAAGTAGATGGCAACACGTAGGAAAGTCCTGCGGGAAGGGACGAGAAAGAAAATTGAATATTTTGACTATAACCTGCTTGCGGTTTTGATTTTTATTATCTGTTTCGGTTTGATTATGCTGTACAGTGCCAGTGCCTACAATTCTCAGGCAGCGAACAATGGTGATGGGATGTATTTGTTCAGAAGACAGGCGATGGTCACGGCAGGAAGTTTTGTTGTGATGCTTGTTATTTCCAAGATTGATTACCATCTCTATGCCCCGTTTGCAAAAATCATTTATTACATTTCGATTTTTCTGATGGTACTTGTGCGCTGGTCGCCGCTTGGAATCAAGGCAAATGGATCAAAGAGATGGCTTGGCATTAAAGATACCCCGTTTCAGATGCAGCCGTCCGAAGTGGCGAAGATTGCGGTGATCATATTCATTCCGTATATTATCTGTCAGCTTGGGAAATATCTTAAGACAAGTGCCGGGATGACGCGAGTGCTTGTCTATGGAGGATTTGCTTCGTTCAGCGTATTTTTCTTTACCGATAACTTAAGTACGGCAATTATCGTAGCAGGGATCGTGTGTGGTATGATTTTTGTAGCGCACCCGAAGACAAAGCCTTTTATCAAGATTGCAGTTGGCGGAATGGTGGCTGTTGGAATTTTTCTGGTGATTATTTTAGTGCAGCTTTCTTCCAGTGAAAATTTCCGTATCCAGCGTGTCGTTACATGGCTTCAGCCGGACAAGCATATGGCAGAAGGCGGATATCAGGTAATGCAGGGATTGTATGCGATTGGTTCCGGAGGATTCTGGGGCAAAGGACTTGGGAACAGTGTTCAGAAGCTTTCGGCAATTCCGGAGGTACAAAATGATATGATCCTTGCGGCAATCTGTGAGGAACTTGGAATCTTTGGCGCAATCGTTATCTTAATCCTTTTTGGCATGCTTTTATATCGCCTGATGTTCATAGCACAAAATGCTCCGGATTTATACGGCTCTTTGATCGTAACTGGAATTTTTACGCATATTGCGCTTCAGGTCATTTTGAATATTGCGGTTGTAACAAACTTGATTCCGACTACTGGAATCACACTTCCGTTTTTTAGCTACGGAGGTACGTCGATTTTGTTCTTGATGTCGGAGATGGGGCTGGCATTAGGGGTATCGCGCACGATAAAGTTTGAAGAAACTTAAGAAAAAACTTTTCATATAGCAGGCAGTGTGGTATTATAATGTAGTATTGAAAACTACATGAAAACATGATTGAGTATCATGAGAGCTGGTATCTGGGAGGGATGAAGAATGAATTACAAGATTGTCGTGGACAGTTGCGGAGAATTGACAGAAGAGATGAAGCAAAGCGGATATTTTGAATCTGTTGCGATGAGTATAGAATTAGAAGGAAGTACGATTGTAGATGATGAGACCTTTGATCAGGCAGACTTTTTAAAACGGATTGCAGCCAGTGGAGAATGTCCGAAGTCGTCTTGCCCATCTCCGGAACGTTATATGGAAAGCTATGCTGGAGAAGCAGAACGTGTATACGTTGTAACATTGACAGCAGAACTTAGTGGTTCGTATAACAGTGCAGTGCTTGGGAAAAATCTGTACGAGGAGGAATATGGGAAGAAGCAGATCCATATTTTCAACTCCAAATCTGCTTCTGTCGGGGAAACTTTGATCGCGCTGAAAATTCAGGAATGCGAAGAAGCTGGCATGACATTTGAGGAGGTCATTCAGACAGTAGAAGAATATATAGAAAGTCAGAAATTATATTTTGTCCTGGAAACATTGGAAACTTTAAAGAAAAATGGAAGATTAAAGGGAGTCAAAGCATTGGTTGCCAGTGCATTGAATATAAAGCCGGTAATGGGAGCTACTCCGGAAGGAACAATTTACCAGATCGGTCAGGCACGTGGAATTAAGAAAGCATTGGCGAAGATGACAGAAATGGCTGCGGAAGGAATTCAATGCGGGGAAAATAAGATTCTTGGAATTGCACATTGCAACTGCAGGGAGAGAGCAGAGGCGGTGGCGGAGATGATCAAAGAAAAGAAAAAAGTGAAAGATGTGATCATCTCAAATACAGCAGGAATCAGCAGTATGTATGCAAATGATGGAGGAATCATTGTTGTAATATAAGAGAAGATGTTGCAAAGGAGCTGTGAAAGAAATGAGTCAGGAGAAAGTAAACAGATATAAGGAAGAAAAAGCCAACAGAAAGAAGATGCTGCGCCGCCAAAAAGTTATGAATACAGTTCGAAAGACTGTAGTATCTGTTGTGTGTGTGGCGGTTCTGGGATGGATCGGTTATTCGGCATACAGTACTTATACAGAGAGTCAGCCAAGAGAATCCTATGAAGTGGATTACAGTGCGGTAACAGAATATTTGCAAGGTGCATAATCGTGAAGGGAGTCGGAGAAGAGAGTAAGATCTTTTCCGGCTCTCTTTTTAAAATGAAAACTAGAAAACTGAAAAAAAGTCTTGAAATCAAGTAAGAAGTGGGGTACAATGAATCTAAGTGGTAGAAAGTGGTGAAAAGTGGTACGAAATGGAAAGGAAGTGGCAGACCATTTCGAGAGAAGGTGACCTTCATGTTGACTGGAGAATATAATCATAGTATTGATTCAAAAGGCAGATTAATTATCCCTGCCAAGTTTCGAGAGATACTTGGTGACAGTTTTGTAATTACAAAAGGGTTAGATAACTGCTTATTTGTGTATCCGGACAATGAGTGGAAACTTTTTGAAGAAAAGCTCAGAACCTTACCGCTTACAAACAAGAACGCAAGAACTTTTACGCGCTTTTTCCTTGGGAGTGCAGTGGAAGGCGTACTTGACAAACAAGGAAGAGTTTTAATCTCTTCAGCCCTGAGAGATTTTGCCGGTCTTGAAAAGGAAGTCGTTCTGGTAGGGGTGCTGGATCGAGTTGAGATTTGGGATAAGGCAAAATGGGATGAAAGTAATGCTGAAGTAGAAGCAAATATGGATGATATTGCCGGTCACATGGAAGAATTAGGGCTTGGCATCTAATTCATGACAATAGAAAGAGAGCAAGTGATGCTTTCTATCGTTAGAAATGGAGGACAATATGGAATTCAAGCATAAGTCAGTATTACTGGAAGAGACGGTAAATGGTCTGAACATCAAGCCAGACGGCATTTACGTAGATGGAACGCTTGGTGGTGGCGGGCATGCCGAAGAGGTATGTAAGCAATTAAATGACAAGGGGAGTTTTATAGGAATAGATCAGGACGCAGCGGCGATTGAAGCAGCGAGTGTCCGGTTGGCCGGCTTCGGGGAGAGAGTCACGATAATCAGAAGTAATTATTGTGATATGAAGTCGAGACTTCGGGAAAGAGGAATTGACAAAGTCGATGGGATAATCCTTGATTTGGGCGTATCATCTTATCAGTTAGATACGGCAGAAAGAGGATTTTCTTATCGTGTTGATGCCCCGTTAGATATGAGGATGGACAGGCGTCAGGAAAAGACGGCGCGTGATATCGTTAATACATACAGCGAGATGGAGCTATTTCGAATTATCCGTGACTATGGAGAGGACAAGTTCGCAAAGAATATTGCAAAGCATATTGTCATGGAAAGAGAGAAGGCGCCGATCGAGACTACGGGGCAGTTATGCGAGATTATCCGACATGCAATTCCGATGAAATTTCAGAAGAACACGGGACATCCGGCAAAGAGAACATTTCAGGCGATTCGTATTGAACTGAATCGAGAACTGGAAGTACTCAGAGATACATTAGATGAGATGATTGAGTTACTCAATGATAATGGAAGGATCTGTATCATTACATTTCACTCATTAGAAGACCGGATCGTGAAGGGAATATTTAAGAAGAATGAGAATCCTTGTACTTGTCCAAGCCATTTTCCTGTATGCGTTTGTGGAAATGTATCGAAGGGGAAAGTGATCACGAAAAAACCGATCTTGCCTGGCGAACAGGAATTAGAAGAGAACAGTCGGTCAAAGAGCGCGAAGCTTAGAATTTTTGAGCGGCATGTGAATACGAAAGTATAAAAAGAAAGAGGAGAGATTGTAATGGCGATAAGAGAAGAAGCTTACGTATATGGAAACACTGTACGACAGCCGAGAGTCAGTATAGATAGACAGACAGCATTACAGCCTTCAGAACCAAAAAGGGTGAGTAAACAAGTACATAAAAATAGAAAAAGAGCATTGGATATGAATAAGGGATATGTGTTGTTTTTATCTATAGCTGCCATTGCAGCGCTCTTTATTTGTGTAAGATATCTTCAGATTCAGTCTGAGATTACGAACCGTTCCGAAGCGATCGCTGCACTTCAAAGTGAACTGACAGAGCTGAAAGAGGAGAATACAGCAATGTACAATGCTGCGACAGACAGCGTGGACTTAGAAGAGCTTCGCAAACGTGCTGTGGAAGATCTGGGGATGGTGCCGGCTACGCCGGATCAGGTCATGGAATATGACAGCCCGACGAGCAGTTATGTGAAACAGTACGAAGAGATACCGGAAAATGGAATATTAGCACAGTCAAGTAAAGTTTCTAAGTAAAAGGTGAGAAAATGTCCAAAAGAAAAAAGCGAAACTCATTTCATTTTTTAAAAAGAAAATTTTCGAAGATTATGCAGAAAAAGCTAGTACTATTATTTTCATTAGTTGTGCTGGCTTTTGCTATTTTAATTGGAAGAATTATACAAATCAATGCCATGAATGGCGAAAAATATACGAAGGTCGTTTTAGATCAGCAGCAGTATGACAGCAGGGTGATTCCTTTTCGAAGAGGAGATATTGTGGATCGCAATGGAACAAAGCTAGCAACCAGTGAGCGCGTGTACAATGTTATTCTGGATGTCAAGGCAATGCTTGAGAAAGACGAATATCAGGAGCCTACGATCAAAGTTTTAAAAGACTGCTTTGGAATCGCAGAGAAGGATGTGGAGGAACTGGTCGAATCGAGTCCAGAAAGCCGTTATAATATACTTCTGAAAGGTGTAGATTATAATACTGCGAAGGAATTTGAGGCGATTGATGAAGACGAAGAAAAGCATCCGAATGTTAAGGGAATCTGGCTGGAAGAGGATTATGTGCGAAAATATCCGTACAATTCACTGGCAAGTGATGTAATCGGATTTTCCAATGCAGACGATGTGGGAACAATCGGTCTTGAGGCATCTTACAATGCGATTTTAAATGGAGTAGATGGAAGAGAGTACGGATATCTGGAAGAAGGAGCGCTTCTAGAACGTACAATCAAGGAGGCGGAGAATGGAAACACGATCGTATCTACCATTGACGCAGAACTCCAGAAGATTGTGGAAAAACATATTTTAGAATTTAATGAAACTTATAAGGATAATGCAGAGAAAGGAAACGGAAGCTTGAATACAGCGGTGATCATTGCAGATCCGCAGAGTGGGGAGATCCTTGCACAGGCATCTTACCCGAACTTTGATCTGAACAAACCGCGTGATATTTCTGCCTACTACACAGAGAAAGAACTGAAGAAGATGAAAGAGGAAGAAAAAGTAGAGATCCTCAATAATCTTTGGAGGGATTTCTGTGTCAGCGATTCCTATGAACCGGGATCAACAGCAAAACCGTTTACTGTTGCAGCGGGACTGGAAACAGGAAAGATAAGGGGAAATGAAGTATATACTTGCGGGGGATCTCTCGTTGTTGCGGAGGATACAGAGCCGATCAACTGTCACTACACAGCGGGACACGGTACGCAGACCATTGCACAGTCGATTGCAAATTCTTGTAACGTTGCAATGATGGAAATGATCAAAGTGATTGGAGCTGAAGATTTTTATCGTTATCAGAGTATCTTTGGATTTGGCGCTCAGACAGGGATTGACCTGCCGGGAGAGGCAGAGGGTATCCTGCAGGATCCAGAGCTGGTAGGACCGGTAGATCTGGCAACCAATTCCTTCGGGCAGAATTTTAATGTGACGATGGAACAGATGGTTGCGGGAATGTCAGCTTTGATCAATGGAGGCAACTATTATGAGCCGCATGTTGTCAAACAGATTCAAGATGAAAATGGAAATGTGATTGAGACGAAAGAATCTGTTTTGAAGAAACGTGTGATTTCTGAGCAGACGTCGACAATGCTGAAACAGTACATGAAAACGGTTATGGAAGGAACTGGAACAGGAGCCTCAGCAGCGGTGGAAGGATATGACATCGGAGGAAAGACTGGTACTGCTGAGAAGTACCCTAGAAACAGTGGAAAGCATTTACTTTCTTTCATTGGATATGCACCGCAGGATGATCCGGAAGTGCTGATTTATGTTGTGATTGATGAGCCGAATACGGAGTCCCAGGAAGACAGTTCTCTTGTGCTGAATCTGGCGCGCAGTATTATGGAAGAGGCATTTCCATATATGAATATTTCTACGATTGACGGGCAGCCGGTTGTAGCTCCGGAGCAGCCGGATGAGCCGGAGGAAGATCAGCAAGAAGTAGAACCACAGGTGGAGAATGAGACGGAAACCGAAAGTCAAGAAGAGGTTTCGGGAGAACCTTCCTATGAGGGGGAAGCTGTCGGTGATGGTTCTTACGAAGGGGAAAGTTATGACGATGGTGTTTACGGAGATGGAACTTACGAGGATGGCTCTGGGGATATGGAGTCTGGGTATTGATTGAACGATTTTATGAAAATTTTGTCCAAGGAAATGTGAATAACCTCACAGAAGTGTTAATAAATTATAAAAACAACTTCTGTGAGGTTTTTTTATGAAAAATAAGACCTATAATAAGAAAAAAGTGCTTGTGGTCTTTCTCGCAGCGGTCGCAGTAATCTTAGGATTGATCGGACGGCTGTGTTATCTGATGATTTTTGATGCAGAATATTACCAGAAAAAAGCGGAGGCGCTCCATGAACGGGAACGTGAAATTAAAGCGGCAAGAGGAGAAATTGTAGACCGGAATGGAACAGTGCTTGCGACGAATCGTACAGTCTGCACGATTTCTGTGATTCACAGCCAGATCAAGGATCAGGAGCGTGTCATTGAAGTGCTGGCAGAGGAGCTGGAGTTGGAACCTAAGGTGGTGAGAAAACGGGTAGAAAAAGTTTCGTCTATGGAGAGGATCAAAACGAATGTACCGAAGGAAATCGGGGATAAGATTCGTGAATATGATCTTGCGGGGGTAAAAGTGGATGAAGATTTCAAGCGCTATTATCCATATGAAACGCTGGCATCAAAAGTGCTCGGATTTACCGGAGGGGATAATCAGGGAATCATCGGGTTGGAAGTGAAGTATGAGAAGTATCTGAAAGGACAGAACGGAATGATCCTCACGACAACAGATGCCCGTGGGATTGAACTGGATGGGATTGCAGAAGACCGCATCGAACCGGTACCGGGGAATACATTGCAGCTCAGCATAGACTATAACATTCAGAAATATGCTGAGCAGGCGGCACAGAAAGTGATGGAGGAAAAGCAGGCAGATGGGGTGTCTATCCTGCTGATGAATCCTCAAAATGGAGAAATACTGGCGATGGTGAATGTGCCAGAATTTAATCTGAATGATCCTTTTACACTGACAGAGGAATTTCTGGCAGTAAATGCTGAAAAACAGCCTGCAGCAGATGCGAAAGATCCGGAGAAGAAGCAGGAACTCCTGAATCAGATGTGGAGAAATCGCTGTATTAACGATACTTATGAGCCAGGGTCGACTTTTAAGATCATTACGTCTTCTGCCTGTCTGGAAGCAGGCGTAGTGAAACTGGATGACACTTTTCAATGTCCTGGATATCGGATGGTGGAGGATCGAAAGATCCGGTGTCACAAAGTAGGAGGACATGGAACGGAAACATTTGTGCAAGGAGTTCAAAATTCCTGTAACCCGGTGTTTATCGACATCGGTCTGCGACTTGGTGTAGATAAGTTCTGCGAGTATTTTAAACAGTTTGGATTGCTGGATTTGACAGGGGTGGATCTTCCAGGAGAAGCAGGAACAATCATGCATAAGAAAGAAAACATCGGTGCGGTAGAACTGGCAACGATGAGTTTTGGGCAATCTTTCCAGATTACGCCGGTGCAGATGGCGACAACGGTAAGTTCTCTGATCAACGGAGGGGTTCGTGTGACACCGCATTTTGGCATGGGAATTGTGGATCGGGAAGGAGAAAAGCTGGAGCCTTTTTCTTATCCGGAAAGAAAAGGAGTGGTATCGAAAGAGACGTCGGCGACAATGCGAACGATCCTTGAGAGCGTTGTAGCAGAAGGATCTGGGAAAAACGCATATATTGAAGGATATCGGATCGGAGGGAAGACAGCAACCTCGCAGACACTTCCGAGAAGCGCCAATAAATATATTTCTTCTTTTATCGGATTTGCTCCGGCAGACAATCCACAAATACTAGGAATGGCGGTGATCCATGATCCGCAGGGAATTTATTATGGGGGAACGATTGCGGCTCCGGTAATCCGTGATATTTTCGACAATATTCTTCCATATATGGGGATAGAAAGAGGGCCGGTTAGCGAAACAAAAGAGGAGGAGTAGTTGAAAATGAGAGGGAAATGAAGTATACTATATAAGTTGAATTAAAATGAGAACAAAAGAGTGAAAGGGTGTATCTATGGATTATAAATTAATTGTACCAGTGCTGATTTCTTTTGCATTGAGTCTGCTGATGGGACCGGTTGTCATTCCATTTCTGAGAAAACTAAAGATGGGACAGACAGAACGGGTGGAAGGTGTACAGTCACATTTGAAGAAGGCAGGAACACCGACAATGGGCGGTGTGATCATCCTTGGAAGTGTATTGCTCACTTCAGTTTTTTATATAAAAGAATATCCGAAGATCATACCGGTGCTGTTTGTGACACTTGGTTTTGGATTGATCGGATTTCTCGATGATTATCTGAAAGTTGTGATGAAACGGTCGGATGGGTTGTTTCCAAAGCAGAAGATGGCGCTTCAGATTGTTGTGACGGCAGTGTTTGCCTACTATCTTGTAAAAGTGACAAATGTTCCAATGACACTACTGATTCCATTTTCCAGTGGAAAATATCTGGATATCGGATGGCTTTCGATTCCGCTGTTGTTTGTTGTCGTGATTGGAACGGTCAATGGAGTGAATTTCACGGATGGGTTGGATGGCTTGGCCTCCAGTGTGACGGTGCTTGTTGCTACATTTTTCACTGTAGTGGCAGTGGGGACGAGAAGCGGTATCGAGCCTGTGACCTGTGCGGTTGTGGGAGCGCTGCTTGGCTTTTTACTCTTTAATGTCTATCCGGCGAGTGTGTTTATGGGAGATACCGGATCGCTTGCGCTGGGAGGATTTGTGGCATCCACAGCATATATGCTCCAGATGCCGCTCTTCATCGTGATCGTAGGGCTGATTTATCTGATTGAAGTGCTGTCGGTTATGATTCAGGTGACATATTTTAAGAAGACAGGCGGGAAAAGAATCTTTAAAATGGCGCCAATTCATCATCATTTTGAACTTTGCGGCTGGTCTGAGACACGGGTTGTAGCAGTGTTCGCTGTTGCAACAGCAATTTTATGTCTGATTGGCCTGATGGCGCTTTAGGAGGGTATTATGGATTTAAGAGGAAAAAAAGTACTTGTATTTGGAACAGGAATCAGCGGAATTGGTGCAGGAGCGCTGCTTGAGAGGGCGCAAGCGTCTGTGATCCTGTACGATGGAAATGAAAATTTAGACAAAGAAAACTTAAGAAAACATTTTGCGGCAGAGAGCTCTGTTGAGATCTTGCTCGGCAGCCTTCCGCTGGAAGTGATGGATCAGCTGGAACTTGTTGTGTTAAGTCCGGGGGTTCCGACAGATCTTCCGCTTGTAAATCAGTTGAGAGAACGAGAAATTCCAATTTGGGGAGAAGTGGAACTGGCATACCGCTTTGCAAGTGGAGAGGTACTTGCAATTACCGGAACAAATGGAAAGACAACAACAACTGCATTGCTGGGGGAAATCATGAAAGCGTACAGAGACAGTGTTTTTGTTGTCGGGAATATCGGGACACCGTACACGGGAGCGTCGTTGGAGATGAAGGAAGATTCTGTGACGGTTGCGGAGATGAGCAGCTTTCAGTTGGAGACGATCGATACGTTCCATCCAAAGGTAAGTGCAATCTTAAATATTACACCAGATCATTTAAACCGACATCATACGATGGAGGCATATATTCAGGCGAAAGAGGAAATCACAAAAAATCAGACAGAGGAAGATGTCTGTGTACTCAATTATGAGGACGAAGTGCTGCGTGCATTCGGAGAAAAACTTCATACACAGGTTCTATATTTCAGCAGCAGGCGTAAACTAGAGAGAGGGATCTATCTTGAAGACGGAAAGATCATTTATGCAGATGGAAAGCCGGAAGTGCTCTGTAAGGTAGAAGAACTAAAGTTGCTTGGTACACATAATTATGAGAATGTGATGGCGGCTTCTGCGATGGCAGCGGCATATGGAGTCCCGCTTTCGAGTATACGAGAGACGATCAGGAATTTCGGCGGAGTTGCCCACCGGATCGAATTTGTGGCGGAGAAAGAAGGGGTTGCATACTACAATGACTCCAAGGGAACAAATCCGGATGCTGCCATCAAGGCAGTGGAGGCGATGAATCGACCGACGATACTGATCGGAGGAGGATATGATAAGAACTCTTCTTATGATGAGTGGATTGATTCTTTCGGGGAAAAAGTAAGATACCTTGTATTAGTTGGAGCAACAAAAGAGAAAATCGCTGAGACCGCAAGAAGAAAAGGATTTGACAATGTTATCCTCGCAGATACTTTTGAGGAGGCTGTCATGGAGAGTGCGCGACTTGCAAGAGAGGGAGATGCAGTACTTCTTTCCCCTGCATGTGCAAGTTGGGGCATGTTTAAAAATTTTGAAGAACGTGGAGATAAATTCAAAGAACTTGTAAATCATTTATAAGGAGTGAAGAATTGTGGGCAGACCCGGAAAGAAAAAAGGGTATGATTACACATTGCTTGCGGTTGTATTTCTGCTCGTGTTCGTAGGATTGATGATCTTGTACAGTACGAGTGCCTACAATGGTGAGTTAAAATTCCACGATCGTTTTTACTATTTAAAAAAACAGTTGTTTGCAACGATTTTAGGAACGGTTCTGATGCTGATCGTGGCAAATATCGATTATCATGTCTGGGAACCGCTTGCAGGCATTGGCTATCTTGTTGCAATCGGGCTGTCTGTTGCGGTGATTTTTATAGGAGATGAGTATAATGGGTCCAAAAGATGGCTGTCTTTGGGACCTTTATCTTTTCAACCGTCAGAGTATGCAAAGGTGGCGCTGATTCTATTTCTTGCATGTATTGTGACAAAAAATGTAAAAGAGATGGGAAAGATCAAGACTTTGTTTAAGATCATGCTTATGGTACTACCGGTTGTCGGTCTTGTCGGGGCAAGTAATTTAAGTACTGCAATCATTATTCTTGGGATTGCAGTCATTCTGATTTTTGTGGCAAGTCCAAAGTATGCACAGTTTATCTGGATGGGGCTGCTTGGGTGTGGATTCCTTGGTATTTTCCTCGGGGTGGAGAGCTATCGTCTGGAACGTCTTGCAATCTGGAGAAATCCGGAAAAGTATGAGAAAGGTTATCAAACATTGCAGGGACTTTATGCAATCGGTTCCGGAGGACTTTTTGGACGGGGAATGGGAAACAGTGTACAGAAACTCGGATTTGTCCCGGAGGCACAGAATGACATGATTTTTTCCATTGTCTGTGAAGAACTGGGACTTGTGGGAGCGGCATTGATCATCCTCTTGTTTTTGCTTCTGATCTGGCGTTTCTTTGTCATTGCAGTTCATGCGCAGGACCTGTTTGGAGCGCTGATCGCATCTGGAGCAATGGCGCACATGATGATACAGGTAATTTTAAATATCGCGGTAGTGACAAATACGATTCCCAATACAGGAATCACGCTTCCGTTTATCAGTTATGGAGGGACGTCGGTTCTGTTTCTTTTGATGGAAATGGGACTTGTGCTGAGTGTGTCCAGTCTGATACAATAAAGAGAACATCCGGCGCGGAAGGACGCGACGGCAACAAAGTTGTTAGGAGGATAGGATGACGACATTTAAACATCGTAAAGTACAAAAGAAAAGAAAATATGGACTTTATGCATTGCTTGTAGGTTTGATTGCAGCAGCAATCCTTGCGCTGTCTGTATTTTTGCTGTTTCATATACAAAAGATCGAAGTGACGGGAATAGAGATGCTGACACAGCAGGAAGTGTCAGACTGGGTAAAAAGTGACACAATGTCCGGCAATTCCCTATACGTTCTCTGGAAATCTAAGTTTCGTCCGGACGAATTACTTCCTATGATGAAAAGTGCAGAGATCAGTATGAAGAATCCGTGGACGATCAAAGTAAAGATTGAAGAGCATAAATTGCTTGGCGGAATTCTTTATGAGAATGAATATGCCTATTTTGATGAGGAAGGAACCGTCTTAAAGAAACAGACAGAGTCCATTCCGGGGATTCCGCTTGTTGAGGGGCTGGGTGTGAAAAAGGTTGTCTTAAATCATAAAGTAAAAGCGGAGAATCGCAAGGTATTCAGCTATGTCATCCAGGTTGGAAAAGTTGTGGAAAAATGGGAACTTAGTCCAGAGAAGATTGTGTTTAACGGAACAGAGGCCACACTTCATTTTGGGACGATCGCAGTTAATATCGGCGATGAGAATTTTGATGACAGAGTTGCTCAGATTGCTCCGATTTTAGAAAAGCTTCAGGGAAAAAGCGGAACTGTTCATTTGGAAAACTTTACAATGCAGTCAACGCTGATCAGCTTCCGGCCGACAGTGGAGGCTGAAGATGGAACTGTGACAGAAGGGGAAGATCAGATACTTGATGAAACCGGAGCGACAGACAGCGGTGAACAGACAGATGCTGACAGTTATAATGAAGACTGGGAAGCAGAACCACAGTATGATGAGAGCGTGACTTATGGCGATGGAACGGAAATCTATGATGACGGAACCGGAAGTTATGAGGATGGAAGCGGCACATACGATGACGGAAGTGAAAATTATGATGGGACAGGCACTTATGATGACGGAAGCGGAATGGGGTATTAGAAAATGATACTGCATCTGCTTTGAACGGAGAGCGCCATGACAAAAAAATCGGAAAATCTAAAAAAGGCTATTGATTAATTAGAAGAAAAACTATATTATATATCTATATGGCAGAATCTATATAGAACCAGAGGGATGTATAAGAAGTAGATCGATAAAGGAGGAAAAACTCTTGTTAGAAATTAAAACAAATGAATCTGAAGCAGCAGCAAAAATTATCGTCATTGGTGTCGGTGGCGGCGGAAATAACGCAGTGAACCGAATGATCGATGAACAGATCGCCGGTGTGGAATTTATTGCTATTAATACAGATAAGCAGGCATTACAATTATCGAAAGCTCCTACATTGATGCAGATCGGTGAGAAGCTTACGAAAGGACTTGGAGCAGGTGCTAAACCTGAGATTGGTGAGAAGGCAGCAGAGGAAAGCTCAGAAGAAATCGCAGCAGCAATCAAAGGTGCAGATATGGTATTCGTTACTTGTGGTATGGGAGGCGGAACCGGAACAGGTGCGACTCCGGTTGTAGCACGTATCGCAAAGGATATGGGTGCACTGACAGTCGGTGTAGTTACAAAGCCATTCCGTTTTGAATCCAAGACAAGAATGAACAATGCGCTTGCAGGAATTGAGAAGTTAAAAGAGAGCGTAGATACGTTAATCGTTATTCCTAATGATAAATTACTGGAAGTAGTAGACCGCAGAACAACAATGCCGGAAGCACTGAAGAAGGCAGATGAAGTTCTTCAGCAAGGTATCCAGGGAATCACAGACCTGATCAATGTACCGTCTCTGATCAACCTTGACTTTGCAGATGTGCAGACAGTTATGATTGACAAGGGAATTGCACACATCGGAATTGGTCAGGGCAAGGGAGATGACAAGGCATTAGAAGCTGTGAAACAGGCAGTGGCAAGTCCGCTTCTTGAGACAACTATTGCAGGTGCTTCTCATGTTATTATCAATATCTCAGGAGATATCACACTGATGGATGCCAGTGATGCAGCAGAATACGTACAAGAACTTGCAGGGGAAGATGCAAATATCATCTTCGGTGCAATGTATGACGATTCAAAGTCAGACGAGGCAGTGATCACAGTTATTGCTACCGGACTTCATAACGTGGAAGGACCGTCATCCAGACTCAAATCCAGACTGGATGGACAGAAGACAGGCAGTGTGCTTCCAAATACTAGTCACACAGCAGCTTCAGCAGCAGGAACAGCATCTTCTGTAAGACAGGCAAGACCAGAATTCAGCGTAATTGGAAATAACACCAATACATCAGCTGGCCAGAGAACTTATACAGGGACAACACCGGTGACACCGAGAGTTCCGACAAGTACAGTCAGAGAGAAATCCATCAAGATTCCGGATTTTTTTAAGAAATAGAACGATAAAATAGCAAACACTTATCTTTTATAAATAGAAGCTCACCGAAGAGAACTATAGCAAAGGGACGAGATCCACTTGTTATAGTTCTTTTTTTGTCGAAAAAATCCCGGGATAAGAAACAAATATTTGACAAATTCTGCAGAAGTATGCAGATATAATAACAAGTACGGAAATGAAAAGATATAAGGAAAGCGGAGCGGAAAAGAGGTGGGAAATGTATTACGAAGTGTACATAGATGTGTTGTTTCTCATAAATTTTATGATGGATTACCTGCTGCTTCTGATTGTGCGCAGAGTATTGAAATGTACTGCCACACATGGAAATATTTGCGTGGGGAGTATTTTTGGAGCGGCAGCGGTCTGTATTTGCATGCTTCTCCCGGTAAGGAGTACACTGATTCGCTTTCTTTTGTTTCATTTATCTGTGAATGCAGCTATGATCTGGATCGGGTTGAAAATCCGAACACTCAGAGAATTTCTAAAGGCATTTGCGGCATTATATGCCAGTGCATTTCTGCTTGGGGGAGTATTTACATGGCTGCAGCCGTATGTGCGTGCGGGAAGTCTTTTTTTTGGCGCAGCAGTCGGAAGTTATTATCTGGTGATCGGGATCTGGAAATTTCTTTTGTATCTGCAGCGCATGAATAAGTATCAATATACAGTTACAGTGTATACTTCCGGGGAGAGCTGCACGATACATGCGCTTTTAGATACCGGAAACAGCCTGTGCGATCCGGTTACGGGGAAGCCGGTCTGCATTTTAGGAAAGAGACAGGCAGGGGAAATTCTAAAAGAAAAGGAACTTCAGACACTGCGCTATATCCCGTATTGTTCAGTTGGAACAGAGAAAGGGGTACTTCCGGTAATCAGAGCAGAAAAAATGTGCATTCATACCGGGCAGGAGTGTTGGGTGGAAAAGCCGCTCATTGGAATTTGTGAGGAAGATAGTTTTACAAATGGGGAATATCAGATGATTCTGAATCCAGCAATATTAGGAGGAGTATAAAATGGTAACAAATGCAATGCTGCCAAAGCAGTTTCGGATGAAGTTTTTGTCACAGTTTCGTAAGATCGTGATAGGGACAAGGAGAGAAATCCATTACATAGGAGGGTCAGAGGTGCTCCCGGCGCCATTGGAGATGGAAGAGGAGAGCGCAGTCATCAAGGAACTGGCAACAGAATATAATGAAAAAGCAAAAAAGGTGTTGATTGAACACAATCTCAGACTTGTTGTTTATATTGCCAAGAAATTTGATAATACGGGAATTGGGGTGGAAGATCTGATCTCAATTGGCACGATTGGTCTGATCAAAGCCATCAATACCTTTAATCCCACAAAGAAGATCAAGCTTGCAACCTATGCGTCCAGATGTATTGAAAATGAAATTTTGATGTATCTGAGAAGAAATAATAAAACAAAGCTGGAAGTGTCGATCGATGAGCCACTGAATGTGGATTGGGATGGAAATGAGCTATTGCTGTCAGATATCCTTGGAACGGAAGAAGATACAATCTACCGAGATCTAGAGACGGAGGCAGAACAGAAAATGCTGCGCAAAGCGATTGAAAAATTGTCTCCGAGGGAGAAGACGATCGTAGAGATGCGTTTTGGGATCAATCGTTCTGAAGGGGAAGAAAAGACACAGAAAGAGGTAGCGGATCTTTTGGGAATTTCTCAATCTTATATTTCACGTTTGGAGAAGAAGATTATGCAGAGATTAAAAAAGGAGATTGTACGCTACGAATCTTAAAAGAAAAATAAAAAAAGTATAAATAAAAGAATAAAGACTGAAATATACGCCACTTTGATTGAAAATGTGTTATAATATAGTAAATTTTATGACAGCAGTTGCGAGGTGTTCCTGCATATTAAACAAAGAATATACAGCGGGGAACTGCCGCAATCAGAAAGGAGACTTGCATATGAAACTTACATTTATCGGTGCAGCACATGAAGTGACCGGAAGCTGCCATCTTCTGGAAGTCAATGGAAAACACATTCTGATCGACTGTGGTATGGAGCAGGGTCCAGATCTCTATGAGAATCAAGAGATTCCGGTTGCCGTCGGGGAGATTGACTATGTACTTTTGACGCATGCACACATTGATCATTCCGGTCTGATTCCTCTGCTTGCCAAGCGAGGATTTCAAGGGCAGATCGTAACGACTTTTGCGACAGCAGACCTCTGTCAGATCATGCTCCGTGACAGTGCCCATATTCAGGAGTTTGAGGCTGAGTGGAGAAATAGAAAGGCGAGAAGATCTGGTGCAGAACTTTATGAGCCATTGTACACGATGGAAGATGCTGTCAATGCACTGCAATATTTTGTACCGTGCGATTACGATCAGAAAATTGAGCTTTGCGAGGGCGTATGGGTACGGTTTACAGATGTGGGACATTTGCTCGGCTCTGCGAGTATCGAAATTTGGATGTGTGAAGACGATGTGGAGAAGAAGATTGTATTTTCAGGGGATGTCGGAAATATCAATCAGCCGATCATCAAAGATCCAAAGACTGTGCGTGAAGCGGATTATGTAGTAATTGAATCTACCTATGGCAACAGGCTTCACGGAGATGAGATTCCAGACTATGTAGGTGAATTTACGAGAATACTTAGGGAAACTTTTGCAAAAGGCGGAAATGTGGTGATTCCATCTTTCGCGGTCGGACGTACACAGGAATTACTTTATTTTATTCGTGAGATCAAAGAGAAGAAGCTTTTGTCAGATTTTCCTGATTTTGAAGTGTATGTGGACAGCCCGCTTGCAATCGAAGCGACGAACGTTTTTCAGAAGAATACAAAAGGATGCTTTGATGAAGATGCACTGAAACTTGTACAACAAGGAATCAATCCTCTCGTATTTCCGGGCTTGAAGCTTTCCACGACGAGCGATGATTCGAGGCTGATCAATTATGATAGTAAGCCGAAGGTGATTATTTCAGCGTCGGGTATGTGTGAAGCCGGAAGAATCCGTCATCATTTAAAACACAATCTGTGGAGAAAAGAATGTACAATTCTGTTTGTCGGTTATCAGGCGGTAGGAACGCTTGGAAGAAAGCTGATCGAAGGAGTACCGTCTGTCAAGCTGTTTGGTGAGACAATCGAGGTATGTGCAAAGATTGAGACGTTGAAAGGTATCAGCGGACATGCGGATATGAAAGGCTTACTCAACTGGCTTGGTGGATTTGAGACGAAGCTTTCCCATGTATTTGTTGTACATGGGGAGGATACAGTGACAGATGAATTTGCAAAGACGATTGAAGAACAGTTTGGATGCCAGGCATTTGCACCATATTCCGGAGGATGCGTGGATCTGATGACAAATGAAGTGCTCACAGCTGGCGCGAGAGTTCCGAAAAAGGCAAAGGAAAAACCGATGGCAGCACGTGCTGCGACTGCATTCCAGAGAGTGGTTTCCGCAGGAAAACATCTCATGGAAGTTATTTTCAAAAACGAAGGACTGTCCAACAAAGATCTGGCAAAATTCGAATCACAGATTCAGAATCTTGCAGAAAAATGGGATCGTGATTAGAGAAGAAAGTAGCCAGAATGAAAAATAGTAGAAGGAAAGTGGTATAACTGCCGGAGATTGTGAGAATCCTCTGACTAGAAAATGTTCTAGGAGGAAGGCAGTCATGGCATTAAGTAAAGTTGAAATATGTGGAGTCAATACAGCGAAGCTTCCTCTCCTAAGCAATGAGGAGAAGGAAGCTTTGTTTGTGAAGATCAAAGAAGGGGATGAAGCGGCAAGAGAGCGGTATATCAAGGGGAATTTAAGGTTGGTCCTGAGCGTGATCAAGCGGTTTGCAAGCAGCAATGAAAATGTCGATGATCTTTTTCAGATCGGTTGTGTCGGGTTGATGAAGGCGATTGATAATTTCAATACAGATCTTCAAGTAAAATTTTCAACCTATGCGGTTCCGATGATCATAGGAGAAATCAGGAGATATCTAAGAGACAATAATTCTATCCGTGTGAGCCGTTCTTTAAGGGATACTGCGTATAAGGCAATCTATGCGAAAGAAGGCTATATGAAAAGACATTTAAAAGAACCGACAGTAGAAGAGATTGCAGAGGAGATTGGAATTGCGAAAGAAGATATTATCTTTGCACTGGATGCCATCCAGGCACCGATGAGTCTGAATGAGCCGGTGTATAATGACAGTGGAGATGCGCTGTATGTGATGGATCAGATTAGTGACAAGAAGAACCGGGAGGAATATTGGGTGGAAGGTCTTTCTCTGGAAGCGGCGATGGAACGTTTGAATGAAAGGGAGCGTTTTATTATCCAGCTTCGTTTTTTTGAAGGAAAGACACAGATGGAAGTGGCGAGTCAGGTGAAGATCTCACAGGCGCAGGTAAGTCGTCTGGAGAAAAACGCACTAAAGACAATGCGGCAGTATTTGGCGGGGTAAAAGAAGCATTGCGAAATCCATCTAGGATAGGGCAAAAGATAGGTAGTGTTATTCTGTGAAATGCCGGAAGAAAAAAGAAAAAAGAAGAGGGGAAGACGGTGGAGCAGAGACGAAAAACAATGAAAACACTGCTGATTCTAGTGCTTGTAGCAGTATGTACTTTGCTTTGTACAGCAAGTGAGTCCGGGGAAGAAGAAAATTTCTTGTTGAAATTTGAGCCTATTCATACTATTATATGGATATAAAGGAGAGAGACAATGTATAAAGCGTGCATATTTGACTTAGATGGAACATTGACAAATACGCTGGATTCCCTTGTAAGATCCGTGAATCTGACGTTGTGTGAGATGGGACTGCCAGAGATTACAAGAGATCAGTGCAGGCAGTTTGTAGGAAATGGAGCAAGAGTGCTGATGGAGAAAGCATTGATGGCTTCCGGGGCAAGAGATCTTTCAAGAATAGAAGAGGCGATGGAGATTTATGGAAGAATATTTCATGATAACTGTATGTATCATGTAGAACCATATGCGAAGATCCGAGAGCTTCTGGAAGGATTAACGGAACATCAGATTGAGAGGGCGGTTTTATCGAATAAACCGCATGCCCAGACGGTTCAGGTAGTGCAGGATGTATTTGGGAAAGAGTTATTTTCCTACGTGCAGGGGCAGTGTGAAGGGTATCCGAAGAAACCGGATCCGACGATGGTATTTGCGATTGCCAGAAAGCTGGGAAGGAAGATAGAAGAATGTGTCTATATCGGAGATTCCGAGGTAGATATCAGAACCGGAAGTGCAGCGGGAATGCGGACGATCGGAGTTACATGGGGATTTCGTTCTAAGGAAGAATTGCTGGAAGCAGGAGCCGTGGAGACGGTGGATGATCCGCTGGAAATATTGGAACTCATATCATAAGAAAAACATGCATAGAAATACAAAAAGAGGAAATGAAGGAGGATATATGCGATGTACGAATATGATGAGGATTGTTTAAAGGTGTTTTTAAAGAACCAGTCACAATTATTTGATGAGCCGGTGGCAGAGACACTGGAGGAAGCAGAAGCGTTTTTAGAGGACTGTATGGCAGTAATCGTAGACTCTTTGCAGGAAGTAAGAGAGTATTTTGAAGAGAATGGTGCAGACGTTGATGGAATGTCAGACGAAGAGCTTGAGGAGGCTTCTGAAGTGTTTGCATTGCCGGGCGGACAATATCTTGTCGTAGAAGGGTAGCATATTAGTCTGTTTATATGGAAAAATAACTGCTTTGTTGATTGATAAGATCGTACAAGACCAACTAAGAGGGCAGAACATTATAAAAGCCGCAGTCATTTGACTGTGGCTTTTTTGAGTGCTTCTTCGATGGTATCTAAGATGACTTGGGAAGTATAGGGATTCTCTTGCGGCAGAGAAATATTTTCAAGAGACTGTGTGTCGTATACTTGCTCTGCAATATCTTCGATCGCCGGTTGGATCAAAGGAAACATAGTAGTTACCGTGTCATCTAGATTTGAGAAACGGATAGAATTGATGTGGGAGGCGTCGACGGCGACTTCCACTTCCAGATCGGTGTTGTTCAGTGTCAGTGTGGAAGTGTATATGCCGGGTTGATATTGCTTAGCTCCAGGACTCCCCTCTTTCTTTTCAGGAAGAAACATAAAAAAGAGAAGGAGCAGAAGCAGGATACCAAGTACAATGAAAATAGTAGTGTAGATGATTTCCTTCATGTGAAGGACGACGATTTTTGTTTTCGAACTCATATATGCCTCCTGTGAATGTATGCTTGAAAAAGAACTATGAAATAATTGTTTTAATATACTTTATGATACGGCAGAAGGAAATATGCGTGACAAACAGGGGCGTATCCTGTAAAATGGGAACGGAGGTGACAATGTATGTATATTATTATTGGATTAGGAAATCCGACAGCACAGTACGAAGGAACAAGACATAATGTCGGATTTGATGTGATAGACCGACTGGGAGAGAAATATAATATAGCTGTGGATACAAAGAAACACAAGGCATATATCGGGAAAGGTATGATCGATGGTCAGAAAGTGATCCTCGTAAAACCGCAGACCTATATGAATCTGAGTGGAGAGAGCGTGAGGGAACTTGTAGACTATTACAAAGTGGATGCAGAAGAGGAAGTTCTTGTGATTTACGATGACATCAGTCTGGATGTCGGACAACTTCGAATTCGGAAGAAAGGAAGTGCGGGAGGACACAACGGAATTAAGAATATTATTGCACATCTCGGCACACAGGTATTTCCGAGGATCAAAGTAGGAGTTGGGGAGAAGCCAAAGAATTACGATCTGGCAGATTATGTGCTGGGACACTTTTCCAAGGCAGAGAGAGCGCAGATGGAAGAAGGGTATGATCGTGCGACAGAGGCTGTCCGTCTGATTCTTGCAGGAGAAATTGATGCTGCGATGAACCAGTATAACAAAAAGCAGACGACGGTATAAAAATGAAAGGAGTAGGTGTGTATGGAAGCTCTTTTGGAGCCTTTGAGGGAACTGGCAGAGATTGAAGAGATTCAGAACGAAAAGAAAAAAGAAGCAGGATTGATTCAGATTACAGGATGTGTCGGTTCACAGAAGACACATCTGACCTGTGCACTTGGCAGCGACTGCAAGTATAAGTTGATTGTAACTTCCGGAGAATCAAAAGCAAAGCAGATGTATGAGGAGTATCGTTTCTTAAAGGAGACTGTATATTTATATCCCGCAAAAGATTTGCTGTTTTATCATGCAGATTTGCGAGGAAAACAGCTTGTCAGCAGCAGGATGGAAACAATTCAGGCACTTCTCCTTGGGGAAGGGTGTACAGTCATCACAACATTTGATGCGTTTATGGATTCTCTTTTGCCGATTGAGACGATCCGGGAGAGAATTTTTTCTCTGAAGGTAGGAGATATTATTGATTTTGAGAAAGTTCAGAAAGATCTGGCGCTTCTTGGATATGAAAGGGAAGTGCAGATTGAAGGGCCGGGACAGTTTGCTGTGCGTGGGGGAATCTTAGATGTCTACCCGCTCACTGAGGAGGTTCCGGTCCGCATAGAACTTTGGGATGATGAGATTGATTCGATCCGCACATTTGACGTGGAGAGTCAGAGATCGATTGAAAATCTAGAAGAGATTACAATCTATCCGGCGTCCGAGTTCATGGATGAGAAGACAAAGCGCGTTTCATTTCTAGACTACTTTCCGCGAGAAGATACTCTTTTATTTTTGGAGGAGCCGGCACGGCTGATAGAGCAGGGGGAAGCAGTCGAAGCAGAATTTATCGAGAGTATGAAGAAGCGTGTGGAGACCGGGTGCGAAGTGTCAGACGAAGAAGTGAAGCTGTTTGCACCGAAGGAGATTGCATCGAAGATGAATCAGTATCCGGGGATCGGGCTGTCGATTCTGGAAGGAAAAAGAAATTTGTTTCATGTAAAGAAAAGTATTCACCTTCAGGTAAAGGGAGTGAATCCGTACAACAATAGTTTTGAGACACTTACGAGGGATCTGGCGCGGCTGAAACGGAGCGGCTACAGAGTGATCCTTCTATCTGGATCCAGGACGAGAGCAAAGCGTCTGGCAGAAGACTTGAGAGATTATAGTTTGAGCAGCTTTTACAGTGAAGAGATGGATCGGGAAGTGCAGCCGGGAGAGATCATGGTCGCCTATGGGCATGTAGATGAGGGATACGAGTATCCACTGTTAAAGTTTATTGTAATCTCGGAGACAGATATTTTTGGAAAGAAAAAGAAGAAAAAGAAACGGAAAACTTATGAAGGACAGAAAATCCAGAGCTTCTCGGATCTGAAGGTCGGAGATTATGTCGTTCATGAGAATCACGGACTTGGAATCTATCAGGGAATTGAGAAGATTGAAGTCGATAAAGTTGCAAAAGATTATATGAAGATTTCTTATGCAGATGGAGGGAATCTTTACATTCTTGCGACACAGCTGGAACTGATCCAGAAATATGCAAGTGCCGATGCAAAAAGACCTAAGCTGAATAAGCTCGGGGGACAGGAATGGGCGAAGACGAAGACGAGAGTCCGCGGGGCAGTCAAAGAAATCGCAAAGGAACTTGTGGAATTGTACGCAGCAAGACAGAAGGAAGAAGGGTATGTCTACGGAGAAGATACTATTTGGCAGCGTGAGTTTGAGGAAATGTTTCCGTTTGAGGAGACTGATGATCAGTTAAATGCGATCGAGGCAACTAAAAAAGATATGGAAAGCAAGAAGATCATGGACCGCTTAATCTGCGGGGATGTCGGATATGGGAAGACAGAAGTGGCAGTCCGCGCCGCGTTTAAGGCAGTGCAGGAAAGCAAGCAGGTGGTGTACCTCGTTCCGACGACGGTGCTTGCCCAGCAGCATTATAATACGTTTGTACAGCGGATGAAGGATTTTCCGGTGAGAGTAGATCTGCTGTGCAGATTCCGTACTCCGGCACAGCAAAGAAAGACAATCGATGATGTGAGGAAAGGTCTTGTAGATATTGTGATCGGGACGCACCGCGTACTTTCGGATGATCTGAAATTTAAGGATCTTGGCCTGTTGATCATCGATGAGGAGCAGCGGTTTGGGGTACAGCACAAAGAGAAAATCAAGCAGATGAAAGAAAATGTAGACGTGCTGACACTGACAGCAACTCCGATTCCGAGAACGCTTCACATGAGTCTGATCGGAATCCGCGATATGAGTGTGTTAGAAGAGCCTCCGATGGACCGAATGCCGATCCAGACATATGTCATGGAGTACAATGACGAGATGGTACGTGAGGCGATCGAGCGGGAACTCGCAAGAGATGGACAGGTGTATTATGTGTACAACCGGGTGCAGGACATCGATGAAGTCGCAGACCGGATTCAGAAACTTGTGCCTGAGGCAAATGTGGCATTTGCACATGGACAGATGAGGGAACATCAGCTGGAGCGGATCATGTATGATTTTATCAACGGAGAGATCGATGTATTGATCTCGACGACGATCATTGAGACCGGGCTTGATATTTCCAACGCAAATACGATGATCATACACGATGCAGACCGGCTTGGACTTTCTCAGCTGTACCAGCTTCGCGGGCGTGTCGGGCGGTCAAACCGGATGGCATATGCTTTTTTACTCTATAAGAGAGATAAGCTGTTAAAAGAAGTGGCAGAAAAAAGGTTGTCCGCGATCCGTGAATTTACAGACCTCGGTTCTGGATTTAAGATTGCCATGAGAGATTTGGAAATACGAGGAGCGGGCAATCTTCTTGGGGCAGAGCAACATGGACATATGGAAGCGGTTGGATACGATCTGTACTGTAAAATGTTAAATGAGGCAGTGAAGCATCTGAAGGGTGAAGTAGAGGAAGAACCATATACGACAACGGTTGACCTAAATGTGGATGCATATATTCCTGCATCGTATATTCCGAATGAATATCAGAAGCTGGATATCTATAAGCGGATCGCAGGAATTGAGACAGAGGAAGAGATGGATGATATGATCGAGGAACTGATCGATCGCTTTGGAGATATTCCAAGAAAAGTTCAAAAGCTTCTGGCGATTGCGAACCTGAAAGCGATGGCACACCGACTGTATATTACAGCAGTAGAACAAAAGGGAGAAGAGTATCGATTTACCATGTTTGAGCATGCCAGAATTCGGACAGAAAAAATTCCGAAGCTTTTGGAACTGTACAAAGAAGAGTTGCATTTCAAAATGGATACGCCCCCATATTTCCTCTATCATAAGAAGAACAGAAACCGAAAAGGCAAAGAGGAAGATCCAATTGAAGTTGTGAAAAAAGTGTTAATTGATATGAAAACATTGCTAGAATCATAGTCAGAGAGTATAATGAGAGAGTTAGAAACACGAAGGAGGGCAATTATGAGAAGGACAGGAAAAAAAGCGGCAGCGCTTGCTGTGACAGCAGCACTGGCGGTTTCCGCTGCCGGCTGCGGGTCTGTCAAAGACAGCGATGTGGTAGTTACGATTGGTGGAGAAAAAGTGACTGTAGGTGTTGCCAATTTTTTTGCGCGCTATCAGCAGGCAGAATATGAAACATACTACTCAGGAGTGATGGGAGAGGACATGTGGTCTACAGAGATTTCCAAAGGGAAATCCTATGAGGAGACGGTGAAAAATCAGATCTTAGAGACACTGGAAAATATGTATGTACTCGAAGACCATATGGGCGATTACAAAGTCGAGATCACCGAGGAGGAAAAGAAGAAGATCAGTGAAGCAGCAAAAGCGTTTGATGAGGCAAACGGACTGGAAGAAAAGGAAGCTGTTTCCGGAACAACAGAAAATGTAGAGCGGATGCTGACACTTGTGACGATTCAAGAGAAGATGCAGAAGGCGATGGTCGCAGATGTGGATACAGAAGTGTCTGATGAAGAGGCGGCACAAAAGAGTATGGAGTATGTCAACCTTTCTCTGACAAAGACAAAAGAAGACGGAAGCACAGAGCAGATGACCGAGGAAGAAAAGGCAGAGGCAAAGAAAAAGGCAGAAGCATTCCAGAAAGCAGTTAAGGAAGGGGCTGACTTTGCAAAGACTGCAACGGAGAAGGAACTGGAAGTAAAGACAATGACTTTTGACGAAGAGACGACAACTCCGGATGAGGGATTGATGACGAAGGCGAATAAACTTGGTGAAGGGGAAGTCTCAGAGGTGATCGAGACGGACAGTGGCTACTATGTGTTGAAAGTGACAAGCCTTCTTGACCGGGAAGCGACCGATGCAGAAAAAGAATCTATCGCAGAAGAGCGAAAGGAAAAACAGTACAAAGATCTGTGCGAAGAGTGGAAAAAAGATGTAAAGATTGAAGTCAATGAAAAGGTGTGGGATAAGATCAGTTTCGAGAAAAAAGGGATTAAGATGAAACAGCAGGAAGAGATTCCATATGCAGAAGGATCTGACACAGATAAAAGTGACCAGGAATAATCGAAAATAGGAGAATGGAGGAGATTTGATGAGTAAGATTGAAGAAGTAAGAAGTGCGATGGTAAGTGCGATGAAGGCAGGGGACAAGGAGACGAAGGAGTCCTTATCACTGCTTTTATCTGCGCTGAAGAATAAGGCGATTGACAAAAAAGGAGATCTGACACCGGAAGAAGAGACACAGGTTATCCTAAAAGAGATCAAGCAGACAAAAGAGACGTTGGAACTTGCACCGGCAGACCGAAGTGACATTGTGGAAGAATGTCAGAAGAGAATTGCAGTGTTGGAACAGTTTGCACCAAAGATGATGTCAGAAGAAGAAATCTGCGGAGTGATCAAAGAGGTGCTTGCTTCTCTGGCGCTGGAGACACCGACAGCAAAAGACAAAGGAAAGATTATGAAAGAACTGATGCCGAAAGTAAAAGGAAAGGCAGATGGAAAGCTTGTAAATGACATCGTACTGTCTTTTCTGAACTAGTTCGGGAAAACGGAAGATCTCCCGAAAAAGCGATGAGAGAATGTGCTAAAAAAGTTCTGAAAAAGATGTAAAAAAAGATTGTTTAATTGCAACGGCTGATATAGTATAGAGGTAACAAAAAGGAGAAAGGGCGGAGGTATATGATGAGCATTGTATGGTTGGCGTTGATTGTGATTTTTCTGATCGTTGAGATCGCCACAGTAGGACTGACTTCCATCTGGCTTGCAGGAGGTGCACTGGCGGCACTGGTGGTAGAACTTCTTGGACTTGGAATCGTATGGCAGATCGCAGCTTTTCTGATCGTGACTTTTATACTGTTATATTTTACGAGACCTTGGGCGCAGAAATATTTGAATGCGAAATCAGTGAAGACAAACTATGAGAGTCTGATCGGACAGAAGATTAAGATGACAGAGCGGGTAGATAATTTGAGTCAGACGGGGAAAGCAGTCGTCAACGGACAGGAATGGACGGTCAGAGCGGAAGCAGATGGAGACATTCTGGAACCGGGCGATTTCGGAGAGGTACTCAGGGTCGAGGGTGTAAAGCTGATCGTAAAGAAAATTTGACAAAAAAAGAAAGTATGGTACAATGCTATATGAAATGACAAATTTCATATAGCATTTTGCTAGGGGAGCCCAGGGCTGAGAAATCACATTGCGTGATGACCCTCACTACTTGAACCGGTTAGTACCGGCGTAAGGAAGCAGTACCAGAATGGTTCCTCCTGTAAAAAAATAATAAAGGAGGTTTTTTTATGTCATTTTTTGTAACAAAAGCAGATGGGGCATACAGTCTGACAACGGCAGGTTATGTGGCAGTTGCTGTGATTCTTGTGGCGTTGATCGTTGTAGCTGCGCTGCTTGCAAAACGGGAGAAGAAAGAAAAAAAGAAAATTGGAACAAAACAGCTTGTCGTATGTGCGATGGCAGTTGCACTTGCGATGGTGACATCGATGTTAAAGATTTATTCTTTTCCATTTGGTGGATCGGTAACATTATTCAGCATGTTGTTTATCTGTTTTGTTGGCTATTTATATGGACCGGCGACGGGGATGCTGACTGGGGCGGCATACGGGGTACTTCAGCTTCTGATTGAACCATATATTTATTTCCCACTTCAAGTACTTGTAGATTATCCGCTCGCATTCGGGGCACTCGGACTTTCAGGATGTTTCAGCAAATCCAAACATGGTCTTGTAAAAGGATACTTGTTTGGCGTTCTTGCAAGATATGTATTTGCGGTAATTTCCGGATGGCTCTTTTTTGGAGAATATGCGTGGGACGGTTGGGCGGCGCTTCCATATTCGCTTGTATATAACGGATGTTATATTTTTGCGGAGGCAGCGCTTACAGTTCTCGTTTTATCGATTCCGGCAGTCTCCAAAGCGATGAAGAAAGTGAAGATAACAGCGGTCAACTAATCAATCGGATAGAATTAAAAATAAAAATGTCATAAATTCCTTCATTTTACAGATACTATTTCCAGAAATGGAAAACAAAGTAAAATGGAGGAATTTTTTATATGAAAGCAACAGGAGTCGTAAGAAGAATTGATGATCTCGGGAGGGTTGTAATTCCAAAGGAAATCCGACGGACACTCAGGATTCATGAAGGAGATCCACTTGAAATCTTTACCGATCGAGAGGGAGGTGTCATTTTAAAGAAGTATTCTCCAGTCGGAGAAATGACACCGCTTGCCATACAGTATGCGGAAAGTCTTGCCCAGGTAGCAAAATGTACTGTCTGCATCACCGATCATGAGACGGTAGTCGCAGCGGCGGGAAATGGGAAAAAAGAATTTGCGGGGAAACGAGTCAGTGAGACGTTTCAGACCTGTCTAAGTGACAGAAAGGAGAGATGTGCAGCCAGAGGGGAGAAAGGATTTGTTTTATTGACAGAAGGACAGAGCGCAGTATTTACGGAGGAAATCATCAGTCCGATTGTGGCGGAGGGAGATGTGATCGGTGCGGTTGTACTTTTGATGAAAGAGGAAACAAAGAGGACGGAAGATGGAGCAGAAAAGCTTGCACTTGCAGCGGCAGCTTTTCTCGGGAAACAGATGGAATTTTAAGATGGTCATAAAACATTGTGGACGGGCATAGATTAGAGTGTACTTATTATTTGGTGCAAATACGCTTGAAATCTGGGAGGGACGACAATGGAGAAGACAATCAGACAGGAAATGAAAGTCACATGGGTGTTAAAGGCGCTGATGGCAGCTTACGTTGTGACCGGCTTACTTCTTTTGCTGCTGACGCTGCTTGTATACAAGATGGAGTTCAGTGAGGAAAAGGTGACGGCGGGGATTACAGCGATCTATGTACTGTCCACATTTGTGGGCGGACTTGTGATCGGGAAGCTTTCCAAAATGAGAAAATTTTTGTGGGGACTTGCGGTCGGAATTTTATATTTCGGGTTATTGCTTTTGATTTCCTTTGGGATTTATCGTACCTTACAAGGAAATGGGACGAATATTTTGACGTCGTTCCTGCTCTGTGCGGCAGGTGGAATGGCGGGTGGAATGATTTCTTAAAAGAAAGTCTTTTAAATCTTACATGCATGTGATATAATAAGCTAAGTTAATGCTAATTTAAGGAGGAATGTAAGATGAAGCACATTAAAACATTAAATACTCAGACATTAAACAATACAATGAAAAAAGGCGGATGTGGAGAATGCCAGACATCTTGTCAGTCAGCATGTAAGACATCTTGCACAGTTGGAAATCAAACTTGCGAACAAAAGAAATAAGCTAACATCGCACAGATTGAGATCAGGCAGCGGCTTCGGTCGCTGCTTTGTCTTTGCGTTAAGAAGAAAGGAGCAGAACACAAGTGATTCATCAGTATGTAAATAATGGGTATCACATCGTGCTGGATGTCAACAGCGGTTCCGTTCATGTTGTGGATGAACTTTGCTATGATGTCATTCAGGCGCTGGATACAATGGGAATAGATCAGGCAGAAAATCCTGTGGAAGAATTAAAAAAAGAAGAAACAGCAGCAGGGCTTTTGGAGAAGCTTTCAGCAAAATATGCAGAGAGTGATCTGAAAGATGCCTATGGAGATATCGTGGAACTGACAGAAGCAGGTCAGTTGTTTACAAAAGATATTTATGAACAGTATATCGGGGAAGTGAAGCAGAGAAAGACAGTGGTAAAGGCGCTCTGTATGCACATCGCACATGACTGTAATCTTGCCTGCAAATATTGTTTTGCAGAAGAAGGAGAATATCATGGAAGAAGAGCGCTGATGTCCTATGAAGTTGGAAAGAAAGCGCTGGATTTCCTGATCGCAAACTCTGGAAACAGAAGAAATCTGGAAGTAGACTTCTTTGGAGGAGAGCCTTTGATGAACTGGCAGGTTGTCAAAGACCTGGTGGCATACGGACGTGAGCAGGAAAAGATACATAACAAAAATTTCCGTTTTACGATCACAACAAACGGTGTACTTTTAAATGATGAGGTACAGGAATTTGTCAACAAAGAGATGGACAATGTTGTCTTAAGTCTTGATGGAAGAAAGGAAGTCAACGATAAGATGCGTCCGTTCCGCAATGGAAAGGGAAGTTATGATCTGATCGTGCCGAAATTCCAGAAGCTTGCAGATAGCAGAAATCAAGAGAAATACTATGTGCGTGGGACATTTACAAGAGATAACCTTGATTTTTCTAAAGATGTGCTGCATTTTGCAGATCTTGGTTTCAAACAGATCTCTATTGAACCGGTCGTAGGGGAAGATTCAGATTTCTATTCTATTAAAAAAGAGGACCTTCCAAAGATCTTTGAAGAGTACGATGCACTTGCAAAAGCACTCGTAGAGAGAGAAAAAGAAGGAAAAGGAGTGAATTTCTTCCACTTCATGATCGATCTCGACGGTGGTCCGTGCGTTGCAAAGAGATTGTCCGGATGTGGTTCAGGCACAGAGTATCTTGCAGTGACGCCTTGGGGAGATCTTTACCCTTGTCATCAGTTTGTAGGAGAAGAAGAGTTCCTGATGGGAAATGTAGATGACGGAATTGTGAAGCCGGAGATCGCAGAGGAATTCCGGGGATGTAGTGTATACTCCAAGGAAAAATGTAAGAATTGTTTTGCGAAGTTCTACTGCAGCGGTGGTTGTATGGCGAACTCTCAGAAGTTCCACGGATCGATCCATGACACATATGACATCGGATGCGAGATGGAAAGAAAGCGTGTAGAATGCGCGATCATGATGAAGGCAGCATTGGCAGAGTAAGGGAAAGAAGGTAACAGGACATGAAAAAATCAAGAGGAGTATGGAGCCTGATCGCGACTACACTTCTGATCGTTTTGCTCGGATTTACGACAATCGTCGGATTCGGAAAGGGAAAGATTGGTTCTGCAAAGAACATCACACTGGGGCTGGACCTTGCCGGTGGTGTGAGTATTACCTATCAGGCGAAGGATAAAAATCCTACTTCAGAGCAGATGAGTGATACAATCTACAAGCTTCAAAAGCGTGTGGAGCAGTATAGCACAGAGGCGACAGTTTACCAGGAAGGTGACGACCGGATCAACATTGAGATTCCGGGTGTGACAGATGCAAATAAGATTCTCGATGAACTTGGAAAACCGGGGTCATTGGTATTCCAGGATTCAGAAGGAAACGTTGTCTTAGAAGGAACGGATGTGAAGACAGCTTCTGCAAAGACAACGCAGGATGAGATGAACAATAAAGAGTATATCGTGGAACTGATTCTCACAAAGGACGGTACAGATAAATTTGCCAAGGCGACAGCGGAAAATCTTGGAAAACAGATTGCGATCGTCTATGATGGAAAGACGATCAGCAATCCGGTTGTACAGTCTGAGATTGATGGCGGACAGGCCTATATAGACGGAATGGCTTCCTATGAAGAGGCAGAAAATCTGGCATCTACAATCCGTATCGGAGGACTTCAGCTGGAACTGGAAGAACTTCGCTCTAATGTAGTCGGAGCGCAGCTCGGAGAAGAGGCAATCAGCACAAGTCTTCTTGCAGGAGCGATCGGACTTGCGATCGTGCTTGTATTTATGTGTATTGTCTATCTGCTTCCGGGATTTGCATCCAGCATTGCTCTGATCATTTACACAGGACTGACGCTGGTACTTTTAAATGCATTTAATATCACATTGACTCTGCCGGGTATCGCTGGTATCGTGCTGTCTATCGGTATGGCGGTCGATGCAAATGTCATTATTTTTGCGAGAGTCAGAGAAGAACTGGCAGCAGGAAGGGCTGTGAAATCAGCGCTTCGCATCGGATTTCAGAAAGCATTGTCTGCAATCATTGATGGAAATATCACGACATTGATCGCAGCACTGGTACTTGGATTAAAAGGAACAGGAAGTGTCAAAGGGTTTGCACAGACACTTGCACTTGGTGTGGTTGTGTCCATGTTTACAGCACTGTTCATTACAAGAATCATTATCTTCTCGCTGTATGCGATTGGTTTCCGAGATGTGAAGTTTTATGGAGCGAAGAAGACAACGAAAGTTCGTAACTTCCTCGGAAAGAAAGCAGTCTGCTTTGCTATCTCCGGAGTGATCATCCTCGGCGGACTTGGAATTATGGGATACCATGCAGCAAAAGGGCAGGGGGCATTTAAGTACAGCCTGGAATTTATGGGCGGTACTTCCACAAATGTGACATTCAATGAGGATTACTCAATCAAAGAGATTGATTCCAAAGTGGTTCCGGTTGTTGAGAAGATTACAAAAGATGCAAATGTGCAGACACAAAAAGTTGATGGTTCCAATGCGATCATTATCAAAACGAGAAGTCTTGACTTAGAGGAGCGTGAAGCATTTAATAAAGCAATGGTAGACAATTTTGATGTGGACGAAAGTCTGATCACTTCTGAGAATATCAGCTCTACCGTAAGTTCCGAGATGAGAAGCGACGCAGTTGTTGCGCTTTTAATCGCGACAGCCTGCATGCTTCTGTATATTTGGTTCCGCTTTAAAGATGTGCGCTTTGCAACAAGTGCAGTCATCGCATTGTTAAATGACGTACTGTTTGTTGTAGTTTTCTATGGAGTGGCAAGAATTTCTGTCGGAAATACATTTATCGCATGTATTTTGACAATGGTCGGATATTCGATCAACTCGACGATCGTTATCTTCGACCGTATCCGTGAGGAATTGAAAGTGCAAAAACGTAATGAAGATTTGGCGACACTTGTCAACCGCTGTATTTCTGAGACACTGACAAGAAGTATCTATACGAACTTTACAACTTTTGTTATGGTTGTAATTCTCTTTATTCTCGGAGTAAGCTCTGTGAAAGAATTTGCGGCACCACTGATGGTTGGAATCGTAGGAGGAACTTTCTCTTCAATTACGATCACAGGTGCACTTTGGTACATTATGAGGACAAAGATTCAGAAGAAAAAATAGAAAAAGACAGGGGCGGGAGAACGAGGAGGTTCTTCTGCCCCTGTTTTTCGATGAGGTATATGATGGAAAAATGGTTTATTATGCGGAAGGGTGCACCGTTTCAGGAAATTGCACAGAAATTTCACATCAGCCCCATTCTCGCAAGACTGATCCGGAACCGGGAGATTACGGATGAGGAAGAGATCAGACTTTATTTAAACGGAACGATCGCAGAACTCCACGATGGAATTCTGATGAAAGATATGGACCGTGCAGTGGAAATTTTAAGTGAGAAGATCCGGGAAAAAAAGCCGATCCGGGTGATTGGGGATTATGATATTGACGGGGTGAATGCAACATATATTCTTTTGGAAGGAATAGAAAAGCTTGGTGGAGTTGTGGACAGCGACATCCCGGATCGTATGAAAGATGGATATGGACTGAATCAGGAATTGATCAACCGTGCGCTGGAGGCGGGGATCGACACAATCATCACTTGTGACAATGGAATTGCGGCGGCAGAAGAGATTGCCTATGCGAAGAAGATGGGGATGACGATCATTGTCACGGACCATCATGAAATCCCATATGAAGAAAAAAATGGGGAAAAAGTGTATGAACTTCCACCGGCAGATGCGGTCGTTGATCCGAAGCGGATCGACTGTGAATATCCGTTCTCTTCCCTATGTGGCGCGGCAGTGGCTTATAAGCTGGTGGAAACACTCTTCAATGTGATGGGGCAGGACGTGGAAGACGTAGATTATCTGATGGAAAATGTGGCGATTGCGACGGTAGGAGATGTGATGGATCTTGTCGGAGAAAACCGCATTTTTGTAAAGCAGGGACTGGAGATGCTAAAGTGTACAAAAAACTATGGACTGGATGCGTTGATCGAATGCACCGGCGTTGACCGGGCACATTTGTCTGCATATCATATTGGATTTGTCATCGGACCATGCCTGAATGCGGGAGGAAGGCTTGACACGGCGAAACGGGCATTGGAACTTTTGCGAGCCTCTAGCCGGAGGGAGGCAGATCTGCTTGCGGGGGATCTAAAAGCATTGAATGACAGCCGAAAAGAAATGACACAGGCAGGGGTCGAGGAGGCGGTGAAGATGGTAGAGACAACAGCGCTTCAGGAAGACAAAGTGCTTGTGATTTTTCTTCCGGACTGCCATGAAAGTCTGGCCGGAATCATTGCCGGACGGATCAGAGAACGGTATCACAAGCCGGTATTTATTCTTACAAAAGCAGAACAGGGAGCAAAGGGCTCAGGCAGGTCGATAGAGAATTATGATATGTACGAGGAGATGAGTAAGTGCAAAGCTTTGTTTACCAAGTTTGGAGGACATAAGATGGCAGCAGGATTATCGCTTCCGGAAGAGAATATCGAAGTATTTCGCAGACAACTGAATGAGAAAACAGTGCTGACAGAAGAAGATTTCTGTGAGAAAGTATCGATCGACATGCAGATGCCACTCCGATATGTGACAGAGGAACTGGTAGAGGAACTGGAACTTCTGGAACCGTTTGGAAAAGGAAATACGAAACCGGTTTTTGTAGAAAAAGATATGCTTGTCCTAAATAGCCGGATCCTCGGAAAAAATCAGAATGTGCTGAAGATGCAAGTGAAAGACTTGGGAGGAACGGTGATGGATGCGATTTATTTTGGAGAGGCACAGGAATGTCTGGAAAAAATCAGGAGAGCAGGGGGAAAAATCACAGCGACGTATTATCCATCGGTCAATGAATTCCGTGGACAGAAGACACTTCAGATCGTGATACAAAATTACAGGTGATTCGATATGATATAAATGTTGTTTCAAAGCAAAAAAAGTGATATACTAAACAATATCGTTTGAAGCAAAGGAGAAGGAGGGATCGAGATGTCAGAAACACTGGAAATCAGACCAAAAGAATTTAAAATGGTGGACGGCCACGCAGTTAAGGAGCCGGAAGACTATCAAGATCCCGAACTGTTGTACCAGTCATTAATCAAGAGGATAAGAGAGTATCATCCATCGGCAGATATCTCTATGATCGAGAAGGCATACCGGATTGCAAAGCAGGCTCACGAAGGACAGAAGAGGAAGTCCGGAGAGCCTTACATCATCCATCCACTTTGGGTAGGAATCATTCTGGCAGAGCTTGAGATGGATAAAGAGACGATCGTTGCAGGAATTTTGCATGATGCTGTGGAAGATACGATCATGACGAGGGATGATATTGAGAGGGAATTCGGCGCGGAGGTAGCACTCCTTGTGGAGGGGGTCACAAAGCTTGGACAGTTATCTTATTCAAAAGATGTCGATAAGATGGAACTTCAGGCAGAGAACTTAAGGAAGATGTTTCTTGCGATGTCCAAGGATATCCGTGTGATCATCGTGAAGCTGGCAGACCGTCTGCATAATATGCGTACGGCACAGTTCTGGCCACCGCACAAGCAGAAGGAGAAGGCGAGAGAGACGATGGATATCTACGCTCCGATCGCACAGAGACTTGGAATTTCTAAAATCAAGAAAGAACTGGACGATCTGGCGCTGAAGTACTATCAGCCGGAAGTGTTCTATGATCTTGTGAAGCAGATTAATGACCGGAAGACAGAGAGGGAGGAATTTGTACAGCAGATTGTAGATGAGGTGGCAAGCCATATGAAGAATGCGGACATTCAGGCAGAAGTCTATGGCAGAGTGAAGCATTTCTTCAGTATCTATAAAAAGATGGTCAATCAGGATAAGACAGTAGATCAGGTCTATGATCTGTTTGCGGTCCGCATCATCGTAGATACGGTGAAGGATTGTTATGCCGCGCTTGGTGTGATCCATGAGATGTACACACCGATTCCGGGAAGATTTAAAGATTATATTGCGATGCCAAAGGCAAATATGTACCAGTCTTTACATACAACGCTGATGGGACCTGCAGGACAGCCGTTTGAGATCCAGATCCGAACGAAGGAGATGCACAAGACGGCCGAGTATGGTATCGCAGCACACTGGAAGTACAAAGAGAGCGGGGATGGCAAGAAGAATATTGCCATGCAGGAAGAGGAGAAGTTAAGCTGGCTCAGGCAGATTCTCGAGTGGCAGCAGAATACGGACAATCGTGAATTTTTAAGTCTGTTAAAGGGCGGTCTGGATCTGTTTGCCGAAGATGTTTACTGCTTTACGCCGAACGGAGATGTAAAAAATCTTCCAAATGGTTCGACACCGATTGATTTCGCCTATGCGATCCACTCGGCAGTCGGTAACAAGATGGTCGGGGCGAGAGTCAACGGAAAGCTTGTGACGATTGATTACAAGATTCAGAACGGAGACCGCATTGAGATACTTACATCACAGAATTCTAAGGGGCCGAGCCGTGACTGGTTGTCGATCGTCAAGAGTACGCAGGCAAAGAATAAGATCAATCAGTGGTTTAAGAAGGAGTTCAAAGAGGAGAATATCATCCGCGGAAAAGAGATGCTTCAGGCTTATTGCAAGGCAAAATCTCTCGTGTTGAGTGACCTGACAAAGCCAAAATATATGCAAGTTGTGCAGAAGAAATATGGATTCCGAGACTGGGATGCAGTGCTTGCGGCGTTGGGACATGGAGGACTCAAGGAGGGACAGATTGTCAATCGCCTTGCTGAGGAATATCAGAAGGATCACAAGGAAGAGATCACGGATGAGACGATTCTTGAGAAAGTGTCAGAGGCGTCCAAACACAAAGTGCACATCGCAAAATCAAAGAGCGGAATTGTCGTAAAAGGAATCGATGATATTGCAGTCCGTTTTTCAAGGTGCTGCAATCCGGTGCCGGGAGATGAGATCGTGGGATTTGTGACAAGAGGAAGAGGAATGTCGATTCATCGCACAGACTGTGTCAATATTCTTCACTTGTCTAATGCAGAGCGTGCACGGCTGATCGATGCAGAGTGGGAACAGACAGAAAGCGATGCATCCAATGGACAGTATATGGCAGAGATTAAGATGTATGCGACAGATCGGCAGGGAATGCTGATGGAGATTTCCAAGATCTTTACGGAGAATAAGATTGATGTCAAGTCCATGAATGTGCGTACTAGTAAGCAGGGAACTGCGACCATTGAGATGGGATTTATCGTGCGCGGTCGTGAGGAATTGGCAAGACTGATTGAAAAGATGCGTCAGTTAGAAGGCGTGATCGATATAGAACGTAGTGTGGGGTAACAAAAAGAGATGAAAGTAGAACGTTTTTTAACTGGAATATTAAGTACGAACTGTTATGTTGCATGGAATGAACAGACGAAGGAAGCCGTAATCGTAGATCCGGCGGCATATTCCAAGAAGTTGGCAGAATTTCTCCGAGAAGAGGGATTAAAGCCGCAGGTAGTGCTTCTGACACATGGACATTTTGACCATATTATGGGGTTGGATGCATTGCTTGAGGAGTATCCAGTTCCGGTATATGTCCATGAAGCAGAGAAAGGACTGATCGCAGATCCGAAGACAAATCTTTCTTTGACTTATACAAACGGGTACGTTTTTGAGGATGCAACCTATGTGACGGATGGTCAGAAGATTGCGGCTGCAGGAGTGACATTTGAAGTATTATTTACACCTGGACATACATCAGGCGGATGTTGTTATTACGCGGAGACAGAGAATATGTTGTTCAGCGGGGATACACTGTTTCGGTGTTCCGTCGGAAGGAGTGATCTGCCGACGGGGGATGAGACGACATTGATTCGTTCTATCAAGGAGAAGCTTCTTGTTCTGCCGGAAAATACAGTGGTATATCCAGGGCATATGGCAGCGACGACTATTCAGACAGAGAAGACAGCAAATCCATTTCTGGCGTAAGTGGTGAAAAGATAAAACCAATTCTGTTCAGAAAAATGTCAGAATCATACAAGGATCAGAAAAGGTGTTTTGTGTAAGGTAACTGAGGGCGGGGAAGCATTTTCCCGTCCTTCCTTCGTAAGAGAGAAGAGGAGTGCTGTCTGTGGCAGTGGTGTAAAAAACACAGTGAGAGAATAAATGAGGAAGAGAAGAGAATGATTCGATTACGGATAAAAGACAAAAGTTATATCTATGATGTATTTCATATTGTAAAAGCATTTTTTCCAAATGAGACAGTAGAGCAGGAAATCGATGAGGAGCAGGGAATGTTTCTAGAGCTGGAGGTGTGTGTGCAGGAGCGCATTTGCAGAATCTGTGCGGAGATAAAGGAACTGGATGCATATGAGACAAAAAAAGAGAAGAAGCAGTATCTGGACCGAAAGATTTATCGGGCGCTTGCAGAATATTCCGGGAAAACGCTGGCATGGGGAATCCTAACGGGGATCCGCCCGACAAAAATCGCAATGAAGATGTTAGAGGAGCAGATGGAGGAAGCAGAGATTCAGAGAACTCTCATGGAACAATATCTGATGAGTGAGGAGAAAGCACGCCTTGGAATCGAGATTGCAAAGCGCGAGAAGGCCCAGCTGGAGCAGCTTGATTATGAAGATGGATATAGTCTCTATGTGGGAATCCCATTCTGTCCGACCACCTGTGCGTACTGTTCGTTTACCTCATACCCGATCGAAGCATGGAAGACGAGGGTGGAGGAATATCTCGATGCACTTTGCAAGGAAATCAGCTATGTCGGGGATATTTCAAAAGAGAAGAAATTAAATACCATCTACATTGGTGGAGGAACGCCGACCACATTGGAAGCAGATCAGTTAGATCGTCTGCTCACGCATTTGGAAGAGACATTTTCTTATGAGGAGATAAAGGAGATTACCGTGGAGGCAGGACGGCCTGACAGTATTACAAGAGAAAAGCTGGAAGTGCTGAAGCGCCACAAGATTCCGCGGATTTCGATTAACCCGCAGACGATGCAGCAGAAGACTTTGGATCTCATCGGGAGAAAGCATACCGTGGAGGATATTCTCCGCGTGTATGGGATGGCGAGAGAATTGGAGTTTGAAAATATCAACATGGATCTGATTGCCGGACTTCCGGGAGAGACGGTGGAAGATGTCAAAGACACGTTAAGGCAGATTGAGGAACTTTCTCCTGACAGTATTACGGTGCACTCGCTGGCAGTTAAGCGTGCGTCGAGGCTGGCACAGATGCCGGAATTGAAAGAGGCTGCGCTCCAGGAGGAAAGAGGACGGCAGATGGAAGCGATGATAGATCTCGCAGCGGAGAGTGCTGCGCGGATGGGAATGAAACCGTATTATCTGTATCGCCAGAAAAATATTGCTGGAAATTTTGAAAATGTTGGCTATGCAAAGGTTGACAAAGCAGGAATATACAATATACTTATTATGGAGGAAAAACAGTCTATCGTAGCAGTGGGAGCAGGAGCCTCCACAAAGGCTGTATTTTCGGCGGCAGAAGACCAGTTAAAGAACGGTCAGCCGGGAAAAGAAGTAAAATTAGAAAAAAGGATTGAGCGTGTGGAAAATGTCAAAGATGTGGGACAGTATATCGCACGGATCGATGAGATGATAGAGCGAAAGGGAGAACTATTATGGCATTAAAGAAAAAGCCCGTAACCGGGATGAAAGATATGTTACCGAGAGAGATGCAGATCCGGGATTATGTGATCCGTCTGATTAAGGAGACATATGGAACATTTGGATTCTCTTCGATTGAGACACCATGTGTGGAGCATATCGAGAACCTGTCGAGCAAGCAGGGGGGAGAGAATGAAAAGTTGATCTTTAAAATTTTAAAACGTGGAGAGAAGTTAAAGCTGGACACAGCAGAATGTGAGGCAGATCTCGTGGATGGTGGACTCAGATATGATCTGACTGTTCCGTTATCCCGTTATTATTCCAACAATGTCAGTGAGCTTCCATCTCCGTTTAAAGCGCTGCAGATGGGAAATGTGTGGAGAGCTGACCGTCCGCAGAGAGGGCGCTTCCGTCAGTTCATGCAGTGCGATATTGACATCTTAGGAGAACCAAATAATCTTGCGGAGATCGAATTGATCCTTGCGACGACGACACTGCTTGGGAAACTGGATTTTAAAAACTTTACTGTCCGTATCAATGACCGGAAGATCTTAAAGGCGATGGCAGCTTACAGCGGATTCGAAGAGAAAGACTATGATGATGTATTTATCATCCTGGACAAGATGGATAAGATTGGTCTGGACGGTGTAGAAAAAGAACTGCAGGAGCATGGATATCCGAAAGAAGCGGTTGAAAAATATCTTCAGTTATTCAAGGAGATTACAAATGATATCGAGGGAGTACGCTACTGCAAAGAGAAATTAGAGGGATACCTTGAGGAAGCGACTGCAGATGGGCTGGAGATGATCATCGCAAGTGTGGACAGTGTGAAAGAAGCAGATTTTAAGTTAAGTTTTGACCCGACACTGGTGCGGGGAATGTCTTACTATACCGGAACGATCTTTGAGATTGCGATGGATGAGTTCGGCGGCTCTGTCGGAGGCGGCGGAAGATATGATGAGATGATCGGAAAGTTTACCGGACAGCCGACACCGGCATGCGGATTTTCAATCGGATTTGAGCGGATCGTCATGCTGCTTTTAGAGAGAGGATATGAGATTCCGGACAACAAAGAGAAGCTGGCGCTCTTGATCGAGAAAGGAATGCCGCAGGAGAAGATGCTGGAAGTGCTGGCATTTGCAAAAGAGCAGCGTGCTGCAGGGAAGCAAGTAATGCTCTCGATCATGAAGAAAAACAAGAAATTCCAGAAAGAACAACTTTCTCAGGAAGGTTACACAGAAATTAAGGAATTTTTTAAATAAATATGGAGGAAAAGAACATGGCAGAATCAATGCAGGGCTTAAAGAGAAGCCACAGATGTGCAGAGTTAAGCAAAGCAAATATCGGTGAGACTGTGACCGTGATGGGATGGGTGCAGAAGAACCGTAATAAAGGAGGAATCGTTTTCGTAGATTTAAGAGACCGCTCCGGTCTGCTGCAGATCATTTTTGAAAATGGTTCCATCGATGAAGCCGGATTTGAAAAGGCAGGAAAATTAAGAAGTGAATTTGTAATCGCAGTAGTGGGAACTGTGGAGGCACGTTCTGGTGCAGTCAATGAGAATCTTGCAACAGGAGAGATCGAGATTCGCGCAAGAGAGATCCGGATCTTATCCGAGTCAGAGACACCGCCGTTTCCAATCGAGGAGAACAGTAAGACAAAGGAAGAACTTCGTCTGAAATATCGTTTCCTTGACCTGAGAAGACCGGATCTTCAGAGAAATCTGATGATGAGAAGTAAGGCTGCTACACTGACACGTCAGTTCCTTGCAGAAGAAGGATTCCTTGAGATCGAGACACCGATGCTGATCAAGAGTACACCGGAAGGCGCGAGAGACTACCTTGTACCAAGCCGTGTACACCCAGGGAATTTCTACGCACTGCCGCAGTCACCACAGATTTTCAAACAGCTTCTGATGTGTTCCGGATATGATCGTTATTTTCAGATTGTAAAATGTTTCCGTGACGAGGATCTTCGTGCAGATCGTCAGCCGGAATTTACACAGATCGATATGGAGCTTTCTTTCGTAGACGTAGATGATGTCATCGATGTCAATGAAAGATTGCTGGCAAAATTATTTAAAGAAATCTTAGGTGTAGAAGTAAGCCTTCCGATTCCGCGCATGACATGGCAGGAGGCGATGGATCGCTTTGGTTCCGATAAGCCGGATATCCGCTTTGGAATGGAACTTGTGGACGTATCTGAAGTCGTAAAAGACTGTGAGTTCGTCGTATTTAAAAATGCACTGGAAAACGGGGGAAGTGTCAGAGGTATCAATGCCAAAGGGCAGGGAGCGATGCCGCGTAAGAAGATTGATAAACTGGTAGATTTCGCCAAAGATTTTGGTGCAAAAGGGCTTGCTTACATTGCAATCCAGGAAGACGGTACGGTGAAATCTTCGTTCGCAAAATTTATGAGCGAAGAAGAGATGCACGCATTGATCGAGGCGATGGGTGGAGAGAACGGAGACTTACTTCTCTTTGCTGCTGATAAGAATAAAGTTGTATGGGATGTGTTAGGAAATCTGCGTCTGGAGATCGCACGTCAGTTAGAGATCCTTGACAAAGGAGATTACAGATTCCTCTGGGTAACAGAATTCCCGTTATTAGAGTGGAACGAGGAAGCCGGAAGATATACAGCAATGCATCATCCATTTACAATGCCGATGGAAGAAGACCTTGACCTTCTTGATACAGATCCGGGAAAAGTCCGTGCAAAAGCATACGATATCGTATTAAACGGAACGGAACTCGGAGGCGGAAGTGTCCGTATCTTCAATCAGGAGATTCAGAATAAGATGTTTGAAGTGCTTGGATTTACAAGAGAGCAGGCAGAAGAACAGTTTGGGTTCCTGTTAAGTGCATTCAAATATGGAGTGCCGCCGCACGCAGGATTAGCATACGGACTTGACCGTCTGATCATGTTGATGGCAAAAGAAGACAGCATCCGTGACGTGATCGCGTTCCCGAAAGTCAAAGATGCCTCCGATCTGATGACAGAAGCGCCGGCAGCAGTTGACAGAAAACAGTTAGAAGAACTTGGACTTGAGATTGCAAAGGTAGAAGAGTAGATCGTATTTAAAATTGCAAAGAAAAGAGAGCGTTGTGAAATAGGGAGAGGATTCCTTATTTCGCAGCGCTCTTTTTTTAGTACAAATCAGATTTATGTGAGCCTATGAATGATAACCAAGCTCTTCTTCCAGTTTTTTCTTTGTCTGTAGCATCAGCTTGGAGAGTTCCAGGATGCGCTCATCTGTCATGCGGACGGTCGGGCCAGAGATACTGAAAGCATATTTTGGCTTGCCGCTGTAATCCATGATCGAGGAGGCAATGCAGCGAACGCCGTTTTCATTTTCTTCATTGTCAAGTGCGTAACCATTTTCCCGCGCTTCTTCCAAAATAATAAATAGTTCATCCAGATCGGTGACGGTATACTCTGTCAGTGCCTCGATCTTACTGTCGTCCCAAATTGTACGCACTTCCTCTGGACGCATCATGGCGAGCAGTGCTTTTCCGACACCGGAACGATACATTGGTGTGCGGCTTCCGACACGGGATACCATTCGCACCGAGTTAGAGCTGGATTCTACCTTGTCGATGTACACGACGTCCAGTCCGTCACGTTTGACAAGATGGACGGTCTCTCCGCTGATATCTGCGAGCTCCTTTAAATAAGGGTGAATGGTAGATAACACATCAATATGTCCTAAAATTCGGCTGGAAATTTCAAGAAGTTTAAAAGAAAGGGAATATTTTCCACTCTCTTCATCTTGACGCACATAATCCATATACATGAGTGAGGTTAGAAGTCGGTGGGTCGTGCTTTTATGTAAACCAAGCGTATTGCTCAGTTCAATCAGTCCGGTCGGACCGGACTTGGAAAGTTCTTCAATGACTGCAAACAGTCTGTCTGCGACCTGAATCGGATTTTTTTGTTCTGCAGTCTGAGTTGTAGTTTGGTTCTCTTTTTTATCGTACACAATCATTTCCTCCTAGAATCTGTGGACTATTGTAACATTTTATGAAAAGAGAAGCAATCCCCTTTCCAGATTCAGGGAGAATGGAAGGAGGTTTCGGGTGATCGGAGAATAAATCCTGCATTTGTTGGAGAAAATCGAAAGAAACATCTTGACTTTCTTACAAGAAGTAGTATAATGCAAATAAAGAGTATTGCATTATGAAACTGAGTTTCACAATGTGAAACAAAATGAAACGTAGAGAGATCCAGTCAGGAGGAAGTTAAATGAACGAAGTATTAGAGAAAATCCAGAAGATCGGAATCGTTCCGGTTGTTGTATTAAACGATGCGAAAGATGCAGCACCACTTGCAAAAGCACTTTGTGATGGTGGACTTCCATGTGCAGAAGTAACATTCCGTACAGATGCAGCAGAAGAGTCTATCAGAATTATGGCAGAGCAGTTCCCGAACATGCTTGTAGGAGCAGGAACCGTTCTTACAACAGATCAGGTGGACCGCGCAGTGGCAGCAGGAGCAAAATTTATTGTCAGCCCTGGATTGAATCCAAAGATTGTAAGATACTGTGTAGAGAAGAATATCCCGATCACACCGGGTACAACAAACCCAAGTGATATCGAGCAGGCAATTGAGTGCGGACTGGAAGTTGTAAAATTCTTCCCGGCAGAACCGGCAGGCGGAATCAACATGATCAAAGCGATGGCAGCTCCATACACAAACATGAAATTCATGCCGACAGGTGGAATTAACGCGTCTAACTTAAAATCTTACTTAGACTTCCCGAAGATCATCGCATGTGGCGGAAGCTGGATGGTAAAAGGAGATCTTGTAGCAGCAGGTAAATTTGATGAGATCGAAAAACTGACAAGAGAAGCAGTACAGTCTATGTTAGGATTTGAACTTGCACATGTAGGAATCAATGCAAATAGCGATGATGAAGCTGGAAATACAGCAAGTGCATTTGAAAAGATGTTCGGATTCACATCCAAAGAAGGAAACTCTTCATACTTTGCAGGAACTGGTGTAGAAGTAATGAAGACTCCATACAAAGGAACAAACGGACACATCGCAGTTTCCACAAACTACATCGACAGAGCAGTGAGCTATCTGGAAATGCTGGGATATGAATTCGATATGTCCACAGCAAAATATGATGCAAAGAACAATTTAAAAGCAGTTTACTTCACAGGAGAAGTTGGCGGATTTGCAGTGCATTTAGTACAGAAATAAGAAATGCTTACAGCTGCACGACATTGCAGCGTATCCGTTAGAAGTTTGTAATATTGATTATAGAAGATAAAATTACAATTTATGATTAAGAGGAGATTAAACATGGCAAAGAAAGTAATTACATTTGGAGAGATTATGTTAAGACTTGCACCGGAAGGATACTACCGTTTCGTACAGGCAGATACATTCGGAGCAACATACGGTGGAGGAGAGGCAAATGTAGCTGTTTCTCTTGCAAACTATGGATTTGATGCAAAATTTGTAACAAAATTACCGGCACATGAGATTGGACAGGCTGCTGTAAACTCTCTTAGAAAGTATGGAGTAGACACATCTTACATCACACGTGGTGGAGACAGAGTAGGTATCTACTTCTTAGAGAAGGGTGCTTCCCAGAGACCTTCTAAAGTAATCTACGACAGAGCAGGATCTTCTATCGCAACAGCTACAAAAGAAGATTTCAACTGGAAAGAGATCTTTGACGGAGCAGAATGGTTCCACTTTACAGGAATTACTCCAGCATTAAATGATGAAGTAGCAGCAATCTGCTTAGAAGCTTGTAAAGCAGCAAAAGAGAATGGAGTGACAATCTCTTGTGACTTAAACTACAGAAATAAACTTTGGTCAAAAGAAAAAGCCGGAGAAGTGATGGGAGAATTATGTAAATACGTTGACGTATGTATCGCAAACGAAGAAGATGCAGCAGACGTATTCGGAATTCACGCAGCAAACACAGATGTTACAACTGGTACAGTAAACCACGAAGGATACAAAGATGTAGCAAAACAGTTAGCAGATAGATTTGGATTCAGCAAAGTAGCAATCACATTAAGAGAGTCTATCTCAGCAAACGACAACAACTGGTCTGCAATGTTATATGATGGAAATGACTACTTCTTCAGCAAAAAATATAAAATGCACATCGTTGACCGTGTAGGTGGCGGAGACAGCTTCGGAGGCGGACTGATCGCAGCTTCCTTAAACGGATTTGACTCACAGGCAACAATCGAATTTGCAGTTGCAGCTTCCTGCCTGAAACACTCTATCGAAGGAGATATGAACTTAGTATCTATGGATGAAGTGTTAAAACTTGCAGGTGGAGACGGTTCAGGCCGTGTACAAAGATAGTATATAATTTATTTTTAATTATATAAACCTGTATTTGCCAGTACAGGAAACGTCCAAACAGCTTATACCCATTTGAGCTGTACCTAAAATTATTTATACATTTTTTACCGTAGGGAATACAGGCAGAGGTGCATTGTATTCCCTATTTTCAAATCAGAGAGAATCATAATTGCAAAATGAATTAAAAGAGGTGTACCTTATGGAAACAAAAAAAGAATTTGATCTGCTTGCACTTGGAGAATTACTGCTTCGGCTGTCCCCGCCGAACAATGAGAGGATTGTGCGCGGAGAGACTCTTCAGAAACAGGCGGGTGGCGCAGAATTAAATGTGGTATCTGGTGTTTCCCTTCTTGGGTTACGTACCGGAATTATTTCTAAGCTTCCGGCAAATGACATTGGAACTTATATCAAAAATCGAGTGCGTTTCTGTGGCGTCAGCGATGACTATTTAGTATATGACAGCGAGAAAGATGCACGCCTCGGGGTATACTATTATGAAAACGGAGCGTATCCGCGAAAACCGGGAATCGTCTATGACCGGATGTATACGTCTATGACAAAGATTGATGTGGAGGATTTTGATGAGAGTCTGTTTTCGTCAGCAAGATGTTTCCACACGACCGGAATCACATTGGCACTCAGTGAGAAGACACGTGAAACTGCAATAGAGATGATCAAACGGTTCAAACAGGCAGGAGCAATGATCTCCTTTGATGTCAACTTCCGTGGAAACTTGTGGACAGGAGAAGAAGCGCGGGCGTGTATCGAGAGAATTCTTCCATATGTGGATGTATTTTTCTGTTCTGAGGAGACGGCGCGGCTTACGTTTGGAAAAGAAGGGGATGTCCGGACGATTATGAAGAGCTTTACGGAGGATTACCCGATTTCCATCGTAGCCTCTACACAGCGGATCGTCCACAGCCCGAAACGCCACACATTCGGTTCAGTAATCTACAATGCGAAGACGAATGTTTACTATGAGGAAGAGCCTTACCGAGATATCGAAGTCGTTGACCGGATCGGAAGCGGGGACGCCTACATTTCGGGTGTGCTGTACGGATTGCTTGCACACAATGGTGATTGCCAGAAAGCGCTGGAATATGGAAATGCTACAAGTTCGGTGAAAAACACGATACCGGGAGATCTGCCATCCTCCGACTTAAGAGAGATTGAACGTATTATCCGAGCACATAAGAGTACGGGAAGACAAAGTGAGATGGATCGATAAGAAAGAAAAAATAGAACATATCGTTTTATGCAAGTGAAAAGCATGAAACGATATGTTTTATTGCTTATATGAAAAAATACTGCAAGGTACTATACTTTTGGAAAATAATCTTGTAATATAGGTTCATACAAGCATATAAAAACAAATGAGACATCAGAATGTGGAGGCAGCATGGAAAAGAATTACGAAGTGTTAAAGCATTATCTTCAAAGTGAAAAGCAAGCAGGAAATATGAAGAAGCGTCATAGAGTGCCGCAAATGCATAGAGATGAAGACCAGATTGTCATTTCGTATCCGAATGAAGAGGTATGCAAAGAGAGAGTTGCAATCCGTCAAAAATATAAAAATGTTCCGATTCCAAATCACAGACATGAGTATATCGAACTTTCTTTTATGATGGAGGGAGAACTTTCAATGCAGATAGAAGGAAAGGGAATTCGAATGAAATCGGGAGATGTCTGTCTGATGAATCGAAATGTAAGTCATTCTTCAGAGCGGGCAACAGATGATATTTGGATGTTTAATATATTAATGACAGCTGATTTTTTTGATACCATTTTTATGTATTTGTTTTCAGAAGATAAATACATTTCTAACTATATCATTAATAGTCTGTATTCGGAAAGTAAAAAGAAAAATTACATTTTTTATCATCTTCCGGAGGGAAGCTTTGAAGAAAAGGTTATGGAACAACTTATTTGCGAGTATTTTCTGGAAGAACAAAAAAATATTGGAAAGATCACCGCATGCCTGCTCTTACTTTTTACGGAAATATCGAGAGCAGTTGGAGCAGAAGATGAGGCGGTCATCACACAGAAAAGCATCAAGATTCAAAAAGAGGTAATTGAATACTTAAAGAAAAATTATCGAAATGCAACTTTGAATTCTGTGGCAAAAGAGTTGTGCTTCCACCCGAATTATCTTAGTGCGCTGTTGAAAATGGAGGGGAATCGGGGGTTTAAAGATATTTTATTTGACATACGTATGGCAGAAGCATCTAATTTATTATGCAAAACAGATAGGAAGATAGAGGAGATTTCATCTGAAATCGGATATGCGAATGAAGGGTATTTTTATAAATGCTTTAAACAAAAGTATGGCGAGTCTCCGGATAATTACCGAAAAAAGCATAAAAATCTTAATAAAAAACAGTAAAAGCTTTATTTTCTATATGAAAAGAAGGGAGGAAAAGAGATATAATTTTTACCTGAGAAAAGTATTTGGAGGGTAAGATGAGTACAAAAGTAAAAAATTCAAAAATGGAAGCCACACGTGTTATTATGACACCACTTGGTTCTGCAGCATCGAATGTATTCAATATGTTGAATATGTCGTTTTTCCTTGTGTTTAGTACAGAAGCACTTGGGTTAAATATTATGATCATGGGGCTTGTAATGACTGCGATGAGAATCTTTGATGGGATTACAGACCCTGTCATTGGTTCGATTATTGACAGAACAGAGACAAGATTTGGTAAGTTCAGACCATTCTTAGTGATCGGATCGCTGATTATGCTTCTGGCAAGCTTTATGATCTATCTGTTTTCATTTGATATTCCACAGTCATATCGTATGATATGGGTAATTCTGTGGTATGCGGTATGGGTAATTGGATATACATTTATGACAACGGTAAATAAATGTGTATTGTCCATCGTAACAAAAAATCCAAAATATCGTCCGCTTTCAGGCGTGGCAGGAGGATGCTATTCTACGCTGCTTAGCTTGATCATGACAACGGCTATTATTCCGATTTTACAGAAAAATGGTGGACTCGGATCGCAAAAAGGGTGGATGCTTATTATCATCAGTGCGTTTATCTTACATGCAATTCTTTTAGTAGGTTGTTTGTTTGCGATTTCAAGTTCTGATAAGCCGGAGTTTTACAGACAAGATCCTAACAAAAAGGAAGAGAAGATCACAATCAAAGACAGTATCAATGTGCTTCGTCTGAATCAGCCGCTGCGAATGTTGATCTTAGCTGCATCCACAGATAAGATTGCGTCAACAATCCAGACTTCAGTCATGACATACTTTTATATTTATGCGGTAGGAAACATTGATTTACAGCCGATCGTAGGAGGAATTTCTACGCCGATGTCCCTTGTAGGTGCATTTGTTGCAGGTTCTGTTGCAGTAAAATTTGGATGTAAGAAAGCATCTCTGATCGGAGCTGTGGCAAACTTGACTTTAGAGGCTATTTTAATTATTTTCCGTCCTTTTGGAGAGGGAACACTGTTTGTCTTTGTGGCATTGATGGCATTGAATATGCTCTTTAGAAGATTCTCTGCTCAAAATGTAGATCCAATGATCGCAGAGATCATCGACTATCACAAATTAAAAACAGGAAAGTTTATGCCGGGATTCATCGGTGCTACATTTTCACTGGTAGATAAGGTGATCAGTGCATTTGGTTCTTCGATTGTAGGTATCCTTATGGGACTTGCAGGATACAGCGCAGGAGCAGAACCGACAACTACATTGTATATCGCAACAATCGCAATGTACCTTGGAGCTCCGCTGTTGGGAGATTTGGCGAGTGTGATCGCTCTGAAGCGGTATCATATTACGGCAGAAGAGTACAAAGAAATGTATGGAGATAAAGCAATTTTAAGTAAAAAAGAAGCTAACAAATAAGAGGTGAATAGGTTGAAAGAAATTTTATTGAATGACAACTGGCTTTTTCACAAAGAAAATGAAGTGGAAGGCTGTGTGACATTGCCTCACACATACAATGCTGTCGATGGTCAATCAGGAATTTCGATGTGGAGAGGAAAAGGCTTTTACAAAAAAGAGGTTCTTTTTTCAGAAGAGGACTTAAAAGAAAAGATTTTCCTGGAAATCGGCGCATCTGCGATGAAGAGTACTGTGTATATGAATGGAAAAACTATTTGTCACAATACTTGTCCATACGCAATGTACAGAATTGCGTTGAATGAGCACATCATTGTTGGAAAAAATTTGTTAGAAATTGTAACAGACAATACGGCGACGGATGAAGTGTATCCGCAGATGGCAGATTTCTCGTTCTATGGAGGCGTCTATCGGGATGTAAAATTAGTGTTCGTGCCACAACAGCTTCATTTTGACTACTTAGATGGCAGCAGAGATGGTGTGCAAGTCAGAACACAGAAGTTGGATGGACAAAAGTGGGAAGTTACAGTAACCGGTTGTGTGATCAACGAAGGAAAAGATTGCGAAGGGGAAGTGAAAGTATCTGTTTTAGATAGGCAGGGAGTAGTCTTTGAAAAGACTCTTAGCATGTATTTCTCTGAGAAACAGGCATTTACGATCCGGACAGAAATAGATCATCCGCATTTATGGATGGGAGTAGAAGATCCGTATTTATATCAAGTACAGGTTGAAATCTGCACAAAAGATGGAGTGGAAGAAACACGCAGTATTGCAACAGGATTCCGTGAAATCACGATTGATCCGGAGAAAGGAATGTTTTTAAACGGAAAGCACATCAAGATTCGCGGGGTTGCCCGTCATCAAGATTTTGGCGGTGTGGGAAATGCAGTTTCCAAAGAGCAAATGGAAGAAGATCTTTCTCTTGTAAAAGAAGTGGGAGCAAATTCCGTTCGTCTTTCACATTATCAGCACGATGATTATTTTTATCGCCGCTGCGATGAAGAAGGAATTCTTGTATGGGCAGAAGTACCATTCATCAGTATTTTATCAGAAAGCGAAAAAGCAGATGAAAATATCAGACAGCAGATGGAACGTTTGATCAAACAGTGCGGAAATCACATCTCGATTTATTGCTGGGGTGTGCAAAACGAGATTACAATTGCAGGAGAGACGGCAGAGATCCACGAAAAGGTAAAAGCGATGGCAGCGTATACAAAGCAGTTAGATCCGAGCAGATATACAGCAGAGGCAAACATCTATTCCGTGGCAAATGAAAGTCCTTTGAATCGAATGGCAGATTTAGTTGGGTATAATCTGTACTATGGATGGTATTATGATAAAATGACAGGGCTGCAGCAGCGTCTGGATGAGTTCCATATGGCCTGTCCGGATGTTCCGCTGCTTGTGACAGAATATGGTGTAGATACCAATCCAGGCTATCACTCTTATGAACCGAAGACGAAAGATTATTCGGAAGAGTATCAGTTGTTGTTCTCGGAAAATGCGCTGAAAGCTTTTGAAGAGCGGGATTACTTTGTCGGAAGTTATGTTTGGAATCTGTGTGATTTTGGAAGCGCCAACCGTGATGAAGGCGGAAAGCAGGGACAAAATCAGAAGGGACTTGTGACGATTGACCGAAAAATCAAGAAAGATGCATATTACTTATATAAAGCAAACTGGTCAAAAGAAAGCTTTGTAAAATTAGCTGGCAGCAGATTTGTAAATCGTCATCAGGAAGAGAATACAATTACAGTATTGTCCAATCTTAAAAAGCTTGAAGTATATGTCAATGGAATGCTTGCTGGTGTGAAAGAGCAGCCGGAACCAATGACGAATTTCACGGTAGTACTTCCGATGGGAGAAAACAAAATTACTGTAAAAGGGTTTGATCAAGCAGAGACAGTATATGAAGATGAGATGGTGCTTCATCGAGTGACAGAGCCGGATAAGAGCTATGAATATGTACAGAAAGATCAAGGTGGAAATGTCATTAACTGGTTTGAAAAATTTGACTTGGAAGATGCCGGTACAGAGGAGATTGCATTGGATCCGGAGTGCTATTCTAGTATGGATAAGCTTGGAGAGATCATGAAGCATCCAAAAGGTGAAGCGATTATTTTGAAATATTTTGGAGAAATGGTAGATCACCCTAAATTTGCAATGATGAAAGTAATGACATTAGATGCGATGAGCAAATTAAAGAATTTGGGAATTCCGAAAGAATTAATTCTTGTCATTAACCGCGAATTGCAGCAGATAAAAAAATAAGTAAAAAAGAAAAATAGAAAATGCCAGACAGAAAGTCTTTATGAGAGAAGCTCATTTGGAATTACTGCCTGGCATTTTTGTTAGAAATATCGTATGTCTGTTTTGTAAAAGGAAAATTGGGGATACCAAAAATCCAGAAATCAAATGGTTTGCTTACAAAAGTTGTATAGATTAAAAATGTGCAGGCAATCCCTCGGGATGTTTCTGATTGCGGATCAGCTTGGAATCTGCTATGATAATCTCATAGAATTCCTCTGTCAAATGGAGGAGTATCATGAGGAGAAAACATCGTTTAAAGGAACTTACAATCAAAGATAATTTCATGTTTGGTGCAGTGATGATGGATGAAGAAAACTGCAAAGGTCTTTTGGAAAGAGTGCTGGAGATACCAATTGAACGGGTGGAAGTCAGCAGGGAAAAGAGTATTGTATATCATCCGGAATACAAGGGTGTCCGATTGGATGTATACGCGAAGGATGAGCATCAAAGTCACTATAATGTGGAAATGCATGTGGAACGGAAAGCGGCTCTTGGAAAAAGGAGCCGGTACTATCAGAGTCAGATGGATATGGAACTATTATTGTCAGGGGAAGATTATTCAGAACTTCCAAACACTTATGTCATTTTTATCTGTGATTTTGATCCGTTTGGAGAAGAAAAATACCGCTATGTATTTGAGATGCAATGCAAAGAATCTAAGCAGACTAATCTGGAAGATGGAAGGACCATTTTATTTTTGAACACGCATGGAAAGAATGAAAGTGAAGTTCCGAAAGAACTGGTAACATTTCTAAGATATGTAAAGGCAGACCTTGCGGAAAGTGAGGAAGCATTTGATGATCCGTATGTGGAACAGCTGCAGAAATTCATTCGGAAGGTCAAGAGAAGTAGGGAAATGGAGGAGCGCTTTATGATTTTTGAAGAGATGTTAAAAGAAGAGCATGCGCAAGGTCTTGAGGAGGGTCGTAGAGAAGGTCTTGTAGAGGGATGTGTAAGTACACTGAAAGAGACATTGCTTCTGTTTTTAAAAAATTTCGGAGAAGTTCCAAATGAAATTTCTGAGCAGATTCAGTTACAGCAAGAGACAGAAGTATTGAAACATTGGATGAAGATAGCCTTTCAGTCAGAAACATTGGATGAATTCATACAAAAGATGTAAGAAAATCTATTTCTGATCGATGATCAGATCTGAAACTCTGGAAGTTTTACTGTTCTTGTAAAATTTCCGGGGATATGAAACAAGTCGATGCCATTTCAGGCAATAATTCAAAAATAGACAGGGGAATTCTATATTTGAAAGTATCAGATTCATCAATTAAGAATTGAAGAAGATTAAGAAAATAGAAAATGCCAGTCAGAAAATCTTTATGAGAGAAGCTCATTTGGAATTACTGCCTGGCATTTTTGGATCTTTGTTAAGAGGTGGAGTGAAATATTTTTGGAAATATAGGAGGCTTATCCTGTAAGGAGAAATTGGGAAGATTCCTCTTGAAAAGCTAGGTAGCCAATCGTGATGAAATTCTATAAAGTTTCATCTGATTCTTTCTGAAGCATACAGCCGTGTCTGAAAATGTTTGCAAGAATCAGTGCGATACATCCGGCAAGAATCCATGAAAATCGTAATGGATTGTTGAAATAAAATGTTTGATACGCGATTCGAAATACAATCATCTGTAACAGAAACTGGCTGAAAATACCGAGAAATAGCATACTGTATGCAATCCGGTTGATATAGAATATAATTTCCGGAAAGAAAGGGGTTGAAGTTATCTTTAATTTCCGGAAAATTTTCTGAAACTGTACACAGATCAGAAGCTTGGGCAGGTATTCTAGAAGAATATCCAGGATAGTCAGAGGGATACCAAGTAACTGTACAGAAGTATTCATATAATTTGGTGGAAGATAGCTTTCAGAAAGCCTCAAAAAACCGAAAAGAAGCTGAATCTTTATGCCGTTTCCGGTATCAATCACGGAGATACTGTCTGCTGGTGAACAGCAGAGGAAAATAGTATTACAGACAGAACATGCAATCATAAAAAATAAGTAAAGCGTATAGAGGAAGAGAATCCACTTGCAAAGAGCAAGGGGCTGCTGGACCTGATCATTTGACTGTGGGTGAGAAAGGGAATCCGATATTGCCTTCATAGAAAGACCTCCTTTAATAAGGTAAAAAAGTACCGTTTGCTAGTATTATCTTTGTAAAAATATTATAGCAAGGGTATATACATATATCAATAATAAATTAATGATAAACATTAAAAATGCAGTCGTAAAGAAAAAGACAACAGAATAGGAAAATACCAGGGAGGAGATCTTAGTGAGAGGAATTCAGTTCGATGTCCCGGTATTTTCTGGTTACGTCTTATTGTATAGAAAATTCCTTTTTAGGGGAAATTTTTGTGGATATTTCTTATTGTTTAATATCCTAAATCTTCTCCAATCAAAATGACCTTGATACGACCGGTATGTCTGGAGTGCCTTGTGACAACGACCTGACAGCACATACAGTCCGCAGAATGGCAGTCTGCACATGTGCCTGTTACTTTACAAGGTGTGTTTGTCTGAAGTCTTGCAGCATTTGCAGGAGTAGCAATATTTTGAACGCGTGCGATTCCGGATGGAACATCTGTGACAATTTTATTCATTCCTGCAAGGATGATAACATGCTCTGGTCCGTGAATCAGACAGGCAAGTCGATTTCCGTTTCCGTCGATATTGATCAGCTCACCGTCAATGGTAATGGCATTGGAACTCATAAAGAAGAAATCAGAAGCTGCACTTTTTAAGTAAACTTCTTTTCGCTCTTGCGGAGTGCGGGCGAGCCCTCGGTCAATAAGTGTGATATCTGCTTCGCGGAGCGCCTGGAGCATGCCGCTCTCTTCTAGTGTGACAGACCCGCCAAAGCTTACTGAAGATTTTGCTGGGATAAAAGAAAGAGCTTGCTGAACGGCTTCAGAAGCAGTCGGACAGTAGTACCCCTCCATATTTCGTTTCGCCAGTTTTTGAATGATCGTATTGGCCAACGCTGCGCGTGCCTGTTGTTTTGGTGTTGTATCAGTTGCCTGTGTCATAAAGAATACCCCCTTATAAAAGTGTGTGGTCAAAGTACTGCAAAATGAAAGCTGTTATTTCTTTTGCAGTAGCCTTATTTTTTGTATTATCATACCGCAGTTTTTTTGCATGGGCAAGAGAAAATCGAAAAGCAAACTAGTTTAGTGAGCGTGTACGCTTAAAAAATTTGTGCATGCAATACGAAAAAGCTCTCGCATAGGTGATGATAGAATAAGAAAATTGTGAATAATAACGAAAAAATACAGAATATTAATTAAAAGTAGATTAAAAAACTGAAATATAGTATGATAAAAAAAAGAATACCTAAATCTCAAGTGCAAGCGAGCATTCACTTCTATGTAATTGCAACATCTGGAAGTGATGCGGTACATGGATTCGGAAGGAGGGGATTTTATGAAGACAATCAAAAAATGGATGGCATATTTTATGGCAGTTCTGATGTTATGCAGTATGTCTCAGGTGCGAGTATTAGCGGAAGATGCCTTGCCGACAGCGGACACTCCTAAGATTACAGAATTTAAGATTCAGGGAGTAAAAGGAACGGTGGATGATCAACAGCAGAAAATTAATGTGGCAGGGCTTCCGTGTAATACAGATCTTACAAGTCTTACCGCAGAGGTTACCTGTGATCCGGCAGATGCTATAGTACGGTTTGATCCGTTGAAGCCGTCAGCAGATGATGGGCAGAAGAAGCTGGAGCAGGGAAATGCATTGCAAACAGAAGACTTTTCAGTACCGAGAATATGTAACGTAGAGTATCAGGGACAAATAAATTCTTATACGGTGACAGTAAGTACCCTTTCGCATGCGGGAGATCCGGCGACTTGTACAAACGATTCCGTATGTAAAACATGTGGAATGTTACTGGAAGAAAAATGGGGGCATGATCTTTTAGCGGCAACTTGTACCGAAAAAGCAAAATGTCAGAGGAGTGGTTGTAGTTATACAGAACCTGCCCTTGGTCATGATCTATCTAAGGCGACTTGTACAGAACCGGCAAGATGTCAGAGAGAGGGCTGTGACTATACAGAAGGCGAAGCGCTTGGTCATGATCTATCTAAGGCGACTTGTACGGAACTGGCAAGATGCCAGAGAGAAGGCTGTGACTATGCAGAAGGCGAGGCTCTTGGTCATAATCTATCTAAGGCGACTTGTACGGAACCTGCAAGATGTCAGAGAGAAGGCTGTGACTATGCAGAAGGTGAGGCTCTTGGTCATGATCTATCTAAGGCGACTTGTACGGAACCTGCAAGATGTCAGAGAGAAGGCTGTGACTATACAGAAGGTGAGGCTCTCGGACATGATCTCTCTAAGGCAACCTGTACGGAACCAGCAAGGTGTCAGAGAGAAGGCTGCGACTACACAGAAGGAAAAGCCCTTGGTCATGATCTTTCTAAGGCAACTTGTACAGAGGCAGCAAAATGTCAGAGGGAAGGTTGTCATTATACAGAGGGAAAGCCGCTTGGACATGATATGAATGCCTGGACTGTTACAAAGAAAAGTACAACGACAGAGAAGGGAGAGCAGGCACGAAATTGTAAGCGCTGCGACTATCGAGAGACTGAACTTATAGAACGACTGAGTCGGAAGGCAGATGCCGGGAAAAATCAGATTGCAGATTTAAGGACAGATATCAATTATCCTTTGGATGAGACGATCACATTTCATCTTTACGGAGCTGGACAGGATAATACAGAACCGGTAGACGGCGATACTAGATACGTTCCGGAGAGCTGGAAGATTGAAAATCAGTTTGATTGGAGAGAGACCGATGGAGAATCTGGATTTCAAATACACAAAGCAGGATTTTATAAGGTGATGGCATCTTTCCGGCAACAGAAGTTCGAAAGTGGAACGTGGCAGAATACGGATCAGACAGATATAAAAGAAGTGACGATCAAAGCGGGAACAGAGGCGCAGCGGGAAGAACAGGCAAGAAAGGATGCAGCAAAGAAAGCGGCGAAGACGGGAGATACGAGCCAGATGTTTGTTTATATTCTTCTTCTGCTTGTGGCAGCAGGACTTGCAGTATTTGTGATTGTTCGAAATAAGAAGAAACAACAATAAGCCATTGGATGGAGAAGTGTTGAAAACAGATAATATTTGAAATTTGAAAAGGGAGGCTGTTTGTAACAGTCTCTCTTTTTTGAAATGCGGGAATCTTCGTAGATGGGATTCAAAAGAAATTTTCGATGTACCTATGTTACATAGACAACAAAAAACTTTACAGTAACCTGTAAAGCTTCTGAAGAGCACGAGACGGGATTCGAACCCGCGACCCTCGCCTTGGCAAGGCGATACTCCACCACTGAGCCACTCGTGCATGTTGTTTTGTTGTTTGTGTTCCCTTGAACAATACATACTATACAGGATAAAAAGGGATTTGTCAACAGAAAAATTGAAAAAATTTATTTTTTTTAATTTTTCTGTAATTTACCATCAATTACGAACAAGGTATTCTCGCAATGGAGTGGAGGGTGAGTTGGATAAATAGAATCGAATATGGTAAATATCGGTGTGAAGGTCATAATTGATTTCTTTTTGTTTGGAAAGAATGGAGTTTTTTAAAAGAGCGAGTCTTTGTTCCGAATAGTCTTTGGGGATAGAGACATCGATTGTAAGCTCAGAAAGATTATAGCACTCTGAACGATGTTGTCTGATGATATGATAGGTTGGATGAAGATAATTCCAAATGATTCCGAAAAGAACCAGAAGGAGAAGAAGTCGAAATGATTTTTTGCCTTTCAAAGATTTACACCCCCTGCATATATAATATATCCTATAAATAACACACCTGTCAAATCTATAGCTTATTTATTTAGGATTACTTGGATATAATAACAGTCAGATAAGTACAGGGAGTGAATCGAAATGGAAGATGTAGGATATTTAAAAGTCAAAATTGAGGAGTTGCTGAAAGAGAGAAATATTTCTAAAAATAAAATCTGTTTTGATCTGCGGATACAGAGAACACAGTTGAACCGTTACTGTAAAGGAGATGTACAGAGGCTGGATGTAAATCTTTTATGCAGAATCTGTGATTATACGAATTGTAGGATTCAGGATGTGATCGAATATATTCCAAGGACAGAGAAGGTACTGGAGGAAGATGGAGAAGATACAGTACACTAGAAGGAATTGTGAAATGGCAGGTGAGTAGAGGGAAAAATTTTTCTGAACAGATGCCAAATAGAAGGGAAAGCTGGTAGGAATCAATAGCAAAACAGAAGTTTTGCAATATTGTGTCTCTACCAGCTTTCCTTTTTATCAGATAAGAAATTTATTTGAAACCATTCTTAGTTCCAAGCATCTGTGTCAGTCAGATTGAGACTAGATGCTTGAAAGACAGGGTCTTTGCCCTGCTTTTTTTGCGCACGGTAATCGTCAAGCACGCGGAATGCAATATTTCCAAGAAGCAGGATAGCAAAAATATTGACGAGAGCCATAAGTCCCATCAGAACATCGGCGAGATTCCACACAGTTGAAAAATTTGCCTGTGCGCCGAAAAAGATGGCAATGAGGCAGGTGATACGGAAAAGATTCAAAAGAACAGGACTGTTTTTGATAAACAGAATGTTGGCTTCTGCATAATAGTAGTTTCCGACAAGGCTTGTGAATGCGAAAGCAAAAATGGAGAAGGTAATAAAGTGGATTCCCCATGTTCCTACACTGCTCTGCAGGGCTGCCTGTACATATGGAATGCCGTCTAATGTTCCCGGAACTCCTTTGACATTGGAAAGCAGCAGGATGAAAGCAGTTGTGGTGCAGATCAGAAGTGTGTCGATAAACACAGACAAGATCTGTACGAGTCCCTGCTTGACTGGGTGAGAAACAGCGGCAGAAGCAGAAGCATTTGGCGCACTTCCCATCCCAGCTTCATTTGAGAATAATCCCCGTTTAATACCGATCAACACAGTGCTGCCAGCAAAACCTCCGATGATTGACTCGATATCAAAAGCTTCGGAAAGAATCGTTTGAAACATTTCCGGAACGGACGACAGGTTTGTTACAGTTACATAAACTCCTACAAGAATATAAATTCCCGCCATGATCGGAACAAGCACAGAAGTAATGAAACTAATCCGGTGAACTCCACCGAAAATGACAACTGCCGTAAGCAGGGCAAGAACTGCTCCGACAACTGCCGGAAGCATTGTGTTGGAATAGTCTTTGACATAGTATTCGAAGGAGGAAGAAATATTATAAGCCTGGAGTCCATTGAATCCATAGGCAAAGCAACAGATCAAAAGGACAGAAAAGAGGACGCCCAGCCAGCGCTTTTTTAATGCGCGCTCAATGTAATAGGAAGGTCCTCCGCGGAAAGAATCTCCGTCTTTTACTTTATATACCTGTGCAAGCGTACTTTCCACAAATGCAGAAGCTCCGCCGATCACTGCCATGATCCACATCCAGAAAATGGCTCCGGGACCACCTGCGGCAAGTGCAGTTGCGATTCCGGCAATATTTCCGGTTCCGACTCTCGAGGCCGTAGAAATCATCAGAGCCTGAAAGGAAGATACTGGTTTTCCGGAGGCATTTTCTCCGTCAGAAGATTTTTCTTTCAGTGCAAGGAATGCATCTTTTAAAAGTGTGAGCTGGACAAACCGTGTCCGGATAGAAAAATAGATTCCGGCGCCCACTAACAGAAAAATTAGAATATAGCTGTACAGAAAATCATTTACATGTGATAAAAAATTGTTCATAGTCATCTCCTTTGTTCTAGAATGTCGCAGAGTACTGCGTATCAAAGTATGGACATTCTTTTATAAAATAGCATTTCCAGTAAAAATATATTTAGTAATATTGCTTGAAGGCAATGATCTGAAAAATAAGAAATACGCTCTAGAAGTTTAATATAAAAATTTTTCAAAGTCAATATAAGAATCAGAATCCTGGAAAAAGAAAACAAAGAAAGTATTGCATCAGGAAAATGGATATGGTAGAATTGGAGCGAAAATAAATATAGAAAAAGCAGAGTAGAGATGTGTGCGTTAAGTGCCAGACGGACGGGGAGTTGCCGGCTGGACGAAGAGCAGAAGTAGCTTGCGGTACATATTTCGCATCCCGCTGCTGCACATAGAAATGATATGTGAATACCTTCTATGCGTGGCTTCTGGACTACTGCAAAGGAGGTATTTTTTATGAAACAAATGAAACAACAGTTTGTAGACTCATGGCATGAGTTAAGACACTTGAAGACAGTCGTTGTGACAGCGATGCTGATTGCGGTTGGAATTATTCTGGGATATTTTTCCATCACAGTGACCCCGTATCTGAGAATCGGATTTTCGTTTATTGCAAACGAATTGACAGCACTTCTTTTTGGGCCGGTGGTCGGTGGTGTCATGGGCGGAATTGCAGATATTATCAAATATCTCATCAAGCCAGACGGGCCATATTTTTTTGGATTTACACTGAGCGCAATTTTAGGTCCTGTGATCTATGGAATCATGCTCTATAAGAAACCGCTGAGTTTTCCGAGGATTTTTATAGCTAAAGTGCTTGTCGCAGTTTTCGTGAATCTTCTTCTTGGAACTTACTGGCTGTCTATGCTTTATGGAAAAGGATTTCTTGCATTGCTTCCGGCAAGAGCGCTCAAGCAGGTGTGCTCGGTTCCAGTAGAAGCGGCATTGTTTTATATCATCGTAAAGACATTGGGGAAAGCACACTTTTTCTCTGAGGTTCGTGCAAAGCGATAACGTATAGTGTTAGAAAAGCAGTCAGTCATTGCGGCGGGCTGCTTTTCCTGTTCCATATTTTGGAGAGACTAAATCCAATCCAAAAGGGATAAAATTGTGAAAAGGGATAGAGACTAAAAAAGATATCAACAAGTATTTCGGGGCAAAGGTGTAAAAGGGGAGAAATCATGGAGGCGGAAGTAGTTCGATATCTTCTGAAAGAGGAGAAAGGAAAACGTGCAGTGCTTGCAAGACTGGTATTGTACTGTGCGCCATTTTTAAAGCGATTGAAGATTTCAGCCATGATCTGGATGCCGGAAGAACTTTTAGAAGAACTGGAAACGCTTATAGACGAGATGGGGATTTTGTGTGAGAGGATGGATCAAAAGTCAGGGAAAGTTTTGATCTTTCTTTATCGGGAAGAAACACTTTGCAGATATCTGATGCGGGAAAGTCAGGAAGCATTTCTTTTGAATTGTGGTTATCAAAAAGGAAATCTGAAAGGGAAGATCAGGCGGTTTGCGGAGCGTATTTCTATTGAAAAAGAGAAGGGGAGATTTCCACAGGAGGCGGGGATTTTTCTTGGCTACTCTTTTGAGGATGTGGAAGGATTTGCCGGCATTTCCGGAAAAGAATGCATGATGACTGGGTATTGGAAAGTGTATGGGCACAGAGCAGAAAAAGAAATGCTGTTCATGATTTATGATCAGGTGAAAATGTGGGCTGTCAATGAATTTCTGGCAGGAAAAACAGCGGGAGAAATCTGTCGCTAAAGCGAATCAGGAGCAAAGCGCAGGATAGAAAGTGTTGGATTTCGTTTCAATTCATGTTACAATACGAAAGAGGTTCTGCAAGAAGATTTCAGGCGGTCGAAAGTGAAAAATAGATTCTAACATAGAAGAAAAAGAGAAAGAAGAAGGTGGAAATATGAGTTATGCAGATAAAGTGTTTATAGAAATGTGCCGTGATATTATTGATAATGGAACAAGCACAGAAGGAGAAAAAGTGCGACCAAAGTGGGAAGACGGGAGTTATGCGTATACGATCAAGAAGTTTGGAGTAGTAAATCGCTATGATCTGTCAAAGGAATTCCCGGCACTGACACTCCGCCGGACAGGAATCAAGAGTTGTGTAGATGAGATGCTCTGGATTTGGCAGAAAAAATCAAATAATATCCATGACTTGAATTCTCACATATGGGATAGTTGGGCAGATGAGGATGGTTCGATCGGGAAAGCTTATGGGTATCAGATGCAGGTAAAGCATCAGTACCGGGAAGGAATGATGGATCAAGTAGATCGTGTAATCTATGATCTGAAAAATAATCCTTACAGCAGAAGAATTATGACAAATATTTATGTACATCAAGATCTTCATGAGATGAATCTTTATCCATGTGCATACAGCATGACTTTTAATGTGACGAAGCGAGAAGACAGTGAGAAACTTGTGCTAAATGGAATTTTAAATCAGCGATCCCAGGATGTATTGGCGGCAAACAACTGGAATGTCTGCCAGTATGCAGTACTTCTGCATATGTTGGCTCAGGTATGTGATATGCAAGTGGGAGAGTTTGTTCATGTAATTGCAGATGCACATATCTATGACAGACACATTCCTTTGATTGAGGAACTGATCAAACGAGAACCACTTCCGGCTCCGAAATTTTGGCTGAATCCGGACATTAAGGATTTCTATGCATTTACACCGGAGGATGTGCGTTTAGATGATTATCAGACTGGACCACAGATTAAAAATATCCCGATCGCTGTGTAGAGAGTTAAAGTCATACAGTATATGGATCGTGTAATCAGAACAAAAACAGAGTTTTGGAGGAAGAAAGATGAATATTATTGTTGCAGTAGACAAAAACTGGGCAATCGGAAAAGATAACAAGCTTCTTGTCAGCATTCCATCTGATATGAAGTTTTTCCGGGAGACGACAACCGGGAAAGTGGTTGTCATGGGAAGAAAGACATTAGAAAGTTTTCCGGGCGGACAGCCGTTGAAGAAGCGGACGAATATTGTGCTGACTTCTGATAGAAATTATAAGGTAAAAGATGCGATTGTCGTGCACACTGTGGAAGAGTTGCTGCAGACACTGAAAGCATATAAACAGGAAGATATCTATGTGATTGGTGGAGAGAGTGTGTACAGACAACTGCTGCCTTACTGTGATACAGCACATATCACAAAAATTGATCATGTCTATGAGGCAGATACTTATTTTCCGAATCTGGATACGGATGAGGAATGGGAGATTACAGGAATCAGCGAAGAACAGACTTATTTTGATCTGGAATATGAATTTGTAAAATACGAGAGAAAATAAAAAATAAAATCGGCTGCCGTGGATGGCACAGAAGTAAATCTGTGAAAATCTGCGGCAGCCTTTTTGTTCAGGAGAAAGGAGTGTAAGTGACTGTCAGGATCTATCGGAAATTTCCGAAGTGTGTTCCTGGATTTGTCTGACATATTCTTTTGGAGTCATTCCGAATTCTTTTTTGAATGCACGGAACAAGTGATTGTAGTTTCCGAGTCCGCAGATTTTGTAAATCTCAATCATCGGGTAGCCTTTTTCCAGCAGCCGTTTACAAAGATCCAGTTTGGATTTGACGATGTAGCGGTGGACAGTCATCCCGGTCTGCCGTTTGAATTCCCGGCAGATGTGGTATTTACTGATGTAAAATTCCTTCTCCAGCCGGTCAAGGGAGATTTCTTCGTGCAGATGATGCTTGATGAAAATGAAAATATCATCGAGAGAAAGGCGGGGGCGCACTTTTGTGTTTGTCTGGAATTCTGTACGGATGCAGGCGCGCAGGACAAGCACGATCAGCATTGTGAGAATGCTGTCTTCAAAGAGCCGGTGGCCGAAATCTGTCTGTTCCTGAGGGAGAGTCAGGAGCTTTTTGGATAGATTTTTGATCAACATAGTAATCTCTGAAGAAGAGTGGACACAAGTACACTCATACGGTACGACATGAAAACAGGATTCTAGATCAGTATTCTCATCGGAGAGACGGGTGAGAAGTTCACTTGTAAATCCGACTTGAAGAAATTTCAGAGGGATTTTCGATGGTGTATATTCTAAGAGAAAAGTAGTGTTTGGGTTTACAAGCAGGATGTCTTCGGTGGCACATAAAAAAGTCTGGTGATCATAGGTGTAGCTGCATTTTCCGGATGTGACAAATAAAATCATATAAAAATTACCGGAGGAAAAGGTTTTCTTTTTCGCATTGGTGTATACATATTCTTTTGCAAAGTATTCTTCACGCATCAGTTATCTCCTAAAATTTGTATTCAAAATACACAAAAAATGAAACTTATTTTTATCTATAATGACTAATATAGATAATATATCAATTTTTGAATATTTTCAAGCAAAAAATGGATATGTTTTCCTATTTCAGAAAGCTATAATACTTTCTAACGACAGCGTTCTGTCAAAGAAATAACAAAGATACAATAAGAAAACATGCGAGGAGGAAATTATTGTGAGAGAGTTTTCCATGAAAGACAAAATTGGCTACACCCTCGGGGATTTGGGGTGCTGCTGTACCGAGCAGTTCAGAGCAATGTTTTTGACAGTGTTCTACACGCTTGTACTGAAAGTAAATCCTGTCCATGTCGGAATCATCCTGCTGATCACAAAAATCTGGGATGCAATCAATGACCCGATCATCGGTGCGATCATCGACTCAAGAAAGTCGACAAAGGGCGGAAGATTTATTCCGTGGATCAAAGCATTCTGTGTTCCGATGGGTGTGCTGTGTGTGATCGGATTTTTAGATGTCAGCAGCTGGGACTATAAATTCAAGTTGGCATATATTTTGATCACCTATATTCTTTATGAGGCGATGTATACTTGTGTAAATGTTCCGTTTGGTTCACTTTCCAGTGTCATGACAGATGATGTCAATCATCGGACAGATTTATCCCGTTACAGAAGCCTTGGCGGAACGATTTTTATGACCGTGATCGTAATTGTAGGGCCGCTTGTACTTTATAAGGACAATAAGCCAGTTGCGTCCAGATTCACTCTGATGGCACTTCTCTGTGCGACAATCGGTGTGTTCTGCCTGATCGTGACAAGCTCCTGGTGTAAGGAACGTATCGAATGGAAGGCGCAGGAAGGCAAGAAATTCAACTATTTAGATGCGCTGAAAAATGTTATCAAGAACAGAGCATTGCTTGGACTGATCTTTTCAAGCCTTGCAGGAATGATTGCAGCAAGTGTTGTAAATGGATTGAATACTTACTTATTTAAAGATTATTTCGGAGATGTGAAAGTAATGTCAATCTCTGGTATGTTAAATACTGTGTATGCAATCATCACATTTATCGGAACAAAATATGTTTCCAAGAAGCTTGGAAAAAAAGAATGGTGTATGTACGGAGCAGGATTTGCAGCACTTGTCTTTGGTATTTTATTCTTTGTACCGGTGAAAAATCCACTTGTATTTATTGCGATCAACGGAATCTGTTATCTCGGAGCAAGTGGTTTTCAGGTGCTGATCTGGGCAATGGTAAATGACGCGATCGATTATCAGGAGTTGATGACAGGAGAAAGAAATGAAGGTATGGTATACTCTACTTACTCTTTCTTCCGGAAGCTGTCATCGGCAGTCAGTGCAAGTCTTAGCAGCTTTACACTTGCAATGATCGGATATAATGTAAATGAAGTAGTACAGACAGCGGCAGTAAAAGCAAATATATGGAAATCTTACACCGCAATCTATGCAGTGGGATATTTGATCGCAGTATTGATTTTATTCTTTGTATATCCATTGTCAAAGAAAAAGACAGAACAAATGTTAGAAGAGCTTGCAAAAAGAAGAGCAAAGGGAAAAGGAGGCAGATAAATGGTCCGTTATATTGAAGTTGAAAATAGAAAAGGAAAAATTCTCCGTGGATTTTTAAATCTTCCGGACGGAGTAGCGCATCCGCCGGTTGTCTTAAATCTACATGGATTTGGAGGAAGTCTGTCCGGATACAAATATGCACATACACATTTGGCTAGAACACTGGAGGTGGAGGGAATCGCATGTATGCGATTTGACTTCTACGGATGTGGGGAAAGTGACGGAGAGTTTGATGAGATGACATTTACCGGGCTGCTTGAGGATGCGGAGGATGTCTATGCATGGCTGAAAAGTCAGTCATGCGTAGACGGAGAGAAAATTATTTTATCCGGTCAGAGTATGGGGGGATTTGTGGCGGCAAGTGCGGCTCCACGTATTCAGCCGTACGGTTTGGTTCTGATGTGTCCGGGAGCAGGAATGTGGTATGGATGCAAAGAGCGCGCAGATTACTTTAAGAATCTCGGAATGACTTTCGCAGATATGGAAGGACTGAGATTCGGTCTGGAGTTTAACTATGACCTTGCAAAGTATTCACCATTTGAAGACGCAAAAGGATATGAGGGCAGTGTGCTGATCCTGCGCGGAACAAAAGATGAACTTGTCGATGATAAAACTTGTGAAACATATATGGAATGTTATACCGGAGCGAAAAAATTCGTGAAGATCGAAGGCGGCAATCATAATTTTGCAAGTATTCCGGCAAGAGAAGCGTGTGAGGCAGAAATTGTAAATTATGTAAAAGAGATTATCTGATTTCAGAAAGGCAGGAGAACAAGATGAAATTATTAGAGAGCATTCAAGTAGGGAATACAACACTGAAAAACAGAATTATGTTTCCACCTCTGACGACAGGATATGAGGCAAAGGATGGAAGTATTACTCCGCAGAGTCAGGCGTTTTATGAGAGACTTGCGGAGGGCGGAGTATCGTATATCGTTCTCGGAGATGTGGCGCCGATCAAGACGTTTACACCGGTTCCAAAGTTATGTGAGGACAGTCAGATCGAAAGTTTCCGTAAGCTGGCAGATGCAGTGCATAAACATGGTGCCAAGATCGGAGTACAGATTTTCCATCCAGAATATGATACAGCAAGCATTACAGAACTGTTCTTAAAAGGAGATTTTGAAGGACTCCGCGCAAAAATGAAACATGATATGATGCATTTCATCGATGAGGTATCAGAAGAAAGCCTGCAGGAGATCATTAAAAAAATGTGTGAATGTGCAAAGCGGGCACAGACAGCCGGAATCGATGCCATCCAGGTGCATGGAGACCGTCTGGTCGGAGCACTTTCCAGCACAATTTTAAACCACAGAACAGATAAGTATGGTGGAAGTCTTGAGAACCGTACAAGATTTGCCATCGAGCTTGTGACAGCGCTCAGAAAAGCAGTTCCAGATATGATCATTGATTACAAGTTGGCTGTTGTTACTCCACAGAGAGGAAAGGGCGGAGTGATCGCAGAGGAAGCGGTTATATTTGCAAAATGGCTTGAGGAAGCCGGAGTAGATATGCTCCATGTGGCACAGGCAAATCATACTGGGAATATGGCAGATACCATTCCACCGATGGGTGTTCAGCCATATGCATTCTTTGCTGACATTGCAGGAAAAGTGAAAGAACAGGTCAATATTCCAGTCAGCACTGTTGGAAGAATCGTAAGTCCGGCGCTTGCAGAGAGTATCCTGGAAAGTGGAAAGGCAGATATTATCGGACTGGGTAGACCGCTTCTTGCAGATCCGGATTGGGGCAAAAAGCTGGAAGAAGGTAATGGAGATCAGATCCGCCAGTGCATCATGTGCAACAAAGGATGTACAGACCGGATCCAGAACAGACAATTCTTAAGCTGTATTTTAAATGCAGAAAACGGATATGAATTAGAGAGAAAGATCACACCTGCAGAGACACCAAAGAAAGTTGTTGTAGTCGGTGGAGGCCCGGCAGGACTGGAAGCTGCGAGAGTTGCGGCATTAAAAGGACATCAGGTGACCCTGTTTGAAGAGAAGACAGTTCTCGGAGGACAGATTCAGATCGCTAAAGTTCCGCCGAGAAAAGAAGAGCTGGAACGTGCGCTTGTTTACCTGACAAATGCAGTAAAAGAGGCCGGTGTGGAAATTTTCTGTGGAAAGAAAGTGACAGAGGATGATCTGCTTGCTTATGGAGCAGATGCAGTGATCGTTGCGACCGGAGCTTCTAACATGATGCTCCCAATCCCAGGGGCAGACCGCACACGCGTATGCAGTGCATGGGATGTGCTGGAAGGAACTGCACAGGTATATGGAAGAGCAGCTGTGATCGGTGGTGGAATGGTAGGATGTGAAACCGCAGAATATCTGGCAGAGAGAGGGTGTGAAGTAAGTATCATCGAAATGCTGGATAAGATTGCAAACGGAGAGAGCAGTACAATTCTTCCTACTTTGATGGAAAATTTTGAAAAAAATCACGTTGCTCAGTATGTATCTCATAAAGTAGAGAGTATCGGAGAGAAGTCAGTCGTATGTAAGACAGGAGATGATGAGACGAAAGAAATCCCTTATGATTTTGTTGTGATGGCAGTAGGAGCAAAAGCAAATACATTTGAGACGGAGAAATTAGAGAAAGCAGGCATTGCAGTGACAAAGATCGGAGACTGCAAAGACCGTGCATCGGATATCGAAAATGCAATAAAATCAGGATACGATGCGGCAAATACGATTGCATAGGAGAAAATATAGATTTATCCAAAGATGAAAGCGTAGAAGTGGATAAAACGAGAAGAAAAGTAAGAAAGCCAGTGATGGTAAACAGAGAAGAAACCTCTGCCTGCCATTGCCGGCTTTTTTTGTTGGAATATAATAAGATAGAAAAACAGTTGCTTTCTTCCACGTTTGTGGTAAAATTGTCACGATATGCAAATGAGAGAATAGGAAGGAATAACGAAGATGAAAAAAAGTGTAAATCTACTGGAGGGATCGATTTTCCCATCACTGACCAAGCTTGCTCTTCCAATCATGGCGACATCTCTTGTACAGATGGCGTATAATATGACGGATATGATCTGGATTGGAAGAATCAGCAGTGATGCGGTGGCAGCGGTCGGCGCAGCGGGAATGTATATGTGGCTCGCCAATGGGCTTGCAACACTTGCGAAAATGGGCGGGCAGGTAAAGGTTGCACACGCAATCGGAGCGAAAGATTATGAGGAAGCGACGGTATTTACAAAGAGCGCACTGCAGCTTGGAATTTTATTTGGAATCATTTATGGGTTGGCAGCGGTACTTTTTGCAGGACCTCTGATCAGTTTTTTCCATTTGAATAGTCCGCAGGTCGTTGCGGATGCGAGGATTTATCTCCAAGTGACTTGCGGGGGAGTGATCTTTTCCTTTTTAAATCAGATATTTACCGGGATCATGACTGCTATGGGAAATAGCAGGATTTCTTTTATGGCAACTGCAGTAGGACTTTTGATCAACATTGTTTTAGATCCACTGTTGATTTTTGGAGCCGGACCGATTCCTAAAATGGGGGTGCTCGGGGCGGCTGTGGCTACGGTTCTTGCCCAGACAGTTGTGACAGCAATGTTTCTGTGGGCAGCATTTCATGAGGAGACAGTCTTTCAGAAAGTGAGGATTTTATCCGGGATCCATAGAGAGCATATGTTGCTTCTGATCAAAATTGGTCTGCCAAGTGCAGTACAGAGTATGATATTTACAGGGATCTCGATGATCATTGCACGTTTGATTGCGGGATTTGGGGATTCCGCTGTGGCAGTGCAGAAAGTCGGATCGCAGATTGAGTCCATCTCCTGGATGACCGCAGAAGGATTTGCAGCCGCAGTCAATTCGTTTGTAGCGCAGAACTATGGAGCAGACAATATCAAACGTGTAAAGAAGGGATACCGGATTGCAATGGGAGTTGTCACTGTTTGGGGGATTTTCTGTACGATTCTTCTGATCGGATGTCCAGAGGTGATCTTCCGAATTTTTATCCCAGATGACAAGATTTTGCCGATGGGAGTTGATTATCTAAGAATTTTAGGGTATTCACAGTTGTTTATGTGTGCGGAAATTACGACTGGGGGCGCTTTTGCGGGGATTGGGAAGACATTGCCGCCATCTATTGTCAGTGTAATCCTGACTACTGCAAGAATTCCGATGGCGATGCTCTTGACTGCAACTGCACTTGGATTAAATGGAATCTGGTGGAGCATTACAATCTCAAGCATTTTAAAAGGAATTTGTCTGTTGGTAGGGTTCCTTATTTATATGAAGAGATTGAAACCACGAAAAATGTTATTGGGAAGTCAATAGTAAAGAGGTGTAAAATGCCATCATGAAATGCAGCGGCAGATCGTGATGGCAAATAAGAAACATTAATTCAGATGGAATACCTGTGTGGCAATCGAAAAATAGATAATGATCGAGCAGGTATCTACAAGTGTTGTGATCAGAGGTGCAGCCATGATTGCTGGATCTAAGTGAACTTTCTTAGCAGCAAGCGGAAGCACACAGCCGATCAATTTGGATAAAATCACGGTTGCGATTAGGGAAAGGCCGATGACAACAGCAAGTTTCATGTCGTGGTAGACAAGGAAAATCCGAAGTCCATTTGCAAAGGCGAGGACGACACTGACGATCAGTGCAATCCGGAATTCTTTGAAGATGACTTTGAAAATGTCCCGGAAACGTATTTCATTCAGCGCCAGACCGCGGATAATCAGTGTAGAACTCTGGGAACCACAGTTTCCGCCGGTATCCATCAGCATTGGAATGAAGGAGACAAGGAGCGGGATTGCGGAGAAGGCATCCTCGTATCTTGTGATGATGGCGCCTGTAATGGAGGCGGAGAGCATCAGGACAAGGAGCCACACGATACGGTTTTTGGCGTGAGAAAATACGGAAGTTTCAAAGTAAGATTTCTCACTTGGGTTCATTGCCGCCATGATCGTGATATCTTCGGTAGCCTCTTCCACCATGACATCCATCGCATCATCGACTGTGACAATCCCGACCATCAGACCGCCGGTGTCAAGGATCGGAATTGCAAGCAGTCCATATTTGGAAAACAGTTGGGCAACTTCCTCCTGGTCTGTGTGAGTGGTAGCGGAAATAATCTCGGTCTCCATGATTTCGGAGATGACAGTATCGTCATTCATCGTCATCAAGTCTTTGGCAGAGACGATTCCAATCAACTTTCTGCGCTCCAGAACATAGCAGGTATAGATGGTTTCTTTGTGGATGCCGACCTGTTTGATGTGTGCCATAGCCTCTTTGACAGTCATGGACTGGTGGAGGGAGACATATTCGGTTGTCATAATGCTGCCGGCGCTGTCCTCAGGATAATTCAACAGAAGATTAATGCTGTTTCTCTTGCTGCTGTCCACTGCATTGAGAATGCGGGTGACAAGATTGGCCGGAAGCTCTTCGAGAAGATCCACAGTATCATCCATATATAGATCGTCGAGGATTTCTTTCAATTCTTTTTCGGTAAACATTTCTACAAGGTTTGTCTGCATTGTATTAGACATATTGGAAAACACATCAGCAGCCTTGTCTTTTGGGATCAGACGAAAGGCAATCGCAAGTTCTTTTTCGTTGAGCTCTTCTAATAAAAGAGCGATATCGACCACATTCATTACATCTAAAATACTATGGACGGCTTTGAAATCACCTTTGATTAGAAGTTCTGTAAAAATTTTAGCATTCATAAATATACACCCCTTTCTGGAAGTTGATAGAAATTCAGTAAAAACAAGAAAGTATATGAAATAAAAAAATCTCCGACATGCCTGAAAGATGTCGAAGATGGAAATACAAATATACCCTATATTTCTGTCTGAAAGGACGATCGTTCAAGCTTTAGCATCATAGGGCGTAAAAATTGCATTAGGTTATGCCTTATTACGACATAGCCTGCTAACCAACTAATTGTGTCTCCACAATTTTGCGGCAGCAATCTTAGGAAAATCCAAATCCCTATGGTAGCCTCACCTACCGAATTTCTCATATTTTTTGTTCGGTTTCATTGTAGTTGATTATGATTATAATGTCAAGAAAAAAATATTGAGAAAATCTTTCTAGAAATTTTTGAAATGGAGCTGCTTTTTTTCGTGTATTTAAAACCGAGATATGATATGATATTTGTAGTAATGAATTTTAGAAAGGAGCATGTTATGTATCACTATATGTATCATTATGGAAGTCCGGAAGGGATGGTTTTGCCAACTGTTTATTTGCTTATATTCGCAGGTGCCCTTTTTGTGGCGGCAGTAGAATACATTTTTCTTGGAATGGGCTTGTATCGTATGGCGGCAAATAGAAACCATCCTTCTCCGTGGATGGCATTTGTTCCATTTGCAAGAACTTATTTAAGAGGTGAGTTGTCAGGAGATATTTATCTGAAGAAACGCTCTGTGAAAAATCCGGGACTCTTGCTTGTGCTTATGCCGATTGCTTACAGCGTCATTGTCAGCTGCCTGCTTCTGGTGTGTTTTATGTTCGCGATATTTGGTGCGAGTGTGATGATAAACGGAGGTGTTGAGGCAGTCGTTTCGGTGCTGTTATTTGCCTTCGCTATACCGGTTCTGGTCATTTCGATTGTTTATCAAGCGGTGATGAGTGTGTTGAATGTACTGGTGGATTATCAGATTTACAGCCGGTATATGCCACTGCATCTTGCAGTAATCCATGCGGTTTTAGGTATTTTTGTGCCGCTTTACAGAGGAATCTACCTGTTTTATATCAGAAAAACACCGTGTTATGGAATGGGGCAGCAGAGAACGGACAGGCAGGAACGCGCACAGACAGTTGTAAAGGATGCTGTGCAGAAAGAGGCGCAGGCAAATGCGGATGTGCCTGCGGGAAATACAGAGGTCCCTTCAGAAGAGCAGTCTGTCGAAAAAAATGAGGCTGCTTGTGGCGAAGGCGCTGGAAAGGAAGAAAAGTAATTGGAAGCGTATACAAGTTTTGCGTCAGTCTATGATATCTTTATGGATAATATTCCATATGAAGAGTGGGCAGAATATCTGTCAAGGTTGTTGGCCGAGTATGAAGTGACAGATGGAATTGTATTAGATCTTGGATGTGGAACCGGAACTCTGACAGAACTGATGGCTGCGCGTGGATTTGACATGATCGGTGTGGATTATTCGGAGGAGATGCTGGAAATCGCGATGGAGAAGCGGGCAGAATCTGGAAGGGATATTTTGTATCTGCTTCAGGATATGAGGGAGTTTGAATTGTATGGGACTGTCCGTGCAGTGATCAGTATCTGTGACTCTCTTAACTATATTACAGAGGAAGCGGAGTTGGAGGAAGTTTTCAGGCTTGTCAATAATTATCTAGATCCGGAAGGTGTATTTATATTTGATTTTAATACGGTATATAAATACCGGGAGATCCTGGGAGATCAGACAATCGCGGAGAGCCGGGAAGACTGTAGCTTTATCTGGGACAATTATTATTATGAAGAGGAGCAGATCAATGAATATGAGTTGAGTCTGTTTCTTCAGGAAGAGGGAAATTTATATCGAAAATATGTCGAGACACATTACCAGAAAGGGTATGAGCTGGAGACAGTCAAAAGGCTGCTGGAGAAATCCGGCATGAAGTTTGTCACTGCATACGATGCATTTACAAGGAATCCACCGACAAAAGAAAGCGAGCGAGTCTATGTGATCGCAAGGGAATCTGGAAAGTGCAGGGAATAGATCAGAGACAGATCAGAAACAGAAAACAATGAAAGAGGAAGAAATTTATGACAGATTATATTGTAAGAGCAACAGCAGCAAATAATCAGATTCGTGCATTTGCTGCAACAACAAAAGAGACCGTGGAGGCAGCGAGACAGGCACATAATACAAGCCCGGTCGCAACGGCTGCGCTTGGAAGACTTTTGACGGGCGGCGCGATGATGGGAAGCATGATGAAAAATGACAGTGATATGTTAACGATCCAAATCAAAGGAGATGGTCCGATCGGAGGGCTTACAGTCACTGCAGACAGTAAGGGAAATGTAAAGGGCTATGTGGAACACCCGGAGGTCATGCTCCCACCGAATGCACAGGGGAAACTCGATGTGGCAGGGGCGCTTGGGATTGGTTTGATTTCCGTAATCAAAGATATGGGATTGAAAGAGCCATATGTAGGGCAGACAATTCTTCAGACGAGTGAGATCGCGGAAGATCTGACTTATTATTTTGCAACTTCTGAGCAGGTGCCATCTTCGGTAGGACTTGGTGTACTGATGGAACACGACAATACCGTGAAGCAGGCGGGAGGATTTATTGTACAGCTGATGCCATTTGTAGATGACGATGTTGTAGACAGACTGGAAGCAAATATTAAGAAAATTTCTTCTGTGACTTCTATGTTGGACAAAGGAATGACACCGGAGGAGATTTTAGAAGAAGTACTGGATGGATTTGAAGTAGAAGTAAAAGATACAATGCCGGCACAGTTTTACTGTAACTGCACAAAAGAACGTGTAGAGAAAGCAATCATCAGCATTGGGAAGAAAGATATTCAGGAGATGATCGAAGATGGAAAGCCGATTGAGGTCAACTGCCATTTCTGTGGGAAGAGTTATGAATTTTCTGTGGAAGAATTAAAGACATTGATCAAAAAAGCAACTAGATAATCAGAAGGAGCAGAGAGTATGAAGCAGGGATTTGTAAAAGTGGCAGCTGTCACACCGAATATGCGTGTGGCAGACGTTGAATATAATGTAAATGAAATCTGCAGAATGATTGATGAGACGACAGAGCAGGGAGCAAAGGTCATTGCGTTTCCAGAGTTATGTATTACCGGATACACGTGTGGAGACCTGTTCTCACAGGAAATTCTTTTGCGTGAGGCAAAACAAGGATTATATCGGATTGCAGAGTATACAAAGGAGAAAGATGCACTTATTTTTGTGGGAGTCCCTTATGAAGTCGCGGGAAAGCTTTATAATACAGCAGCGGCACTAAATCATGGGAAGGTTTTAGGATTGGTGACGAAGACATTTCTTCCTAATTATGGAGAATTTTATGAAATGCGCCAGTTTCAGGCAGGACCACAGTCCGTACAGATGATCGAGACGGAAGGACACAGGATTCCGTTTGGTCCGAGGCTGCTCTTTCAGGCGGAGACGATGAAGCATCTCGTTGTATCTGCGGAAATTTGCGAGGATGTGTGGTCTGCCGTACCGCCAAGTATCGAGGCAGCGGTTGAGGGTGCGACATTGATCGTCAATTGTTCAGCGAGCAATGAGATTGCGGGAAAAGAAGAGTATAGAAGGAGTCTGATCGCGGGGCAGTCTGCACGTCTTCTTGCCGGATATATATATGCAAATGCGGGAGAAGGGGAGTCTACGACAGATCTTGTGTTTGGAGGACATAATATTATTGCAGAAAATGGAGAGATTTTAAAAGAATCCAAGCGTTTTACGAGTGGCGCAATTTATTCGGAGATCGATGTGGAGATGCTTCTTGGAGAGCGTAGAAAGAATACTACTTTCCAGAGAAAGGGAGAGTATTCGATTCCTTACATTCCGTTTGAGATTGAGAAAGAAGAGACCATGTTGACAAGGAAGATTCCGATGTCTCCGTTTGTTCCGGAGAATAAGGTTACGCGCAGCAGACAGTGTGAGGAAATTTTGATGATCCAGGCCGTCGGTCTGAAAAAGCGGATGCTGCACACGAACTGTCAGCGTGCAGTAGTTGGAATTTCAGGGGGGCTCGATTCTACTCTGGCATTGCTTGTTACTGCAAAATCGTTTGATCTTCTCGGAATTGACAGAAGTCAGATTCTGTCAGTGACGATGCCTTGTTTTGGAACAACAGACAGGACTTATCAAAATGCATGCAGATTGACGGAAAAGCTTGGAGCTACGTTGAGAGAAATTCCGATTCAGAATGCAGTTAGGGTACATTTTGAAGACATCGGGAAGTCCGAGGAAGAGCATGATGTCACCTATGAGAATGCGCAGGCGAGAGAGCGGACACAGATTCTCATGGATCTGGCGAACAAGACAAATGGGATGGTCATTGGAACCGGGGATATGTCAGAACTTGCACTTGGATGGGCAACTTACAGTGGAGATCACATGTCTATGTATGGAGTCAATGCCTCTGTGCCGAAGACATTGGTATATCATCTTGTAAGATATTATGCTGAAGAATGTGAAGATCCAGAATTAAAGGGACTACTCTTTGATATTTTGGATACGCCGGTAAGCCCAGAGCTTCTGCCGCCTAAGGATGGGGAAATCGTGCAGAAGACAGAAGAAACTGTAGGACCGTATGAACTACACGATTTCTATCTCTATTATGTTTTGAGATTCGGTTATGAACCGTCGAAGATATATCGTTTGGCAAAATATGCGTTTGGTGGGATTTATGAAGATGAGATAATTTTGAAGTGGCTGAAAAAATTTTATTGGAGATTTTTCTCTCAGCAGTTTAAACGATCTTGTCTTCCGGATGGACCGAAGACAGGAACAGTGTCGCTTTCGCCAAGAGGCGACTGGCGGATGCCGAGTGATGCATGTGTGACACTTTGGCAGAAAGATTTGGATGCACTAGAATAGACTAAGAAGAGGATTCTACAGAGATTTCTCATTTGGAATAAAATAGTTTCCCCTAAGTCTTAATAAAGAGTATAAAAATAGGGGGCTATCGGTTAATACCGATTTTTAGGCTCTAAATCTTAAAATACGAATCTCC
>OBXC01000016.1_pt1 | contig 185834 bp, 178 predicted proteins | sample 1538111 | NCBI WGS metagenome assembly OBXC01 (sample SAMEA2580137, study PRJEB22360) | human gut metagenome | biome: human gut; feature: human-associated habitat; material: faeces | place: Denmark | collected 2008/2010
TCTTTTCATTCTTAACATTCTTTACATTCTTATCATTCTTGTTTGTGTTCAACTGTTGTTCATTTGATGTTCGCTTGTTGTTCAACTGTTGTTCATTTGATGTTCGTTGTCCTTGGTATTTATCCCAATTTAATACGGTAACTAAAGAGTATTTGTTGGTCTTTTTGATGTTCAACATTTCCATTTTTTCAAACAAGCTCAGCCATCTAAACAACGTTAGACCATCAACACGTCGGTCTTTCTTCACGTCACGATTAAATTCGTCAGATAGAGCTGATCTGCCGGTGATAAACTGCCCTGCCTTTAGCTCTATGATTTGATTGCCTACCACCTGTGTTTTTTCATCATGTGTCGCTTTCATCAGACACATAAGCCATAGCTTTAGTTTGTCCGAATCAGCCCACACAGGGGTATCCGTAATTTGTCTGTATAGCTTTATGTATCCTTGTTTTGACACATTTCCTCTCCTTTAAAAATTAGCTTTCTGCGATTATAATCACGCACTTGCTGTTGTCTATCTCAATGCGTGTTTCTATGCAGGTAGTATTTGCATTTACAATCTCAATCGCTATTAGATAATCATTCAATATCTGCTCAGGCACTGACCTCTCAATGAGGTTTTTAACTTCTTCCCATTTCATGTTTACCTCCTACAATTCCGCAAATTCCTTTTCTTTTCGTTCTAATTCATTCGTTAAGATTTTCCGTAACTTAGTATCAATTTCTTTCGTCGTGTAATGCTTGTGATCAGGGTGTCGCTTGTTCACATTATTCCATATGAGCAGGACTTCACTCTTTAACATTTCTCTTATATCGTGGATTTCTTCATCCAGTTCTAACCCCTTGTCCAAAGTATCTTTATTCATTTTCACGTCTCCTTTATCTCGATTCCGTATTTCTCTGCCATCATACGCCGTTTCAAGCGGTACACAGGCGTTTTTACTCCTTTGGCATCCTCCACTATCAGCTGACCGTTTAGGTCGTTATACGTAAAGTCTGCTATGTATCTGATAGGCATGCCGTATTTACTCTTGGGTATCAATTCAAATGGCACCTGCAGGCGGAGGTTTGTTATCTCCCCTGCCTGCTCCAGTAGCCGTAATTCTTGGTATCTGGATGCCTCGCGCTTACTATCGAACATTATCCCATCCGCCTCTGTCTTTACTGCTCCATACTTGCTCTTTTTAGGCTTTGTGGGCGGTGTTTGCGCAGAGGTATACTTGCGTCCGTCTGGGTAGTTAATCATCATCAAACACCTTTAATTCGCCTTTTTTGATAAAATATTCCATTTTCTTATCAATGATAAAAGGTGATAAGTGATTCTCTTGTATGAATACCTCATTGCCTATCGTGTGACACTTTATATGGCATCCCCTGCACAGAGGCAAGGCGCGTTTATCAACATGCGATATCTTTTGGCGGTTGTTTCCTGCTCCGATCGCATCAACATGGTGTATATCGGCATGTTTCCCACATATTACGCATCTTCTTTTTAAAGCTAGTGCATATGATTGCTTTTCGTCGAATGTATATTCGTAGTCCGCAATAATCTTCTTTGCGAACGGTATCTCGTTATATATGCAATAGTCAATAATAGCCCGTATTAAGCCGTTTGCATATGTCATACTACATGACGATAGACTTTCTACTTCTATTTCCATGATTGATGCATATTGTTGCTGCAATTCCATTCTCACCCATTCCGAATCATAGCCTGTATATCGTGCTATCTCTCCGCACAAGGCGAAAATAAAGCGCCTCTGTTTATCTGTTATATGCCGTCTATCAATGAGCTTTATATCGACTTCCAGCGCATCTCCGCAGTTAAGAAACATTTCATCCGTTTGTTTCAATGCAACAGCATCTATGCAATAGACACCGTTGCGCTTATACAACTTGCTCATTGCTTAGAAAGGAAGATCATCATCCCTTATATCCAGATGACTTGCATATGCCTGCTGTGGTGTAAATCCGCCAGAAGGTGCGCTTGTCTTTTTTAGCAGCTTGTCTTCTGGAATTGTTACGTTGTCAATTTCAGAGACAGCCCTCACATACATACACTTAGTAGAAAATTTTGATTCTCCTTTATCATTCAGATATTCTTCCCTACCGAATACGCCACAGAATTTCTTTCCTTTCAAGCTTCCTTCATCCCAAGACCATACGTATCCAGGATTAGATTCCAGTATCCGGTTGATGAAAGCTTTGAAATATGGATTTGACTGTTCTGTTCCATACCCTTGATAATATGTACCTCTCCACTTGGCATTCGGGTCTTTCTTTCTGTCTACTGCCAGCATTGCATCATAATAGCCTTGTTGCTTATCTTCTGGTGCGAAGTCATATGCTATAACGAGCATCTTGTTTCCGCTTTTTGATACTTCTGTGCGTGCACCAACGATAACGCATATGTGCCCGCCTAACTCAATTTTTTCAAAACTTCCAGCTTCTTCTAATTCATTCCATCCGTTGATTGGTTCCATTATCTTTCTTCCTCCTTGAATTTTATTGGACATTTGCATCCAATCCTATGCATCGGATCCAGCAACCACTCATATGTTAAGCGACATGAATAACGTTTGTAACTCTCTTCATATTTGCAGAACATACAGTAATTGCATTGCACCTTATTTTCTGGAAATCCTATTTCCACATCGACATTACCGATTGTATAATATAGGCATTCACGTCTTTCTTCCGGCATCAGTATTCCTCCAATACTTTGATAACTTCCATAATGTCATTGTCGATTTCATCCTCTTCAAATGCTCCCATAGGTGTTTTTGCTGTGCTGTTCTTGGCATGTGTCTCGAATACATAGCGTCCGCCTGCAGCTTTTGCATTAAGAATGGTTGTGAATTTGCTTTCAAGACAGATTTTGTCAATCTTTTTCCCGCTCGTTTTGATGCGAGTAAACATATAACCGCTGTCATCACGCTCTGTCTGTGTATGTGCAGTGAATATGATGTTAAGGTCATCACGCAGCGTAGGAGCGGTGTCCACCATATTCCATATACACTGTGCAAGGTCCATCCACTTGTCATAGCCTTTTTCTTTGCATCTGCGCATTTCATCGCCCACCATGATGCCATTGATTGTATCGATGACTGCATATTTAATTTCTGGACGCTTGTCGCTGATTTTGATAAGCATACGCATAATTTTGTCTGCATCATCGCTGACCATGTAGTTCTTATTGTCTGCATTATATTCATTACGCCAACCTTTCCAGCTGAGGCCTTTTTTATCACAGTCGATATATACTGTTTCTTCCGGCGGAAGATTGCGCATTGCAGTTGTTTTACCGCTTCCGCTCTCTCCCATAATACATATTACTTTGCTCATTTGTTCCCCTCCTTGCTCAAGTGTTTGATATATCCGATCAATGCTTTCAATTTATGCTCTGCGTTTTCTTCATTTAAATAAACGCAATGATTTTCGTTCGCATCCTTGCGTGTACTCCATTTGTCAAAGTAAATACATACGGATACACTGCCGACGTGTGGACTATAATTCACAAAAACATCGTGCCTTTTACATCCATATGCAACTTGTATGAGTTCGCCCAATAATTTAGCTATTGTTTTCATTTTCTTTCCACTGCTGTTTCCTTTCTTTCTTCTTCCTCAGCTTCCGCCTGCAGGTCTGCCAGTTCCTCAGCTGCCGGCTCCCACTCTTCGTCATAATGTTCTGGGTCCATGTGGTTATCGATGGTTTTCATGATGCTTCTCCAGTAAAACAATCGGGTCGCATATAACTCCCATGCACAGCGTGTTGTACATACTGATAACCAGATATATAGTTAATGCTGCATGACCGATTACTATGTATTCCCACATCATCAGTCCTCCAGCTCATGCTCTCTCAGCCATGTTTCTAAGCCTTTAACTGTAAGAGTTAGCTCTTTTATCCTGTGTTTTGTCTCTTTGATGCAGTGTTCTACTTCTGCATTTTCTTCGGGCAGCCAGTACCCTTTTTCTGATGACACTGATATAATCGGTATCCCTTCGATTCTTAGGTCTTTGATTATGTTTCTGTTTGTGCGATCATCCATACCGGTTATTTGCTTTAACATCGGTCTGGATATTGCATTATCTTTGCCCTTGCGGAGTATCATTCGCACTTGATTTTTGGCAAAGATATACGGTGTTTCTTTTGACAATTTATCCCTCTTTTCATGTTTATGTGATATGATTATGTGTAAAAGAAAGGGTGGTTTTGTGAAATTGATTGATATCATATTTTAGTTTTTGCTACTTTGGCTTTGTATTAACTTATATTTGCTTATTAAAGTGAAACGACTTCGCAATCTTTATATAGCTTTCTTTACTCAAGAGAGCAGTAAAGCACTAAGGTATAAAAAAGAAATAATTGATATTTTCAAGATTGCAGGATTGAAAAGTAGTAAAATCGGATTTGCTCAACCAGTAGGTTACAACATGATTGAATCAGGAAATGCAAAGGTATGGTCCAACATGTTTGTTAATGATAAAAGGATTGTACGCGCCGTACTAGATGATTTCGAGGAAGCGAACGGTATCTTTGCATCAAGATTAAGAAATACATTAAATCCTTTTTATTGGTTGCTCCGTATCATTCTTCTTCCTAAATATATAATTACGTATCTAGGTATAAAAACAGATACCTTTATTACAAAGCTAGTGCAGCTCATTTATTGGATATGGGTTGTTTTTTATGCGATATACAATTCTCAAGTAAATGCATATATTCAATCTTTTGTATCTAAAGTTTTTAACTGATCTATCCGTTCTTTTCTCCAACTTTTTATAAGTACTAAAGCGATATTGTCTAATAACATCCACCAAAATAGTAATTCTTTGATTGCTTCCATTTTAATTCACTCCCTTGCTTTTCCACTTTACATCCCTTATAATAAAGATGAATCTTTTTATAAGGGTTCGTGGTTTAGATGCTCTGACCACCAAGTCTATGGAGCATCTTTTTTAATACTCTTTTTCTCATAGAGTAGTCCTTTCCTGCTTGCGTTTCTTCCGAGGATCAAATACATCCTCGCTGTAATATGCCTCATACCACGAGAGAGGTATCCTACGTTCGTCGTAAAGCTTGACTTTTCCGAACTCTTTTTCATATTTCTCACGGCATGTTTGTTTTATCGTACAAGCCATACCATATCCAATCGGATTATCTGGATTTCGCTCATTGTGAATACGCTGAATATCCTTCGCTGTTACAAATCTTGCGATAGGCATAATATCACCCCTTATGTATGCAGAATTTATTCACAAAATAAATCTGTCCTTTTCCCGTTACTTTTGTGGTTCGTGTTGTTCTAACACTTCCGTCTGGATTGTTGACTGTCCGCTCTTTGATTTCAAACAGTCCTCGTTCCATTGCTTTTTGTGTCGGCATATTGTAGTTATCTCCTTTGGTACAGAGATACTCGTTTTCTCGCATCCATGTAAATAACCTGTTTTGCCCGATATCGCATCCATTTTGTTTAATGAGCTTTGCCAACTGTCCTATGAGAATGCTGTCATGACTTGTTGATACTGCATCAGCAAATAATGCCTTAGGCTTCATTTCTTCATTTTCTATACGCAATGTCTGCAATTCTCTTTGTGACATCTGCAATGCTCGTGCCATGACCTTCTGTGGGCTGTTCCAGTCATTTTCCAGTTGAATGAAATACTGTCTAGCCTGTTTACCTTTTTCGTTACGTTGAATCATAGCGATTTCTTTCGCCATTTCGATAGTCAGCTGATAATCTTTAGTAGGCTGTCCATTTTGGGGGTGGTCAAAAATGACCAGGGTATAATCAGTATCCTCTGTGAATCCATATTCACACATTCGTGGAAACCAATGTCTGAAATCTGTTCCTACTTCTAAAAACTCATGTAAATCTCTTGCCAGTACCGTTATACGGTCGTTGTCGTGTTGAATCTTTATTAACTCGTGCATAACTTTCCTCCTTTCTAGCACGCTTTTCCATGCGTAGGCGTTCGGCAATTTGCAACTTCTTGTCTTATATGGCCACTGACAAGAACGCCAATATCAAATTCTGAATAGTCATATCCGTTGTCCTGCAAAAATTTAATCAATTCACATACTTGCTCATTGCCTTTCCGCTTGGCGATTTCCATATATTCTTTTGCTGTCATTTAATCACCTCCTTTGTGATTGAATAATTGACCTTTCCTGCAAATGTGATAGTATTTATTTACATGGAAAGGGGGTGAAAATGTGAATAACTATCAATTAGAACAATATCTCAATGACTATTATGCGATGTTAAGGAAAATCACAGAACCAATAAGACAACTTGCCGAAAGTTATACGGAACAAATTAAACAAATTCAGCAAGTTGTCTCCGATGCCATTAAACCTTCAATAGATAAAGCGAATGAAGCTCTTCGTGAATATCATGAGAAAATGAAAGAGTTCATTGAATATGCGAAAGCAATATCCATTATGTATAAAGAAGCACCACCTTCTTATGCAATAGAGGAAGAAACAAGCATACCTGAATCTGTGGAACAAGAGAATAGCCCATCTCGTGCTCCACCTGATAAATCATTCACTGAAAAACTTTTGTTTTGGTACATATATCTGACACTTGCACTCATGCCAGTTATTCCGTACTTAGAAAGACTTATAATTGACAGTTACGTGTTCGAGATATTGAAAATTGTATTCAAGTTATTTGGCGTGTATCTTTGATGCATGCCTTTTCTTCACCTCCTTTACATTAACTACGCCATTATAATATCGTACTTAGTCATTTATGTCAAGTTATTTTGTTATTTTTATTGACTAAGTACGATTTAAAGTATATCATAATGACGAGGAGGTGAAAAAAAATGAATGGTCGTATAAAATTGATACGAAAAACATTAGGAATTAGTCAAAGAGACTTTGGAAAAAAAATTGGTATAAGCGACACAGCTGTATCAAAATTAGAAAGTGGCGAACGAAATCCGTCAGAGCAGACCTTAAAATCTATTTGTCGAGAATTTAACGTAGATTACTTCTGGCTCACTGAGGGCGCAGATGTCGACATGTTCATGAAATTACCAAATACGCTGATGGAAAAATTATCAGAACGGTATAATCTGAACAAAAAAAGCCAGATGGTTTTAAAAACCTATCTGGAAGCGCCGGATGATGAAAAAGAAGCAATCGAAAATTTTCTCACAACGTTGGCAGAAAATCTGCAAAAAGAAGGCAAGGAGTGATTTTCCTTGTCTTTTTTTTATTACTGATTCAATTTTATCCATAGTAGTTCATAATACAATTCTCTCAATACTTTTAACGATTTCACTCCCCTCACCATTTTTACGATATGCCTTATGTAAAAATCTTCTGTTTCCATGATCTTTATCCTCCTATAAAATTGGTAATATTTTCTATAGCTATATTATATCGCAAAAAATATAAAATTGGTAACGCTGCCAATTATTTCTGTAGATGTCCAATAAATTGGACAAATAACCTATTTAAAGTCAGACTCAAACAAGTCTGTTATTTTTATATGTAACACCTCCGCTATTTTTTCAAGTTGGTGTATAGTAGGTGATGTTTTTCCGTTTTCGTAGTTGTTTAAGGTGCTTTTAGTAATGCCAGTTAGTTTTGACAAATCGCGCAGAGTCTTCTCTTTTTCTATACGCCGTTCATATATTAGTAATTTCACTATAATATTATATGCAAGTAAGTATTTTGTGATTCGTTATTAAGTGATATAATGTAATAAATAACAGTATGGAGGGAAAAGAAAATGGGAATCTACGATATTTACGCTAAAACAAAAAGGAGAGCTCAGAGCGTTGCTGAGTTTACAAACGAAGTTAAAGAAAAAGGGATTGGCGGTGTAGCAAAGGATATAGCATCAAATACAAAAGAAAGTATAAACGAATCTATTGAAATAAAAAAGGAAAACGCCGAATTAGCTCGACAGAAGCGGGAAGACTTTAAAGAAAGGCAAGCTACCTATAAATCTATCTTTCGCTCTACACAGAAAATGGGCGATATCGAAATAGACGAAGTCAACAAGCTTTTAAAGATCAATAACGCTAGTTCTAATATTAAGAAAAACGGTAAGATGAAAATCTTAAGTAAGAGTGTTCTGGCAATGTATACGCTAGGCGCATCACTTGCTATTGAAATGGCCTTAAAGCCCGGGGATGTGATTTTTAGCTATGATGAAATACAAGACTACGATCTGCTCGAAAATAATATATCGGTGGAAAGCGGAGGCCTTGGAATGGCTGTCGTTGGGGGTGTTGTTGCAGGCTCTACAGGCGGTATTATTGGAGGATTAACAGCTAAGCGTAAGACTAGTAAATCTATCGACATGCTTGCTTTACAAATCACTACTACTAATTTTTGTTTTCCTAGTATCATAATTTCGTATATAAAAAGTGAGACCAAATCAAAAAGCTCTAGGTACACAAAAGCATTGAGTCATGCAAGAAATACAATAGCGTGTCTGAATTTGATATTTGCTCAATGTGAAAATTCAGGCTTACAATCTGAAAATCAAACAGAGGATATCAGTGATCCGTATGAAGAGTTAAAAAAAGCGAAAGAGCTTTATGACTTAGGTATTATCACGCAAGACGAGTTTGAAGAAAAGAAAAAACAATTATTAGGATTACAGTAAAAAAAACCGCTGGTTCATAGCGGTTTTTTTATATGCCTAGCAGTTGTTTCTTTTTTGTGGCAAACTCCTCATTCGTTATGATTCCTATATCAAGCAACTCTTTAAGTTCCTTAAGTTCATTGTATTTACTCGTTTTAGGCTGTTCTGGCACTGTTTCAACCTTACTGGTGTCTTTGTTCATAAATTCAATAATCTTTCTGTCAGCGTCTTTAAATAGGTGTGCATATGTTTTTCTGATGGTTTCAACGGTGTCCCCCAATCTCTGTGCTATCTCATAATCAGAGTATTGGTCAGCTTTATTGTTGATCAAGTACGATACATGAGAATGGCGAAAATCATGCACACGTATAAGGCACAGTGTATTTCCGGCTGCATTTGCAGACTCCACTCCACGAATAAGATTTTTGCGAATCGTCTCGGCTGGAAGCGGTCTATCAAAACCAAATACAAAGCATTCGGCGTTATATCCAAAAAGCCTCTCACAATACGTTTTCTGCTCTATCATAGCAGTTTTTACGATATCTGGCATAATTATAGTACGCATACTATTTTGTGTCTTAGGACTTGTAATTTCCCACGCTTTGCCCTTTATTTTGTTTGTCACTGTTTTGTAAATTCTAATCGTGTTTTTATCAAAATCTATATCCTTCCATTGTAATGCCTGAGCTTCACCCTTACGTGTTCCCATATAATACAAAAAGACATAAAAGCGTTGCATTTCTGGATTTTTTACATAGCGTATAAATGTCTCAAATTCAGACGGTTCCCAAAATAGCATTTCTTTTTTCACTTCGTCTTTAAATGCCGATCTACGTACTTTTGTCATAGGATTTATAACGATATAATCCTCATCCACAGCATACTTAAATATTTTATTTATGGTATAGTAATACTTCGATACATACGACTTACTGTACTTATCTTCAAGCCCTTTTATAAATCTTTGCAGGTACTCTTTATTGAATAGATTTATTTTCTTTTTTCCAAAAACTTTATTGCATTTATCTATGATATCCTGGTCTGTCCGGATGGTCACAGCTTTAACGTTGACAGCTTGTGCAAGATATTCTTCTGCCAGTTCAGCGAATGTTTTATTGTATTTTGCAACCTGGATAGCCTGCCACCGCTTTACAAATTCTGTTTCATATTCTCGTGCCTCATCTACATACTTGCATCCACGGGCAAGTTTTGTATATTGATAATACGTACCATCCTCTTTTTGTATCCTGCCTTTAATGTACCATTTTCCATCACGTTTAATCGTTGCCACACTATCACCTCTGTACCCAATATATCCCAATAATGCTAAAAAATCAACAATTATTGCGGTATAGCGTGTGGTACAAGATATCTTTATAACAAAAAAAGCAGTAAAAAAGCCTTTAAATAAAGGCTTTATTTTTATATTGGTGGAGGTGAGGAGAGTCGAACTCCTGTCCAGAAACAGCCCCACGTACAGACCTCTACAGTTTAGTCCATGAAGATTAAGACATCAGCAGGTCATGAACATCCGCTGATGAATGTGCCTGAAGAATTTTCGTGAATCTGATCTCAGGCAAACCAGATTCCTTATCCCTTGCGTCTTACGCGCACATCCACATGGTCAAGGAAGAAGCATGCAGAGGCGGCTGCGAACCTATATCGGTTATTAAGCAGCGAAAGCCATTCTCTGGTTTCCACCAAAGAGGTTAGCTAATTTAGTTTTTCCGTTTAAATTTAATTGGTTATTACGTAACCACTCGACTGCAGTCTGTACCAGACATATCCCTGTCGAAACCAGTACACCCCCGGTTTTCAGGCATTGATAGTTTACCACAAAATACCGCAAACTACAATGCCGTTTGCTTTTTTGGCGAATTTTCCAGTCTAATACTGATTCTTCATCGCCTTTTCTATCTCGCGCTTGGCATCTTTTTCCTTTTGAACATTACGCTTATCATGCAGATCCTTCCCTTTTGCCAGAGCAATCTCCATTTTTGCCATTCCTTTTTCCAGATATACAGAAATCGGAATCACTGTGTAGCCCTTCAGCTTTACCTTCTGCTGCAGCTTACGGATTTCTTCCTTATGCAGGAGCAGCTTTCGTATTCTGGTTTCATCATGATTGAACCGGTTGCCAAACTCATACCCCAGAATATGCATTTCCTTTACATACGCTTCATCATTGGTAAAGCTGATATACGCATCCCGAATCTGGACATGACCCTGGCGAATGGATTTGATCTCCGTTCCCTGCAAAACCAGTCCGGCTTCAAAGCGTTCCTCCAGAAAATATTCATGAGAGGCCTTGCGATTAAATACAACAATTTTTCTTCCTGCCATGCCTGTGTTCCTTTCTAATATACGATCTTCACTTTATCATTCATAACCCTGTTCACAAGATTTATGTAATACTCCCTTGTATTATCCTGATGATACTGCGTCGTCAGTGTATGACGTGCAGCAAGTTCATTTGTATAATCCTTCAGAGTATATGTACGAAAGAATGAGAAATTCCCTTCTATATGAGTAACGGTTGGAAGAAACTCCGCATTTTTAAAGCTCACTTCACCATTCGTTCTATTATAGGACAGGGTCCAGCTTGCCATGCCTCCCAGCATATTCTCATGATCATCCTGTGCAGACAGGAAATTGCCAAGTGAATAGATGACAAGAGTCTGATTCCCGTCTTTTCCTGTCACATAATCCATCGGCTGTATGACATGCGGATGCTCACCGATAATGACATCCACACCCAGATCACTCAGGAACTGTGCAAGCTCTTTCTGTTCCTCATTCGGCTCAAAGGAATACTCCGTTCCCCAATGCATACTAACGATTTGGACATCGCTGACCTTCTTCAGCTTTTCCACATCATTTTTTATTTTATCCTTATCAATCAAATCAACCATGTACTCTTTACCTTTTGGAAGAACATAGCCATTCAACCCATAGGTATATCCAAGTATTCCAAACTTCACACCCTCACGGGTGATAACCTGCAGCTGCTCACTTTCCTCTCTTGTCGCATGACTTCCCGTCACCCTGATATCCGGATGATGTTCCTTCATGTAAGCAAGCTGATTCAAGATACCCTGTACACCGGCATCCAGTGTATGATTACTGGAAGCCGCCATCCAGTCAAAGCCTGCATCCGCAACCGCATCCAGCACCTCGTAAGGCCCGTTAAAGGATGGATAATGGCTCAATCCCAGCTCCGTACCGCCGCAAATCGTCTCCTGATTGATATAGGCGATATCCGCCTTGCGTGTATAGCGGTTTGTATGCTCATAAATATCCTTAAAATCATAGGTGCCATCCCCCTTGGCATTGTAATAGAAAATTGCACCATGAATCAGATTATCCCCTACCGCAACAAAGGATACATCGCGGATATCATCTTTTTCCTCTGTTTTTACAACGGGTGCCGCGTCCTTTTCCTGCTCCGTTTCCTTCTTGCCGCTTTCCCCCGAGCAGCCTGCCGCAAGCAGCATACACCCCAATACAATCCAGAATTTCTTCATACTATTCCCTCTATATTCTATCGGGATGCCTTCCTGCGCTGTCGCTTTTTCTTCTCTACGACCTCGAAGTCAACCTCCCGTTTGAAACGATCCGCTCCACTGCATTTCACACGTACCTTTTGTCCCATTTTATACACCTTAGCCGTATGCTCACCAATCAGAGATTTCGTCATTTCATCATAATGATAATAATCATCCGTTAGGGATGTCACATGCACAAGACCCTCAACCGTGTTCTCCAGCTCGACAAACATACCGAATTTGGTGATACCGCTGACAACACCGTCAAACATATGCCCGACAAAGCGCTCCATATACTGCGCCTTTTTCATATCGTCTACTTCCCGCTCCGCATCCACTGCATTGCGTTCCCGCTCACTTGCCTGATTAGCGGCAGCCTCACACCACAGCTCATCCTGCTTCATGCGCTCGACATCATCACTGGATGTAAAGATATAACGCCGAAGCATTCGGTGAACTACCAGATCCGGATAACGCCGAATCGGCGAAGTAAAATGCAGATAATTTTTCAATGCCAGACCGAAATGCCCGATACAGCGGTTATCATAGCGTGCCTTCTGCATAGCCCGCAGCATAAAGCTCGATAACACAAAATAATTCTCCTGTCCTCTGGCCTCATTCAGAAGACTCTGCAGCTGTGCGGGGTAAACATTTTGTATACCGCCCTGAAAATTATAACCGAGTGACTTTGCAGTAGTAGCAAAATCACGCATTTTCTTAGGCTCCGGAGCTTCATGGATTCGATACATGGAAGGGACCTCCATCCATTTCATGTGCATGGCGACACATTCATTTGCGGCAATCATAAAATCTTCAATGATCCGCTCACTCTCTCCGCGCTCCCGCAACACGATATCTGTCGGATTTCCCTTTTCATCAACGAGAATCTTTGCTTCTCTCGTATCAAAATCTATCGCTCCCAGACGCTCTCTTCGCCGTCGGATGATACCGGAAAGCACCTTCATGTTGAGACACAAGTTCAACAGGTGCGGATATTCTTTCTGTGACTGCGCATCACCCGCAAGAATCGCATTCACCTTTTTATATGTCATTCGCTCATCACTGCATATAATGGAAGGATATATCTTATAATTGTCGATTTCACCCTTCTTATCGATATCCATACAGCATGTCAGCGTAAGCCGGTCTACTCTTGGATTCAGGGAACAGATTCCATTGCATAGGGCGTGGGGAAGCATCGGTACCACACGGTCAACGACATAGACCGAGGTACCTCTGGCATAGGCCTCCTGATCAATGGCACTTCCCGCCCTCACATAATGGGAAACATCCGCTATATGAACATACAGCCGGTATCCTTTGTTTTCCATCTTTTCCACAGATATGGCATCATCCAGATCCTTGGCATCCTCTCCATCTATCGTAATGGTCAGCAGCTTTCGCAAATCCTTGCGCTGTGCAATATCATCCTCTTGGATGGTTTCCGGTATCTGCTGTACCTCCTGCATGACATCCTCAGGAAACTGCGGATTGATATCCTTTTCCAGTAAAACGGATAAAATATCAATACCAGGATCATATTTATAACCGATTTCCTTCTCAATGTGGCACTTCAGTACAGTCCCATAGCTGTCAATTCCTAGCAGAACCTTGGAATCATTCACAAGACGGAAGTCATCGAAGTTTGTTATTCTAACCTTGCGGTAATTCAAAAATGCATCCGACAGGAAATATTTTCTGCCCTCTTTGATTTTCACGGTTCCCACCAGCTGTCTGACACTGTGCTCCAGAACCTCAATCACTTCTCCCTCAACACTTTTATCATTGTTTGTCCATGTCTTCGCAAAAACAATATCCCGATCCATACCGAGACCCAGGTGATCCCGACCTATATAATAGCTGGTATCCGCTGTTTCCACAAAGCCGAAGCCTTTCGGATTGATGCGTAGTGTACCTGTAACATACCCCAGCTCTTCACTTGTGAAATAACGCTCCTTGGCGTCTCTTGCGAGTATATGCTCTGCTTCCAGATCATTTAACAGCTTCATCAGCTGTGTGAAGGATGCACTGTCTTCCATATCCAGGGCTCTTGAAAGCTGTGCCGCATGCATACCTCGATAACCGTTTCCATGAATCAGCGCCAGCAGTTCTTCTTTTTTATTCATAGCTCATCAGCCCTCCTTTTTTCCTATAACAATATTATACCATTAAAAAAAGACCTTAGACGGTCTTTCTTACTTACTTAACAATACGAATGATTATAACAAGAGCGAAAAACACAATTCCTGTCACCAGAGTGACATTGGACATGACTTTTTCAGAGCCACGTTCCTTAACGTTTGCGAACAGGTTCAGTCCTTCACTTCCACCGAAGGCGCTTCCCAACCCGTCAGATTTTCCGCTTTGCAATAAGGAGAGTATTATTAAAACGACCGCTGCAATCATCAGTAAGGTGTCTAAAATGCCCATAATAATCCTCCTTTCTCAATACGTTCCTAACCATTATAACAAACACACGGATAAAAAACAATTTATTTTTTGTAAAAGGACGAGATTCTCCTGTGATCAAGGCATAATTGATGTATCTTGTATGCTGTACATAAGACTTATACTGTCAGATGCTCCCTCCTCGATCTGAACACGCTCCAGCTTCTGCCCCATAGACAGGACGAAAAACAGCTGCTTAACGCTCTCACTATATGATATAGGGAACACTGACAACGGAAACATTGCGCAATTTGCTCAGCTGCAGCTTTAGCTGCATGGAGGTTTGATTGTGCAGAGCATGAAAACGTTTTTTCTTCATAACGAATTGCGGTAGAATCACCGTTACGCTTTCCTTCTTTTTCAAATCGTTCTGCGCTTCCTCGACATGATGCAATATCATTTCATTCACATTCCGGTATGGAGCATCCTCGACGATCAGCGGAATATCGAGCCGCATTTGCTGATACAGCTCCTGCAGCTTTTCAGTCGCCTCCGCATTCGTATTTACGTGATAGAATTCCATTTCCCTCACCTGCAGGGAGCATGCATAATGATAAGCCTTCAGAAAGCTGCGGTTGATGGAATCAACAGGCAGTATGACTCTTCCATGGATCTGCAGATCATACGGCTGCAATTCCTCGGCAGAACGGATTTTCAGACTTTCCTTGACATAGTGGTAATGCCGGTGTATCCGCTCCATGATATATACAAGAACCGGAATGCAGATCAACACGATCCATGCACCGTGCAGAAATTTACTTGCTGCGATAATTATACACGTAATTCCGGTGATCACCATACCGGCTCCGTTGATGAATGCCTTATGCTTCCACTTATCTTCCTTTCTTTTCACCCATCGTACAAACATTCCCGCCTGTGATAATGTAAAAGACAGAAATACACCGACTGCATACAGCGGCATCAAAAGATGGGAGGACGCATGAAAATAGATCACGAGTGCGGCAGAGAGGAAAAACAGCAACAGAATTCCATTGGAGAAGCTTAAACGGCTCCCCCTTGACATAAACTGTCTTGGCACGAAACCATCCCTTGCCAGAATGGACAACAGTAATGGTAAATCCGCAAAGGCTGTGTTTGCAGCCATTGTAAGAATAACTGCGGTCGTTACCTGCACCAGATAAAACAGCAGAGTCCCGTTTCCGAAAACAGCCTCCGCGATCATGGCGATCACCGTCACATTCGCATTCGGTATAATATGATATAGGGAAGCAAGTGCAGAGATTCCAAGGAAAATCACAAAGACCAGCCCTGCCAGAAGGTACAGCACACGCTTGGCATTTTTCTGCGCCGGTTCACGGAAATTAGGAATGCCGTCGCTTACTGCCTCTACGCCGGTCAGTGCCGTACAGCCGCTGGAAAAAGCCTTTAGAAACAGCAGCAGACCTGCATTCTCCACATACTGCGGCATAGCTGCGGAAACAGCCGGAGTTTCATGGAATATCAGCACCTTTACAAAGCCTGTGACAATTAACAGTAAAATCGTGATAATAAACAGATAGGTCGGAATCCCAAACAGAACACTGCTGTCCTTCATTTCCCGCAGATTGCCAATCGTAAGCAGGCTGATAATTATCAGCGCGATGCCCGTACGCATAGAAAGCAGCTGTGGGAATGCGGAGGTGATTGCTGCTGTTCCTGCACAGACACTGACCGCCACTGTCAGCACATAGTCAATTGCCAGAGAAGCCGCCGCAATCAATCCGAATACCTTTCCCAGATTATCACTGGCAACGATATAGGAGCCTCCTCCCTGCGGATAACAATTGATGGTCTGCCGATAGGAAAATACCAAAATAAAAAGAAGAAATACAATTGCAAAGCCGACCTTCATCAACAGTCCGTAGGATGCCATTCCCAGTACAGGAATCAATACCATCAGAATTTCCTCACAGGCATAGGAAACGGATGAAATCGCATCACTTGAAAGGACAGGAAGTCCCCATATCACACTGAACTTCTCATGATCCAGTGCATCACTGCGCAGGGATTGTCCCAGCACAAGATGCTTTATTTTTTTTAACATAGCTACTCCCTCGATTTCTATGAAGCATGCAGAAAATATCTGCTGACATTATTTTATGCTTCCAGCGGAAATAGTCAATTCATACACAGGTTTATTTAGATAAACTTTATATACGATATAGTTTCGCAAAGTATGATAGAAATTCATTAGAGAAATGCTAGAAATCCTTATCATATGAAAAGGCCCTGATGGACTCATCAAGCTCGAACAGACAATAGCCGGTATCAAATCGCAGAATTCTGCAGGTCGCTCATGGACTGAGAAACAGGTAAAGGGATTACCTTTCTTTGGTATGCGACAGGAAAAGAATATAAGCGGCGGCCCTGAAGCACTCTTCGCAACAGCTTGTCCTTAATTTCTATAAGCAGTGGGCCACATTATTACCGCATTGCCTGAATCCGCTGCACTGTGGCTGAAAACCATTTCACAACAAAAGGGTATCCTCCTGTAAATTCGAGAATACCCCATGATGTATTTATAAACGCTGAATGAACGCTTAATGCTTGTAAATGTTATAGAATGCTGATTTCCCCTGGAAAAGAGCAACATCACCCAGCTCTTCTTCAATACGAAGCAGCTGATTGTATTTCGCAATACGATCTGTTCTGGACATGGATCCGGTTTTGATCTGTCCCGCATTGAAAGCAACTGCGATATCCGCAATTGTCGCATCCTCTGTTTCACCGCTTCTGTGAGATACGACAGCCGTATAGCCGTGTTTCTTTGCGAGCTCCATTGCATCGAAGGTTTCTGTCAGCGTACCAATCTGATTCACCTTAATCAGGATGGAATTCGCGATATCCTTATCAATTCCCTCCTGCAGGATTGCCGGATTTGTGACAAACAGGTCATCCCCGACAATCTGAATTTTCTTACCCAGATGCTCCGTCAGCTTTTTCCAGCCATCCCAGTCGCGTTCTCCCAGACCGTCTTCAATGGAGATAATAGGATATTTCTCAACCAGTTCATCATACCATGCTATCATTTCATCTGTTGTCTTGGAGCCCTGTCCGGATTTTTTCAAATCGTACATCTTTGTTTCTGTATTATAGAACTCACTGGCCGCAACGTCCATCGCAATGCAGATATCCTCACCGGCACGGAAGCCGGCAGCCTCGATTGCTTCCATAATACATTTCAGCGGCGCTTCATTATCTTCCAGGTTTGGCGCAAATCCACCCTCATCACCAACAGCAGTGACCTGTCCCTTGCTCTTCAACACTTTTTTCAGGGCATGGAAGGTTTCAGCACCCATACGAATTGCTTCGCGAATGCTTTTTGCGCCTACCGGCATAATCATAAACTCCTGAAAATCCACAGAAGAATCCGCATGACTTCCGCCGTTTAACACATTCATCATAGGTACCGGCAGTGTCTTGGCATTGATACCGCCTAAATAGCGATACAGTGGCAACCCATAGTAATCCGCAGCAGCATGTGCAACCGCAAGAGAGATTCCCAGAATCGCATTCGCTCCGTATTTGGATTTATCCTTAGTTCCATCGGCATCAATCAACGCCTTGTCAATTGCAGCCTGGTCGGTAACATCCATTCCCAAAACCACATCGATCAGAATATTGTTAACGTTCTCCACTGCCTGCAGTACACCCTTACCGCCATAACGGGAAGGATCGCCGTCACGCAGCTCCAGTGCTTCTCTTTCTCCAGTGGATGCCCCGCTTGGCACCATGGCACGTCCTACAAATCCGGAAGCTGTTTCCACTTCCACCTCAATTGTAGGATTTCCTCGAGAATCCAGAATTTCTCTGGCATGAACATTTGTAATCAATGACATAACCTATGTCCTCCTTTATCTACACTTTTTATACATGCACAGTATAGCACAAACCCCCTTTTGTCTAAAGGAGTTTGCCCAAACTAACACATTTTCACACAATTTATTCTGCAAGTAATTCTCTAAGATCATCAATGGTACGCGTTGGATAAATCTGTAGTTTTTCCACATCCTCGCGCTGATGCACACCACTGGTCACAAAAATCGTATCCACATGGTTTTCCACACCCAGCAGGATATCTGTTTCCAGATTATCTCCCAGAATTACTGCCTCATCCGCATTCAGCTGAAAATATTTCAATGCTTCCTCCAGAATCGGAGCATGCGGCTTCCCGATTTTCGGAGAAACCTGCCCGCTTGCATATTCAAACATCGCTACAATGGAACCATTGCCTACCGCAAATCCACCCGGCTGTGCAAGCAGGCGGTCATTATTGGTACCGATCAGCTTCGCTCCCTTCAACAGAAAATCCAATGCCTTAGAATATTTCTCATAGGTACCTGTGTTATCCAGACCGACAAAGACCAGATCAACATCCTGCTCTGTAACGGTAAAGCCGTTATCCTCCAAGGCCTCTCTTAGTCCATCCTGCCCGATATACCAGACGTTTCTTCCCTCATAATGCGCAGCCGCATACCTAGCCGCTGCCATGCTGGAGGTAAAGAAATGCTCTTCCCGGATACCGGTGAATCCCATCTGTTCCATATGCTCCACATTCTGGCGCTTTGTACGCTTTGCATTATTCGTCAGAAAAACAAAACGCTCGCCCCGTTTCGTCAGCGTGTCGATAAACTCCTTAGCACCTTCTATAATCTGTGATCCGCGATACATGGTACCATCGAGATCTATGAAATATGTTTTTTTCATACTGCCACCTGCTTTCTACTCCTTAATGATATAGAAAGCACCATTTTTGTCAAGTGGCACCTATCTGCTTTTCCCTCTTGTTTTCTTCTTTTTCGGGTTAACCAGGAGCAGGCCGATAATAATCAGAATAGCCGGCCAGTAATTCCCCACAAGATAGTTGAAATACATTGCCATTTGATCCGGATCAAAATTAGGCTTGAGAAGAAGCACAACACCACTGATTCCAATGATAAATCCTGCCCGTTCCCGCATTTTTATCACTTCCTGCCTCTATTATAGGAAGATACAGCGACGAATTTTGTCAGTTTCCCGCCATGTCTGCATATTTTTTTAAACAGCTGCATATATGCACAGCAGTCAATTATTTCCACTTTATTAAGGAAACAGTTTCTATCCTATGCTCCTGCTGTTTAAAGGAAGCCCTGAAAAGTCTTTTGAGTGCTCATTAAGGTAAACGAAAAAAGACGCAGGTATTCTACGTCTCAATTATTTTATAGAAATTCGCAGCGCTTTAAAGCTCCACTTTCTCCAGTTCACCGTATCCGATTTCCGTCGGAGTTTCACGCCCAAACAGAATGGTCAGTACAACAGCTGTCTGAGAATCCTCATGCAGCTCCTCAACTGTTCCTTCAACATTGGCAAAAGCCCCGCTCAGAATGCGTACACGGTCTCCAACAGCAAAATCGATCTGTACCTTACGCTCACTCATACCAAGACGGCGCAGGATGCTCTCCATTTCCTCTTCAGCAACAGGGAACGGCTTCGCACCACCACCACTGGATCCGATAAATCCGGTAACGCCCGGCGTATTACGTACGATATACCATGCTTCATCTGTCATGATCATTTCAACAAACAGATAACCGCTGAACAGGTTGGTCGTCTTCTCTACTTCCTTACCGTTCTTGTATTCAATCTCTTTTTCTTCTGCGACAATTACACGGAACAAATAATCCTGTAGTCCCATGGATTCCACACGACGCAACAGATTTTCTTTTACACGATTTTCATGTCCGGCATATGTATTGACCACATACCACTGCTTTTTATTTTCCTCAGCCATGCTTTACCTCCTACACGATTCCAATCAGTTTCAAGAAACCGGATGATACAACCTGACACAGGTAAAAGAATAAGGCCAGGAATGCTACAAATCCAAATACTGTTACACTGTCTCTGGCAAGATCCTTTGCCTTTGGCCAGCGTATTCTCTTCATTTCGGTTAAAATCCCGTTAATACTGAACCATTTCATAAGCTGCCTCCTTATTTCGTTTCCTTGTGAAGTGTATGTTTACCGCATTTCTTGCAGAACTTCATCAATTCAATACGCTCATTATGCGTTTTTTTGTTCTTTGTAGTTGTATAGTTTCGAGAAAGACATTCGGTGCAGGTTAATATGACTTTATCGCTCATCAGGAACACCTCTTTCTTTGCCTATTTACTTTATCATAAAGAAGTGGTTTCGTCAATTTAATTTCCAATTCCAAGCAGGAATGCTGCGAATTCTACCGCATTTCCTCCCTTTCCCTGTCTTTTCGTACCTTCTGTAGTGTATTATCCACTTTTTTCACCTTGACCTGAAGCGTGTCCGCAATCTGGCGGTACGTATATCCAAGTGCACGCAAATCGACGATTCTTTTTTCCAAATCGCTGAGAGCCTCCTTGCGTGTATTCACACGATGCTGAAATTCATAGGAAACCGCAAAGCTTTCATTAGGCTTTTCCATTATATCAAGCAGACAGTAGCCTCCCGCATCCTCGCGTATACAGCTGTCCAGGGAAAGCACACGTCGTTCATGTGCCGACTGCCGGTAACAGTCAATCAACAGATTGTGAAATACACTGCAAAAATAATGATAGAAGCTGGCCTCCTGATCCTCGCGATAGTCATCGATCGTCTGTACAAGCTTGAGTCTTGCCAGCTGCAGGTAGTCATCCTCAGATAGCCCGCTTTTGCAGGCTCCGATATATTTCTTAATCAGCTTATCAGCTATTTCCTCATACTTATGCATGAGGGCTGCAAATGCCATTTCGTCTTTTTGTCGTATTAAATATAGTAATTCATAATCGTTTTCGTAATATTCTTCCATCTGTTTTCTCTCCCCGAAAGGGAAGCAGAAAATTACAGAGGATGGCGCTGTGCGTGAATCTGGTAAAGCAGGATGCCTGCTGCCACGGAAGCATTTAAAGAGCTGACACTTCCCTTCATCGGCAGACGGACACAATAGTCGCAATTCTTTTTCACAAGGGAGCTGATACCGAAGCCTTCGCTGCCAATCACAAGAACAAGAGGTACATCATACTGTCCTTCACGGTAATCGCGGGAGTTCTCAAAATCTGTTCCGACCACCCAGTAGCCCTGCTTTTTCAGGTATTTGATTGCCTGTACAAGATTGGTGACCACGCTTACCTTTACGGTATCAATTGCTCCGGTACTCACCTTGGCAACCGTCGGTGTCAGACGAACATTGCGATGCTTTCCAATGATGATGCCATCCGCCCGGATACAGTCACAGGTACGTAGAATCGCCCCCAGATTATGAGGATCCTCCAGGCCGTCCAGCATCACCAGCAACGGCTGTTTTCCCTGCGGAATGCTTTCCAGCAGCTCTTCCAGCTCCCAGGTCTTGTAATCGTCGATACAGGCGGCAATGCCCTGATGGTTTCCGTTCAGCAGCTGATCCATCTTCTTTCTGCCCAGAACCTTTACAGGGATTCGTCTTTTTTTGATTTCACCTTCCAGTGCTGTATCACGGATTCCCTCCTGTATCAGAACCTCATGAATGGGCTTCCCGTCCTGCAGAAGCTGCTTTACAACATTCTTTCCATATACATACTGCGTCATTGGTATTCTCCTATCTTCTGAATTTCCTCCCACAAGGCCTTCAGACGGTCCTCCTGATGCGTCAGATACAGCCAGCCGAATAATGCCTCCAGACCGGTTGACATACGGTAGGTTGTCACATCCGCATTTTTTGCCTTGCTTGCGGAATGGGTATTGCGTCCGCGCAGGACAATTGCATATTCCTCTTCACTGAAAAATGCACGCTCCTTCAGCTGAATCAGAAAATACGCCTGTGCCTTCGCACTCACCCAGGACTCACTCTTCTTCTGTAAAATTTTGGATTTCTGCCAGCCCTGTGCCAGCAGCATTTCCCGAACCAGCAGCGACATGACAGCATCTCCCATATAGGCAAGCGATGTTCCGTTATACTCCTTGATATCCATTACAGGATACCCTTCTCTATCAGCTTGGCGCGGTATTGATCAGCCGTCTCAAAATCCTTTTCCTTAACGGCTGCCTTCCACTGACGGTGCAGCTGCTTGTCTTCCTCGCTCATTGTCAGACGCAAAAGCTCAATGCCCAGCACATCCATCATTTTCTCCAGGGTACGAACCAGTGCCTTCACCGCCTGCAGATCACTTTCTCTCTGACGCAGTGCCTGATTGAGAGCCTTAACAGTTTCAAACACAGCCGCAAAAGCATTTGGTGTATTCATGTCATCCTGCATAGCATCAAGAAACGGCGCAAGCTGTTCCTCATCACAGGTCTCATCCATGTCAACATCGGCAAGACCCAGTTTAACATATGCCTGCTTCATTGCAGTAGCCACGCGGTTCAATTCCTTTTTCGCCGTTTCGATTGCTTCCTCATTGATATTCAATGGTGCACGATAGTGTGCAGACAGCATGACCCAGCGCAATACATTTCCACCGATTTTCGCAATCATATCCTTTGCCCAGATTACATTCCCCAGACTTTTGGACATCTTCTCTCCATCAATATTCACCATACCATTATGAATCCAGTAATTGGCAATCGGAGAGTCATAGGCTGCACGAGACTGTGCAATCTCATTTTCATGATGCGGGAATTTCAAATCCATACCACCGCCGTGAATATCGATCGTATGCTCACCGCCAAACTCCTGATTGATCATGACTACACATTCCGTATGCCATCCCGGACGTCCCACAGACCATGGAGAATCCCACTTGATACCTTCTTCTGTTTTTTTCCACAATGTGAAATCCAGCGGATTTTCCTTCTTGCTGTTCTCGTCAATACGCGCACCAACAAGCAAATCCTCGATCTGCTGATTGGACAGCTTTCCATAGCTTTCCACACTGTTTACTCTAAAATACACATCGCCTTCAATTTCATATGCATGTCCCTTATCCACCAGCAGCTTAATAAAAGCAATAATGGCATCCATGGTTTCTGTAACCCTTGGAGCCGCATCCGGCATTGCAGCATGCAGGGATAAACGGTCATGATTATATGCATCTATAAATTTCTCTGTAATTTCTGCTTCACTTACTCCACATTCCTTTGCGACCTTGATGATCTTATCATCAACATCGGTATAATTTGACACCATTTTAACGTTGTACCCAATCGCCTGAAACGTGCGCTTCAGCGTATCGAATACAACGATGGGCCGGGCATTCCCGATGTGGGGATAGTTATATACTGTTGGACCGCATACATACATATGCACCTCATTTTCATGCAGCGGTTTAAATTCTTCCACCTTTTGATTCATACTATTGAATATTTTCATATCATTTCCTCCTTATAAATAAAAAAAGCACTTATATTATAGAGACGCTGATTCGCGCGGTTCCACTCTATTTGAAAAATGCTTTTCCACTTGGTACGTTAACGCCGAACTACGTATTCTTCTACATTATCGAAAAATCCCTCCAAGGGGCATTTCCCGCATGAATTGTTTCTGCTTCCACCATTCAGAAATCGCTGTCTTTCCATACATATGCCGGTACTCATCCTTGTCACAGGTTTATCTTGTTTTAGTATAACAGGGAACTATGCGGATTTCAATACTACCGCTCATTTCCCTCGCTTTTTTCCTTCTCAAGCGCTTTTGATATATCCATGAATTGAGCCATCAGGTCATCACTCAGTCCGGATTTTTTCATTTCATCCACATAGACTGCATCCAAATCATCCAGCTCCTTGAAACCATTTGTTTCTCCTTCATCATTGGTATTCAGCTTTGTACGCAATGCCATGATCTTCACCTCACTCAGAACTGTGGTTATAGTTTACACCTTTCCGTCACATTTGAAAAGAGGAGATGCTATATTTTTCTGCTGTTTTTCATTTTATACATCTGCACATCCGCCTCATGGAATACATCCTGCAGCGATGCACACTGTACAGGATCATACAGCGCATACCCAACCGATAGGGAAATCGGTATGTCACAGTCCTTAGGCACGGTTTCCTCATAGGTCAGAATACGTTCACTCAAAGACTTCATCTTCTTATCATCCGCATCGGGTACCAAAACGACAAACTCATCGCCGCCGAAGCGATATACCGGACAGGTACTGGCACATTTTCCAATCACCGTTGCCGCCTTCCTTATATATTCATCCCCGATCTGATGCCCCTGTTCATCATTGATTTTCTTTAATCCGTTCAAATCCGCAATCAGTATCCCCAGCACCTCATCCTGTTTGTTCTGGATATCGAGTTCAAATGCATTTCGATTTTTCAGACCTGTCAAAAAATCTGTATTCGCCATATCCTTATACATGGGATTGCTGATACGCTTAAACAAACGAACAGCGATGAATACGGCGAGCAGACAGGCAATTGCCGCAATGATCGGTGTACCGATGCGAATTATCTGAAAAGCACGGTACTGATGGGTGGCATCAAATTCAATTCCCAGCACACCCACGACCTCATTGCCCTTATGAATCGGGAAATAAGAGATAAAGATAGGACCCCATTCCGTATTTTTTATCTGATTCGGCAAAATAATTTTATCATGTAAAGCAGCCGTTAGCTCCGGGATGATTTCCTCTTCGATTTTATCTCCGGGATTACGAAAATCAGAGCTGTCATACGGCAGACCATCCACCAGATATACATACTCCCCCTGTATATTTTTTTCTGCAGTATATAGATAACGTACATTCGTGCTGGCTTTTACTTCTTCCAGTTTCTCCTTCATACGTATATAGGCAGGATTATCTCTCGTCAATGCCTCTGTATTTTGAAATGTGGTCTTATCCACATAATCATCCACATACTGATAGATGCTGTGAGAGCGCTCCTTGAGACTGTTGATCATATCCTCATGTGTGATAAAGTAGTTAAAAAAATACACACAGATCAAAGCTGTTGTCACAAGAACAGCTGTCACAATGGATACCTGTACATCTACTCTGCTGATTCGCCGTTTTCTATCCATAGTTCTCTCCCCAAATTTGTTATATCAATTATAGCATGCACATGGAAAGGAAAACAACGAGGAAACAGAAAACATTACAATTATTCTGCCGATATCAGTAGCTTCCATCTCAGAGGCGATATTTGTAATTGTTTTCGTCATTCTTTCACGCCATATCCGGAAGTGCGTTCAGCTTTAACTTCCTTCGCATGAATGCATAAAAAAGACCACCGTAGTGATCTTTTGTTTATACTTTTCGTCTAAGAATTAAGCTAATTCAGAGAAGAATTTGATTGTTCTAACCATCTGGCTAGTGTAAGAGTTTTCGTTGTCATACCAAGATACAACCTGTACCTGAGTATTTCCGTCTTCCATTTCCATAGCCATTGTCTGAGTTGCATCAAACAGTGATCCGTAACGCATACCGATAACATCGCTTGAAACGATTTCGTCAGTAGTGTATCCGAAAGATTCATTTGAAGCAGCCTTCATAGCAGCGTTGATTTCGTCAACAGTTACTTTCCCCTTAACAACAGCAACTAAGATTGTAGTTGATCCTGTAGGAGTAGGTACACGCTGAGCGGAACCGATCAGTTTACCTTTCAGTTCAGGGATAACCAGACCGATAGCCTTAGCAGCACCAGTAGAGTTAGGAACGATGTTTACTGCAGCAGCACGGGAACGACGCAGGTCACCTTTTCTCTGAGGTCCGTCCAGTGTCATCTGATCACCTGTGTAAGCGTGGATTGTTGACATGATACCGCTCTGGATAGGAGCTAAATCATTCAGTGCTTTCGCCATAGGAGCTAAGCAGTTTGTAGTACAAGAAGCAGCAGAGATTACTGTGTCTTCCGGTTTCAATACATCGTGGTTTGTGTTGAATACAACGGTAGGCAGATCGTTTCCTGCAGGTGCAGAGATAACAACCTTACGAGCACCAGCTTCGATGTGTGCAGAAGCTTTGTCTTTTGAAGTGTAGAATCCTGTACATTCCAGAACAACATCTACACCTAATTTTCCCCAAGGCAGGTTTTTAGCATCAGCCTCAGCATAAATTGTGATTTCCTTTCCATCAACTGTGATAGAGTTTTCACCAGCAACTACTGTATCAGCTTTAGCGTATGTACCCTGTGTAGAGTCGTATTTTAATAAGTGAGCCAGCATTTTTGGAGAAGTCAGGTCGTTGATTGCAACTACTTCGTAACCTTCAGCCCCAAACATCTGTCTGAATGCAAGACGCCCAATACGTCCAAATCCATTAATAGCAACTTTTACTGTCATCTTCAAAGTCCTCCTTTTAACACTCTTATTATACGTATTTCATAGGTAAATGTCAATTGAGAATCTTTTCACTTGCAGTTTTTTTCAGCCTTCCTTCCGTTTTGGACGGCATCCGGCAAAAATTGCGATTTTCACCCTTAAAAAGGGCTTTTTTCAGTATAACAAAGCGTCATAATTTGTAAACGATTACATCAATTCACTGCTGACATACGGTATTAAAACGCCTCTTTCGAGCATACTGTGTATAGAGACGGGAGTGATAGTATGGTCTTTGTACCGACAATTATAGAAAGAAACGCAAGCAGTGAACGGGTGTATGATCTGTACTCCTGCCTGCTGAAGGAAAGAATCATCATACTGACGGGAGAGATTGACGATGCCATGTCCAGCTCCATTTGCGCACAGCTGCTGTATCTGTCCAGCATTAGCAGTGAGCCGATTCAAATGTATATCAATTCTCCCGGCGGCAGTGTCAGTGCTGGACTGGCTATTTATGATATAATGAAATATATCCGCTGTGATGTCAGTACGATCTGTATGGGAATTTGCGCAAGTATGGCTGCTGTGCTGCTGAGTGCGGGAACACAAGGAAAGCGAAGCGCATTATCAAACAGTGAAATCATGATTCATCAGCCTATGGGCGGTATGCAGGGACAGGCCAAGGATATGGAGATCGCTGCACTGCATATTCAGAAGCTGAAGGAGCGGCTGTACAGCATTCTCAGTGAGAATACCCGGCAAAGCAATGAAACACTACGCCGGGATTGTGATAGAGATTACTATATGGATGCGAAGGAAGCACTCTCCTATGGCTTGATTGATGCCATCATCTAATGCAGAAAATTCTGCCCTTTCCTTATATGTTATGGTAAAATAATCGTATAAAGGAAGTGATACTATGGAACGTAAAGCAAAGAAGGTATGTGAATCTGAAGCAGAGCAGGTTCAGCTTGTCACGGCCAACCATCTGAATGGCAGCGGTCGTCTGTTTGGCGGACAGCTTGCCGAATGGATTGATGTTCTTGCGGGTGTGGTTGCCAGAAGGCACTGCAACAGCAATATTACAACCGCATCCATTGACAGCCTGAATTTCAAGGAAGCAGTACATCTGAATGAGCTGATGGTGCTTCATGGCAAGGTGACCTATGTGGGAAATACCTCAATGGAAATCCGCGTGGACAGCTATGTGGAAAACAGGGACGGTGTCCGCCGCCTTGTCAATACTGCATATCTGACAGAGGTCGCTTTGGATGATGAAGACCGCCCGACCACTGTACCGGGGCTGATTTGTGATAGCGAAGAGGAAAAACAGGAGTATCAGGCAGGCATTCGTCGAAGAGAAATCCGCCTGCAGCTGCAAAATATCGCAAAGGGCAAGGATTAGTATCATAAAAATACTGCACTTACAGACCCTTCACATCATGATAGGGAAAGTATAAGACTTATCCAAGCATGTATACCAGCATGCAGGAGATAAGTCTTTTATTGCCTCATATAAATTCACAGCTGTATTGTCCTTCAAACATATAGAAAACACTGAGTCTTATAACGCCGACTCAGTGTTTTTTTCATACATAGGATTTTCACGCAAAACCAACTGCTTTCTTTTGGTAGCTAACACGTAGCTATCATCATTTCAGGGTAGATATGGCCCGCCGCAGCTGTGCAACATCCTTATGCGTATAGATTTTTTCTGTCGTGGTATAGGAGCTGTGCCCGATCAGCTTTTTGATGCAGGTACTGTTTGCGCCGTAATTACTCAATCTTGTCGCAAACGTATGACGGCAGTCATGTGGCAGATGCTCCATTTCCAGCATATCCATTATTTTATCAAAATACTGATTGCGGTACATATGATAATTAAATTTTTTACGTGTATCCGCATCACTGATCAAATATTCATGACCCTGCAGATAGTAATCCATCACGTATTTTTGAATTTTTTCATGCACCGGAACGAGCCTGTTTTTACCAGCTTCTGTTTTACTTCCCCCGCGTATGGTCATATTCTGCACATCTACATCTTTTCTGCGAATGTTAAAAAGCTCTCCTACGCGAAAGCCGGTGTAGATCATAATAAGAATCGTATCTACAAACGGAATATTTTCATGATCAAACAGCTTTTCAATTTCCCATTCAGTAAATGGCTTGTGAATTTCGGGGTGATCCTCTTTCCTATTGATAATCACGTATTTTGCGTAGTTTTTCTGAATAATATCGTTTTGCACAGCATATTCACATACCAGCATCATCAAAGAGCGCAGCTTGCGATCACTGGACAGCGACAATGTGCTTTCATCCATGATTCGCTGGAAATGCATTGCCCTGAGATCACTCATGCGGACATTCCATATACTGGAACAGCGTGCATAGGCTGCCTTATAACCATTTATCGCCGTTTGTGATATATTCCGATATTTGGTGGATGACCATTCCATATAAACATTTTCAAACGTTATCGTACCCAGCTTTTCAATTTCCGCATACAAAGCAGGATTTTTATTATAATTCCATAACGAAAACTCCGCCATTTCCTCTGTCTCATAATATCCGATGATTTTACGCTTCTGATGCCGCATGCCATCCTTTCGTTTATAGGATACGGTCACACATGCAACCCATGGCTTTCTTCTATTTCCCTGCAGCTTGTATACACTGCCCATCCCGTTTGCCTTTTTTATACCTACTGATTTCCCTTTCATCCTTACACCTTCCAACTGCCTGTCCTCATATAAACCATACAATGTCAAGGATGGAATTGCAATCATGAAATGATTGGTTGCGAACACGTAGCTAACATACGGCATTCTGCTATTAATCGCATACCTCCTTTTTATATAGCGCTTATTCTTACCAATATGCCGTATTCCGTGAATTATCAAATAACAATTTGCTTACAATTATCTTTAATAATCTGAAAGGAGAAACAACATGGATGTAAATATTATTCAGGCTTTACTGGTATTCGTTGTTGCCTTCATTATGGGTATTGGCCAGTTTAGTTTCTTGGAATCATTGTATCAGCCAATCGTATTGTGTCCGATTATCGGCGCAATACTTGGAAACTTCCAGCTTGGTGTCGTAGTTGGTGGTGCTTATCAGCTGATTCAGATCGGTAGTATGCCAATCGGTGGAGCGCAGCCGCCTAACGCAATTCTGGGTGGTATCATGGCGACTGTATTCGCAGTTTCTATGAACATGGAGGCAACTGCAGAAGGTGTCGGAGCTGCTATGGGTCTTGCAATTCCATTCGCAGTATTTGGACAGTACGCAGTTACATTAACATTCACTATTATGTCCGGTATGATGGCAAAAGCTGATGCTTGTGCTGAAAACGCTGATGTAAAGGGAATCCGTAACATCAACTTCATCGAAATGGGTATCTTGGGCTGCCTGTTCGGTGCACTGGCTGTAGCCGGTTTATACGGTGGTTCTAAATTAGGTATCACATTAAAGGATCTGTCCTTCCAGTTCTCTTGGGTAATGGCTGGATTAGACGCTGCCGGTGGTGCTATGAAATTTGTCGGATTCGCTATCCTGATGAAGGTTATGATGTCCGGCGAAATGTGGGGATTCCTGTTCGCAGGTTTCGTTATGGCTAACATCTGTATGGGTATCGAATCTGTTAGCAGCGCAACACTACTGCTGTGTGCATTCGTAGGTCTGGCTATTGCATTATATGACTACCAGATCAACACAAAAATCAAAAACAGTGCAGGTTCAAATGTAGGAGGTGTTTCTGATGGCATATAATATTCCTGAAAGATATAGTGACTTAACTCCGGCACCTCAGCTGGATAAAAAGACATTAAACAAAATGGTATGGATGTCATGCTTCCTGCAGGCTTCTTTCAACTATGAAAGAATGCAGGCCTGTGGATGGCTGTGGGGTATTCTCCCGGGTCTTCAGAAAATTCATAAAAACAAGGATGACCTGAAGGCTTCTATGGCTCACAACCTGGACTTCCTGAATACGCACCCGTTCCTGGTAACCTTCGTTATGGGTATCGTATTATCTCTGGAACAGAACAAAACGGAAACACAGACCATTCGTTCCGTACGTATTTCCGCTGCCGGCCCTCTGGGTGGTATCGGTGATGCACTGTTCTGGTTGACATTGGTTCCGATTACTGCAGGTCTGACTGCAAATATCGCAATGGAAGGTAACATTCTGGGTGCTGTATTGTTCCTGATTATCTTCAATGCTGTACAGTTTGTTGTTCGTTGGTGGCTGATGCACTGGTCCTACAACCTTGGTACAAAGGCTGTAACCATGCTGACAAGCAATGCTAAGGAATTCACTCGTGCTGCATCTATTCTGGGTATCTTCGTTGTTGGTGGTCTGATTGCCAACTACGGTGCTACTTCTCTGCGTATTACTGTTGGTTCTCCTACAATCAACATTCAGAGTCTGATTGATGGAATTCTGCCAAAGCTGATTCCATTACTGATTACGCTTGGTATCTATACACTGATCAAAAAAGGCTGGACACCTGTTAAATGTATCCTTCTGATTCTGGTTACAGGTATCGTTGGATGTGCATTCGGTATCTGGGCTGGTGATTCCAAAGCTATGGATAACGATGGAAACACAATCGCAGGTGGATACAACCCATTGGTTGAATGGTACACTTACGATGGCGGTGAAAAAGAACCATCTGCTATCGAGCAGAAACATGCAACTCAGGAAATCGTTAAGCAGCTGCAGGATCTGGGTATTAAGATTGATGGTACAGCTAAAGCTATCGGTGACTTAGGCTACGGCGGTTCTGGTTACGAACAGAAATAATAGTATTTCGCTATTATAGATAAATAGTAAAAAGCTCTCTCTACTTTAACGTACAGTTCATACGTGGAAAAGGTTTCTTCGGAAACCTTTTTTCTAAATATTGCACGCTGAATTACAGTGTCTGTACTCCGTTTCAATTATGATATATATTCTTGTACCGTTTTCAATGAAGGAATGAGGTATTTTATGAACCCTATTTTATTAGTCATTATTATGATCGGCGGTATCCTTATCCTGGCCTATCAGATAACAAAAAACAGACTGCTGAATAGCTTGAACAGGGCTTTGACAGCAAATGATAAGGAGGCAATCAACAGGATTACCGATAAGTCTTTGAATCAGCGAATTTTATCTCCTTATGTATGTGATTTATATATGCTGCGCGTTCTTTTCAAAACCGGGCAGATTGAAGAATTAAAGGAACAGCTGAACCTCGTACTGGATAAGCCATATACACTGGAGAAAAGAAAAGATATTCTGGACATTTACTATTATCAGTTCTTATTTAAAGACGATGCAGAGTACGCTGAAATACTGCTGGACCGGATTAGAGAAACCAATGATGCAGCCTATATTGAATATAATACAAATGCTTACAAGGTGATGATTCTAAAGCATACAGACTTACTGGAGGATATGATTCAGGGTATTGATGATAAAAAATATCATGGATTTGCCTTGGGAATAACTTTATATCTGGCAGCCTTGCAGTATTATTATTTAAACGATATGGAAAATGCGCGTATTTTCTTTTACAATAGTCTGAGCTGTTTCCATGCGAAGTCGATCTATGCTGCGCATGCACAGGCCTGGGTGGATAAGCTGAGTAAGGATATGAATGCAGCTGATCTGGATTATTGAAATATGCAATGATTTGTTGATTACTATCGTAAATAAAAAAAGAGGAAATCTGAGGTTTCGTGTTAACCTTTACCGATTTCTTCTTTTTATTTACAAAGCGTACTTCCTAATTTTACTATTCTAAGGTGCCTCTATAAAGAATACAGTAAAAACCGTGAATAGACTCATGCTGTTGAAAAGTAAAAGCATCAATAATCTAGATCATCAGCACCAAGTTCTTCCGTCAACCGGTCAACATACGCCTTTGCTTTTGCATAGTAAAAGGATTTTTTGTTAAAGCAGCTCAAACTGTTATAGAAATATGTTCTTGCATTATCCTTATCCTGAAGAAGCAGGTATTGCATTCCTACCATAAAGACAGCAATTCCCAGTCCTAGACCCGAATACTTCTTATTTTCTATTCCTTCTATCATGGAATCCAGCAGATCTGTATTATGTTCAATCATAACAGAATATGCTTCTTCATTGTATGTTATATACTGTGGATCATTTGTTTCCCTGATTTTCTCCAATAGCCTGAACGCCCATTCCTTATCTTCATGGAATAAAAAATGATAAAAATAAATATCCAATACTTCCTTACGCTTTTCCAGAGTATACGGCTTCTCCAGCGTTTCCATAAGATATTTTTTAAAACCGGTATTATCACCTTTATTTAAGAGTGCACGCAAAATATAAAGATCACAGACAAAGCTTCCCATAAAGCGTTTATAGAATGACTTTTCTGAAAGCTGCAGGACCAGATCATAATTCTGATTTTGCATTGCCTTACTGACTTTGGATAATACATGGTTTTTTATCATTTGATATGCCAGAAAGCATACGATAAAACCAACTGCTATAACGATTGCCATACCGTCCATTAAATCACCTCGTTCATTTGATTTAGAAAAAGACCATAGACCGAAGTGCTATGATCTTTTTCTTTCGATACACATTCATGTATCTTAAGTAGGATGAGAGAGTTTTAGATAATCGTAAACCTTATTCAGGCATTGTTACGTTGACACCAGCCTTATTCAACTGATCAACAACGCCCTGAATTGCATCGTATGCCTGCTGACCTGTTTTCTCTGCAGCTGCAGGTTCTGGATAGTCATACCAGGAAACAAGTGGATTATATCCACCATTGATAGAAGCACCGTTTTCATCAATTGCCTTAGAGTCACCGGCAAAGATTCCAAATGCGCATCCCACAATACCAGCTACCAGAATCAGAAGGATACATTTGATCGGTGTCCAACCCTTTTTGATTAAGAAGAACAGACCGATTGTGATAACCAGCGGTAACAGCTTCGGCAGGATACCATTCAACAGATTCTGAACATTGATAGCAGGATCTGCAATAGCGATACGAAGTGAAGTTGAACCATAATTGGCAATCAATGCACCTACTGTAAAGATACCAAGAATACTAGCAGCACGGGTGAATTCCTTAGCGTTGCTTGTCAGCATAGTTACAGCCTTTGTACCAAGGTTGTAGGACCAGTGCATCAGGAAATAACGAATCGCAAACTGTACAGCGTTGAAGATCAACAGGAACAGGATTGCGCCAATGATGCTCTTGTCATTTAATGCCATGTTAGCCGTAATACCTGCTGTAATTGGAACCAATGTCAACCAGAACAGCGCATCACCGATACCACCCAGAGGGCCGGCAGCGGAAATACGTACGGAACGAATTGTAGCTGTTTCAGCCTTGTTCTGTTCCAGAGATAATACGATACCCATAACGAAGGTTACCAGGAACGGGTGCGTATTCAGGAAGTCCAGGTTGTGAGCCATAGAAGCCTTCAGGTCATCCTTGTTTTTATGAATTTTCTGAAGACCCGGGAGAATACCCCACAGCCATCCACAGGCCTGCATTCTTTCATAGTTGAAAGAAGCCTGCAGGAAGCATGACATCCATACCATTTTGTTTAATGTCTTTTTATCCAGCTGAGGTGCCGGAGTTAAGTCACTATATCTTTCAGGAATATTATATGCCATCAGAAACACCTCCTACATTTGAACCTGCACTGTTTTTGATTTTTGTGTTGATCTGGTAGTCATATAATGCAATAGCCAGACCTACGAATGCACACAGCAGTAGTGTTGCGCTGCTAACAGATTCGATACCCATACAGATGTTAGCCATAACGAAACCTGCGAACAGGAATCCCCACATTTCGCCGGACATCATAACCTTCATCAGGATAGCGAATCCGACAAACTTCATAGCTCCACCGGCAGCGTCTAATCCAGCCATTACCCAAGAGAACTGGAAGGACAGGTCTTTCAGTGTTACACCAAGTTTTGATCCACCATAAACACCAGCTACAGCCAGGATACCAAACAGGATACCCAGGATAGCCATTTCTGTAAAGTTAATCATAGCAATTGCTTTTCCGTCTGCCTCTTCAGCAGCTTTATCAGCTTTTGCCATTAAACCTGACATAATAGTAAATGTTAATGTTACTGCATACTGCCCGAATACTGCGAATGGAATAGCCAGACCTACAGCCAGACCTACACCTTCTGCAGTCGGTTCAAGATTCATGGAAACTGCGAACACAGCTGTCATGATTGTACCCATAATTGCGTTAGGCGGCTGTGCTCCACCGATTGGCATACTACCAATCTGTACTAGCTGATAAGCACCACCGACAACGATACCTAATTCAAAGTTACCTAAGATAGCACCAATAATTGGTCCCAGTACAATAGGCTGATACAGGGATTCTAAGAAACTGAACTGGTCAATACCCATAATGAACGCCACTATGAATACCAGTAAAGCTTGAATGATATTTACATCCATGTTGTTTCTCCTTTCAAATCAATGATTTAAGATAAGATTTTTTTAATTTTTTGATAAATTATTTATTTGAATAATTTATCAAGATTTTCTACAGGTGTATCTGGAACACGTTTAATTTCCAGCTCTACGCCCAAGTCCTGTAGTTTCTTGAAAGTCGCAACATCGTCATCATCTACAGCAACGCTGGTGGCAACCTGACGCTTACCGTCTGCCATATGCATGTTTCCGATATTGACTTTCTTAATAGGTACTCCACCTTCTACTAATCTTAGTACATCCTGTGGAGTTTCACAGATAATTGCAATGTGCTGTGCTGGACTTGCTTTTCCGATAATGTCAATTGTCTTCTGAATTGAGAAGAAACGTGTCTGTGCATAAGCCGGTGCAGCCATGTTCATCAATCCCTGACGGAATTCATCTGTAGACACTGCATCATTGGCTACTAACAGAAGGTTAGCTCCTACAACTCCACACCACTGTGTTGCAACCTGTCCGTGAATCAAACGGTTATCAATTCTTGTTAATACGATATCTGGCATTTTGCTCTCTCCCTTCTACCATTAGACATGAACTAATTTACCGAACCTTGATGAGGTGGATTCGATAAGTAAACCCTTTCAGTTCACTTAGATTCTATGTCAAAAAACAGCATAATTCTTTACACTTTTTATCAGTGATTTTGCACTTTTTAGTAATTTTCCGGAGATTTTGCAGGTAAATAATGCAAACTATCAGAAATATACATACTAGCATCAAAATTTTACATATTCCCATGATTTTTGTTAATTGTGTGATAAATAAATTAGATTTGTCTTTTTTTATTACCATTTCCATTTTATGAAAACACTTACATAAAAACATAGAGTTTTCAGTGATTTCATTGCTGCTTGATTTTCTTCCTTTTTCCTTTTATATCAAATCTGAATTTGATATACTAATAGTAATGAGAGGGTGATTGCTTTGTTTAATAAAACAACAAGTTTTATTTTCAATAAATACGGTGAAATCGTCAATGAACTCACAAAGCACCAGACACCGAAGCTCAGTCGCACAATTGTAAAGCTGAAGGACAAGAGCTTTGATAATTTCATGTTCTATACCAGTGACATCTATGTTCGCGTACAGAGCGGAATCGTTATGCTGGTCGTCACAAAGGATGATACTGCCAGAAGCTATGAGCGTTTTGTAGTACATCGTCATATCAAAATACGAAAGGGCGTTAAATTTAATTTTCTATGCATATCCTCCAGTGCTAAGCTGGAAGTGGAGATGGATTTCAAGGCAAAGAAGAGACAGATGTCTACCTATGACCATAATCCAATCGTCTATGAGCCAATCGTACCAACCTTTGAGATAAAAGAAATTCTAGCCTATTATTATCAGGTCCGCAATGCCAGCTATACCTTTCCGGGTGAGAAGCACAATTACTGGGAGCTGACCTTCATCGACAATGGCGAGCTGGAAACGACTGTGGATGGAGAAACGTATCAGCTGGATGAATTGGATCTTATTTTATATGCGCCCGGGCAGTACCATACTCAGAAAACCGGTCACGCAAAATCATGTTCCTATCTCACCATCATGTTTGATATGGAAATACCCGATTCCTATCTTGTCACGAATCGTGTCTACAATGCCCACCGTGATATCCACAACGCTTTAAACAATTTTATTAAGGTCTCCGGCAATGATATGCTTTATGACAGTGAATTGATGCTGTGTTACATGAAGGAGCTGCTTATCAAAATTCTGCAATATGACTTCCTTACCAGTTCCCCTGTCGCATCAACACCGATGCAGCAGCGGTTTGAAAATGAGCTGTTAAATGAAATCGTAATTTTTATCAATGACAGCATCTATGAACAGATCACCATCGAGGAAATCTGTCTGAAATTCTCAATATCACGCTCCAGCCTGCAGACGCTCTTTAAAAATAACCTTGGGGTTGCGCCGAAGCAGTATATCAGTGACCTGAAGCTTAACAAAAGCAAGCTGCTCATTAAAGAGAGTGTCTACACAATCAGCGAAATCGCCAGTATGATGGGATTTACCTCCATTCACTATTTTTCAAGGAAATTCAAGCAGCAGTTCGGTATCACTCCGACAGATTATGCAAAGACGATTTACAATTAGCAGCATCTGTAAAGCGTATGGTTATCACAACACACACAGATATGTTCACAGATTCCTATTAGAAATATGGAATGAGTTGGTTTATGAAGGAAGAAATACTCATATTCAAACAATGATTCATAAAAGGCAGCTGAAAACCAGACGATTTCTTGTATTGTCTGGTTTTTATGTCCTCATGTATATGAATTCAGATGAAAAAGCGAATTATTCTTCTGAGAGAACAGGTAAATGTATAAAAAATGTTTTTGTATGCGGAAAAGTTTATGCCAGCGGTAGCAGAAGAATAGAAGCAATCACGTGATTCTGCAACAGCTCTGTGGTAATCACAAAGGGATATTCTTTCATATAGGAAAGACTTCTGAAACTTTAGTGTCGAATTCATAGAAAAAGCACACAATTCCAGCGTGGTTTTGTGTGCTTTTCATTATTTTGTTTTCGAAGAGTTTCTTTTCTCCAGCACCTGGTTGACCGCAAGTCTGGAAATTGTAATTTCAATTCCTTTTGCCACTTCAACATCGAGGTACTCTTCCTTTGCACGGATAATCTTTCCCCTGATACCGCCTGCGAACAGGATATCCTTCCCCGGCTTCATACGATTGAGCTGATCCTTCAGTTCTTCTCTTTTCTTTTTCATCATACGTGCGCTGACGATATAATAGATGAGCAGAAAGCAGATGAGCAGAAAACCAAGGGTGATGCAGCACCAGAGTATGGTATGCCAATCAATCATGCATCAGCTTCCTCTTAGATTCCGTCTGTTGGCTCTTCCTGCTGAACAGGCTTAAATTCATAACGAACAACCTGATCTTTTCCAGTGTTCATTGCCATTTCAGTCAGCATACCCAGTTCTTCTACAAACTGGCGTCCCATATTGACTTCAATCAGCATCGGCAGGTTTGTACCGGCAACAACTTCAACATTGCCTCTCGGGTATCCTACCATAACTGCAGTTTTGAATGGAGACCCTCCACCAAGGTCAGACAGAACCAGAACGCCTTCGCAGTCCTTCAGCTCGTCCAGTGCTTTTGTTAATTCGCGTTCCAGGTCATCTACAGAATAGCTTTCCAGGAAGTCTACTGCTACATAATTCTTTGGTTCTCCGGCAATCAGCTTCAATGAGCTGGTCAATCCGGATGCAAAATTACCGTGTCCGGTTACGATTAGTCCGATCATCTTTATATCCTCCGTTCCTATCTCTTTGTGTAAGGGTGCAGAATTACGCCCTTTACAACACGGTTAACCTCTCCTGTAGGACATGGGTTATCCGGAGTTATATCATATGATAAAGATTTGAATAATGCAAGTACCTGTGCAGCAACGATGTAATCAAATCCAAGGAATGCGTTTTCATGCTCATTGTCCAGATCGAATGAGAATGCATAGTCAACCAGACCTGCAACCTCTTCATCTCTCTTATTCATGATTGCCATCAGCTTGTTTCCTTTACGCTGCGGGCTCATTTCCTTAATCAGATCCACTTCATACTGACGGGTATATGGATCGTCACTCAGATAAACGATGGTCAGGGTGTCATCATTGATGATGGATTTCGGTCCATGACGGAATCCCATTGGAGAATCATACATTGTCGCAACGCGTCCGGCAGTCAGCTCCAGAATCTTCAGCTGAGATTCCTGTGCGATTCCCTTCAGGCAGTTTGCGCCAAGATAAACGATACGGTTGAAGTCATATGCGCCTACAGCATCCTTGAAGAATTCCCAGTTGTTGGCAAGCATTCTTTCTGCAGCCTTGATAACGTCCTCCAGCTCTGCTTTCACTTCATCCAGATTATCCAGACTGAAGCACAGCAGGGTGGCCAGCATCATATTAGAGAAGCTGGAAGTCATAGCGAAGCTTTGATCGTGTGTTTCAGGAGTCAGATTGATTGCATATGCATTCTCTCTTTTTTCCGCTGCCTTTGAAAGAGCACCCTCATGATTGCAGGTAATAAACAGATGATACAGATTCTTACCGCATACTTCATCCGCTACATCTACTGCACCTACAGATTCCGGTGAGTTTCCGCTGCGTCCGTAAGAGATCAGCAGGGTTGGTTTTGTCTGTGACAGATAGTTTTCCGGAGCTGCCACGATATCTGTAGTGGCATATGATTTTGTTTTATAGTTTGTTCTCTTGCTCACATATGTGAAGATGGCGTTTCCAACGAATTCACTGGTACCTGCGCCTGTCAGAATGATATCATAGTCATCGTGTTTCGTTACGTTTTCGATAAATGCCTTGATTTCTTCCTTGTGTTCCTCTACCTGCTTGATTGTTTTTTTCCAGGTGTTCGGCTGCTGGTTAATTTCTGTTGCCGTGTAAATTCCTTTTAAACTTTCCCATTCTTTTGTGTCTTTTCCAAAGATCATGTTCCTTCACTCCTTTTCCGGATTTGAAATCCTTTTCATTACGATTTCATTATAGCTCAGCGTTTATAAAAAAACAACGAGGTGCGCAAAATGTTGTTAATTTGTACAAAATTATTGCTAATTTATATTCTTGTTTTGCTAGACGAAAAAAGCGTTTCCATATATAATGTAAACTAGAGGTGATAACATGGCTAATAAAGCTGTAAATAAGAAGAAAAAAGGCATGAACGGTGAAGAGCTTGCCGGCATGCATATCTATAAGGATGATTACAACCGCTATGTGTATTATAATGTTTTTGATCATGTTGGTTACATTCTGAACGATATTCCAAAATACAAAACCTACAGCTCACGTTTCATTGTAGGTCTGATTGGCGGTATTCTGGCATACTCCTTTGATTTGGGTGCTCTGCTTTCCATTATCATCGGTGTTGCGGCTTACGCACTGATGGAGGTAAAATTCCGTTTGTTCCTGAAAAAGCAGACGCAGATACCGAATTTCAAGCCGAAGGAACGCCCGCCGAGACTGCTGACTGCCGCAAGTGAAGAAACAAAGAAAATTTATATGAAAATAGCCGCTTATCTGCTGTTTGGTATTCTGATCATTCTGCTTCCGTTCTCGGAGGGTGGCTATGATGATCTGATGAAAGCCATGTGTATTGTATTGGGCATTCTTGCAATCGGTGTTTCACTGTTTCAGGTTCGCGCTCTGTTTTATAAAAAAGCCAATCCTTCTTTGACAGATAAGAAATAAGTAATGAACGGATATCCGCTATATGGATATCTTTTTTTATCCCTTTCAGTCTTCCTTTATCAATGGATGTATGGATTTTCATATGAGCCAGCCAGCACTTCCTCCTATGAGTGCCTGTGTCTGTTTTCAGAATGCACCTTAGGATTTCCATTCACTTTGCAGATGATCTCCAACCGGATGACTATGCTTCCCTTTGCTGGAAAGGCCTGTGTTTCAGGTAAACAAAAAAAGATATGCCGGATGCATATCCTTAATAATATTCATGAATCCAGAGCGGCCGCAGTGCAGAAGCAAAGGCCTCGGCAGCGGATTTCACCTCCAGATTGTAAAGCTTGTTGAAAAGCTCCGGATTATTGATTCTGGCCATGATGAATGGCTGTTTTTTTGGAATCAGCAGCGGAAATATTTTTTCCAGCTTCTCACTCTGGGATACCTCTACAAGTATCTCCTGTTCCCTGCCAATTGCCGCCTTCAACAGACGCATCAATACGACAGATTCCAGATAGATTGCTTCTTCCACATGAATCTCCTGTTTTTTCTTATGGAAAATCAGATAGCCGCAAACCTCCCCCTGCCGGTTCCGATATACCACCATCTGCTTCTGTGTAACCACAATTTCGTTTTGCAGAAGTACATAATATTCCCGATCACGCACATAGCAGCCGTCAAAGTGCTTTGTAAAATTCTGATAGGCCTGTAACAGCTCCTGCGGCTCAGCCGCATAGGATATGTTTGTCAGCGAAACCTTGTGCAGACATTCTCTGGGAACCGTATACAGCTTTCTCTCATACACGGTCTCAAATCCGAACTGCTCATACAGCTTTGGGTAAAAGCCGCGAATCAGTGTTACCAGATGATTGTGTCCCGCCTCATCAAGCGCCGATTCCATCAGTCTGCGCATATGTCCTCTTCTGCGATAATCAGGCAGCGTGGACACACCGAGTATGTAGCTGATTTTCAGCTGCTTGTCGCGTAAACGAAGGATATGCTCATTGAGCTGCAAACTGGAAATAATGCGCTGATCCTGTTCCAGAGCAATACAGCGTCCCTTGTCGAATATATTTTTAAAATAAAAATTCAGATAATTTCGGTTTTGATTTGGATACGACTGCTTCCATAATTCATATATTTCTGCCTTGTCCTGCTTCCCTGCATCTCTCAGCATACGTTACTCATCATCCCGTTCTGTGAATTCCACATCAATGACATCATCGGAATCCAGATTGGAATTGTTGCCGGTTGTATACTCTTCCTGCTGCTGGTTCCATTCATTTTCATATTCCTCCATATGCCTGCGTACCTTTCGCTTGGCATACCAGATAAGTATGGAAAATGCAATCACAATAATTGCTACGATCGGCAATATCACCGGCAGCAGTGTTATCACAATATAAATGACCAGGCAGATAAAGAGTAGATAAATGATAACATCCATGTACGATTTCCTCGCTTTCTTCTCTCATTATAATATAAAACCGCACATCTGTGAATGTAAAAGCGTAAAAACTTAACCTGCCTCGGCATCTGTCTGTTCTTTTTCCACAGTCCGCTGCTTCTTTTTGCGTCTGTGCAGCATATACAGCAGCATGAGCAGCCAGAGCAGTAAAGCAGCACCGAAATACAGCGGACCGACAAGTGCAGGACGGCTTTTGGTTTTCACTTCGGCAGGCTTAGCCATCGTCTGTGTGGCATCATAGGCACTTTCCAGACGTTTTTCATACGTATATTCCGGATTGCGGATCATCGGATAGGCGTGCCCCTGCTTCATCAGCTCCTCCTGTACCAGCTTATCATCAGCGAACAGATACACGGGAACCGGCTCTTCGATCTTGCTGGAAGGATCAATTTCAAAACGGATGGATGTTGCATCCTCCAGCAGCTCACAGGTCTTTTGCCAGCCCTCTTCCTTTGTTATTTTCGTATTGAACAGAGAAACTCTGAATTCACTGTCCTGACTTTTCAAAACAATCTGATCCTGGCTGCAGCTGACCAGCTTTGCAGAATAGCTTGTCGCATGCAGGAAAGGAAAAAGTGCAAACATAATAAACAGTCTTAATTTCATAAGATCACCCTTTATAGTCTGCACTTTCTATTCGATTTTATTCCTTGCGATACTGATCTGCCAGTTCCCGCAGCTTTGCAAGGCGATGCTTCATACCGGATTTGGATATCGTTTCATTGAATTCCTCTGCACAGTATTCACACAGCTCGTTCAGGCTGGCTTCCGGCAGCTGTTTTCTGGCATATGCGACATGCTGAAGCTTTTCCGGAAGGCTGTCCAGGGTGCGATAGGTCTCGATCCACTGAATATCCTCCAGCTGTTTTTTGCCGGCGGTTATGCTTTTCATTTCATTTGCCAGCTCACAGTTGTCCAACCGTGTTAAGGAATTCATGAAATCCCGCTGAATGCGGCTGTCCTCAAAGGTGAATACCGCATCACTTGCTCCCACACAGCGCAGAAAGTCACTGATTTTATCACTGGCCTTCAGGTAGACAACCTCCTGATTCCGACGCCGGATCTGCTTGGCAGGAAGATCAAAGCGCTGCATCAGCTTCCATATGAACTTGGCCAAATCCACATTCTGGGTACTGATTTCCAGATGGTAGTTGGATTTGCTTGGAGAATTCACAGACCCTCCGGCCAGAAACGCACCCGCCAGATATGCTCTGGCACAGCATTCCTTGCGCACCATCTTGCTGGAGGGATGGTTCTGCAGTCCGCGCTCTGTCATAATTTCCAGATCACGAAGTATTTCCATCGCCTTGTTTTTCACGCGGATTACATAGATGTTGTTTTTCTTCAGCTTCATCTTCTTTATGACAGACAGCTGTGTATCCACCTGATACAGCTCCTTTAAAAAGCGAAACACGCGCTTGGCGGTATTGGCATTTTCCGTCTTTACCGTCAGATGCATACCCTCCGATGTAAAATTCATCGTAGAGCACATCTGCAAGACAGCAGTCAGCTCCGCCTTCATGCAGCAGGGATGCAGCTCATTTGCCGCAATCTGCGATTTTACTTCCGTTGTAAACGACATTTCTATTCATCCTTACTGTTTATAATCTCTCCGAGAACATCCCGGATTTTATTTGAATCATGGCGGATCAAATCATCATCGAAATTCAATACATCCCGATATAGAATTTGATAGGAATGCTCCTCCTGTGCAACCCGCACAGGTTCACTTCCCATATCCTTGTATTTTTCAAGAATATGACGCTGGGCACGGTTGTTGTGTGTGATTACGATATCCACCGCCTCCAAAAAGGAGTGCTTCTGTATGGCCGCAACATGGTCCTCCAGCGTGAAATCATCCGTTTCCCCCGGCTGGGTCATGGCATTGCAGAAGTAAATCTTTTTTACCGGATTGCTGCGCAGCTGCTCCACAACACCGTCAACAATCAGATTCGGCATAATACTGGTATACAGACTTCCGATACCGTATACGATGACATCCGCTTCATGAATTGCCTGCAGGGCTTCTCTGGTCGGTTCCACGCGCTGCTGATAAAACACCTTTTCTATCCGGTTGTTGAAGTTTGGAATATTGCTTTCCCCACGTACAATCGTTCCATCCTCCATCACGGCATACAGGGTGATGACCTGCAGCGAGCTTGGAATGATCTGTCCCTTTACGTTGAGAAACTTTGAGAATGTACGGATAGCTTCCATAAAGCTTCCGGTTGTTTTTGTCATGGCGGTCAGGATCAGGTTTCCCAGGTTGTGTCCGCCGACATCATCACAATCCCCGTCAAATCGATAGTTCATAAGAGACGTAAAGATACTCTCCTCCTCCGCCATGGCGCACATGACATTGCGTATATCCCCCATGGCAGGGATATGAAACTGACGTCGGATCCGCCCGGTGCTTCCCCCGTCATCCGCTACGGTGACAATGGCCGTCAGATCGATATTCTCAATCTGCTTCATACCACGCAGCATAACAGATAAACCAGTCCCTCCGCCGATTACGACTACATTTTTCATTCGGTCAGCCTACTTTCTTATCTCTGTGTGATTTATAGCAATGATAATGGTCCCTATAGTGGGAATACAGCCAGTTGGTGACAGACACGCTTCGGTGGTGCCCTCCGGTACAGCCGATTCCCACGGTTAAATGATTTTTCTTTTCATTTTTATACTGGATAAACACATAGTCCAGAAAGCTTTTCAGATGACGGATAAATTCCTTCGTCTGATCAAAGCTCATGACATAATCATAGACCGGAGCATCATCGCCAGTCTGTTCACGCAGCTCCTCTATATAATATGGATTCGGAAGAAATCTGACATCAAAAACAAGGTCTACATCCATCGGTACGCCATGCTTAAAGCCAAAGGATACGAAGGAAATCGAGAAGACCGGCTTGCTGTTGAGTGAGAGCTTCTCCATCAGCACACTTTTCAAGCCGTGCTGATCCATCATGGTCGTGTCGATGTGAAGGACCGCACGTTCATTCAGCGCGTTGAACATATCACGTTCCACCTCGATAGCCTCCTCCAGCGTATTCGCCTTGGAAAACATCATCATCGGGTGATGGCGTCTTGTGAATTTATAGCGCAGCAGCAGCTTTTCATTGGATGCGTCCAGAAAAACCACGCGTACATTTACATCTATATTCTCAAAATACTGCAGGAACTTCGGATAATCGATCGCAGTCGTTGCCAGAGCGATATTGCTGTAGCGCGGATCCGGCTTGGCGTTGATAATTTTTCCCAGAGATTCCAACAGCTGCACGGGGAAATTATCAATGCAGTGATATCCCATATCCTCCAGAATACCCATGGCCGTCGTTTTACCGGCTCCGGACATTCCTGTTATCAATACTACGTTCTGTTCGTTCATTGCTACCACCTCATATCATAAGTTTACCACAGCATACAGGTGTGCGCCAGTTTTTAAGCAAAAATATAAGAATGTGAACCTTCCTGTCTGCACTTATGAGAAAAGCAGATACGTAAATGTATCGGCTTTGTTCACATAGTGCTTTGTCTGTCTGCCCGCCTGTTTTCTGTCATGGATAGACCGTTTGTTCAATCGGCTGTGAACTACCGCCAGCTATAGAGCAAGCGGCTTTTAATGAATGCCTGCACATTCATCAAAACGTTTTGTTCGTGTTCAGATACACGTAACTGGTACAAGGTGTTTTCTTTTTATGCGAATAGAAGCGTTATGGGCATAGCCTGCCTGCATGTGCATTTCTACCATATCTCAGAAAGCGTTTACCGCAGTTTTCGATGTAAGCGTTTTAACATTACCGCATCAATATGGTAAAACGTTTTATCAAAACTGTTGACACCGCTTTCACTCCGTGATATTATATCCCCGTAAACGTGATAAAACGTTTTATCAAGGAGATGAAAGACATGAGGTTCCTTTGTAAGGATAATGCGCTTACCGCATCCATCTACATTGATTTGCGTAGAAAAGTGAATTTCAAAGAATACAGAAAAGAGGATGTGGAAACGGCGATTGCCAATTCCCTGTACTCCGTTGTGGTATTTGATGATAAGCGTCCCATCGGCATTGCCCGTATTGTCGGAGACGGCCGTATCGCCTTCTTTATCAAGGATGTGGTGGTGGATCCGGCTTATCAGAAGAACCGGATCGGAAATCTTCTGATGCAGAAGCTGCAGGAATATCTTGCAGGCGCTGCCTGTGAGGGTGCCTACATCGGTCTCATGTCCACACCGAACTGTGTTTCCTTCTATAAAAAGCATGGCTTTCTGGAGCGTCCATGTGACGGAATGGGGCCGGGTATGGTGAAATTTTATGATCCCTGTGAGGTGAGAAAATGAAAAAAGTGATTGTATTAGGTAGTTTAAACATGGATCTGACCATACAGTGTGTCGATCTTCCAAAGAACGGGGAAACCATCAACGGATCTGATTTCTTTGTCAATCCGGGTGGTAAGGGTGGCAACCAGGCGGTAGCTGCAGCCAAGCTGGGGGCCGAAACGCATATGATTGCCAATATCGGCAATGATGTGTTTGGAGAACAGCTGCTGGAGGCACTACAGGGCTATGGTGTTCATACCGAAGGCGTTTTCCGTGATGCGCATGAAACCAGCGGAGTTGCAATGATTATCCGAAGTCATGGAGATAACCGTATCATTCTGGGGAATGGAGCCAACCATACGCTGCCGGAAGCAGCCTTCGTGGAAATGCTGCAGAAGCTGGCACGACAGGACGATATCTTCCTGACACAGCTGGAAAATGATTATGCACTGGTAAGAAACGCATTGCGTCATGCAAAGCAGGCGGGCATGTACACGATGTTAAATCCCGCACCTGCCCGTGTTCTGGACAGTGATGTGTATGAGCATCTGGATCTGATTGTTGTGAATCAGAGTGAATGTGAGCTGTTGACCGGGATTTATCCAAGTAATGAGGAGTCCTGTATGGAAGCCATGCACAGCTTTGAAGCCAGAGGTGTGGATGCGCTTATCACGCTTGGAACACACGGCAGTATGTGCAATGCCTTTGGCAGGTATCTGTTTGTACCTGCACAAAAGGTGGAAACCGTTGACACTACAGGAGCCGGAGATTCCTTTATCGGAGCTCTCTGCAGCTGCCTGTCAAGGGATGTGGATATGAAGGAAGCCATGGAATTTGCGACCAGAGTTGCGGCACTCACCGTAACACGCAGAGGCGCACAGGCATCCATCCCGTATAAAAAGGAAGTAGAGCACTACTTCAAGGAGGAAAACTGATATGAACAAACGTCCGATTATCATCGATACCGATCCGGGTATTGATGACGCACTCGCCATTGCCATTGCATTATTTTCAGAGGAGCTGGATGTCCGTCTGATTTCAACCGTTGCAGGTAATGTCGGTCTGGATAAGGTAACCTACAACGCCCTGCGCCTGTTGAAATACTTTGGGCGTGAGGATGTTCCGGTGGCTGTGGGTGCCGACCGACCGCTGATTCGTGAATTTGAGGATGCCAGCAGTGTACATGGAAAAAGCGGTATGGAGGGCTTTGATTTTGAAGAGCCGACGCAGCAGCCGTTAAAGGAAAATGCCGTTGATGCCATGCGCAATGTCATCATGAACAGCAGTGAGCCGGTAACACTTGTTCCGATTGCACCCTTGACCAATATCGCGCTGCTGTTGAAGACCTACCCTGAGGTGAAGCGGAATATCCGTGAAATCGTCCTCATGGGAGGCAGCGTAAGCCGTGGAAACAAGGGTGTCATGGCTGAATTTAACATCGCATTGGATCCGGAAGCCGCACATATGGTATTCCACAGCGGGGTAAAGCTGACAATGGTTGGACTGGATGTCGGATTAAAGGCTCTGGTTTTGCCGGAAGACAGTGAGGAAATCCGCACCATGAACAAAACCGGGGAAATGGCATACTGCCTGTTTAAGAAATACCGCGGGGGAAGCTTTCGCACAGGCCTGAAAATGTATGATGCAACAGCAGTTGCCTATCTGTTGAAGCCGGAGCTGTTTGAGGCGGTGGAAACGTATCTGGATGTAGAACTGCATGGCACGATGACTGCCGGCTGTACGCTGGTTGATCTGAAGGGCTATTTAGGGAAAGAGCCGAATGCCACAGTTTGTCTGGATATCGACGGGAATGCATTCCGTACATGGTTCAAGGAAGCCATTGCGAAATGCAGATAGAATGTATAATATAAAAGGAGAGAACACATATGAATGATATCATTATGTATGGATCTGCACTGATTGCCGTTATTATCGTCGTTATCATGCTGATCAAAAAAATGGATATTAAAATCACACTGTTTGCCATGGGTATTGTGTTGATGTATATCGCAATCGCCATGGGAAATCCAATCGCAATCAAGGAATTTGAATCAACCGGTCTTACCGTACTGGATCCGCTGAAGGCTGTAATCGATCAATTCAAGAGTACACTTCCGGCTGCCGGCTTCATCATTCTGATTCTGGGCGGCTATTCCGCCTATATGACGAGCATCGGTGCCAATGAGGTTACGGTTCATACTCTTACCAAGCCAATCAAGAAAATTAAATCGGTATATATCCTTGTTCCACTGGTATTCCTGATAGGAAATGTACTGTCTCTTGTAATTCCAAGTGCCTCCAACCTTGCCATCATCCTGCTTGCGACACTGTATCCTGTTTTGCGTCAGGCCGGTATGTCTCCGTTGACCGCAGCGGCAGTCATTGCCACTACCGCAACGGTTATGCCGACTCCTCTTGGCGGTGACAATGTTGCCGTAGCAACAGAGCTTGCAAAATATCCTGCATTTGCAGGTATGAGTGTTACCGACTATGTTATCCAGTACCATGCCATGATTTCCGTACCGACCCTGATTGTTATGGCCGTTGTGCACTTCTTCTGGCAGAAGTTTATGGACAAGAAAAACACAGGTAAGCTGGAAGACAATGTTGAGGTTCACGAGGTTAAGGCGGTTCCGGAAGGCGGATTGTATCGTTTTGTTTATACACTGCTTCCCATCTTCCCGATTCTGCTTCTTATCGTTGTTTATATCATTCGCAGCGTAACCGGAAGTAATGTTGATATCAGTGTTGAAGTAGCTTCTCTGCTCTCCTTCCTGATCGCTATCGTGTGTGAAATTATACGTACGAAGGATAGTGGAAAGGTATTGAAGCAAACAGAAGATTTCTTCAAGGGAATGGGAAGTTCCATGCCAATCGTTGCACTGCTGGTTGCAGCTAGTGTATTTGTATTAGGTCTGAATTCCATTGGTCTGATCGATGCTTTACAGACTGCCATGCTTGGTGTTCAGGGATCAGGAATGGGCTTTGTACTTCCGTTGATTCTGATGGGACTGACGATTCTGATCGTACTGCTGAGCGGAAGTGGAACAGCATTGTTCTATGCCATGGTTCCTTTGATGGTACCACTGGCTGAAGCTGCCGGAATCTCTGCCATCGCCGTATCCATTCCGATGGGACTGTGCGGTAATCTGATGCGTGCGGTATCCCCGGTTGCAGCCGTTGTTGTCATTGTTGCCGGTACGATTAAAGCGAACCCTCTGGATATTGTTAAACGTACCTCTGTTCCTATGATCGCCGGTGTTGTTACAATGTTTGTTTTATCCATGATCATGTTCCTGTAAAATCATCAGCAATCCCTGCAGGATTATGATAAAATAAAGGTAATTATCAGGAAGGGTAATTACCTTTTTAAAAATTACAGTGCAGGAGGAATATATGAAAGTGACCATTAAGGACATCGCAAAAAAAGCGGGTGTCAGTGTCAGTACGGTATCGCTCGTGTTGAACGATAGACCATGCCGTGTAGCTCAGCAGACACGCGACACCATCAAGGACATTGCGAAGCAGTATAATTATAAGGTCAATCAGACCGCAAGAAGTCTGGTCACCAGAAAATCGAATATTCTGGGCCTCATCATTCCGGATATCGAAAACCTGTTCTTCTCCGCATTATGCAAACGGATGGAGGAATACCTCCGGGAGCTGGGATACGCACTCATGATCGTAAATTCCAATGATCATGCAGCGGATGACAGCATGCTCATCGATCTCCTTGTTTCAAGAGGGGTTGACGGTCTTGGTATCACCGTCAGCAATGAATCCTATCAGGATGAAACGATACGCAAAAAGCTGGCATCCCTTTCCATCCCCTATGTGATGATTGACCGTATGTATCCCGATCTGAATTGCAGCAAGGTTTATTTTGATAACGAATCAGGTGCTTATATGGCCATTGAAAAGCTAGTGAAAAGCGGCCACAAAAAAATCGCATGCATCGGAATTTCTTCCGCAAGCAAAACTGGGGCGAGCCGTGTTGCAGGCTATCGCAAAGCTATGCAGCAGTTCCAGCTGGAGGTTCGTGAAGATTATATTCTCGATGGAAATTATCGCTTTCAGGGTGGATATACCTGTGCAAAGCAGCTGATGAAGATGGATGTTACCGCTGCCTTTATTTGTAATGATATGATGACACTGGGGGTCATGCGTTACTTCCAGGAGCATCATGTCCGTATACCGCAGGATATATCCATCGTCAGCTATGACAACACATTAAACCGGTTTACGCTGGGTACTGAGATCACAAGTGTGGATCAGAATGTCGGACTGCTGGCGAAAACTTCCTGTAATGAGCTGCTGGCACAGCTGCGTGATCCTGCGCATCGTCAACAGGATATCTGTCTGAAGCCGCAGCTGATTGAAAAAGACAGCGTACAAATCATATAATACAAAAAGTGCACCATGGCATCACCCGGGTGTACTTTTTTCATGTATAACCGCACTGGCTTTGGTTCAGGATGTTAATTGTCCTGTATCATTGAAACAGTCTTTGCAGAATTCGCAGGAAGGGAACACTGCTTTCCCATACCTCCCCTATGATGTTACCGGATTGAGAAATCGTTTCATACTGTACCTTTGTTATCAGGTTTTTCAAGGCTGTGGGATCTAACGAAAGAAATGCCTGCAGCATGGTCTTCTGTGACTGCTCTTTCTGCAGCTGCTCAGTTTTCTTATTTTCTCCTGCGCCAAATCCAGCGAGAGCATCATGAGCTTTTATGGTTACCGCCCTTTCCACATCCTGCTTCTTTTTTTTATCATCCACACGAATTTCCCTCTTTCTTTTCTTCTGCTCTTTTTTTATAGCTTCTGTTATCTGGGAAGCATTCTGTCCAACAGCCGGCGGCAGCGATTCTTCTTCATCATTCGGGGTATTGGGCACATAGGAGGACTCTCCTCTTCCACCACCCTGTCCGTCATTTCCTTCTCCTCCGCCATCATTTTTATCCTGATCAGAAGCATCCGGAATCGGATTTCCGGTGGCATCCTGCACTTTTACCATATAGCTTCGACCATCATAATATCCACCGATAATTTCAACTCTTGCATAGGTGAAGGGTTCTATTACCTGCAGCATATAAACAACGATATACGGTGGCAGGGCGATGCTTCCCGGTGCATACTGCGACAGACTGCTGATGCTATCACGCTGAAATGTCCAATGTACTCCATCCTTGCTTGTATACAGATTGATTGCTTTGGCGTTATATGCCCGAGGGATATGAAAATAGTAATCAGTGTCATTGCGTATCATATACAGCGATAGATCAAACACCGGTATGCTATCGGGGATGATATAAAAAGGAAAGGCATGCTCGTTGATATCAATCCGTTCACTGCTGCTTTGATCCGCGATACCGTACAAATAAAACGGCTTGTGTGTCTGCATTCCACACTTATATGCTGTTGTATCATAGCGCAGCGATATCTGAAAGCTTTTTTCCTCTCCGGTTTTCGACACAGCCGTCACCTCCACCCTTTTTGGTAACGGCAGATCATCCACCGTATGGGATTGCAGGGCTGCAATTTCCTTCGTTGGCATGGGAGTATCCAGCTTCCATATTTTTTCCGGAGGCTGATTGTTTTCGACGATGATTACCTCATTGCCGACATAATAGCCGTCCGGTATCTGAAACGCCTTTGAACCTGCGCCATTTACCTCAATACGTGAGTATTCAATTTGAAACCAGTCTGCAAGCACGCCGATGCTGTTGGCTCCGTTGGTATAGATATCAACATCCACCATACTTGCGGAATAATAATGTTCCTGATACGGATTTTTATTTAATACTCCGATTGCATTTTCTCCCTCTGCTCTGATACCATTCTTTTTATCTGCATATTTCGCATACAATCCTTCACCGTCAGCAATTTCCAGGGCCGTCCCCTCTGTGCAGTGAATGCGCAAACCAAATGCACTTACACTGGTATCCATATATACAAGCGGCCTGGTTTTTCCGCTGCCCTCTATCGTCAGTGTATTTTCTTCATCGACAAATCCCCACGCATCATCATTATTAAAATTATCTATATTAACGTTGGAATCCCCATCGATGTTATCTTCGATTCTTGCCTGATAGCCATTGGTGTGAATGGTTATCTCTCTGTTTGTGATGATATCTGCATTAATTATCATGTCACCCTGCATTTCAAATGTCCCACCCTGCGGATGCCCCTGTACAAAGCTGAGAAAGCGTTCAAATTCTGTATCCATAGTAGCTGTTGCATGAATAGGTGATAGAAGATTAAGCAGCATACATACCATGATTCCAATTCGTGTTATCCTTTTCATAATCTCTCACCTTTCCGGTACTTTAACTATTTTTTATTTTAACACAGGTTCTTTCATCTATAAATTATTTACTACGTGATCTATGTATGAGCATATGTACTTATATTTAATTTTAAACTATTTTCAATATTTATTATAATAAACATAATCATTAGAATTCCCAAATTGCTTGGACAAAAGGCCTTTTTGAAACGTGTATAATGTGAAAGGAGGTATCATTATGCTGGACGAGGAAGTAAAACAAATCTATGATCAATATCATGATATGGTTTTCCGTATAGCATTTCTATATTTTAAAAATGAAGCTGATGCCTGCGATGTCGTACAAGAGGTTTTTATCAAATTGATGAAACAAAAAAATCTATTTCATGATGAGCAGCACCTCAAAGCATGGTTAATGAGAGTTACAGCGAATCAGTGTAAAAGTATATCACGAAGTTTCTGGAGAAAGTATAGAACAGATGAACAGTATCTTTATACCATCGCGGCGGAGGATAAGCAGAATACCAATTTTTTATATGCAATATTACAGCTTCCTAAGGAAGCAGGATTACTGCTCTATTTGCATTATTATGAAGGCTATAAGCTTGATGAAATTGCCAAAATCATGCAAAGGAATGCTTCAACGATTCGCTCAAAAACAGCGAGAGCAAAAAATCTTTTAAAAAAACAGCTGGAAAAGGAGGAACGTATATGTTCACAGAAGATGAACGAAGACTACTTGAACAAATTAAAATGAGTAAGGTAGAAACAAATGATACATGGGATAAAATCCTTCTAAAATCTAAGAACAAAAAAAAGACTTTCAAAATATGTATAATCGGTGGTATTTGTGTTCTTTTCCTTGCTTTTTTGCTTCCACCTGTTCGGATGTACGCTGAGGAGCTATGGAAAAAAAGCTGGTTCTACAGCAGTACACAGCAGGGGAACCGCCAGCAAAAGCAGAATAGAGGTGATTATATCGTTTTTCCAGATTCAATACTTACAGAAGATAAATTGTTTTCTTCAATCTTTGATGTCTCAAAAATGCTCTCAATACCATTGCTTGAATCGGATGATCCAGTTTTTGATGAGGTTTATTATCAGCCAAGTATGAATGATAAGGGCAAATTAGTTACATTACATCTATGGGGGCATAATAAGCAGGATGCTAAATCGTATATACCAAAAAGGGAGCTATATGAAAAGTTCACCAAAAATCTTACAAAAGCACAGCGTGGCGAAATAGAGCATATATACAGTATGAGCAAAGAGGATATCGCCAGTTATTATTCTTCAGGTCTAAGCTACAGTATTACTATGTATAGCGAAGAAAGCGGAGTTGAAGGCGATGTCAGAGTTATAACACCTGATAATAACTGTAGTACATATTTCAGCAAAGCCCTCAAATGTGATATTCTGATTGAGCAGCAGTTGCATATGGATGGCACTTATACAACATCGGCAACATGGATCAAGAACAATATCCTGTATCGTTTAATGGGCTATCGTACAGTTAATGATATGAAAAAGGTAGTTGAGGGCATGCATTACTAGCGAAAGGTTAGAATCTGCCAATAAATTATAAGATAAAAGACAGATTGCTCGGATGAAACAATCTGTCTTTCCTTATCGTATTTCCTTTACAGCTGTGTGAACATTTCCTTTGGTGCACCGCACAGAGGACATTTGAAATCCTCCGGAAGCTCTTCCCACTTTGTACCCGGGGCAATTCCCTGATCTGGCAGACCTGCCGCCTCATCGTATTCCCAGTTACAGATATCGCAAACGTATTTTGCCATTATCAGATCCCCTTTATCTCATGAAATGCATGCTGTGCCGCAATGGCTCCGTCGTTGGTTGCCGTAACAACCTGGCGCAGTTTTTTCGCAATGACGTCTCCGGCACCATAGATGCCCTTCGCCTTTGTTTCACAGTTTTCATCCACGATCATGTAGCCGCGCTCATCCAGGATACCCAGTTCCTTTAAAAAGGAGGTTGCCGGATCCAGTCCGATATACGGGAATATGCCATGTGTTTTCATTTCTGTTTCCACATTCGTATCCACATTTCGTACGACCAGACCGGTAACGCGCATGCCGTCATCGACAACACGCACCGGCACATGCTTTGTCACCACCGTGATTTTCGGATTATCCTTGATTGCATTTTGAACAATGCTGTCTGCACGGAATACATCCCGTCGTATTATGATATTCACCCTGCTGGCAAACTGTGTCAGATAATTTGCTTCCTCCAGCGCAGAGTTGCCGCCGCCGATGACCACAACCTCCTGATCGCGGAAAAATGCCCCGTCGCATACTGCACAATAGGATACACCGCGTCCGACATTTTCCAGTTCCCCCGGCACATTCATCATACGCTCCTGTGTTCCGGTTGCCACGATGACAGCCTTTGCCTCATACTCCGTTCCATCCTCACAGATGATTTTTTTATATGCGCCATCCTCCACACGGATGACATTGCCATACAGGTATTCCGCACCAAAGGATGTGGAATGCTCAAACATATCGCTTGCCAGCTTGGCACCGTTTGTTTCAATAATGCCCGGCCAGTTGCTGATTTCCGCCGTCTTGATCAGCTTTCCTCCGGGAGCACCCATTTCCAGCATTGCTGTTTTCAAGCCGGCTCTGCTTCCATATATTGCCGCACTCATGCCGGCAGGTCCGGCACCAATGATAATTAAATCGTAACGTCGCTCCATTCGTGATCCTCCTTTATGATCGTAATCAGATCAGACATGTCTCTAATGATAGCACAGGGTTTGCACAACTGCATCTCTTGTGCCCGTGATTCTTCATAGACAAAGGCTACTGAGAAGGCGCCCATCTTCTTACATGCCTCTATATCCGTAGGTGCATCCCCTACATAGACAACATCATCATGCGGAACATGCAGCTGTTCACAGGCAGTCAGAATACCAATCGGATCGGGCTTCGGCCGCTCAACGTCCGCACCGCCCAGGATAATCTCAAAATACGATTCCAGATCAAACTGCTTCAATCCCATACGGACAATGTCCTGCAGCTTGTTGGACATGACGGCAAGCGGATAATCGTTTGCCTTTAAATACTCCAGCGTTTCCTTCACATGGGGAATCGGCTTGACAAATTCATCATGATGCTCATGATTGTAAGCACGATAGCAGGCGATGATTTCATCCACCTGTTCCTCCTTGAAATAGCGCAAGAAGGACTGCTTCAGCGTAGGTCCCAGAAAGGACTGCTTTTCCTCTTCACTCAATGTATAGCCCGGCTTGTATTGTGCAAAGGTATGCTCAAAGGATTTGTAAATCAGCTCCTTGGTATCCACCAGTGTACCGTCCAGATCAAAGATCACCGCCGGCTTGTGCTTTTTAAACGGATAGATGTTTTTAAATACCTTATCCCAGACACCGAGTATTCCTAAAATGCCGATCAGGACACCGAGCAGAGATACCAGCTGTGCGACGCGAAGTCCTCCCAGCATCAGGGAATCGGTTCGCATTCCTTCAATAAAGAAGCGGATCATGCCATACCATGCCAGATAGGCAAATGCCAGATCCCCGCGTTTTTTTCTGCCGTGTTTTTTATAAACAACGGTAATCAATACGAAGCCAATCAGATTTCCGACGCTTTCATACAGGAAGGTCGGCTGACGGAATGCACCGTCAATATACATGTGATCACGGATAAAGGCCGGGAAATGATCATAGAAGCTGGCATTTACCACACCGCCATACGCCTCCTGATTGATGAAATTCCCCCAGCGGCCGATTGCCTGCGCAAGCATCATATTCGGAAAAACAACATCCATAATACGCAGTCCGTTATACTGATAGCGGCGGAAGTAGAACCATCCGAATATCGTTCCGGCAATCACACCTCCGTGAATTGCCAGACCGCCCTCCCATATATAGAAGATACGGATCGGGTCTGCCGCATACAGATTGTTCCATTCAAAGATAACATAATATAGACGGGCACCGATGATGGCGATCGGCAGCATCATCAGAAAGAAGTTTTCAAATACCTCTTCCTTATACCCCCATTTCTTAAACTGACGAAGAGATAAAAAATATGCCAGAAAGGCACCGGACAGAATCAGCACGGCGTACCATGTGACCTGTAAGGATCCTATCGTCAATACGGTTTTCATATCGGGAAAAAATGTCATAAAAGCCTCCTATTGTTCATTCTTGTTCTTTTCGATATAGTCAAGGACACGCTGCTCAAACTCCTTGGCGCTGTCCATCCCCATGACGGATAACATATAATTCGTTACCGCAGATTCAATAATGACTGCCATAGAACGGCCTTCACGCACCGGGACAACGATTTTCGGTATGTCGATGCCCAGAATATTCTCATGCTTTTTTTCTTCGATTCCTACGCGGTCATAATCCTGATCCGCTTTCCACGGCTCCAGATTGACCTGGAAATTGATTTCTGCTTTAGGCAGGACAGAGCTGACGCCAAACATTCTGGATACATTGATGACACCGATTCCACGAATTTCCAGCATTTCCCGCAACAGCTCCGGAGCCTTCCCTACAATTTTGTTGTGGATTCGATAACAGTCCACTCGGTCATCCGCCACCAGCAGGTGACCGCGCTTGATCAGCTCCAATGCGATTTCACTTTTCCCCATTCCGCTTTCCCCGCGAATCAGTACACCTTTTCCATAGATGGAGAGCAGTCCTCCGTGAATGCACATACTGGTTGCCAGCTGCTCATCCAGAAACGCCACGATATCGACAATCAGACGGTAGGTCGGGGAGCTGGATAGGAAAATCGGAAAGTTTTTCCGCTTCGCATAGCGCTTTAATACATCCGGACACTTATGTCCCTTGGTCACAATAATGGCCGGTGTCTGTTCGTTGGTGATAAAGTCAAAGGATTTCCGCTGCTTGTGTACGCTCATTGTCGCAATATAGGCGATTTCCTTATCTCCGAGGATAACCAGCCGCTTCTGCTGGGAATTCTCAAAATAGCCTGCCAGCTCCAGACCGGGGCGGTTGGTATCCGCAATGACAATGGGACGCTCCAGAGATGCATCATCTCCGGTTATCTGTATGAAGTCAAAGTTTTCAACAAGCGTTCTGACTTTCACGATATTCTGTTCTTCCATATGCACTATCCTTTCTCCAGTACCTTTTTCAGATACTGACCGGTATAGCTGTTTTCTACCTTGATGATCTGCTCCGGTGTTCCGCTCGCAATGATCGTACCGCCTTCGTCACCGCCCTCCGGACCGATATCAATGATATAATCCGCACTTTTGATAACATCCAGATTGTGTTCAATGACAATGACCGTATCACCGTTTTCCACAATCCGCTGCAATACCTCCAGAAGCTTTTTCACATCATGGGTATGCAGACCGGTTGTCGGCTCATCCAGTATAAACAGGGTTTTACCGGTTGCTTTTCTCTGCAGCTCGCTTGACAGCTTGACACGCTGCGCTTCACCGCCGGACAAGGAGGTTGCACTCTGTCCCAGCTTGATGTAGCCCAGACCGACATCCTTCAGCGTCTGCAGCTTATGTTTAATTTTATGCATATTGGAGAAAAAGTCAATCGCTTCCTCCACGCTCATTTCCAGAACATCATAAATATTTTTTCCCTTGTAGGTTACCTGCAGGGTTTCTTCATTGTAGCGCTTGCCGCCGCATTCCTCGCACGGGACATAGACATCCGGCAAAAAGTGCATGGATATGCGCAGGATGCCATCTCCCTGACAGGCTTCACAGCGTCCGCCCTTCACATTGAAGGAAAAGCGTCCCTTTTCATAGCCGCGCATCTTTGCTTCCGGGGTCTGTGTATACAGTTCACGGATATCATCAAACACACCGGTATAGGTCGCAGGATTACTCCGCGGTGTTCTTCCGATTGGATCCTGTGAAATATCAATCAGCTTGTCGATGTTTTCAATCCCCTTGATTTTCTTATGCTTGCCGGGACGGATTCTTGTTCTTCCAAGTGCATGCATGACACCCTTGCTTAACACCTCATTAACGAGGGATGATTTTCCACTGCCGCTCACACCGGTAACGACCGTTAATGTTCCCAGAGGGATTTTCACACTGACATTTTTCAGGTTGTTTTCGCTGGCACCGACAATCTCCAGCTTCTTGCCGTTTCCCTTACGTCGTTTCGCAGGGATTTCTATCTTTCGTTTCCCGCTCAGATACTGACCGGTTAAGGAGTTTTCATTTGCCATGACCTCCTCCGGTGTACCGGCTGCGACAACATTGCCGCCATGAATTCCGGCGCCCGGACCGATATCAATGACATAATCACTGGCACGCATCGTATCCTCATCATGCTCTACAACGATCAGTGAGTTGCCAAGATCCCGCATATTTTTCAGGGTGTCGATCAGACGGTCGTTGTCCCGCTGATGCAGACCGATACTCGGCTCATCCAGTACATACAGAACACCGCTTAAACGGGAACCGATCTGGGTTGCCAGACGGATTCGCTGCGCTTCTCCTCCGGACAAAGAGCCTGCCAGTCGATCCAGCGTCAGATAACCGAGACCGACATTGCTCAAAAAGCCCAGACGATCTGCGATTTCCTTGAGGATCAGCTTAGCGATGTCCTTCTGCTGCTGTGTCAGCTCCAGCTGCTTCATAAATTCGATTGCCTGCTTGACAGACATGGTTGTCCATTCATAAATGTTGATGCCACCTACGCGAACACTTAATGCCTGTTCATTCAAGCGGCGTCCCTTACAGATTGGGCACGGTGCCTCCGCAAGGAAGGTCGCATACCATTCTCTGGACATTGTAGAGCTGGTTTCCATGTAACGGCGTTCAATCAGAGTACATACACCCTCAATAAATTCCGTCTTTTTCATGACATTGCCGCTGCGGCTTGCCAGTCGATAGGAAATGAGATCCTTAGAGCCATACAGTAATATGTCCAGTTCGCTTTTCTTCAGATCCTTGATCGGTTTATCGATATCAATCTTATAATAATCAATCAGTGCCTTGAAACGCTGCCATTCCAGATTTTCTGTTCCGACAATATTCTTATAATATATAATACCGCCCTGTCGTATGGACTTGGTGCGATCCGGGATCAGATAGTCCACATCCACCTTCTGCGTGATGCCAAGTCCCTTGCAGTGGTCACAGGCACCAAACGGTGCATTGAAGGAAAACAGCCGCGGCTCCAGCTTCGGAATGTTGAAGCCGCAGTATTTACAGGAATAATTGCTGGAAAACAGAATCTCCTCTTCATTATATGTAACAACCGCCAGTCCATCACTCAGTTTCAGCGCAGTTTCCAGTGAATCGTGGAGGCGGGAACGATCACTCCCCTTTACGATCCGGTCTACCACCACATCGATATTGTGCTTTTTGTTTTTCTCTAAAGACTCCACATCCTCCAGAAGCTTCATTTCTCCGTCAACGCGGACACGGATATAGCCTTCCTTGCGCAGATGCTCAAACAAATCCCTGTGGGTTCCCTTTTTGCCATGCTCGATCGGAGATAAGATGGTCAGGCGTGTCTTATCCTCAATTTCCATGATGCGGTCCACCATCTGCTTGATCGTCTGTGATGTGATGGGTTCATTGTGTGTCGGACAGTAGGGGATACCCACCCTTGCATACAGAAGTCTCAAATAGTCATAGATTTCCGTTACCGTTCCGACCGTGGAACGCGGATTGTTGCTGGTCGTCTTCTGATCAATGGAAATGGATGGGGAAAGTCCCTCGATGGAATCCACATCCGGCTTCTCACTGTTGCCAAGGAACTGGCGTGCATAGGCACTCAGCGATTCCACATACCGCCGCTGTCCCTCTGCGTAGACCGTATCAAATGCAAGAGATGTCTTACCGGAACCGGATACACCGGTCATGATAACAAACTTATCTCTCGGAATACGGATATCGATGTTTTTCAAATTGTTTTCTCTAGCGCCTTTGATATCTATATAGTCATGATTCATAATCATTACCTCCAAACTTACCATATTATTATACATTAGTATTCCCGAAAAAGCCTAAGATTTCGCATCTTTTTTGTAGGAATTTCAAAGTTTGGAAAAATATTAAATTTCTTTGAAAGGTTTTTAAGGGCTGCGGCATGTTATAGATGGAAACCCTAAGGAGGAAACAAAATGAAAAAGAAAGTTATGTTAGCATCCCTGCTGGCAATCGGACTTGCGGCAGGTGTAGGTACACAGATTCATGCACAGGATACAGCTTATACATGTGGAAGAAATCACTCTCATATGCATTCTGCGGCGGATGGATGCCTGCGTACGTTAAAGGAACAGCAGGCGGCAAGAGATGCGGCTGCCAAACGACAGGCTGAAGCAGCACAGAGACAGGCGCAGGCGACACGGAAACAGAATGCGTCAATAACACCTGCTTCCAACACCACGGTACAGCCGGAAGCAGTGAGTACAGCGAACGCAAACAGCTCACAGCAGCCGGTATCACAGACTGCACAACAGGGCGCAGATACTGCATCCAGCCCTTGCCCATATCACGAAAATTGCGACGGAATTCATCAGCATAGTGAAAACTGTGATGGAACTCACCAGGTTCATGAAAACTGCAATAACGGTATGCAGGAGTATCACCATAGTGAAGGTCGTGGACAGGGAGCGCATCACGGCAATGGAAACGACCATCACGGACGATAAAACAAACATGGTTTCAAAAATTGCGGTATAATGGAGGCATAGAGGGATGATAACGGTATGAAGAGTGAAGAGGAAATACAAAATGCCATAGAGCTGTATGCGGATATGGTACAGAAAATCTGTGTTCTGCATATGAAGCAGCGGGCAGATGCCGAGGATGTGTTCCAGACAGTCTTTCTGAAGTATGCGCAGAGTGAACCGTTTCGGGACCGCGAGCATGAGAAGGCATGGCTGTTAAAGGTAACAATGAATGCATGCAGGGAGAGATTTCGCGGTTGGTTCCATAAACATGCAGATTTACAGACTGAGGTGGAGGCCTGTGCCGATCTTAGCGAGGCTTCCTATTTCCTGCTGGATACATTGAATCAGCTTCCTCCGCATTACCGTGATGTCTTGTATCTGTTTTATTATGAAGGCTATAAGGTGCGGGAAATATCTGAAATCAAAGGAAAAAATGAAAATACAATCCATACCTGGCTGAAAAGAGGCAGGGAAGCGCTGCGTGAAAAACTGGGAGGTGAGCTTGATGATTTTCGATGAGTTTGACGGCATTCATGCCAGTGATGAAATCAAACAGAAAACCCTTCACAACGTCATGAAGCAAAGAAGCAGAAAGAAAAGAACCGGTATGACAGCAGCTCTCACGCTGTGTGTCACCTGCCTTCTGGTTGTTCTGTTTCAGCCCTGGAGGCTTATGGAGGCTTCTCCTGCACCGGCTCCTGCCCCTACTTTGGCAGTATACAGCTATGTGACTCTGGATATCAATCCAAGTATGGAATGGAAGCTGGATGAACAGCAGCGGGTGGTGAGGGTCACTGCCTACAATAAGGATGCGGACAACATTCTGACTGAGCTGCAGCTGGAGGGAGAGCAGCTGGATACAGCACTTCGGATGCTGCTGGACAATGAACAGTTTTCCGCTTATATGAAAACAGGCTTTCTGGAGGTCAGCGTGTATTCTGAAAACAGCAGTGTTTCTCTGGATCTGGAACAGCAGATCAATCAGCAGCTGGAGGAAGTGGTGCCGCAAAATCAGTTTCACTGTTCCCATTTGGATGATGATACGCATCAGGAAGCACAGCAGCATCATATGTCTGCCGGGAAGTATCGTGTAATTGATGAAATCCTTCGGCATGATTCTGCAAAGAGTGTCGAGGAGCTGCAAAAGCTAAGCATGAAGCAGCTGTATTCCGTTTTGGAGCGTTATGATCCTTCAGCAGTACCGGAGGGATGCCATGGAAGGCAGATGAGAAAAGGACACCATCACGGCAGGTAAAGCTATTCCCTGATTTCGATACCATCAGCTTACACAGCCTTTTGGATGGGACTACAGCCTTTTGAAAAAGAAAGAGCAGAGAAAAAGGAGTGGGCAGCTAACATATGTCTGTTGCTTATAACACTCTTACATAAAACAAACACCCCGGCTCTGCTGGGGCTTTCTCATAAAAAAAGCACGGAGCATTCATGTTATATGATTGTTCTGTGCTTTATGCTTTTTGATTATGACAGAAATTTTCGATGCCTATGCAGGAATCGTTTTATACTATCCCTCACAGATTGCTTAGTCCGGGATTTCTTCCTTATTCCTTGATCTGTTTAAAATACTGAACCGCCTGACAGCCGCGTCCCGTGTGAACACCTACCACACTTACCAGCTTGATGATCTGATGCGTTGCATTTGGAAAAGCCTGTTTCAGCTTGTCCATATACACAAGTGCCTCAGCCTCGTCATCTGCATGGGCAACGGTGATCAGATAGGAATCATCCACATGCTCACGCTTCATAATTTCAATTACGCGGTCCATCGCCTTGTGCATCGTGCGAACCTTGTCCAGCACATCAATTTTACCGCTTGTTTCCTCATTGATTTTCAGAATCGGCTTGATTTTCAGCAAGCCGCCCAATGTGGCTGCCAGCGGTGTCAGCCGTCCGCCGCGTTTCAGATGCTGCAAATCGCTTGGCAACAGTATGGTATTGATTGTATGCACGATGCGCTGCAGCACTTCCTTGATCTGCTCAATGCTTTTTCCAGCCTCATGCAGCTGCTTCGCCAGCTTGATCATGTATTCCTGTACTACCGCTGTTACATGGCAGTCAACATAATCAAACGCGATGCCATGCTGCTGTGCAATCATTTCCATGGCATTGATCGTACCGCTTAATCCGCTGCAGATCGGTATCGCAAATATCATGTCGTAGCCCTGCTGCTTCAGACTCTGAAACAGCTCCTCAATTTTCCCAAGAGAAGGCAGGGAGGTGGAAAGCATCTTTCCATCCTTCATGAGATCATAAATTTCATCAATGCCCAGCTCCTCCAAATCCTGATAATTTTTATTGTCACAGCTGACCTGCAGAGGTACGCTGTAAATTTCAGCCTGCGCAAGCTCCCCTACGGATTTCCCGGTCCCACTGTCTGTCACAAATGCTATTTTCATATGATTCAGCCTCCTGTTGTCTCTATTATACCTTATTTTCTCTTCAAAAAAAACTGTGTCTCCTTCGGTTCGACGGTTTCCGCTTGTATAAGACAAAAGGTGCACCGGGCACCTTTTACATTTCCACCTTGCGGATATACTGAATCCCCAGACAGCCTACACCGGTATGTGCACTGATAACTGCACCGATCAGACCATAGTATACATCCAGTCCGGGAAACGCCTCTTCCATCATGGCTTTCAGCTTTTCGCCTTCCTTTGGCGCCCCGCTGTGAAGAACAGTGAGCGTGTAGGCTTCATTCAAGCCGCGCTCCTGAAATGTGGAGATTGCCTTGGACTGTGCCTTGCTCATGGTACGAACCTTATCGTACACATCCACCTTGCCTTCACTTTCACGATCCAATCGCAAAATCGGCTTGATTTTCAGCAGTCCGCCAAGTGCAGCTGCCAGCGGTGTCAGCCGGCCTCCGCGCTTCAGATGCTGCAAATCATCCGGTATAATCAGTGTCCCGCTATCTGCCGCACTCGCACGCAGACGCTCCACGATCGTTTCCAGATCATGTCCCTGCTCGACCAATTGACTGGCACTGATTGCCAGATAGCGCTGGATATTGCAGGTTGTATACGATTCGATGACATGCAGATTCACCTGATGCTCCTTGGCTACCGCCTGCATGACACTGGAGGTGGAGGATAAGCCGCCACTCAGCGGAACTGCAATGACCGCTTCATAGCCCTCCGCCTTAAGCTGTGTAAACAGCTCCTCCACAAGTCCCATAGGAGGCATGGAGGTTGTCGGCATTTCGCCGTTTCTCAGATACTCATAAATCTCTTCTACGGTTATATTCTCTCCATCCAGAAACATTTTGTCCTGAATGATGATTTGCAATGGCAGATAATAAATTCCTAATTCGCCGGCCTGCTGCTTTGTCAGACCGCTGCCGCTGTCGGTTACGATTGCGATTTTCATAAGACTCGCCCCTTTTCTGTATTCGTGTTCCCTCGCGAATGCAGGGTTTTCAATACGGTCAGTTACACAGACGTGTAAAAATATCCTGTTTCATTATACCAAGTTTATTTTGAAAGTCAAACGAGAATCACCATGTTCTGCTTTCCAATTATCGGATGCCGGGTTTCAAAAAGTCATTTCGACTGAATACAATCGTACTGTAAGGCTCGATATTGACCTTTTTAATCAGGATATCCTCGGATGCTCCGTTATAGTATAGCAGCGGATATTCCGCCTCAAATTCATAGGAAAAATATTCTCCTGTCGGATTGAAGATAATCACCATATCATCATGCTCGTCCCTGATTTTATACAGCAGTACCTTTTGGGCGATATCCGAAAAGGACACGTGCTGTTCCACATCCTCTTTCATGGAATAACGCAGAATCGGATGCTCCTTCCGGATACGGATCAGATCCTTTGTGATTTTCACCATATCCTGATACTGGTTTCTGCGCAGATAATCCAGTTTATTGATTTCATCGCTTTCCTCATATGTGTTGGGAAGCCCGTGCTTGCTGCGGGCAAATTCCTGTCCGGAGTGGATGAAAGGGATACCCTGCGCAAGCAGAACCGCCGCCATCAGCATTTTGGCACGGGCAATGCGCACCTCCTTGCTGTCTTCCTTGCAGCATTCCTTCAGCTTGTCCCAGGATGTCATATTGTCATGGCATTCCACATAATTGACAGCGTTTCTCGGATGGGTGAACATCGGCTCTATTCCGATATTTGTACAGCTGCCGCTCAGACAGTTCTTCATGATATCAAGCAGGTAGACTGCCCCGGTGCAATAGCCCTTGACACTGACCTCGTTGGTATTCGTACGTCCCTTGACAACATCCCGGAAGCGATCGGAGAAATGAGCGACATACGGCATCTGTGCATTGTTGGAAATACTGGCACGTTTTCCGGAATCCAGAAAGCTCGGCATATCCCAGCCCTCGCCATAAACCATGAAATCCGGATTGAGTGCTTTGCAGGCCTCATATACCGCATTGATGGTTGCCACATCCAGAATTCCCATCAAATCGAAGCGGAAGCCGTCAATATGATAGGTTCTTACCAGATAGGTACAGGCATCCACAATATATTTATGACACATGTTTCTGCGGGAATCCACATCATTTCCGCAATAGGTACCATTTGAGAAGTCACCGTTTTCATTCATTTGAAAATAGTAATTCGGTACAGTGTTTTCAAAGGCATGTGTTTCCTTATCGTATACATGGTTGAATACGACATCCAGATTGACACGGATCCCCTGCTTGTGGCATTCCTCTATAAGCTTTGTCAGCTCGAACATACGGCCGTATGGATTCGCCGGTTCTGTACTGAAGCTGCCTTCCAGAACACGATACTGCACCGGATCATAGCCCCAGTTATAATGCATCAGCGGATAGTTTTCATCCACAGAGCCAAAATCCGTGACCGGCATCAGCTGAATGTGCGTGATTCCCAATGTCTTCAGATAAGAAAATCCGCTGCATTGCTGCTTCGTTATTTCATTTTCCTCTACAAACCCGCGGAATTTTCCAGGCATTGTGACACCGATTCCCTTCTGCATCGTGAAATCGCGCACGCTCGTTTCGTAGATAATGGCATCGCAGGCACTGGTCATTTTCGGCAGGGGTACGTCCCGCACGCGGATTTTATCCAAATCGACAACCGCACTTCTGCGTGAATTTTCAATCGAAGCTGTCCCATACGGGTCAATGCTTTCCCGCCAGACACCGTTTACCCGGACAAGGTAGACATAGGTCGCATTCTCCAGATTTTCCAATATGGTATAGCGGTATACCCCCTTGTCTGTCCGTTTCATTTCATACGTATACAGACGGTTGTTCTTGCAGACCTCCAGCTTTACTCTGCTGGCTGTCGGTGCCCATAACGCAAATGCAGTCTGGTCTCTGTCATAGGTATAGCCGAGATCATTACCGTCATAAAAAAACTGTTCATCAAAACGCTCTGTCTTGACGATACCGCTGTATTCCAGCACCACACCCCGTGCATGCTGATGCATCACCTGATATTCCACACCGATTTCGATGGGATCGTATAATGCCAGTGTATATTTATTGTAATTATTTTGTGTTGTTTCTATGGACTGAATGTGAAGGTCAAAGAGATGCCCCTGATCATCCTTCAGATAGAATTTATTGCTGACTCCCTCATAGCTGTTTCTTGACATAAATACGATGACCTTGTCATAGTCATCCAGATATGCCTCGTAATACTTTTCCTGTCGCATACTTATCACCATGTATTATTATACCAGAGTTTTCCAGGTTTATCACCAGAAAGGTAAAACAGGTGCTGTTCTTCTGCTAATCTGTTCAGGTTACAGAGAAATGAGGGGTGTTTATGGCATCATCCGGATTACAATTTCAGCTTTCAGCAACATAAGACAGTCAACAGCAGTAGAAAGGTAAGGAATTTTATACCTTTTTGTAATACAAAGTCATAGAAATAGTAAGCATTGTATTCTTATTGAAAAGGAAAAAAAGCTGCTTGATCTGCTCCTTATCTTGGCTTGAAAAAAGCACCTGCACGAAGGATGGTTTTTGGCATACCACCGTTTGTACAGATACTATTTAAGTATTATCAAGCTGATGCATCATGGTTTAAATTCTTATAAGCGCAAGATGGCAGAGAACCTTTCCCTTGTTCCGTTTACGCTATTTGGATTCGGTTTCCTTTGCACCTTTGACAGCAGAAAAGCGGCAATTGGGATTATTTTCTATTGGCCTTAAGTTCCATCCATGCCTTCTCCATGATATCAGGCTCCATAATGAGACGTCTGCCGATATCAGCTAATGCAAGTGCTCCGTCGAACAGTGCCTGGCTGCCTTGCTGTGATATCGTGGCATCTGCCATTTCACGGGAATGCCCGTTTACACAGCTGTCCGCGATTTTGATATAGCCCTGCAGGGTTGGACAGCAATAGCTGACACTTCCCACATCACTGCTTCCCTGCGCAACCTCGTCCACCCCTTCCCATGGATAACCGAAATCCTCATACTCATCCTTCAGCATATCCGCAAGAGTATAGTTGATAACACAGTCATCATACGGACACTCATAGGTGGTAATACGACTTGTACATCCGCTCATCGTACAGGCGCCTTCTACACAGGCTTTTGCTTTTTCACAAAGCTCCTTTACATATTCCATCGTTTCCCCGCGGAAATAGTATTCCAGACTCGCATACGCAGGAATAACGTTCGCAGCTTCTCCTCCATGCGCGATTACTCCATGGATAAATGTATTCGGTTCTGCGAACTGACGCAGCAGATTGATTGACATATAGCTCATAACTGCCGCATCCAGAGCGCTCTTTCCGTTCTGCGGTGTACAGGCATGTGCATTCTGCCCAAAAAACTCAAAGCGCAGTGGATAAATAGCAAGGGTTCTTCCCCCAAGGGAGTTCTTGGTATCCGGGTGCAGCATCAGCGCCGCATCCACATCATCAAACACATGTGCAGCAGCCATGGAAACCTTCCCTCCGAAATTTTCCTCTGCCGGTGTGCCAATGATGCGCACCTCTCCGCCGATGTTCGGCAGTATGCTTTTTAAGGCACAACCCGCTGCCAGTGACATTCCGGCAATCAGATTGTGACCACAGCCATGTCCAACCTCCGGTAAGGCGTCATATTCACACATATAGGCTATGACAGGCCCCGGTTTTCCACTGATCCAAACACCAAGAAAGCCGGTCGGTACCACGTATTCCTCCGTTACTTCAAATCCCTCTTTGCGCAGCATCTTGCACAGGACACGCATGGAACGAAACTCCTGATTTCCGATTTCCGGGTGTTCATACAGATCATTAACCAGATATTTGTATTCCTCCATATGTTCCTGTATATAATGCTTCAGCTGTTCCTTCATATCATCCCTCTTTCCTTTTTCACCATTGTATAGGCGAAACAGATATTTTTCAAGTCAAGATGTCATGAAAGCAGAAAAAAGAACTGAATGTCCAGTTCTTTCCTGTTTTCGTTTATTTCATATTTACTGGTTCAATATTCCAGATTTCATCCGCATACTGCTTGATCGTACGATCACTTGAGAAGTAACCGGACTGCGCGATATTGATCAGGCAGGTTTTTGCCCATTCCTCTTTATTGCGGTAACGCTCTTCAATATTTTTCTGTGCGTGAGAATACGCTTCGAAATCCGCCAGCAGCAGATACTCATCATTCTTGAACATCAGCTCGTTATAAATCTGCTTGAAGTCCTTCGGATCATTGGAGAAGGTGGAATCCACGAAGCTGTTTACCACCTTCTGGATGTTGGCGTTCTCATTGTATTTCCGCCATACATCATAGGTGTTTTCATGCTTGACAAGGGCTACATCATCTGCACGTAAGCCGAAGATTTCCGCATGATCATAGCCTACTTTCTCCACGATTTCCACATTGGCACCATCCATGGTCCCCAGTGTAATCGCACCGTTCATCATAAATTTCATGTTTCCGGTACCGCTTGCCTCTTTACCGGCAGTGGAAATCTGTTCGGAAACATCGGCGGCATTCATCAGAATCTCCGCAATGCTCACGCCGTAGTTCGGAATGAAGACAACCTTCATATACGGAGAGACATCTGAATCATTGTTTACCTTGTCGGCCACATAATGAATCAGCTTAATAACCTCTTTGGCAAATGTATAGCTAGGCGCTGCCTTTGCCGCAAAGATAAAGGTTCTCGGATAGATACGGAAGGATGGATCCTGCTTCATACGGAAGTACAAATCGATAATGTTCATGACATTCAGCAGCTGACGCTTATAGGCATGCAGACGCTTTGCCTGTACATCGAAAATGGAATTGACATCGATATCAATATGCAGTGTTTCCTTAATATAAGCCGCAAGGATTTTCTTGCGCTCCATCTTCACATCCATAAATTCCTTCTGCAGATCCTTGTCATCTACATACTTCATAAGATCCTGCAGACGCTCCGGGTTTGCTTTAAAATCAGGACCAATCGTCTTTTCCAGCAGGTTGCTCAGCTGCGGGTTGGAGTACAGCAGCCATCTTCTGTGTGTGATACCGTTTGTTTTGTTGTTAAATTTATTCGGATAGATGTCATGGAAATTCTTCATAACATCCTCTTTCAGAATTTTCGTATGCAGTGCAGCTACACCGTTGACACTGTGAGAGCCGATGATTGCCAGGTTTGCCATGTGAACCTGTCCGTCCTTCAACACGCAGCACTCATTCATCAGATCAAATCTGCCCATATCATGACTTACCTCATATTTGAAGCGACGATCGATTTCCTCGATAATCATGAATACGCGCGGCAGCAAATCCTGTACATACTGAATCGGCCATTTTTCCAGAGCCTCGCTCAAGACAGTATGATTTGTATATGCCATGGTATTCTTTGTAATATCCCAAGCCTGATCCCAGTCATATTTATAATCATCCATAAGAATACGCATCAGCTCCGGTATACAGAGTACCGGATGGGTATCGTTCAGCTGAATCGCAACCTTTTCCGAGAAGTTATCCAGTGTATGATAGGTAGACATGTGCGATTCGATAATATTATTCAATCCTGCGGCTACGAAGAAATACTGCTGCTTCAGACGCAGAATCTTGCCATGCTCGGTGGAATCATCCGGATAAACATTGCGGCAGATTTCACGCACCTCGTTTACATATTCGTTCAGACTGCTCGCATCACAGGCATCATCCGCAACCTCTGCACTCCACAGACGAAGTGTATTTGTCAGGTTGGTGTTCTGTCCGACAATCGGCATGTCATAAGGTACGGCGCGTACAATCAGGGAAGGCACATGGTTAACGATTGCCTTGCCGTCTTCTCCCATCCACATGTCCACATGTCCGCCAAAGTTGACATTGACTGCATGCTTCGGTTTCCGCACTTCCCAGACATTGCCTAAAGACAGCCACTGGTCAGGTACCTCCACCTGCTCGTTGTTTACGATTTTCTGTTTGAAGAGACCGTATTCATAGCGGATACAGTTTCCATGTCCCGCCAGATTCAGACTGGCAAGTGAATCGAGGAAGCAGGCAGCCAGACGACCCAGTCCACCGTTTCCCAGACCTGCATCGCTTTCCAGATCCTCCAGTTCATTGATATCCTGTCCAAGCTCGGCAAGACCTTCCTTGGCGATTTCATAGATTCCCAGATTCATCAGGTTATTTGTCAGCAGTCTTCCCATAAGAAATTCCATGGAAAAATAATACATCTGCTTTTCCTGTTTTTCGGCTACGACATTCTTACTGGCGTTCCAGTGAATGCTTGCATAGTCACGAACCATTTCCCCCAGAATCATATATTTTTCAGTGATGTGGGCCTGTTCAAAAGAACGGCCGTAGCGCTCTATAATTCTTCTTTGAAACTCTTCCTTGAACTCATTTTTGTTTTTAAATTCGTTAGCCATAACTTTAACTACTCCTTCCAGCTCGCCTTTTATTTTACATTATTTTACACGTAATTACAAATACAAAAACTGTACGTAAAGTGCGCAAAGCCTCCCTTCTCCTGCTATTTTATGGTCTTTCTTCTCTTTTGTGACAAACAGAAAGAAAGGATACCGCTTCCACGATTTATGAAAATTTTAAAAGAAAAGAATATCCGAGCATTTCTCTGATATTCTTTCCATTTATTCTATATTTAAACGTCGTCTTTCGATTGTTTTATAATTTGTAGAAATGTATACAATGCCTTATTCTCTTACGAACTTATTCAACTTTTTTGATATATATCTTAAAATCACCATATTCAGGATAAAAATTTACGATATTCAAATACTCGTTTCCCTGAATTTTGAGAATTGCACTCTTTTTATTTTTAACCTGTACGTTATCCACAGCCTCCCATTTATTTTCAGTATTCATCTCCACCTGGAAAAATATCTCTGCATTTTTATGCTTACCTTCGACACTTACTTTGTATGTGCCTGCTTCAATTTCTTCTCCACACCGTAATGCTCCTGTGGTATTGTTCAATACGGCGATATCATCATGAAATTTCAATGGTTCGAATTTAGAGCGTGTCATTATCACAGAGCTACCCTGTGATAAAGATATCTTGTTATGATTGTAATATCTAATATTCAAGATTGTTTGATTAACTCCAAGATTAAATGCGTTCGTCTTAACCGGCTCCTTTGTAGAAACGTCATAGTATCCAGGTTCAAAGCCATCCTCACCGACAACATATTCTTTGTCTCCCGCAATTACCACTCTGTCTGTCGTTCTGGATAATGCACTCCCTTGCAAGGATACATATTCTTCCTTGCTGCTATGCCAAGCACGACAGCTGCTAGCTTGTGTTTCTTTTCCATAGTACGCCCTCCTATTTAAGCTGTTATAAATTTTAGACTATTCAGCTAATTTCCTAAAAGTTACTAAGAAATAAATTCTATTCCAGATTTTGTATAAGTCAATCACCTTCTTTACTGTTTTTAAAGTATGCTATCCAAGTATGATCTTAATTTATTGTTTTCCCTTACTTCGGATTAAATATGCCTTTATTCATTTTTTTTAAATCAATCCCCTATTGATCTATACTGACAAATACAGAGGAGGACATAAGAACTGTCCCCAAGACGATAGCGCTCAATGCCGCTGTAATCACTTTTTTCTTTTTCATTTTCTTTCCCTTTTTTAAACCACCTGTTCATACTTGTAGAATATCATATAGACTCATTGCACCGCTGATTTCTTAAGATTTCTTTATATTTGCTCGATTAGCGAATAACAGTACAAACCGCACAAAAAAAGCAGCACAAGCATATCTGCCTATACTACTTTGTTCGTTCCTTATAATCAATTTTGTTTCTCTGTACATAGATTGGTCTTCGCTTTGTCTCCATATACGTTCTGGCAAGATACTCACCCATGATTCCAAGACAAAACAGTTGAATACCACCAATTAGCAAAATCAGACAAATAGTTGTCGCATAGCCTGGTATTGTGATTCCCATAATCAATTTCTGTATCAATACCACTATTAAATATAGAAATGCCAGTCCTGAAAATGTGATACCGAATACCGTCGCTATACGCAGCGGCATCGTCGTAAATGATACAAAGCCTTCGATTGCATATTTAAACAGCTTCCAGAAGGACCAGCTGGACTGCCCGTTTACACGATCCTGCACATCATAAGCCATATAATATGTATGAAATCCGACCCAGGAAAAAATTCCCTTTGAAAACCGATTATTTTCAGGCAATGACAAAATGGCATCAACCATAGGACGGCTCAGTAAACGAAAATCACTAGCTCCATCAACAAATTCTACTTGCGAAACACGATTTATCATATGATAAAATGCTGATTTGAAGCCTCGCAAAATTTTTCCTTCCCTACGCTTCTCCTGGAAGGCTGCAACACTGTCCAGATTATCATCCTCATCAAGAATCTGCATCATGCGAAGAACATAGGCCGGATCCTGTTGAAGATCAGCATCTATAATAACGGTATAATCACCAACTGACTCTTTCATCCCTGCATACATTGCACTTTCCTTTCCAAAGTTGCGTGAAAAGTTTATGATGTTAATATGAGCGTCCGGATATGTCTTTACAAGCTCTTTTAGCTTAACATAAGTTTGATCCCGACTACCATCATTGATGAATATATACTCATAATCAAAGGTTTCATTCCGAAAAGTAGCTTCGACCTTTTCATAAAATAACTCTACGTTATCAGCCTCGTTATAACAAGGCACTACCAGCGACAATTTCATAATACATCCCTCGTTTCACTATTCCTGCGTTTTTGGTTTGAAAATCATAAATTTACAAAATACATAATTGCCTATAACCGTAACAATGCTGACAAAAATCTTCGCAATATTTTCATTCATAGCTGCTAATTGGATACAGACAAACAGCAGAAGACTTTCCACAACGAGTGTTACAGCACGCAGAGACACAAATTGTATAAATTCAGCTTTCTGATCATTTCCTTCACTCTTGAACACATATTTTCTATTCGCTATATAGGCGAACAGCACTGCAAATATCCATGCTATAACATTTGCTATTAAATAATGCAGTTGTATATGTGTACAGAAGAAATACACAACAAAATTCACAAGTGTTGTCAAACCACCAACAACGACATAGTTTAGCAGTTCTATTATATTTTTCTTCTTCTCATCCATAAAATACCTCTTTCATACCTGCTTAGCTTATATACGCTATATATAAGAATACGCCATTTTCCTTCTGTTTTCCAGTCTTTTATCAGCAATCAGTAATAGAGAAATCATATCTGATTATAAAACCAAACATTTATAGCAAAGGAAAGCCAGCTTCCTTCTATATTTTAACATTCATAATTTTCGTTTGCTATCAGCTTTATCTTAAGGTTTCTTAAAATCTGCAAATTATTGCATTAGTTTCATTATTCCCATGATTCTGCAATTCATTCTGCAATAACCAATGGCAGCTCTAATACAACGGTAAATGTATTCTCTTTTACATCAATATTCATTTTTCCATTATGCATCATTATTATTTTTTCTACACTTTTCAATCCAATTCTGTTACTTTCTACTTTTTCATCATCTATGCGAATCTGATTACTCATGTATAACTGGTATTGATTTCCTTCGCAAATTCCACGCACAATGGCTGTAGCACTGTGATCTGCATATTTATGCATATTGGAGAATAAATTATCCATTGCTCTTTGCAGCATTTCAATATTACATGCAATCTGATAGTGTTTATCCTCCAGTGTATAGGTGATTTTCATATCATCCTGCTGCATAAACTCAATATTATCTCTAATATAATTCAATAAATTGGAAAGCGGCTGTACTTCCAGATTCAGAGATTCTTCTTTTTCAAACACCAGAAAATATTCAAATATTTTATTGGAAAGACTTCGAATCTGTTCCACCTTTAACAGGGAGCGATCAAGTTATTCTCTTTTCATTTCCACACTGCCTTCCCGATAACGAATCAATTCCAGATAGCCAAGTAAAGAGGTTAAAGGTGTACGCAAATCATGAGATAGTGTTGTAATCAATTCCTGATTTGCTTTTCTCGCTTTTTTTTCATTTTGCATGTTGTCATAAAAGCTCTTCTGCATACTGCGTAATTCGTCACTCAGTTGACCTATTTCATCACTTCCATAATACTGGAAGGAATGGCTCCAATCTCCGCCTGCTAAAATAGAAGTATCCTTTTGTATTATTTGAATAGCTTTGATTTTATTTCTTATAAACAATTGAAGAAATATAAGGAGATAAGAAAACGAAAGAATGACAGATACTATCAAATATGGTAAAGTATAGTTCAAATAGGGATAATAGTTTATCCTTAATTGAACAAAGCCCTGATCATTCTCCATTATATAATTATAGTTGATATCAGCAGTTGATGCATACGTATGGTTTAAAATGTATAAATCATTATTCTCATACATTTCATTCATTTATGAATATTCATATATTTTATCTTTTTTATTAGGAATAACTTCAATGAACGAATACGTTGTATCAGGGAGATTATTTTTTAATATTTTTTCAATTTCTGTGTTATTTCCCTTACTTATATCTATATTACGTAATTTCTCCTGGATGACAACTGCTTGCTCATCCAGTGCATGTTCATATAATTGTAGTTCTCTCATAAATGCAATAGGAACATCACGACCTATGTATAAGAATACAAGCATAAAGGAAACAAATAGAATTGTTCCTATACTAACTAGGAGAAGTTCTGTTGATAATTTATGCAACCGATGTAGCTTAGGTTGGTTCCATAAGTGATATAAAACCGTTTTTAGTTTACTATTTTTTTGCTCATACCTGTATAGTATTATCATAATGAAAGAGATTATAATTGCATTAACTAGACAAAATAATCGATAAGCATTTAAATAGCTCGTTATCTTTGGATGAATTTGTACACTCAAAATTCCTCTAGCAAACGTTATATCTATTGTTTCCCTGTAATGCTGTGTTTCCTCGATATAATCATATCCTGTCTCATATACCTGAACTTTCTTTTTTTCGCCATAAATAGTTGACCATATATGATAATCATAGTCCGGAAACAATTCGTTTAGCTTATTTGTGACATCATTTATATTTTCAGGATAAATATATTTCTCTTCTATAACAGGCTTTAGCTTCTTTTCCATACTTTCCTTGGTTTCGAATTCTACATAACCTTTTTTATATAGAGAGTCCAATACATCATAACGAACAGCATACACAGTGAAAAAGGTGATAAACGCAACGGTTAAAAGAACATATGTTTTTAAAAACCAGCCATTTTTTTTCTTATTCAAAGCGATACCCCTTTCCCCATATCGTATTAATATATTTCGGATTTCTGGCGTCCTCTTCTATCTTCTTTCTGACATTTCGGATATGCACCATGAGGGTATTATTTGCAGATGTGAAATAAGGCTCATTCCATACAGATACAAATAATTCCTCAACAGAAAACGTCTGGTTCCTATGTGTTGCCATGAAATGTAAAAGCTGATATTCCAGATCTGTCATTGCTATCTTCTCTCCTTTTACATATACTGCCTCATCGCGTTCTTCAATGCGAATATCCCTGATTTGAAGGATACGATAACGCTTTTCTATTTCCGCCTACTTTCCCTGATAGACCATAAAGCGGCGCAGCATCGCTTTTACACGCACCAGTAATTCCGAGTAGGAAAACGGTTTGGCAAGATAATCATCCACCCCTTTAAAGAAGCCCTGCGCTTTATCTTTCTGTGTACCTTTCGCTGTTAGAAACAAAATTGGTGCATTACTATGTTTACGAATCTGTTCACACAGCTCATATCCATCCATGTAGGGCATCATGATATCCAAAATGTATAAATCAATATGATCGTTCATATACTCCAACGCTTCTCTGCCGTTTCTCGCTTCTGAAACATCATACCCTTCCTGCGTAAGCAGAACACGGATAATTTCACGGATTTCCTTATCATCATCTACAACAAGAATACGGGACTGCTCCATATGTATCACCTCTTACCTATAAATATACAGAACTTTTCGAATAGGACGAGGATTTTTTAAGATTTCTTTATATATGAAAAACAGATCTGTGTTTTGTCACTGACCTGTTTCTTCTTCTATTTCTTTTGTTTCAACCGCTGCATGGATACTTTTTGTTTCAGATAAAGTGCTGTAGCAATCAGCAAAGAGAGTATACTGACCATAATTCCAGCGCTTTTTCCTGGCATTTGATACGTAATTTCTACAGTATGATGTCCTTTCTTTATTGGAAATCCAACAAATGCTGTATTTACTTTTTCATATGCAATTTCTTTGTTATCCAAACGTACTGTAAATCCCTTATCAAACGGAATAGAGGTTACAAAATAACCGTCATCTCTAACGTCTATTTCTCCCTTTAATACATTATTACCTGACATGCGCTCACCTTTTACTGCATCTATGCTCTTATTTCGCTCGGTTAAGACACTGCCATCCATAAGGTATGCCTTGGGATTTTGAATTGTATAAGCCCCTTTCTCCAATTTTAAAGTGATATCTCTCCATGGATTGTCTCTATCCAGAACATAACGAAAATTATTTCTATTGTTGCCATACATATCACTGTTTGATCCGCGCTTATTCACAATGCCGTTAATTTCGATACCCACGACAGTTCTCGACGGCTTTTTAATTTCAGTAATCGGCAGATCCAAAATAAGCAATTGCCCGTCGATGCTTTGATCCAATCGTAAGTTTATCGTGCTTTTTTTACTTACTGTCAGTTGATAGCCATTTTTAAGCTTCTTCACAGTAACAGAATCATCCATGTGCAAAAGCTTATATGAAAGCTGCACTTCCTGCAGGCTGCTCTTCCACTCTTTCACATCAGCTCTTTCAACAACTGCATTGTTATATACAGCTTCCATGGAATAAGGATATTTCAGGTCTTGAAATTGCTGTTTGGATAACAAATCCGATGTTGCATACCCCATCGGCAATACATTCTCATTAACGGCTACATAACCGTTTTTATCACCGGACAGGATGCTGTAATGCAATGGAACAGTACCCTTACCATATAGATATTTAACAGACATCAGTGACTGAAAGAAAGAATTTTTTTCCGCAGTGACGGTTGCATTATTCGTGCTTGGTCCCGGCATCCCCATCACCTTGTCCGTAAAATAGGAATAATCCTGATTTCGATTTGAAGAATACAGAGATGTTTTATACATTCGGCTATCCAGAACCTGATTACATGTACGTAAAGCATAATGCAGATCATCAAAGCGATAAAGAGAAGAGTCTTGATTCAACGCGGCTCTCACCTGTGCTTTCTTATCTGTATTTTCAAATTTTGAGAGTTGAGACTGTTTTACGAAATTCTCAACTTTATTTGTTGGCATTGTTAAAAGCAAAGGAAACAGCAGATATATACCAAATATATATTTTTTTCTTGTGACCGTATATAATATAAAAATTCCTGAACAAAAGAATGCGTCTATCAAATACAGAAGCTTCAGCTTTTCCAATTCAATAAAGAAATAAGGAAGGAATAAAAACGGTAAAATCCAAAGCAGCCTGCGAGATGGTTTGTTTTCCATTTCAGACAGCATTTCCGCAATCATATAGCCAATGAGCGGAATCATTGGAATCAAAGACTTTTCCCGTACATACTGCAGACCATTTAAAATATAACAAAACAAGGGTAGGATAGTAATCAGTAGAGTCATGATACCCAGAGCTCGTTTTTCTTTGGAATTTCTGAAAATAAAATATACAACCGCAGCCAAGGCAATCACACACATACCCGCAGAATACGCATTGGATCTGAATCCGGTATAGGTGAGTGCGCTGATATCCATGTCCGGCTTCAACAACTCCATAAGTGTAGGGGATTGGATTGCTTCTCTGGTATGACTGAACATCATGATTACCGTTGGAAGGAGAATGAAACAGCTGATGCCTACACCGATAAGCACTTGTCCCATCAGCCTGCCTATGGTTTTAAGAGACTCCAGATAATCAATTTTTTTCTGCATTCGCAGGATTTCATATATTGCATAGATACCGCACATAAAGAGAGCGCTGACACTATAGAAATAGCTTTCCAGAATCATCAGTACAATACCAATCATCATAAGAGCGCTTTTCCTTTTTTGAAGATAGCGTTGAATTCCGATAAATGTCAGTATAAGCCATGGCATATAGTTGATGAACATCACATGCTTATGCGTATGAAACAGCATGGGACCTGCACATAAAAAAATAACCGAAGCAAAAAATGCAGCATGTTGCGAAATATTTTGTTTCCTTATCCAGTAATAAAACAATTCCGTGCTTGTGATTGTGAGAGCAATGCTGCTGATCATAATGTAGGTAGACATCTTGATCATAGGAAACGCATAGGATAGCAATATCTCCGGTCGCAGCAGCCCGTAATAAATAAACTCTGCCATATTCTGACCAGCTCCAAGCTGTAATGAAAAGTCTGGATACAGCTGTCCTGTTTGATAAAAATTCTCGCGGAAATATTCAGCAAACGCCACATGCTGACTCAGCCAGTCCGTTATGGAACCATATACAAGCTGTTTGCTTTGCAGCAGCGTAAAGAGAACACCCGTAATCAGAACAATGAGTATTCCCAATACTGCCATATAATGTATATCATTTTTTTTCATTGCATTCCAACTTTCTCTAATTCTTTACTATTATTAACCTCTATGATTATATCATTCTATGAATTGCGACTTTCCTTTTTTTCCTTAAATATTCTTAAATTTCATCATATTTTTTAAAATGCCTAACGGCCCAATAATATGAAAGAAGGAATAATCGAAGAAAATTCTTCAATTACTCCTTCGCATATAACTCATGATTGTTTCAGCTGTTGATAAATAAAGCTGCTTACTCTTTTGGTACTTTCTCCATCCTGATACATAAAATACATATCCTTAAATGCTTTTATGGATTTCTTATCATAATCTTTTATACAAAGCTCTTTCGTCAGGCTCTCTGCTGTCTGACATACCGGAAAGGGTATGGATTTCAAATCTATGTTGAAGCCGAGTGTTTCTCCATATTCCGCAAGATCAGGCGTATAGAGAATGACCTTTTTCTCCATAATTGAAAAGTCAAACAAAATAGAAGAGTAATCCGTAATCAGGCAATCTGCTACCGTATATAGATGATTCAGCTCTTCATCTGTTACATTCAGAATCCGCTCACCACTTCCAAGGTCAACATCACGCAGCAAAGGATGCATCTTATACATAACAGCATAATGATCCGGTAGCTTCTCAATTAGAGATGAAAGATCTAAATCCACATGACGCAGCCCCTTTATGATATTGCCTCGAAAGGTTGGAGTATAGAGGATTACATACTTACCCTGCAGTTCAGGGTACTTTTCCAGTAGCTCATTTCTATATGCCAGTCTGCACGCCTTTGAAAAAAGAGCGTCCGTTCGTGGTATTCCTAACGGCAGCACCTGATGCTCATTAACACCAAATGCTTTCGCATATACCGGTTTCCACTGATCACTTGTAGAAAGAACATAATCATAGTTTTTTATCTCATACTGCCTATCAATTTCATTTCCGAACTTCTTTACAGCACCGCATGCATGCCATACCTGAAGCACCCTGACCTGCGATCTTTTAAAATGAGAAACTACATAATTGTTATCGTTTAAAATAACAACTTTGCTTGTATTGATAAGAAATACCTGTTTAATACAATTTAGGAAATATAATAAATCACCTTTTATCGTCTTTTCAAACTTTGTGAGAATATAACGTATTTCAATATTCGGATAACGCTTCAGTTCTTCATCCAAGAGTTTGAAATCACCTGTAAGTATTTGCGAAGTCAGTGTTACAAAGGTGATTCGATTTTGTCTGACTGGCAGACACTTTGCCAGTTGATAAAAAAACCATAATACCGTATGGAGAATAAGCTTTTTTAATCCCATGTCCTCATCTCCTGTTCTGTGAATCAATATATTTCTTCATACCGAATGTATATCTGCTTTTCTTAAAATCAACGCATTCCTTCACCTTAATATTTGGTAAAATTCGTTGGAATTCGCGGCGATAGGCCTCCATCCCGGGAAATCTGTGCAGCAGTCTCTTAAGTTCCTCTTTAGGCGATAACTGCATACGAACATCCATGACGATATAATCAAGGCATTCATGAAATTCCTGATACAGCAGTTTCTGTGTAAGCGGAGTGAAATCCTGACGATCCAAAACTGCTATTGCACTGTGATCCTCCGCAGCTTCCTTTAAATATTGGATGTCCTGCAGCCTCTTTATTTTCGGTATAAAGTACACTGTACGCTCTTTATTCTTATTATCAGCATAATCTGTAATGGAATCCACAGGAGCCTTCTTCAGGCATACTGCAGGATCAAAAGCAGCTTTGGATACAAATACATCTGCATATGCATTCCATGCAGCTTTGCTGATTTCCACCGATTTCTGTTTCGTAATATATTCCTGAAGCTGTTTTAATGTTTCCGCCTTTACAAATGGAAGATCTTGAACGGAAAAATACATACCACGATCTCTGGCATATTCTTCAGCATCATAAACAAATAATATGACAGGTCTTTTTGTCAGTGCAAAGTCAAACAGTACACTGGAATAATCTGTTATCAGCATATCACAGCCCATCAGAAACTCATAATTATCTACGCCCTCAGGAAAGGAGCATATATGCTGATAGCCTTGAATCGGTATCACATCCTTTACAAGAGAATGCAGATTGACATAAAGCATCTGATCGTCATTCAGCGTTTCATCCAATACCTGTAATATCTTTTTCAGTTCTTCGGCATAGCCCGCTATTTCCAATGCAGTGCTTGTCAATCCTCTCCATGTGGGCATATAAGCTATCATTTCCAGTTTCTCTGAACCATACCGTTTTTTAATAGCTATCGTTTTCTCATGCTCATGAAATACAAGATTACGGGGATATTCTGCTGTATAGGATAGCCCGGTAAATAAATTTGTCAAATTATAGTCTTCTATCATCCTCTGTTTGGTGAATACATTTGGAAACAGAAGCATACTGCTTTGCAGAAAGTTTCGTTGTATATTACTCATATCCTGGATACCGTTTTTCATTTTCTTACCTAAAGTTTTCCATGGTGTTCCATGCCAGGTATTCAGATACACCTGTTCATCTCTTCTGATAAAGTATGGTGGAAATGTAACATTATTAACTAGAATTTCACTGGTTGCCAGAGCCATTTGATATGCTTTGCTGTATACAGGAACGAGTATGGCAGTCTCCAGTCCGTGCTCCTTCAGCAGCTGTTTATGCTCCTGCCTATTTTTTTCAGTTGTTGCAATGTATATTTTATCAACCTGCTTCTGAAGCTGCTGTGCGATATAGAAGGGTGAATCTGAAACGGTTTTTCCCTGAAAGGATTCGATCAGCACCTGTCCCTTTATCACCGGATGCTTTTTACAATATGCGTGATAGGCATACCGTGTAATATAGGAACGCTTGCTCACCAGTCGCTTAAGTTTACTGACCGTTTTTTTAACAGTCTTCATACAGGTGAGTGCACTTTTGGGTACAAACATAAACAAATACCAGAAAGCTTTATATGGAACCATATACTTGATTTTACGGTTCTTATATACATCCTCAAAAAAGATACTGTTTGTTTTCCAGTTTTTAAAATTCCTGTTCATATGTTGAAATCCGGTTTTGATCATTGTTTTTTTAAGAGACAGATTATGGTACCCCGGAAAATCCTGAAACCGCAGCAGCATATGCTTCAGATTAAGAAAGCACAGGATGTCCTGGTACTGATTAAAAGCATTTTGCTCTTTGTAATATGTATTTACCAGCTCCATAGACTGAAACATCTGTAATGTCTTACTGCTGTAGGTAGCTGTGATTGCCCCCTCTCGTTTCAGTATGTAGTAGTATAACGGTTCATCAACCTTTGAAATTTTATTCGCATGTAAAAATAAAGTCCAGGTTACTGCCATATCTTCATACAGACAGCCTTTTGGATACCGTATTCCGGTCTTTATAAATAATTCACGCCGATACAGCTTGTTCCAGGCATAGGTAGAGTTCATATACAGCAATCGAGGATTTTCCTGCAGGCTCTTGTCAAATTCCTGTAGATTTCCTTTTTGAAAATGCCGGAACTGCCCATTTTGTTCCTGTACACCATAATATCCGCAAACAACAATATCCGCGCTTTCCTGCTTCGCTTTCTCATACAGCTTCTGATACATCTCGATATCTGTATAGTCATCACTATCTACAAATCCAACATAGGCACCACTCGCATGCTCCAAACCATAGTTTCTAGCGTCGGAAAGTCCCCCGTTTTCTTTTTTCAATGCAATGATTTTATCCGGATAGAGAGAAGAAAACTCATCTATAATTTTCTGTGAATCATCCTTCGTTCCATCGTTTACAACAATAATTTCGATATTGGATAATGTCTGATGAACCAGGGTGTCCAAACAAACGCGTATATATTTTTCAACATTATATACAGGCACGATTACACTGACATCTACACTTTTTGACATACGCATCTCCTTACTGCTCTTATAAGCTGTCTGTCTATACTGTATTTTAACACAGTCACCATAAACAGACCATCCCTTAAACATATTGTGCCTGAACGATTATATAAAGAAGTCAGTGTCAATAGACACTGACTTCTAACTTTCAAACGACAGGCTATTACATTCTTTATCCTGATGTTTACTGATTTTGCATAACCCTTTGAAAAATCTGTTCGGATGCCGTACCTTTTTCATACTCGCAGAACTTCTTACGGAATTTCTGCAAAGCCTCGTCATGCTCCTGAGCAACTTTATCAATATTCACAATACTCTGTATCACCTCATCGGAAGTTTTCAGCAGAGGTCCTGGTGCCTCTGCGACAAAATCAAAGTTAAATCCACGCAGAGTATCTCTGTAATCTTCCAAATCATATGTGAAGAACAGCATTGGTCTGTTTAAAATTGCATAATCAAACATTACAGATGAGTAATCTGTAATAACAATATCGGAAGCAAGATAAAGCTCCTCAACACTTGGATAGTTACTTACATTGATTACAAATTCATCCAGCAGGTCTTCCTTCAGACCTTTAACTGCAAAAGGATGTATACGCAGCATCAGAACATAGTCATCCTGAATCTGCTTTTTCAACTCCTGAATATCAATTTTCATATTGAACTGATTTCGTACACGCCATGTCGGAGCATACATAATCACTTTCTTCTCTGGTGAAATACCAAGCTTTTTCTTTATATCAGTAATATCCTTTTCATTGTTCTTTGCAAACAGCACATCATTCCTAGGGTATCCTGTTTTCAGAAATTCTTTCTTAAATGCATAGCAGCTGGATGTAATGCTCTCTGCCTTGCTGCTCTGCACAACCAGGTAATCCCAGCGGCTGCATTTTTTAATAAATTTCTGACGTGCCTCTTCTGTAGGAAGCTCTCCTGGAACATCCAATCCAAGTGTTTTCAATGGTGTCCCATGCATGGTCTGCACTTCTACCTGTTTTTTCCGCTTTTTAAAGGACTCCATAAAGTTTACATTATTCACAAAGTATTTTGATGTAGCCATGTAATAGTGGTAACGCAGACTCTTTCTACGTACGCGAATTCCATTTCCCTCAATTGGTGTTCTTTCATCTACAAGAGACCATATGCAGGTATAATCCGGATGTTCTTTATCCATGTATTTATAAAACGCCTTCGGATTACAGTGGAACTTCTGTCCCCACCAGCCTTCAAATACAATTCTTTTTTTACGTACCGGCAGCATTCTCAGCATTGGATATATGAATAATTCCACAAACTTGCGTCGCAGCTTATTACTCTCATACCATTTCCATTTTCTTGTGACCTTTACAATCATATCCAGATCCATGTTTGGATATACACTATAGTAATAATCCTTATATGGTTTTCTGGACAGCTGCGCTACCGCATCAGCCGCAATGGTGTGCTTTTGTACGGAACCATCTTCAAATTCATAAATAATGTACGTTTTCCATTTATCCGCCACCATGTTCTTTGTGAAAGCATCATCACATATCGGAATAATTGCAGCTGCTGTTACAGAGCTTCCCTGAACATTAATTTTTCCAGTAACCGGTGGCATAGTCAAGGTACTGCTTTCGCCCTTCAATTCAAAATATGCAGTTTTCAGCTTATCTGCATTACTCAGTCTGGTTTCTACTTCCATACCAATCTGTTCTTCTGCCCAATATAGTCTTGTCAAAACAGAACGATGCGGTTCCCCTGCAAGGTTCATATATCCAGCATCATCACTATATACGCGAATCAGCTGATCAGTCGTAAATGCATAACGACTTAAACGCAAATCATTGCTGGATAATGCCTTGCCGCCCTTTGCCATGATAACCCCGTGGTCTGCATGAAAAGCATTCAGATCAAGCACAGCGCCCTGCATATCATTTTGTTGCTTGACTTTTAATTCATTCACAGCATCGTCACTTTTGCATATCAATGTTTCTTTTGACAACTGCGTCTTCACTATTAATTCATGATCAGTAACAGTAAGCTGTTGAACCTTTACATCAAGTGATTCACAATTCAGACATAAATCATACCCCAGATTGTAATATGGAAGTACTTTTGTATCCTTCACATTCAGATATTTGGGACGTGCATCGTTTCCGGAAACCGGCCCACCCGCATAAAAGGATGTATGTATTCCTTCGCGATCATATTGCAGCTCTACTTTCAGAATACCATTTGCAATTTTCTGTATTTCCGGTCTGCTGAAATCAATTTCAATTTCAAAGCCGCTCCATTTATAATTATAATAACGCGCTTTACGGTTGCTTTTATCAACCTTTAATCCATGCCTTCCGCGAACACCATTGGCCTTGCATACAGTTAATGGCACAGATACAGATTCTTTTGTTGCGACATTCAATAGGTTAGCCTTCAGCTGCTGTGCATGTTTGCTTGAGCAGGTTAATCGTTGAATAAAGGAATATCCCTTTACTATCAGCTTATTGTCATTCCAGTAAACCTGCTGCAGAGACCTTGTCTCCGGATACAGGCGAAGCTCTTTTGTCATATCATAATATTCTTCAGGGAAATCATGAAAAGGAAAGTCTCCGATATAATGCATTTCGCCATTTACTTTTTTTCTTTTGATTTTCAGTGTACGATAAGCACCCTTTTCATAAGCCAGCAATTCCAAAAGCCGCTTCTTATTTCCTGTTTCTATCAGATGATATTTCATGCGGTCGATTGCCTGTAAATCCTGAAAAGAATCTTTTCGAAAATCCTTCATATATTCACGGATTACATCCATCGCATAATCGATAAATTCATCATCAGCTGTCAGCATTTCTTGTATATAAAGCTTTAAATCAACAGACATCCATTTGTAATCCTTCATATAAAGCGCATGATCATCACTTACATGTGCATTATAAAAATCATCAACCATATGCATGATTTTCACTCGGTCCGTGAAGTTTTTCATTTCTGTACGGTTTTGTGTAATCGATTTATTCGCTCCATCACGTTCACGCCATAAGTATACGATTTCATTCAATACGGAAACCGCATTTGCATAAAAATGCAGTGGCATCGTCACTGGAATATCTTCATATAAAATCTTCTCAGGAAATTTAAAATCATGTTCCTTCCAAAAACTGAATTTAATCAATTTATTCCAGGAAGTGGTATCATATATCAACTGCGGAGTTTCTAAAATAGTTGTTTTATCATAGGCATCACGAAACGCTTTTCTATGAAGTCCGGAATTATATTTTTTCCTGGAATTAAACCGCTGTACATCACCGACAACCATATCATTTCCTGTTTCTACAGCCTTTTTGTACATCGCTTCATATGCGCCATCCGGCACAATATCATCAGAATCAAGGAAGATAATATAGTCACCGTGAACAAACTGTATACCATAGTTTCGGGCGTTTCCCAATCCCCCGTTTTCCTTCAGATAATAGAAAAAATTGTCATAGTTCTTTGCATATTCCTGAGCAATCACTCCACTGATATCCGTAGAGCCGTCATCAACCATGATGACCTCCAGACTATCGATTGTCTGGCGAACCATGGATTCAAGACATTCCTCCAGATACTCTGCGACATTGTATATCGGTATAATGACACTTACTTTATATTTCGCTGACATTTTTCTCCTCCTCACTACTTCTGCTTCAATTCACTCTTGATCATAGTGGAAGATATGCCTTCCGTTCTTGGCAGATAAACAACCTCACAATATTCCTTCAGGAAATCAAATTTCCCTTCCCAGTCATCTCCCATAACAAAAACATCAACATCATATTTCTGTACATCCAGCTTCTTCTGTTCCCAGTTTTCTTCAAGAATAACCTCATCAACGTAGCGAATAGCCTTTACGATTTCCATTCTGTCAACATCTTTGATTTGACAGACCTTGCCCTTTTCACGCAGATTAAAATCGTCACTGCTTACTGCCACAATCAAATAATCTCCTAAAGCCTTAGCCCTTTTCAAAAGATTTAAATGGCCAATATGAAACAAATCAAAAGTACCATATGTAATAACCTTTTTCATAATTTTCTCTCTCCTTTGTAAATTTATTTATATACCCTATAACCTTATTTCTACAGCTTGTGAAACAGCTTGTCAAGTAGAGAGGTTTTTTCATCAATGATCAAACGCTCCTTAAACTTCTCTTCCAGCATTGCTTTTTTCTCTTTATCGCTTAATTTGTTTAGTTTGTCTACATAGGCGGCATAGTGATCGCAAATTGTATCAATATCACCGGTTTCCACAAGCTTTCCACCTTCAATCCATATACCAGATTTACAGAAATCACGGACCTGTGGCAAGGAATGTGAGATAAATAAAATCGTTTTATCCTCTTCATCCCTCAGCTTTTTCATTCGATTCAAACATTTCTGAGCAAATCCTTTATCACCAACAGATAATGCCTCATCAACAATAAAGATATCCGGATTCAAAGCCAGAGATATAGAAAAGCCAAGACGGGCCTTCATACCACTGGAGTATTTTTTCACCGGCTGATAAAGAAAATCTCCCAGTTCTGCAAATTCAATAACGCCATCTGTTATCTCACGTATCCGCTTCTTCGTAAGTCCAAGTAACGCACCCTTAACATTAATATTTTCCAGTCCAGTCAGCTGGTTGTTTAGTCCTGTGTTTATAGAAATCAGTGCCTGTTCCCCATTGATTTCCATTTCTCCGCCATCGATATCGGAAATACCGGAAAGAATAACAGAAAGGGTAGATTTACCGGAGCCATTGGTACCAAGGATACCAACAACATCACCCTTTGGTATATTCAATGTAATATCCTTTAAAGCAAAAAAACGCTCATTTTCACTTTTCTTACCATCTTTTTTCTTTAGTTTATAAATTTTAGAAACATTTCTCATTTCTACAGCATTGGCACTGCTGTCATATATACTCTTTACCATATACACCTCCTGCTAAATCATATCAATAAACTTACGTTTGAATTTATACATAAGGGCACATCCGATCACAAATAAGATTATAACGACTGCCCAGAAATAAAGGGTCTGAGCCGGATGATCCAAAAATGTTTTATTGTAGAATATAGAATCGCGATATCCATTAACGATATAATATACAGGATTCAGTTTCATAATTTTATTCAAGAGTTCATGATAGGGAACATGATTACCAAAATGACATTCCCAGATAACGGGAGAAAAATACATCAGCATCCGCATCAGTGATGTAATCAGCTTACGAATATCTCGCCAGAGCATAGTTAAAACAGATAAAATCAGCGAAACGGCTTCAACAAATGCAAATGCACATAACGCATAATAAAGCAAACCAAACCAATAGATATTCGGAAAAAAACCATGAATCGCCAGTGTTACAAATGCTATTAGAAGCATACAACCATGGTTAAAAAATTCTTTTGCACAAATGGTAGCCGGCAGAACACTGACTGGGAATTTCATTTTCGTTATTACATTTGTTTTTGAAAAAACAGCACTACAGCCGTTCTGAATACAGGGCTGCACAAACCACCATGCCGCATAGCCTACGACCAGCCATGGAAGATAATCAATATCACCGATTGGTTTCTTATTCCATGCGACACCGAATATCAACCAGTATGTAAATACCTGAATTGCCGGGGATGCAAAGTTCCAGAATATTCCGAACTTGGAATCGCGCATATCTGCCAGTAATTCATATTTCGCTATACAGAAAATACGGTACAGATTAGAGAAATTTTCATTTAATACATACCTTATACTTTTAAACATAGATCTAACTCCTTTGAATTTCACAAGAAATCATATTGATTATACTACAAATGATATCTATAAACTAGATGTTTTTCATTTTTCTGTTTTTTAACATAATAATTCCATAAAAACGTAGGTTATGTGCTTTTCATCCAGTATTCACGATAATCCCTCTTTTATTCTATCCTTATTAAAAACGCTTATAAAGCATACTGCTGTATTCAAAGGTTAATATGAATACACCTGGAAGATAATATCTGAATTTTTCTTACTTCAGGGTATTCGCAAAAAAAGAATTCAAATCTATTGATAAATACAATAGTATTGAATTCTCCAATCTCTGTAATTAACTACAATCAGATAAAAACCTAAAACAAAAGCCATTCTTATTTATTTACTGATTCTGGAATCCCCAGCTGTTTATGTACCCAATCCATTCGCCTTTGCTGTAACAGGAATAATACAAGCTTCCATCTGGTCTGGCCAGAGAGCGCTTTATAGTAAAATTCTGATTCTTATATTTAGTCATGCGTCTTACCCATTTATTGGAAGGAGCATTGTAAAGCCAGTATTTCTGCGGGTTTGGTGTATTGAATTTCCTAGTATTGTTGGATCCCCAGCCAAAATAGGTGTCTTTTGTCACATTGTTTTTTAGTGCATAGGAGTTTACATAGCCTATCCATTTTCCATTATAATAAGCTGACCAGTATGATGTTCCTTCATCATTGACATATTCTCTTGTAAGCAATAAAGGCTTATTGTTATAATTTTTCATACTGCCAAGCCATTTCTTTTTGAATGGATCATAGCGGTAATACTTCGAAGCGTTCGGTGAAGAGAAAACCTTAACCCTTCTGGATAGCTGATAAAACCCTTCTGTTTTGCCCGGATACGTAAATTCCTGTGAATAAGCAGCAGTGCTAAACCGCCATCCTTCTTTATATTTATCTGCTGTTCTTACTACAAAACGGTACGCTTTCCCTGGCTTTCCTTTTTTGAATGTATAGGTGGTATCCTGCTGACATGACAGCCAATGCCATGTTTTGGAGTCATCTGTCTGATAATATACACGATATTCTGTTGGACGTGCTACCGGACTCCAGCTTAGCAGCACCTGGTCTTCCTGCACATCAACCTTCAGGTTTTGCGGAGTCTGTGCCTTGTATATTTTTTCCATTGGTTTTGCGGAAGTAGTTAAATGATTTCCATCGCTTTTCACAACAATGGTTCCATTATCTGCTGTTGAATAAATATCTGCATATGAGAGATCACGCCGTGTTCTTTCTGCCGGCAAAGCATTCAGGTTATTGCCTGTCCTTCCATTCGTTGAAGCTACTGCAATACTCGGCTTTACCTGTTCGAAGAATTCATAATTCCCGGAAACCTCCGAATCATCTGGTAAATCGCCTAAGTTCAGATAGCCATGATGCGGAAGCTTTAGGTAATCAACCTGTAGAATATTTTTACATTGCAGCAAATCCTTTAGATTATCATCTCTTTTGGCCATCTCCTGAAGCTGTGTAAGCAAAGCAGGAGCACTGGCAATCAGTTTTTTCTGACCTTCCCGCTGCAAATCGCCGGTTAATAAAAATGAAGTATTCTTATAGTCAATTCTTATCACTAATGAGCTATTGTTTATTGCATCAATACTGGTACCTTCCGCTGGATCGGCAGATGTCAGAAACAATACACGCGCCTGCTCATCACCTTCTCCCAGCATAAAGTAATCTCCTGCACGAGGTCCGCCGAAGCTCATAAATGGATCAACAAGTCCATCATTCTCGCGTGCAAGCTGAGCATCCATTAATTCAGACTGGTATGCTTCATAATAGGAATCTGTTTCAAATGGAGCACCCCAAAACATTCTTGTATTTACGCCAAAATAGCGATTCATAACAGGAATGAACCCACCGATATGGTCGTAATGTGGATGTGTTGCAATCATGACATCCAGCCCAGATTTGCCTTCATCCGCAGATCCTTTCTGCGTATTCACAGTTTGAATCCCCTGTGACTCCAGATATTTTGTGACAGTGTTATCCGGATTTTCAGCAATCAGCTGCTTCACATTATTCCGAAATGCATCCGACTGCTCTTTGCTAACCTTATTGTTTCCCATAAGGTAACTGCTTAACGGATTTTTGAAGCTGTTCCCTTTTTCTTCTGCTTCCGTAGAATAACCGGCATCAACCAGCATTGTCTGTCCCCCGCACCGGATCAACGTTGCATCTGCATTCCCTACGCTGATCGTATGTATTTCAAATCCAGTATTTTCTGCCGCCTGAATAACGTTTTTCTGAAATGGTGAAGCTATATTCATACCCAGCGCCAGAAATAACACCAGAATGCTGATACCAATCTTTCTCATTTAAATTCCCTTTCTTACATACATAGCTATTATAGCGCAATCCTATCCATAATATCAACTTTATATAAAACTTTCTTTAATATTCATTTTTCGCTAACTATATTTACTATTTATACAAAAAGTCAGAACCTATGTATATACGCTTTTGTTCTGACTCTAATTTAATTTCTGAACTGCATCAAAAGCCAAAATACCAATCCTTGTATCGGATAAATTTTTCATATGGCACCATATGATCAAAAATTCTGTGTGCATATCCCTGCGAGAGATAAACCTCACTCATTAAATTTTCCTTTGCCTGCGCATCCTGCAAATCTAAGGCACCCGGTATCGTATGATTCAGCAGGTAATTTGTTTTATAAAATTTTCCGAAGTATTCCAGCTTACCCGTTAGTCCCAGCTTTACACATTCATTGGTTACAATCATACTTGTGAATTTATGTTGAATATGACCGTATTCACCATCCGGATTATGTGTGACAATCGAATCCCACTTTTTATAATTAAGAACATAATCAATATCATTACGTATTGGATCCTTAACTTTTTTCCAGTTGTTTTTCACGTGCTTTGGATTATCGGGATAGTTAAGAATAATACCATAATTTCCAGTCAGTTCCATTGCCTTTTCAAATTCCTTTTTCCTGATTTTGTTATTCCCATTTGTCAGACAAATTATCAGATATCTGTCTTTCATTATATGATCTCCGGCCCATAGTGTTTCATCATCCGGATGCGCTATAATCATAACATTCTTTATCTGTTTCACCAGCTGACGATCAATTTTGAATGACGCAGGATTCAATTTTTTTGTAACATTTTTGATGCTTACTGTATTACTGCCTTTATAGGCGATTTCCTTCACATTCTCTTTACCCTGTATATATTGTTCCGTAATTCGATAGGTTGCTGTATTCGTAATCGCAAGAAGCAGAATCACGACAGCAGCTATCCGCAAATGGTACTTTCGTTTGTTTCGTTTCCTCCTCATCATCATCACCTGGTCTCATTCTAACATAAAAAAAAGTCTACACTTCTTAATATATCTTAAGTTATGTAGACTTATACTTAATAACTATTAATTTTTAAAAATTTATCTCAGACTTCAAATCACGAAGCATTAGATCCCTTGCGGAATCCTCGGGATTTTTATCCTCAAACAGCACCTGATATATTTCATTGACAATCGGCATATCGATACCCAGACGCTTTGCATTTTCATGCACCGCCTTCGCTGTTCTGACACCCTCCACGGTTTTCGTATTATTATCCCAGAAATACTTTGCACTGTTATGCTTGCCGATATCATACCCTGCCTGAAAATTTCTGGAATGCTTACTTGTACAGGTCACAATCAAATCTCCGATACCTGTCAGCCCCATGAAGGTTTCCTTTTTACCGCCCAAGGCAACACCGTACCGCGTCATTTCCATCAGACCGCGGGTAATCAAAGCTGCCCGTGTATTATCACCATATCCAAGACCATACAAGACACCACTTGCCAGTGCAATGGCATTTTTCACTGCAACCCCGATTTCACTTCCTATTTCATCTGTACCGGTATAAATTCGCAGATAATCATTGGAGAAGAGCTTTTGAATTTTCTGTGCATCGGCTTCCTTCTGCGATACCGCACAGATCGTTGTCAGCATACGGATGACAACCTCCTCCGCATGACTTGGACCAATCAGTGAAACCACGCTGCTGAGATGCTCAGCACTTATATTTCTGCGAATGACATCCGACATTCGATCAAAGGTCTCCGGATGAAATCCTTTGGATGTATTAACAACAACAACCTTATGATCCAGCAAAGCATCAATTTCTTTACAAACGCTTTCCACAGCAATCGTCGGTATACTTAAAACGATCACATCCGCATCCTTTACAACCTGGATATCAGTCGTTGCCTTAAGCGCCGGATTCAACTCCACTCCAGCAAAATATTTTGCATTCTGATGATTTTCATTGATATCCCGTATTTCACTCTCGCAATTTCCATATATCATCACATCTTCATTATTATCACAAAGAACCTGGGCCAATCCGGTGCCCCAGCTTCCGCTGCCTACTACAACTGCTTTCACTTTATTCCCTGCCTTTCATAAGGTCAATGTCTGCCTTGATAATCATTATACACATTTCCCCGCATACCGACAACTCTTTTTCCGTGACTGCCGCTGCAAACATTTATTTTACGGCTTTTTTGACAGGTTTCTTACGCTTTTTCAATTCCAGCAGCACACCGCCGAACGCAGGCACATCCACCTCGATGGTATACGGCAGCTTGTTACATTCCTTTTCAACAGCCTTCATTTTTCCAAGCTCCGTGATCTCTCCGCCCCAGATATCCTGTTCCGTATTCAGCAGCTCATGATACACACCCTTTTCCGGAACACCGAATGCATGCTTCTTATAGGCATTTGGAGAGAAATTCAGAATAACGATGTAATAGCTGTTTTCATTTTTACGAAGGTAGCTGAACATATTTTCATCCGCATTATCCGCATCAATCCACTGAAAGGAGGTCCAATCATATTCTGTTTCATACAATGCCGGTGTCTTACTATACAGCTCGCCAAGCTTCGCAAAATACCTGTGAAATGCATCATGCATCGGATATTTTAACAAATCCCAGTCGCACTGCTTTTCTTCATCCCACTCACGGAAATGCGCCAGTTCATTTCCCATAAAGTTAAGCTTCTTGCCCGGATGCGTGAACATATATAAATACAGGGTCCGCAGCTGTGCGAACTTTTCCTCATAGCTGCCCCATATCTTATCGACGATGGTTTTCTTTCCATGTACTACCTCATCATGGGAAAACTCCATAATAAAGCGTTCGGAATAGAAATAAGCCATGGAAAAGGTGATATTATTGTGATGCCACTTTCGATAAATTGGATCCTTTTCCAGATACTTCAACGTATCATTCATCCAGCCCAGATCCCATTTATAATCAAATCCCAGTCCGCCGTCCTGCGTTGCCTTTGTCACATTCGCAAAATCACTGGAATCCTCCGCAATCAGCATGACACCTTTATATGCCTCAGACAAATGATAATTCATCCGCTTAATGAAATGCAGGGCACCTTCATTTTCTCCCAGGTCCTTATTTCCATGCCAGTGTATGATATTGCTGATGGCATCCATTCTCAGACCATCCACATGATACTTATCAATCCAGAAGGCAGCCGCCGACATCAGGAAGCTGCGCACCTCTTCTCTCCAGAGATTGAAGTTCGCCGTTCCCCATTGAGAATCCGCATCGCATGCCTTCTCATATTCATACAGCGGTGTCCCGTCAAAATATGACAGGGAGAAATCATCACGCACGAAATGAACAGGCACGAAATCCATAATGATTCCGATATTGGCACGGTGACATGCATTGATCAGATACATCAGCTCCTGTGCGCTTCCATAGCGACTTGTTGCGCTGAAATAGCCGCTGCACTGATAGCCCCAGGAACCGTCAAACGGATACTCATTCAGCGGCATCAGTTCAATATGTGTAAAATTGTTTTCTTTCACATACGCAATCAATTCCTTCGCAATATCCTTATAATTCACCCACTCCTGATCTTCATCCTTTTTCCAGGAGCCCAGATGCATTTCATAAATATTCACCGGTTTATCAAAATTTTTCGTACGCTGCGCAAGCCATTTCTCATCGCTCCATTTCTTATAATCCAGATTTGTAATGATGCTGGCCGTATTGGGACGCAGCTCGGAATAAAATGCATACGGGTCCATCTTATCGACAATACGTCCGGTAGCCTGTGTCACCCGATACTTATACATATCGCCTTCTTTTGCTTCTGCCACAAACAGTGACCAGATTCCCTTATCATCCTTACGACGCATCTGATGTCCCTTGCAGCTCCAGTCATCAAAGGAGCCGATGACCTGAATGCCTTGCGCATGCGGTGCATACACCGTGAAGCGAACTCCTTTTTTCCCCCGTTCTTCACACAGGTGTGCGCCGAACAGCTCGTAAGCATCCAATGCACAGCCCTTATAATAACGATCCATAATTTTATTTTTCATGAGTAGCCCTCCAGTCTGTAACTACTTATATTTTACTCTATTTCAACACGAAAACCTATAGGTTTTCCTCTCTTTTTCATAAATTTGTAATGGGTTACATTACTTTTTTACCTATTTGTATACTATTTGCAAATAGCCTGATTCAAATAGTATACAGGCTTTGAAGCTCAAAGTTTTTCTGTGCGGAAAGCTTGACAGGAACAGATGAATGCGATATGCTGTATACGAAGATAGTTAGTTTAAACTAACAAACAAGGAGAAATACCCATGCTGCTGTCTTTACTAGCATTGACCATACTGACAATCGCATTGCTGAGCACCCGAAACTATCTGCTGCACAGCTATCGCTGACATTCATATAAAACAGTAAGTGGTGAGTTCATGATCGAACTCACCACTTTTTTTATTTGATCATTTCTGCCATCGCATTCTGGAATGCCAGAGTTTTCTCATGAGCATTGTCCAGTGATGTTCCCTTGATACAGTAATAGAACTTGCATTTCGGCTCAGTGCCACTTGGACGAATCGCAATCCAGCTGCCATCCTCAAGATAGTATTTCAGAACATCGGATTTTGTAAATCCGCAAAGCTCCTCTTCTTTTCCGTTTTCAATGATCTTGCTTTCCTTATAGTCTTCGAAGCGGATAACCTTCACATCGTTAATCGTTTCCACTGAAGTCTTACGCAGGGTTGCCAGAATTTCCTGAATACGCTGTGCGCCTGCCTGCCCCTCCAGCTTTAGCGATGTCTGGCTTTCCTCATAGAAGCCCAGCTCCGCATACAAATCATACAGAACATCCACCAGAGTCTTGCCCTTTGCCTTGTAGTAGCATGCCGCCTCTGCCAGCATCAGACATGCCTGCGGAGCATCCTTATCACGCACGAACGGCTTAATCAAAGAGCCATAGCTTTCCTCATATCCGAATACATACTGTTTCTCATTCGTAATTTCGTATTTTGCCACCTTTTCACCGATAAACTTAAATCCGGTCAGTGTCTTTTCTGTAGCAACTCCGTATTTTGTGGCGATTTTTTCTCCCAGATCACTGGTCACCACAGTATTGAACATCACCGGGTTGTTCGGCATGCGATCCTTCGCCTGCAGCTGTGAGAAGATGTATTCAATCAATACAGCACCACTCTGATTACCGGTAAGCAGCTTGTATTCCCCGTCATGCTTTACACCAACACCCATACGGTCGGCATCCGGATCACAGACAAGGATAATATCTGCATCCTCTCGCTTCGCATATTCAATCGCTAGCTCGTAGCTTCCTGCCTCCTCCGGATTCGGTGTCGGTGTATTAGAGAAATCAGGATCCGGAGAACACTGTTCTTCCACAGCGACAAAGTGATAGCCTGCACGTGTATACACTTCCTTCACAGGAATGTTCGCAGTTCCATGCTCCGGCGTAAAGATTATTTTCACATCATCCTTATTGATATCCGGATTCAGCTGAATACTGAGTACATTTTTATAATACTCTTCATCCACATCCTTGCCAATCACGGTAATCAGCTTTTCCTGTTCGGCGGAAGGCTCTGCCTTGATGGCAAGCTCATCCTCAACTGCATTTACTCGGTCGATAACCTGCTGTGCCAGTGCAGGCACCAGCTGACATCCTTTTTCATCATACAGCTTATATCCGTTGTATTCCTTCGGATTATGAGAAGCGGTAACCATGATACCTCCAAAGCAGTTAAAATGACGAACAGCGAAGCTCAGCTCCGGTGTCGGGCGAAGACTTTCAAACACATACGATGCAATGTTGTAGGTCGCAAGCACCTTAGCGGAATCCATAGCGAATTCCTTTGACATATGACGGTTATCATAGCCAATGGCTACCCCCCGCTTCATCGCATCTTCCCCGTTTGCGCAGATATATTCTGCAAAGCCGACATTCGCCTTGCGGATCGTATGCAGGTTAATACGGTTTGTACCAGGTCCCAACAGACCTCTCATCCCCGCTGTACCAAATTCGATGGTTGTATAAAACGCATCGTTGATCTGACCCTCATCCATCTGTTCCAGCACTTCTTTATAAGAAGGATCCAGATTCGGATGGTTCAGCCATTTTTCATAAATATCTTTCACCATAAACTATCTTCCTTTCTGTTGATTGCTGGTTTTATTATACCATAATCTCATGGTTTTTTCTGTAAAAGTTTAGCGAATGTAAGCGATTACCACATTTTAAAGAGTTAAATTAAAAATTTTGCCATTCTGTACACGAATTGCATCTGATTTTTATCTGAATTTCATACAAAATAAGGAATGAAACGACTATTCGACTACTGTTTTCCTGCAAGTATCGTCTTTACATACTTGAAAAAGCCCATTTTCGATTTATACCCTCTGTGGAAAGTTTTCATTGTACAGATGGATTTCATATGAAACAGCGCATAACATACACACCATCCTTTCAACGTCATGCTGACAGGAATATACGGATATGTCTCTGCCTCCGATTATCATAGTTGAAGCCGAACCCCTCAGATGCTTCATATCACCTATCCTGTAAAATACAGGTATTTCCACACCGCCTATGGATACGGCTTAAGCACATTTGAATCTCTGGCAGAGACTGCGTCCTCATCGATAATAAGGATACAGGTAAGATACATGTGGTAAAATATACCGGCATTCCACCTGAAATAATATTCCTGCATACGCACAACAGCCGTGTACTGTTTTTAAGTGAAACCTCCTATCTAGAATATTCAATACTCATATACAAAAAAAGCTCCGTCCACAGTCTATCAGCAGGACTGTGCTCGGAGCCTTTCTCTTTTATTAACCGATGATTTTCTGAGCGCGCAATACTTCTTCGATTGCAGCGATTGCAGCATCTTCGTCATCACCATTGCAGGAAATAGTAATTTCAGACTGCGTAGGGATTCCCAGTGACATTACACCCATGATGGATTTCATGTTTACTTCACGGCCCTTGAAAGACACGTTAACTTCACATTTGAATTTGCTTGCAGCGTTCACAGCAACAGTTGCCGGACGTGCGTGTAATCCAACTGGGTCAATAACAGATACAGTGATTTGTTTCATTTTATATTCCTCCTATTAAACAACTTTTTTACATATCCTATTTTAAACCATTTTGATACCACTTACAATCTTTAATTCGTTTTTTTTCGAGAAAAATTGCTTTTCCCATGGGTTTTCCATGCATTTCTCAGCCTTTTGTAGAAAGCGGCTTCACTTCTTCCAAAAATTCCCCGCAGGTCATTACCGGGATTCCCTCATCCAGCAGCAAACGTGCAAAAATTCCATCGCCCTCCACCAGCCGGTTTTGAAAGCTTCCATCATAAATGATTCCCTTTCCGCAGCTTGGACTGCGCGGCTGTAAAATGACCAGATCCGGCTGAAACTCATGTATCTGCGCCAGTGCCAGCGCTGCTCCCTTTTTAAACTGCGCAGTTACATCCTCACCTTCCGTATTCATGATGTGCTCCCCCGATATCTCCGCACAAGCTCTTGGAGTAGGAAGACCACCCAGCACCTCGGGACACACCTGCAGCACCTCATGCTCCTTCAGATAATCGATCAATTCCGAGGAAGCATTATTTCCGCCATTATATTTACAATTTACTCCCAGCAAGCAGCTGCTTACAGCATATTTCATTCCTTACCCCTCCTGTTTATTCAATGTATTTAAATAATGAATGTAGCCTTATCTTATTCTCTATAAAAATAACAGCACACCTACATCTCTATACATTCTATCACAAACCATCCAGTGACACATACAAATGTTTGTATATCACATGAAATTCAATCCTCTCAATACCGATTCGCTTTCGCATATCATCATGAAACAAACTATAAAACCATAATTGGCAGCTTCCTTTCACATTATATCATCATTCCCACGCATATCCGGATAGGAACCATATGTTTAAACTCCCTCTTTTCTCCCACGCTTTGAGCGAAGGCGCAGGCATTGCCTAACAGTTGTTTCAATTTACTGATTCCATCACAAATCGGATATATTTCACACATTCCTATCGACGATTCTTTTCAGTGCACCTGTATATTCACGCAGACGAGCTTGTAACGCAAAAAAGCCGCCTGCACAGATTACAGTACGGCTTCCTGTATTAGTTTGCTTTTGCCTTGCAATAGGCTGTAAAATCATGCTCCTGTATAATTTCATCCAAAAGCTCGCGGTTCCCCGACTTCTCCACATGATACCAGTAGACAGGCAATATATCCAGCTGTCTGCCCTGTTCATCCAGTATCTGCGTGTTTATTTTCTCATATTCATTTTCCGAACTACCAGGCACATATTCCTCCAGTGCATCAACCGCACGGGCTGCCGCTTCATCCACCTCATAGATTTCTCCAAGAATTCTGGAATTCCCCGGAAGCAGTGCCGGGTATGAGCGTTCCTTTAGGGAATACAGTTCCCCGATGACATAGCCATAGCCTAAAAACTGACTCTTCCCCTTCAAATAAAGCTCATAATTATACAATCCCATTCGCAGGGATCCATAAACGAACAGCTTCATTCTAACAGATGGTGCCTCCTGTCGTTTTGACATCCGTTTCATTATGAATCATTGCGGAAATAGCACAGGTTAACCCCTTAACGATAACCTCCAGCTCCATGCTCGGCTGTCCCGGCTTGTCCACCACCTGCTGTGGAAGATACGGAATATGGATAAATCCGCTTTTCTTGCCGGCAAATTCCTTTTCAATCATATAGCGCACACCATAAAGCACATGGTTGCATACAAAGGTTCCCGCACTGTTTGATATAGAGGCAGGTATCTTGTTTTTGCGTATCTCATTCACCATTGCCTTGATTGGCAGGTTGGAGAAATAGGCAGCATCACCATCCGCAAACACAGGCTCATCAATGGGCTGATTGCCTTCATTGTCCGTGATACGGCAGTCATCGATATTGATACCGACACGCTCCACGGTAAGATCACTGCGGCCACCCGCCTGTCCAATCGACAGAATCATATCCGGATCATGCTTCTGAATAGCTTCACGAATCACCTGCAAAGACTTATGAACGACGGTAGGTATTTCCAACTTGATAATCTCTGCTCCCTCTATCGTAGCTGGCAGCAGCTTCACTGACTCAATAGCGGGATTTATCGGTTCTCCGCCAAACGGATCAAATCCGGTCACTAATATTTTCATAAACAGCTTCCTTTCCTAGAACGCCAGCAACAGCATCAGTACGATGTGTACGACGATCATTGCGAATGCCATCGGTGCCTGTGCCCGAATGACAGTCCATTTATTTCTTGTTTCCAAAACAGCCGTTGGCACAATATTGAAATTGGCAGCCATCGGTGTTAATAAGGTACCACAAAATCCGCAGGTCATACCAAGTGCTCCGACAACAACCGGGTTTCCGCCCTGTGCAATGACAAAGGGAATACCGATTCCCAGAGTAATGACAGAGAATGCCGCAAATGCATTTCCCATAATCATCGTGAATATTACCATGCCAAGGCAGTAGATAATGACTCCGATCAGAATATTGCCGCTTGGTACGACACTGGATATCATTGTGGAAATCACATCACCGACACCGGCTTCGGTAAACAGGGTACCCAAAGCTCCCAAAAGCTGTGGCAAAAGACAGGATGCACCGACCTGCATCAGCTGCTTGGTTGTATTTTCACGCGTTTCATTTACCTTTGGACGGCAGATGATAACCGCCAGAACAAAGGATACCAGACAGGCAATTCCAACCATAACGGCACCATCCAGCGCAGCGCCGTCGATTCTGACAAACGACATCACCAGCGCCATCAGACCAACTGTCACGGCCGGAAGGAATATCCAGCTTTTGATCCGTCTGCTTTCTTTTTCCTTTTCCTCAACACTGACATCCCGGAAGGTACCGATACGTACCTGCCCGCTAACTGTTAAAATCCCCATAACCACAAGGATTCCTCCGGTAATCGTACTCGGAATCCATTTTCCAAGGATGAAGATCACACCGACAAGCACCCAGAACAGCGCTGTCCCGTATTTTGCCTTATCATTCTTCCGGAATGCCCGCCAGCCGGCATCCAGACAAACCAGTCCGCATAATGCATAAAATATTTCCGGAGCGATATTAGTCAGAAAATCAGTCATGGCGAGCACCTGCCTTTTTTACCTTACGGTCAAACAGGAAAACCTGCAGGAATGTAAATACCACGGTAATAACCATAACCGGAATACTGGCCATCGCAATACTTGGCAGTGTAACTTCCTTATACATGGAAAGTGTTCCCTGAATCAGCACAACACCGCTTGCCGCCGCAAAGCAGTTCTGTGCAAAGAAGTTACCGAAGTTTTCCACAGCTGCCGCATGTCCCTTCAGCTCCTCCACCTCATTTTCACTCAGGTCACTCTGCTTACTCACCTTTGCCGCAGCCTCTGACATTGGCAGAATCAGCGGACGGACAAACTGAACATGTCCTCCGATCCGCACATTGAATGCACTGGCAGCAGTACGAACAAGCATATAGATTGCCAGCACCTTTCCTGCGGATGCATTTTTTATTTTTCCTATCAGATATGCCGCACGTTCCTTCAGCCCGTATCGCTCAATAATCGCGATTACCGGGAAGATAATCAGGAAGATCGACATCAGACGATTGCTAACAAAAGACTCTCCCAGAATGGAAAGAATATGTGGAATATCCATTCCTGCAACAATTCCTGTTACCAGACCAGCCAGCAGAACAGTTGCGAGTACATCGAACTTCAGTGCGAAGCCGAGAACGATGATTACGATTCCAATCAATTTCAAGTATTCCATAATAAACTCCTCTCTATCATGGGGATTTTATCATTAACGGTAAAAAGTCGCAATCATTTTCTTACAAAATTTTATGAATTATTTTCACATTTCACCTGAAAAAGAGCTTCAGGCTTCCATTTTTTATTGAAATAAGCCAGCATTTACCTTATTTTCGTTTCACAAACACAAGCTCCTGTGCCTTGGATAATTCCTTATGATATGCATAGCCGTCCGCGTGAAAAGCGATAAGCTCCTCTGCGGTAGTAATACGCTGTGTGATGATCCAGTTAACCATTGCGCCTCTTGCCATCTTCACCTGCGTGGATTCTGTTTTCAGTCTGCCCGCTTTCTCTATAAGAAATGTCACTGTATAGGTAGATCCTTCGCACAGATAAGGGTACACAGCTTTTGAATATTCCTTACTGGCAAGATTGATGATACAGGGCTTTTCGCCTTCCTCCTGCAAGAGGAAATGCGCAAGACGATCCCCCCAGTACGCATACAGGTCCCTGCATTCACCGATCGGCAAACGTGTCTGCATTTCCAGACGATAGGGCTGGATGGCATCCATGGGACGCAGGACACCATACATACCGGACAGTATTCGTATACAGTCCTGTGCATAGGCGGCATCCTCCTGTGAAAAATTCTCCACCCCCATATGCTTGAACTGCAGTCCGCTATATGTATACAGCGCGGGTGAGCCTGCAAGAGAAAACGTCATGTTCTGATACCGCTGTACATTCTCCACAGCTATTTTCTCATTTATTTTCATCAGGGTACGCAGCTCATCAGCGGGAAGCTTCTTCAGCCTTTCACATATGACTTCACTGTCCTTGATGAAGTGTGGAAGCTGCAGCGGTTCTCTGTTTACCGGCTTCATCTGCTTGGTTGGTGATAACATTATTTTCATACTATCTTCCTCATTTCTCCTGTCTATTATAGCAGAGGGAGCTGCTTTGCGGCATTGATTTGCATGTTCATATCCGATTTCATTCCTAATGATTTTATAGCCGCTCTTTGAAGAATGATATCCCTGAAAGAAGAATCAAAAGCATACAGCTACCGAAAGGTTTCTTTACCATACAATATGAAGTTGATAAAGCCGTAAAAACCGAAAAAAAGAAATAAAGTTCCTGCATGCGAAGGAAATCTATTTCTTCATGGTTTGTTATGTACACCGGTATTTCAAAGTATGTTAGAATCAGCTTTACAGCACCGCTTCTAGATCATGTCCTCGCTTTGTTCCGGCAGGTCCTCACTCACGGGTAGTTCCACGCTGCCGTTTTCCCTTTTCAAGCGTACTCTGCGATTCATTTCCTCACGCAGAAGAGAATAGATAACAGAGAAGGTTGGCAGTCCCAGCAGCATACCCGCAAAGCCAAACAAGCCGCCGCCGACTGTGATTGCAAACAATACCCAAAGGCCGGAAAGCCCCACACTTGTTCCAACGACGCGCGGATAGATCAGATTGGATTCAAACTGCTGCAGACAGATGCCGAATATGACAAAGAACACCCCTTGCAGAGGATTGACGAATGCGACCAGCAGGGCACACAGAACAACACCGAAGATCGCTCCGAAAATCGGTATGATGTTGGTACAGCCGATAATCACACCCAGGATCGGTGCATATGGGAAGCCTAACACCAGGCAGCCGATATAGCACAAAACACCGATAATCACCGCTTCCACCAGCTGCCCGGTGATAAAGGCGGAAAAGGTTGTGTTGGTAAGATGAGCGACCCGCAGCACAAACGCATTCGCTCTGCTGGATGTAAAGGCATAGAGAAAGCGATGAGACTGTTCCAGCAGCTTATCCTTGGATACCGTCAGATAAACCGCAATAACCAGCGCCATAAATACATTGGCCAGACTGCTCGCAAAGCCGCTTGCCATGGTAAGCAGATGCGGTATTCCGTTTTTCAGAAGATTCACCAGAGTGTCCTGCAGCTGTGCGGAATAGGTGTCCACCTGCTTGAGAACATCCTGCGGTATCTGCTGTTTCTCGATCATACTGGTAATCGTTTTCTGTGCATCCTCAATATATCCCGGCAGTGAATTCGCCAGTGAGGCAATGCTTTCAATCACCTGCGGCATCACAATGCGTACAATAAAGGCGAGAATACCGAAAATAATCAACAGGGAGCATACAGCGGCGAGCGCCTTTTTCCACCTTCCCAGATTGTCCGGAAGCTTTTTCAGGAAAAATTTCATAGGGATGTTGAAAACAAACGCCATCATGATGCCATAGATAAACGGACGCAGCATACCGATGATCATAGACACCGTATCAAACACCTCATTCAGATGCAGCATGATCCAGATTAGCGCTATCGTATAGGTAATCAGAAACAATACGTGCTTCAGCGTCAGCCGGTTGATTTTCTTATTTTTTTCAGTGAACATAGAAGACCCCTTTCTTTATGAGTTCCTCAGCTCCAGCAGGATATCGCGAAGCTCTGCCGCACGTTCGAAGTCCAGCACCTTTGCGGCCTCCCGCATTTCCTTTTCCAGATTTGCCAGCAGCTTTTCCTTATCCTTCTTGCTGACCTTGGCTTTCTTCCCAATATATTTCGCCGTCATTTCCTGGGTTTCCTTACTGCGGACAACCTCATGAATCGGCTTGATGATCGTTTTTGGCGTAATGCCGTGCTTCTCATTATAGGCAATCTGTATTTCACGGCGACGTGAGGTTTCATCCAGCGCCTTCTGCATGGAATCCGTTATTTTATCCGCATACATAATGACCTGTCCATGGGCATTACGGGCAGCACGACCGATAATCTGAATCAAAGAGCGCTCACTTCGCAGGAAGCCCTCTTTATCGGCATCCAGAATGGTAATCAGAGAAACCTCCGGTATGTCCAGACCTTCACGAAGCAGGTTGATACCGATCAGCACATCGTATTTTCCTTTCCGCAGGTCCCGTATGATTTCCGTTCGTTCAATCGTTTTAACCTCATGATGCAGCCACGCCACCTTGAAATCCATTCCCTTCAGATAGCTGGTCAGATCTTCCGCCATGCGAACGGTCAGCGTTGTAATCAGAGTACGTTCATTCTTTTCAATGCGCGTACGGATTTCATCCACAAGATCGTCGATTTGTCCCTGCGTCGGACGTACGGTTACCACCGGATCCAGAAGACCTGTCGGACGAATGATCTGTTCTATGATTTCACCCTTTGTCTGTTCCAGCTCATAGTTACCCGGTGTTGCGGAGACAAAGATTGCCTGATTGATCATTTTCTCAAATTCTTCAAAACGCATCGGACGGTTATCAAGTGCGGAAGGAAGTCGGAAGCCATAGTTTACCAGTGTTTCCTTACGGGCACGGTCCCCATTGTACATGCCGCGAATCTGCGGCAGGGATACATGGGATTCATCCACTACGAGCAAAAAATCGTCAGGAAAGTAATCAAATAAGGTATACGGGCGTTCTCCCGGCTTACGACCATCAATATGACGCGAATAGTTTTCTATACCCGGGCAGACACCGAATTCACGCAGAGCTTCTATATCATAACGCGCACGCTGTTCCAGCCGCTGCTTCTCCAGCAGCTTGCCCTCATTTTCCAGCACCTGCAGACGGTCAGCCAGCTCCTCTTCGATCGTATTCGCTGCCCGATTGATAATTTCCTGCTTTGTCGCATAACCGCTGGCCGGATAAACCACGTAAACGGTATAGGCATTCAGAACCTTGCCGGTTAGGGGATCCACTTCACAGATTCGTTCGATTTCATCATCAAACATTTCGATTCGCAGGATAAAGGAGTCCGTATGTCCCGGTGCAACCTCAATTACATCACCGCGGACACGAAAGGTTCCCCTCAGCAAATCCATGTCATTTCTCGTATACTGTCTTGCGACCAGCTTTCCCATCAGCTCCTTGCGATCAATGATATCACCCACACGGATTGAGAAAAACATCTCCCGATACTGTTCCGGATTGCTGGCACCGTAAATACATGCGACTGAAGCTATGATAATCGTATCCCTTCGTTCCAGAATGGAGTTGACAGCTGCCATTCGCAGCATATCCAGCTCCATGTTGGTTGTCGCATTCTTGTCAATATAGGTGTCGGAGCTTGGAATATAGGCCTCCGGCTGATAATAATCAAAGTTGGATACAAAGTATTCCACCCGGTTGTTCGGAAAAAATTCCTTAAATTCAGAATAGAGCTGTCCTGCCAGTGTCTTGTTATGTGCGAATACCAGTGTGGGCTTATTGACCTTCGCAATCACATTGGATATGGTGAAGGTCTTACCGGTACCGGTCGCCCCCAGCAGAACCTGCTGTTTCTTTCCTTTTTGAATGCCGTCCACCAGCTCCTGGATTGCCTTTGGCTGATCTCCCTGCGGCTGATAATCCGATACAAGATCAAATAATTTAGTTTCCATTTGTCAGTTCCACCGCTTTCTTCATCTGCGTATCCAGAACTGCCTCCTCACTATGCCATTTTAACGCACAGCTGGAAAGCAGAGAGGTCAGGGTGTCCGCATCAATGTTTCCAGTGACCTTCATTCCCTTATCCTTCTGATACTGCTTCAGGGCTTCACCGGACGCATAAGAGAAATATTCATCCGTCCGATCCACTGCATAACCGAGGAATTTCAGATAAATCTGTGCACTCTTCGCTGCTGCGGAAACCGTGTCCGGCTTGTATACTTCCTTTTTCAGAACCGGTGCACTCGTATAGAACGCTTCATCCAGCTTTACCTGAACATCCGGTGTAATGCCCTTCCCGTTTATTTTTTCCCCCTTTGGCGTAATCCATTCCGCTGTTGTGTATTTAAACATGGTTCCGTCCTTAAAGGTGAGCGGCACCTGCACCGTTCCCTTGCCATATGTTTTTTCTCCGACAACGGTTGCGCCCAGATGTTCGCGCAGTGCTGCAGTCAGCACTTCTGCCGCACTGGCAGTATCCCCGTTGACAAGTACAGCAATTTTCTTATATTTGTATTGCTCATAACCGCTGATGGTTTTGTAATCCTCCTTCGTGCCGTCCTTTGTTTCCTCACGGAAGATAACGGTATTGTCCGGAAGCAGATAGCTGGCAATTTCCTGTGCGGATTTCAAATAACCGCCGGTATTGTCCCGTAAATCCAGAATCAGGTTCTCACAGCCATCCTTCTTCAGACTTTCCAAATGGCTTTTAACCTCTTCCCCGCTTGTTTCCGCAAAGGTGTCAAGCTCCAGTATTCCGGTTTTCCCGTTGACACTGCTGTATACGGAATCCTGCACAGTTGCTTTCTTCACCTTGATTTTCTTATGCCTGTTTTCCCGTATGATTTCCAATGTGATTTCATCACTCTTGGAATTGGTGATCAGCGCTTTAACATCGCTTGTTGTCATATTCCTGCATACAGTTCCATCAATGGCATAAATCTGATCTCCCATCAGAAAGCCTGCTCCCTCTGCCGGTGAATTTTTCAGCACCTCATCAATGATAAACGTCGAATCATCCACGCCGTAAAACTGAATGCCGATACCGACAAAGCTTCCTTCCATGGAGCCCGTAAAGCTTTCTGTCTGTTCATTATCCAGATAGCTGGTATGGATATCGCCGCCGGCATCCACCAACCCGCTGATCGCACCGTCAATCAGCTTCTGATTCAGATTTTTCTGATTCTTTCCGAAGTAGAATTTGTCACTCATGATGGAATAGATTTCCTCCAGCTTCTGAAATTCATCTCTGGAGGCTGCCGCAGTCTGATGCAGCGTGGAGTTTAAAAAGAAGCCTCCGAAAAAGCATACAATACATGTGGCAACAATGCACATTCGTCTCTGTCTGCGTTTTTTCTCTGCCTGTATTTCATCCGGCCATTTATGTCTGACCAGTTTATATCTCACAACTTTTTTCTCTGCCATACAAAACACCTCATTGTCCTTTACAGATTTACGTTTATAATCATATCACATTTTATGAACGATGATAACTATTTCGATGAAAGAACATGACAGTTCGTGAAATCTCATTCGCTCATTTTCATAAAGGCGCTCATTTTCATAGACTTTCCTTCAAAGTGAAAACAAGGAAAAGGACTGCCTGAGCAGTACATCCTTCCCGGATTTACATAGAACGCTCCCTTTGGAAAGCTCTGTGTAATCACGGAATGCACACCCGGCAGTCCTTTTTTATGATTATTCTGATAAAGCGGCACTTTCATTGCGTGCCGGTGTCCATATCAGCGCTTCCAGCGCAGATACTTCGTAGTTGAGAAAAAGCTTCCCACAAGTCCGACCAGCATACCGCCCAATAGCAGAATACCGCAAATCTGAAGTGTAAACGGCATAATCGGCTGTAGTGTAAACAGACTGGTTATAATCTGACCGTTCAGCATGTCAAAGAAATACTGATAGCCGAAATAGGTAAAGATACACGGCAGTACAGCGCCCATTAAACCTATGAGCATTCCTTCAATCATAAACGGAACCTTTATGTACCAGTTTGCCGCACCGACATTTCGCATAATGGATATTTCGGCATTTCTCGCATAGATTGTCAGCTTAATAGAATTGGATATCAGGAAGAGTGCCAGCAGTGTCAGCAATCCGACAAAGACGAGTCCTCCGGAGCGAATGGTATTCAATACGGAAATCATTTTGGATACACTGTTTCCTCCGTAAACAGACTGCTTCACAAAGGGCAGCTGTTCAATCTGTGCATTGATGGCTTTGATCTGATTGGCATCCTTCACGGACACAAAGAAGGCATTGCACAGCGGGTTATCCTTACCGCGGTACATTTCAAATTCCTTCCCCTTTTCCTTAATCATCAGCTCCAGCTCATTATCCTTATCGGAAAAGGTCACCCTGCGTACACCGCTGATTTTTTCCAGACCGTCTTTTGCCTCATCAATTTTCTTCTGTGTTTTTACATCCGCCTTTAAAACCACATGAATCTGCAGATCATCCTCGATGGAATTGGTAAACAGAGATACATTTCCTGCAATCATCAGAAATGCGGAAAACAGAATCAGTGTGATGGTAACTGCACTGGATGCCGATAAGGACATGGCGATGTGACGAAAGATACTCAAAAAGGCCGTCTTTATGAATTTCGGGAACGCCTTGAAAAATCTAATCATGCTTCAGGTAGCCCCCCTTCATGATATCCGCAACCACATAGCCCTCCTCCAGACAGATGGTGCGTTTCTTAAAGCGGTCTACGATCGTTGAATCATGGGTAACCATGACAACCGTTGTTTTTTCAACCTCGTTGATTTTCTCCAGCAGCTCCATGATTTCCGCAGATTTATCCGGATCAAGATTTCCTGTCGGCTCATCCGCAATCAGCACCTTGGGATGATTGGCAATTGCACGGCCGATTGTCGCCCTTTGCTGCTGTCCTCCGGAAAGCTCATTCGGAAAGGACTTCGCCTTGTCTTCGAGCGATACCAGCTCCAGCACCTCCCGCACACGGCGGCGGATATCCACCTTTTTCATACCGATCACTTCAAGAGCGAATGCTATGTTTTCAAAGATTGTAAGTCTGGGAAGCAGACGGTAATCCTGAAATACGACCCCGATATTTCTGCGGTAAACCGGCACACGGGAATGCTTCAGCTTTCCCACATTGATATTTTCCACCATAACCGTACCACTGTTGGGAATTTCTTCCCCATCCAGCAGCTTGATCAGTGTAGACTTTCCAGATCCGGTCGGTCCGATAATATATACAAATTCTCCATCATCAATGGCAAGATTGATATCCCGCAGAGCATGTACACCATTCTTATATTCCTTCGATACGTTTTCCATTACGATCATAACATCACTCCTGACTTTTCATAATTACGCTTGAAACGGGAAGCGTTCCCTATAGGTAAGCTTACCCGAAGATATTTTCCGGTTTTTCACGACAAGGGGCACCGCTTACGCCACAGGTTCTGCTTAATGCTCCATTACCCCAGCCGCAGCCCCATGCAAAGTCAGCAGAGGAACGGAATTGTGAGATTGCAGAGGATATACTCATTTTTCCCAGATTGATAACTTCAATGTGACAGTGAGGTCCTGTAGAATTGCCACTGTGTCCGGTTAACGCCAATAACTGCCCCTTCTTTACCTGTGATCCTCCAGATACCGCAAAGCCTTCTCTGGATAAATGAAAGAAACTTATCGCATATGTGGTTCCACCTGCCTGTGTCAACATTTGAATCGTATTACCACCACCAGCAGGATAACCAATCCAGTTATTGAGAAATCCACCGTTAGTTGGTGCCGGATTGTCCGCATATAAAATTATGCCATCAGCAGGAGCTACCAAAGATGTACCAATCGAGGTTGCAATATCAAGACCTAAATGCACTCCACCGTCAGGATAATACCAGGTACCGGCAGACACGCTGCCTCCGCGAACCGGCATCATAAGCGCCCCATTTCCACTGAAATCCAGCTTTCCTGCGACAGAGGTATTGATATTGATCATATTGTTCTGAATGCTTGCGATATCCACCTGCACCGAACGCATTTTCTCATTCAATTCAGCTTCCTGCTTACGGTATTCCTCCAGAAGCTTCTTTTTCTGCTTCTGTACCTTTTCTGTTTCTTTCTTATTTTTCTCGTTCTCCGCTTTTTTCGCTTCCACATCTGCCTTCAGCCGGTTTTTCTCGCTTTTCTGATGATCCAGCTCAGCTTTATCCTCCTGCAGCTTTTTAATTTCCACCTGATCCCTGTCTGTGATTCTCTGCAGACCATCAACCTTACGAATCATATCAACAAGATCCTTGGAGCCCATAATGACCTCCACATCCATATTGGTGCCGATCACCGCCTGTTCATCTAGCATGCGATCGGTGATGATCTTATTCCGCTGATCGATATCCTTCTGCTTCTTTTTGATTTCCACATTCAGCTTGGAAATCTGACCTTCAATGGTACGAATATTGGCTTTATTGATTTCGATATTCTTATCCAGTTTATCAATCACGGATTGCAGCTGCTTCATAACGGAGGTTATTTCCTCAATATTGCTTTTGATTGCGGATATTTTCTTATCCAGAGAGGATACCTCTCCCTCTAAAGAGCTGCTCAGCCCCGCATAGTATTCCTTAAAGGCCGCACACTGCTGCGCTGCCGCTTCACTTTCCTGAGCAACACTGCATTTGTTTAGCCATGCTTCTTCATTTCCTTCAAAATCTGCTGCATACAGCCAGCTGTTTTTCTGTGACGGTACCAGAAACAGCATTGCCGCCACACAGCCTGTAATCATAAGTTTCTTCATTTTCATCGACGCCACCTCAAATATTTTGTTGCTGCCAGAAAGCTGCCAATAATGCCCACAACAGCTCCACTCAGGAATAGCACCCCTGCAATCTGCAAGGTGAAGGGATATGGCTTCTGCATAACGAACATGCTGCTCATGAATTGTCCGCCAAAGAAATCATAGAGAAAGCCATAACCGAATATCGTCAGAATCACAGGAATCAATGCACCGATGATTCCAATCAGCATCCCTTCGAACATGAACGGTGTTTTGATATACCAGTTGCCTGCCCCTACATTCCGCATAATGGAAATTTCTGTCTGTCTTGTATAGATTGTCATTTTGATTGTATTGGTAATCAGGAATATTGCAAGTACACCCAGTGCCAGTATAAAGGCGGCACCTCCGTAGCGTATTGCTTCAAAGGTGTCGATCATATCCTGAATGCTCTCTCCGCCGTACTGAGCCTTTTCAATACCTTCCATATTGTTTAATGTCTTTGTAATCTGAGGAATATCGGTTGCCTTCTCCACCTCCACGATGAATACATTCGGCATCGGGTTGCGTTCCTTATAGCGTTCAAACACCGAACCGCTTTCCTCAATCAGGATGTTCAGCTCATCCTCTTTGCTGGAGAATTCCACTGCTTTAACACCGGAGATTCCCTTAATCAGCTTTTCCATGTGTTCAATTTCATCCTGCTTCTGCAGGGAATCGATGGATGCATGAATTTTCAGATTTGTTTCCACATGATCCGCAAAGCTGTTCATGTTGGCCGCAAGCACGAGAAACAGAGTCATCAGTGTCAGCGTTACTGCCACCGCTGAGGCACTGGACAATGTCATCGCCATATGACGGCCCAGATTGCGGAGCGCCGTCATGAAATGCTTGGGAAGACTTTGTATAAAACTAATCATGATGTATATATCCGCCTTTCGCGATATCCGCAACGATAAAACCGTCCTCCAGCGCTATCGTACGTTTTTTGTATGTATTAACAAGTGTAGAGTCATGCGTAACCATTACAATGGTCGTCCCCTCCACCTTGTTGATTTTATCCAGCAGCTCGATGATTTCCATCGATTTCTCAGGATCAAGGTTTCCTGTCGGCTCATCCGCAATCAGCACCTTGGGATGATTGGCAATTGCCCGGGCGATGGTAGCGCGCTGCTGCTGTCCTCCGGATAACTGATCCGGGAAGGATTTTGCCTTATCCTGCAGTGATACCAGCTCCAGAATTTCACGTACACGCCGTCGTATGGTTACCTTATCCAGTGCCAGCACCTCCAGTGCAAATGCAATATTTTCGAAGACTGTCATCTTCGGAAGCAGCCGGAAATCCTGAAACACCACACCGATATTGCGGCGGTAGAAGGGTACGCGGGAGTGACGCAGCTTCCCCACGTTGGTTTCCGCAACATACACCTCTCCCTGATCCGGAAGCTCTTCTCCGTCCAGCAGCTTGATCAGGGTGGATTTTCCACATCCTGTCGGACCGATGATATAAACAAATTCGCCTTCCTCTATTTCAAGATTGATATCACGCAGTGCGTGAACCCCATTCCTATATGATTTGGATACATTTTTTAAGAGGATCATTTCATCACTCCTTTGGCTAACATTATAACATAAATCGACACCGTTGACAGTGCCTGTCGTATGTAAAATTCTTACAATTTCAAAATGCAGACACAAAAGTTATGATAGATAGAAAACATTACCTGTCAGCTATGCGAAGTTTACAATGGTTTCTTCATCCGGATGCAAGTTATTTCCTGCACAAAGCTGATGTATATCGTATTATCTGAAAGCTTTGCAATTCGTGCTGTGTTCCTGATAAAGCAAATAAAAAAGAAGAATTCCTGCCATCACATTAGCGACGGGAACTCCTCGTTTAAACAGATATTTTGATTGCGAAACAGGCAGAACCGTTTGATGCTAGAGCTGTTCCTGATAGGTGAAGCCTTCTCCCTGCACCTCATTCACATCACTGACAATAACGAATGCTTCCGGGTCTACCTCTGCAATGATATGATTCAGTTCAGAGAACTGTTTTTTCACAACCACCATCATGATAACCGGCTTGCTGGTTCGGGTGTAGCCGCCCTCGGCATGCAGAATCGTTGCTCCGCGGTTGATATTCTGATAGATCACCTGCATCATCTCTTCGAATTTATCCGATATGATCATGACGTTTTTGGCCTCATGAGAGCCCATAGTAATCACCTTGTCTATCAGCTGTCCGCATACCCAAACGGAAACAAGTCCGATCATGGCAGCCTCCACACCATATACACTCGCACCTAAAAGAACCGTAGCCCCGTCGATGCACATCACCAGCGTCGGCAATGCAATCTTCGTATATTTGTTGATGATCAGCGGTGGAATGTCCATACCTCCGGTACTGCCGCCGACACGGTAAACCAGTCCTATTCCGATTCCTGTACATACCCCTGCATAAATGGATGCCAGGAGTGGATTGCCGGTAATCTGAACATCGGGCCAAAGCATACCAAGCACAGAGATAAAGAGCGGGTATACGATTGTGGAAACAATGGTTTTTAACGCAAAGCGTTTCCCCAGCAGCACCGTTCCCAGTAAATACAGTCCGATGGTCAGTCCATTGATGACCAGACGCGGAGAAAGATTAAAAATCGGCTGCAGCGCAACAGCGATTCCCGCAACACCTCCGGAAAGAATGTCCAGTGGAAGAATGAAGAAGGTAACCCCTGCCGCTATGATGAGATTTCCCATAATGATGCTGATAATTTCGATAATCTGATCCTTTTTATTATGATTCTGCATATCCCATGCCTCGCTTTCCTGCTTTCCTATATATGATAGACGACTACTCCCATACAGTATCTGTAGCATTATCCGCTTATATTCCTGTTGCGAGCTTTTCGTATATTCGCTACCCGAAATTATAACATATGTAAAAAATGAAATCGCAAGAAAATTCACGGATTGTTTTCACGTTTCTGAAACAAGAATGCATTTTCTATTATCCTTCTTTGTACAATCCGCCAGAGATTCCTTTCAGAATTTGTTGCCTCATAGATATATCCTGCCAGCGTCAACCCCTGCACGCTTTAAGGTGGCATTTCCACAGCATAAAAAAGAGATCAATTTCATCATTCTAAAATAAAATGAAATCAACCTCTTTTGTTCCTGCAAAACTGCGCTTACCCATACGCATTTTAAATGCTTTCGATATTTGATTTAATATCCGCCCTTGCCTGTCGTTCCTTCTTCCACCTGCCCATATGTCTTGAAGCTTTCGATCACGACATCAATTTCCTCTTTACTCAGGACCGTCGGTTTTCCGACACACATGGTACGCCATTGAATTTCCGCAACCCACTCTACGTTTTCCGCTACGTTGAAGGCTTTCGATAAAGATGGTCCATAGGCCACCATGCCATGATTTGCCAGCAGCATCGCCAGACCTTCCCCCGTTGCCTCACTCACCTTTTCCGCCAGCTCCTCTGTGCCATAGGTTGCATAATCGGCACAGGGAACACGAAATGTCTGAGCTCCTGCAAGAAGATAATGCACAGCTTCAATCGGCTGCTTCAGACATGCAAAGGTTGTACAGTAGGTTGAGTGTGCATGCACCACACCTCGCGCATCCGGATGAAGCTTATAAATAGTCGCATGCAGCGCATGTTCACTGGATGGCTTCCGGCTTCCCTCTATAAGGTTTCCATCCAAATCCAGAATGACGATATCCTCAGCAGCGGTTTCAAAATAATCCAATCCGGATGGTGAAATCGCCATATAGCCACACCCAGGATCATAGGCGCTGATATTGCCTGATGTTCCTTTCGACAAACCGGCAGAGCTCATTTTCTTCCCGTAATCTACAATTTCCTGTCGTTCTTTTTCCATTAACATACTTCGTTTTCCTCCTTATACCGTCGTATTCACTCTATCTCGATTTGTTTTCCATATTTCATAATACTCCTGTATGAGCGATCCCTTTTGCGGTTTATAGATTTTGTACGCTCGCTCATTTGTGTCTGTATGAATATTCCAATAAGAATTGCATACAGCTACACAGCCCATAATAGATGCCTGATGGAAATTATCCGGCAGTACCAGAGCCTTCTGCGTCAGATCACTGAGATGCTGACACAGCATTTCCGATTGAAAACCGCCGCCGCAGCCCAGAATTTTATCATGCTGTATCGGCAGCATCTGCAGCAGCTGTCGATACTGATAAAAAATAGAACAGGCGATATCCCCCACCAGGGCCCATGCAAGATCTATTCGATGCAAATCGGCGCGAAATGGCGGGCGCATGAAGAAGCCGCCGTTTTTATAGCCGCAGGCATGTTCAAAATCCAGAGAGGAAAAGGATGCGGTGCATTTTATGTTGTTTACTTCCTTCAATGCTGCCTCCAGATCCTCATAGCTCACACCGTCAAAGAGCAGATTTCGAATGCGCTGATAGTTCAATCCCGTAACACCGGGGTTTGTTTCCATCTGATACATGCTGCCCTTTAACCAGGAATCCGTCCAGCAGCGCTCCTGCGGATCACAGTATCGTTCTGTTCTCAGCGTCACCACAGGAGACGTTGTTCCTGATACAACAGCAATATCCCCTTCCTGCATACCGGCTCCAAGCACTGCCACCTGCGTATCTGCCCCGCCTATAAGAAAGGGAATGTCATAGGCGATTCCAAGCTGCTCCTTGATATCCTCTCTCATAAAACCCAGAAGAGAGCCTGCATTCAGCAGGGGCGGCATGGTAAGCTGCTCCAGCTTGAAACGCTTTATCAGTTCTTCACTCCATTGCTGCGTACCGATGTCATATAGCTGTGTTTCACACGCCTGCGAAGGTTCGATGGCAAGCTTTCCACATAAAACATAGCCAATCCACTCGCTCAGGCTTGTAAAGGTTTGTACCTGATCGAAAATTTCTTTTCTGCGCTTTGATAGGCCCATAAGCTTAGCGGCAGGAAAATCCTCCGTAACCCAGCGCCCCGTTTTCTCATAAATCCCATCCTTCTGTATCTCTGCCATCCACGCTCTTCCCCGGTTATCAATATTGGGAAGTCCATAGAAGTCTTCCTGTTTCCGGTTGACGAGGACAATACTTTCTCTGGCACCGGAGGAGGATATGGCATCGATCGTGATATTTGGATACATATGAATGATTTCCCGACAAAGTCCTAAGATGTTGCGCTTCCAAAACGAAGGATCAAAATACTGCGCATCCTCATATGCCTCATCAATATAATAGATATTTTCAAAGGTTTTCACGCAAATCAATGCGCCATCCTCACGAACCAGAGCAACTCTTGAATTACCGGTTCCTATATCCACGATCATATAATGCTTCATAACGGCATCTTCAGGGAGTGATAATTGTATACGATACGCTCCAGCTGCTCCTGCTTTTTCCAGGCCTTTAAGCGCTCTGTGATGATATCCGACTGATGGTCTGTAACTTCATAGGTGGCTCCACAGATATGCGGTGTTAAAAGGACATTGTCATTTTCTATGATTTTCAAGTCATCCGGTAATGGCGGCTCGCTGTTCAGCACATCCAGAAGAATCCCCTTAATGCGTTTCTCTCTTGCCATATCCTGCAATGCTTCCATATCTACGACAGCACTTCTTGCGGTATTCACAAAAACAGCATCCGGTTTCATCGTATACAGCAAATCTCTTGAAATCAGCTTCTCTGTAGCAGGAAGCACCGGCAGATGAATGGAAATGATATCACATGCGGCAAACAGCTCCTGCAGCTCACATTTTGTATATGGCGTATCACTGACATACGGATCGTAATAGCTGATGCTGCACCCGAATGCGTCCAGCAGGTGTGCAGCCGCTTTTCCCACGGCACCAAAACCGACGAAGCCGACATGCTTGCCATGCAGCTCATTTCCCATCCATGTATAATACGGTGTTGTTCCTTCTATCCATTGTCCGTCCCTGACCCATGCAGTTGCAGGAAGCAGCTTGCGCATATAGGCAATCAGCATTCCCACCAGCATTTCCGCTACAGCCGTCGCATTGCGGGCCGGAGTACACAAAACCGGTATTCCATGAGCACTGCATGCCTCTACATCAATATTTGCTGGATTTGCACGGCAGTCACCAATTACCTTTAATCCTTTATAGTTGGATACTACAGCTTCCGTGATGCGATCCAGCTCTGTAATCAGAATATCCGGCTGCACCGTTTTCAGCGCCTCCAGCATCTCTTTTTCATAAAAGCGCTCTCCTGTTTTATTCCATGGATCATATACGACCTCTTCAAACAGCTCCTGCAGCTCCCGCAGTCTGATTTCAGACATGGGAGCACGTACGTAAACCTTCATAAACCGACCTCCTTATCAATAAAACTGTGATACATCTTCCTCAAAATAAGCTGCGACATCATATGCACTATATACCCCCTTATCTGTTATGACACCATCAATCAGATAGGGTGGAGTAATATCAAAGGATGGATAAATCGCCTGAACACCGGGCAGGGTATTGTTGATACCGCGATAGCAGAGTACCTGCTTCGGATCGCGTTCCTCGATAATGATATCCGCCTTACTGCGCTTATCTGCATCCGGTATACCTGTCACAAAATACGGAATATGGAAGTATTTTGCCAGAATTGCAATCTGCATGGTTCCGACCTTATTTGCGATATGTCCATCCCCGGCGATTGTATCTGCGGCAGAGGTAAATAGTGATATCCCCTTGTTTTCCATTGCATAGGCAACCATATTATCAGTAATCACCGTTGAGGAGAAGCCCATTTCATGACATACACTGGAGGTCAGCCGCGCACCCTGCAGGTAGGGTCTTGTTTCCGCATGATAAAACTCCACCTGTCTGTTTCTGCGCTGTGCAACACGACACATCATGCCTACAATCGTTTCTCCAAAGCACTGTGTCAGTACACGCCCTTTCTCCGGTATCTGATCAACCAGATATTCCGCTACCTTTTCCATTGTCGCATATCTGCGATTTAATGATTCCAGTGTTCTTTGTATGATCGCCTCTACCGCATTCTCGCCCCGATCGATTGCCGTATAGGCTGCCTGCAGGCATCCGCTTGTTATGACACGGTAGCGGTTTGCAGTCGTAATTCTGGCTGTAGCGATATCCTCAGCTGCAGTCTTCAGAAATTCCTTCTGCTCCTTCTGGTCTGCATTTCGTATCTGCCATGCTGCCAGGGCCATTCCCATACCGGCTGCGGTATACGGTCCGGCACTTTGCGTCACCATGTCCCGTATCGCCTGAACAACCTCCCGATAATCCTTACATTCCACGTAGCGGATAACACTCGGATAAATTCTCCGATCCAGTATACGGACCATACCGTTTTCAAACCATGCCACATGCTCATATTGCAGCAGATATGCAAGCCCCTTGTCCTGTCTTTCCATTGTATCAGCTTCCTTCCTTATTATAGTTAACCCTTTATAGCGCATAGCATGTACCAATTTCATCAGCGTACCGCACAAAGCCCCTTACTTCATAAAGCAAGTACCATGCCTACATGCAGAAAGCGTGTGTATGTGCTGTTCTAGTGTATATGCCAAAGCCCTACACACAATCCCTCAAGGTTCATCAGCCCTACGAACAAATCATGTTAAATTGTTCACTTACTTCCATTCCCTCATGAATCACCTTTCGATTCCGTATCAGCCAGATTCCCATTTTCAGTAATGCACGCTCAAAGGCTACACGCTTGTCTGTCTCTTTGATTGAGGTGACCTCCATAACCTTGGAATCCCCCACAACCCTGCGAATAATTTCCGTCCCTGCATAGCCAAGGGAATCACTCATTACATCTCTGAGATAGTGCTGCTTAAATTCCTTGGTACGATACAGCGGACATTCCACGCATTGTTCATAAACCTTTGACAGCTTTTCCATGGTCAGATCAATCGTATCTGCCACCGTATGTGAACACCAGGTGAGAAATTCTGTATGCCGGGGTTCTATAAACTGTATTCTTGCCCAGGCGAAGAAGAGATTGCCAATCACATTTCCGATGTCATATCCCATTGGTCCGTAAAACGCAAATTCCGGATCGATAATTTTTATTCCCTGCTCATTGATGAAGATGGAGCCGGAATGCAGATCTCCATGCACCAGTGCCTGCGCATGGTTCATAAAGCTATCTCTAAGCTGGGCAACATCGGCTTTCAGCTGCTCATTCTCATATAGAAACTCTTTCACAAACTCCTCATTTTCCGGTAATACGATATTACGATTCTTGTAATTATCATATGGCTCTGTAAGCACAAGATCTTCTGTAATATCACACAGCTCCTTATTCAGGAAGAGCCTGACATTATCTTTCTTCACTGCCCGATCCAGCACCAAATCTGTTGTAGGCAGAAGTGTCCTTGCCAGAAATTCTGCGATATTTTCTGCAAAGTGGGGAAAGAATCGGCCTTCCATCAGCTCTTTCCTCATATTTTTATAGGCCGAAATATCCTCCATTGCCAGCACGCACATTGTTTCATCATAGGCATAAACCTTTGGAACAAAGCCCTCTGCCAGCATACCCTCCAGTTTGAGAATTTCCGCTTCAATCTTATTACGATATACATCCAGCGCTCTTCCGGAAGAGCGCAGAAATTTATCTGCCTGCTTTATGATGATGGATTTTCCACTATCCGGATTCCATACACGGAAAACATAATTGATGTTTCCATCACCGATTTCCTCTGCCTGCAGAACTTCATCCTTTTGAAAGTATTGCAGCTTGGAGGTGACATAGCATTTTACTTCCTCCACATCCAGCAACATGTGATGCTCATAGTTATTCATATACATTTCCACCTTATATTCTTCTATGCTTCCTTTTCAACCTGTTCTTTTTTCGTTCTGATATCCTTGAATTTCGGAAATCCGATGATGATAAAGACGATTCCGAAGACAATCATCAGCATGGAATACCAGTTATAGCCCATGATAGCGGTTGGCGATACATTCGCCAGACCTCCGGCTACCAGCAGCTGTCCGGCATATGGCAACAGACCATTAAATGCGGAGGAAAACAGATCCAGGATACTTGCGACACGCGATCTTGAAATATGGAAATTATCCGCAATATCTCTGGCAATCGGACCGGCTGCGATAATCGATATTGTATTGTTGGTAGTCGCAATGTCCAGAAGACTTACCAGAGCCGCAATGGACAGCTCGCCGCCTCTGGATGATTTTGCCCCTTTGGTCAGCTGATTCATCAGGAAATCCATACCGCCGAAGTGCTTCATCAGCTCTACCATACCGCCGACCATAACGGCGATCAAAGCCATATCCTCCATACCGATTGCACCGTCATGAATAATCGTAAGCGACTGTATCAGGGTAAAACCGCCATTGAAGCATCCGATGACCACTCCGGATAAAATACCGATGATCATCACGACCACAACATTCAAGCCGACCAGGGACAAGGCGATGACCAAAATATACGGTATGATATTCACAAAGCTGAAGGAACCGATATTTCCAAGACTCACATCGCCTCCTGACTGGATAGCGAGCAGAATCACATTGATGACAACAGCAGGCAGAACCATCAGTATATTCGCTTTGAATTTATCCTTCATGGATACCTCCTGCGTTCGTGTTGCGGCAATGGTCGTATCGGAAATAAAGGAAAGATTATCTCCAAACATTGCACCGCCGACAACAGCTCCGGCTAACAGACAGACATTGATGCCCGTTTTATTGGATATATCGACTGCAATCGGCATGAGTGCGGCAACGGTTCCCATGGATGTTCCCATGGAGAAGCTCAACAGACATCCAATCAGGAAGATTCCGGGCAGAATCAGATTTCCGGGCAGAATGGTAAGTCCCATGTTTACGATAGAGTCAACGGCTCCCATTCCCTTTGCGACTCCGCCAAAAGCACCGGCAAGCAGGAAAATCAGAACCATCAGAATCAGAGTTTCTTCTCCGCCTCCTTTACAGTACAATGCAATTTTTTCCTCGAATGGTGTTTTCTTATCTCTTTTGTTTAACAGTAATGCGACTCCGGATGCGATGGCGATTCCCGTCATCAGCGGCATGTTGTCAAAGCTTCCTGTTCCAAGTCCCGTACCCATGTACGCAACAAGGAATACAATCAGCGGCAGCAATCCAAGAAAACTGCCTTTCTTTTCATTTTTCATAGTACCTCCTCAAGTATCACATGATTATTTAAGTAGCTTCACCCTCGGCAGCTGTCCTGTGCTTCCCTCCCTTCTCAAATATTGTTTTCTGACCGAAATGAAACCCCCTACAACGAAAATACAACATATTCAGTCACATGTCAACAGTTTTGTGTTATTTTTTGTTGTTTTATTTGTGTTTATCCTTGCTTTTCATGTTGGATATTGTTATATTATAGATGTCGATGTGACTTTCTGTTTGATTATATGGGATTTTGAAGGAGGATGATTGACCATTTCCAAATAAACTTATATAATATTCATAGAAATATTACGATAAGAAAGAGGGAAGACGTATGTTAAAGCTAGAACGGCAGTTGTTTATTGAAAAGGAGCTGCACGAAAAGGGCAGTGTACTTGTTTCCGAGCTCAGCAAGGTACTGGATTGCTCAGAAGAGACAATACGCCGGGATATCAAGGAAATGGAAGCGGCCGGAAAGCTCAACAAAATTCATGGTGGTGCCTATCTGCCGGATAAATACGACAAGGGTGTGCCGATTGAATTACGTGAATCATTCTTCGCCAGTGAAAAGGAACAGATGGCGGACAAGGCGGTGGATATCATCAAGGATCATTCTGTCATTATGCTGGATTCCAGCACGACATGTCTGAAGCTTGCGGAGGCAATCATCTCATCCGGAAAATGTATTACATTGATCACCAATTCGCTGCGTATCAGTTCTCTGTTTAATTCCCAGTCATCCAATGTGAATCTGATTTGTCTGGGTGGACAGCTTCATCGGGCAACTGCATCCTTTACCGGGTATCGGACGACAGATACGCTGAAGCAGAATTTTGCGGATATCACCTTTATCTCCTGTCCGGCACTGCATCTGCAGCATGGACTATCTGACAACAACCTGAATGAGGCAGAGGTGCGCAAGCATATGCTGGAAAATTCCCACTATAAAGTCCTGATTGTCGATCATACAAAGTTTGATTCCATATCGGACGTCCTGTTTTATGACCTTGCCGGAGTTGACCTGTTGATAACGGATCAGCCGCTCAGTGAGACATGGGAGGAGTATTGCAGAAAGTCATCTATCGAAATTATTTATTCGTAAATACGATAGGAGGACATCATGAGAAATTTTACGTATCACAACCCTGTACGGATTCTGTTTGGCGATCATGCACTGGATCAGCTTCCTGATTTGTTCAGGGAATTTCATGTTTCAAATCTTTTGCTGGTTTACAGCGGAGATTTTATCAAAGAGCTAGGAATCTGGGATGCTGTTCGTAAGGCTTGTGTTCAAAGTGGCATCGCCTTCTATGAAGAGGGCGGTGTTGTTCCGAATCCGAAAATCGAGCTTGTACGTGAGCTGATCACACTGGGAAAGGAAAAAAAGATTGATTTCGTACTTGCCGTGGGTGGAGGCAGCTCGATCGATACAGCAAAGGCAGTGGCAGCAGGAATACCCTATGAGCATGATGTATGGGATTTCTTTGAATATGCTGCTGTTCCTGAAACGGCTGTACCGGTTGGTGTTATCACCACCATACCTGCGAGCGGCTCCGAGTGCTCCAACTGTTCCATCATTTCCAATGGGCTGCACAAATGCGGCATTGAGTACGATTGCATCATCCCGAAATTCGCAATCATGAATCCGGAGTATACCAGAACGCTTCCGGCCTATCAGACATCGGCGGGAATTGCAGATATTCTCTCTCATATGCTGGAGCGCTATTTCACCAATACGGAGCATGTTGATACGACAGATTATATGCTGGAGGGTACAATGCAGGCCCTCATGGTGAATGCCCGCCGTTTGATGAAGAACCCGGATGACATTCATGCGCGTTCTGAGGTACAGTGCCTCGCCTTTATCGCGCACAATAATTTGCTGGATATCGGCAGAGAGAGTGACTGGGGAGCGCACCGTATTGAACATGAGCTGAGTGCACAGTATGGGATTACGCATGGAGAAGGTATGGCTGTTGTAACCATCGCATGGGCCCGCTACATGGCTGCGCATCATCCGGATAAGCTGGCGCAGCTCGCAAGCAGAATTTTTGGTGTCGATCCATTTGTTTACACAAAAGAAGATATGGCCTATATCCTTGCGGACAGGCTGGAGGAATTTTTCCGGTCGCTGCATCTGAAAACCACCTTGCATGAGATGGGAATCGATGATGCACATTTTGAGGAGATGGCTAATCGGGCTACCAATAATGGTAAAGATTGTGTTGGACATTATGTGGCGTTGAATAAACAAATTTTTGTGGATATACTGAAGATGGCGTTATAAAAAAGCTTTGTCATCACGAATGCAGGTCCGTGATTGCAAAGCTTTTTACTGTTCTGAAAGCACAACATGTTTTCCTTGATTAAATGCGGGGCAATAAAAAAGGCATCTGCATCAGCCTGTACATTATATACATACTATGCAAATACCTTATCACTCTCTATTGATTCTGGAATCCCCAGCTATTGATATAGCCAATCCACTTATCTCCGATATAGCAGGAATAATACAAGCTTCCATCTGCTCTGGCAAGAGAACGTTTGATTGTAAATTTCTGATTACGATAACCAGTCATTCGCTTCACCCATTTATCTGTCGGTGCGTTATAAAGCCAGTATTTCTGTGGATTCGGTGTATTAAAGACTCGAGCATTATTTTCTCCCCATCCAAAATACGTATCCTTTTTCACACTGTTTTTCAATGCGTAGGAATTTATATAACCAATCCATTTCCCATTATAATAGGCAGACCAGTAAGAGGTACCTTCTTCATTCACATATTCTCTTGTTAAAAGCAGTGGTTTGTTATTGTAATTTTTCATGCTGCCCATCCATTTTTTCTTGAATGGATCATAGCGATTGTAATTTGCAGCATTCGGTGACGAGAATACACGGACTCTTCTGGACAGATTATAGAACCCCTGCGCCTTTTTTTGCGGATAAGTCAGACGGTTACTGAAGCTTGCTTGGCTAAATTTATACTCGCCATTTATAAGGTTTGCTGTTCTGACAACGAAGCGGTAGGATGCCCCGGAGGTTCCCGTTTTAAAGGTATAGGAAGTCCCGGTTTGAGATGTCAGATAATTCCATTCACCATCGTCTGTTGTCTGATAATATACACGGTATCTCGTATTGTAAGGAACCTTATCCCAAGTCAGCTTGATATTTGTTCCCTCTACCGTAGCTGTCAGATTTGCAGGACTTTGTGTCTGCAGACTCAGCAGGGTATTTGTAAACATACTAACATCCACATTTTCTGGAGTAATTCCTTCAAAATCAGCTTCCGATGTATACTGCCATCCACTGTCTCCCGTATAGTACGGATTATCAAACGCCAGATAGCTTCCATATTCTGCAATCCATGAAGTAAGTCCTAAAATATAGGCAGAGTTTAGCTGCTTCTGACAATAACTGCGATAGCTGTAAACGTGCACTTTTCCACTATAACCTGCGCTGTTCATTTTATCAACGTATGTTTTGATAATACTTTCATACGTCTTAACATCCTTTGGTGGAACACGTGTTGCTCCATCATGATTATATGCCTTGAATGCCTCTATATCATAATAAATCGGATAAGACATATCAGTTAAATCATATCCCTGCAGACGTTCAATTGTACTATCCGCTTCCGCATAGGCAAAGTTAGCATCATATGCATAGCTGTATAGATATAAGCCATAAGGAATTCCCAGACGCTTACATTCGCTTATATTATAATCAAAATATTCATCTGTGTATCCGACACCCCATCCGATTCTAAGAATTGCGCCGTCAATTCCCTCACTTTTCAATTTTTCCCAGTTTATTTTACCATCATGCTCAGAGACATCAACTACCTGCTTTGGATTTTCTACAACAACACTTTGTCCATCCTTTGTATATGTAAAGGTTTTCGTTGTTCCGTTCATTCCCCAGACAGGTGCAATCAAGCGGGCATTTGCTGATCTGCTTCTATACTGCGTTTGCGGCTGCTGTGGCGTACCGTCTCCCATGGCAGCATTTTCAGCTCCTTCCATCTCACCAATCGGCTGATATGTATCTGCTGTAACTGTCTTAATTTCATTTGTATCTGTATTGGTTACAGTACCATCTGTATTCTCTGTTTCTTGTGCATGGACACCTGTCAGGCAAAGACCGGCTGCCAGCAATGTGACTAAAAGTTTTCTCAAATTCAGTACCCCTTTCTTTTTCTATATAAGTATAACATCCCTGTAGCTAATTTCCACATTTTTTTATAAATCACTAACATTATTTAATTAACTATGTGTTAAAAATACGATATTTTAAAGCCTTCACATATATTCTTAAGGAAATCGTAATAATCACACAAACATCTCAATTCCTTTATTTTTACATATTCTGTAATCTCCACATTAAATGATAAAAAGGGGAGGCTCCCCTTTTCTTGACATTACTCATAATAATCAAATCTGTGTTTTTAAATATGCGAAGATAAACGCATCCAGATCGCCATCCATAACTCCCTGCACATCACTGGTTTCACAGCTGGTCCTATGATCCTTCACCATGGAATACGGATGGAATACATAGGAACGTATTTGTGAACCCCACTCATTGGCTTTCTGCTCACCCTTGATTTCCGCCAGTCGGGCTTCCTGCTCCTCAATCATTTTCTGATACAGACGACTTTTCAATACACGCAGCGCCTCTTCCCGGTTTTCATGCTGGCTTCGGCCATTCTGACAGGTGGCCACCAATCCGGTCGGCTTATGCACCATGCGGACTGCGGAATCTGTTTTGTTGATATGCTGACCGCCGGCTCCACTGGCACGCTTGGTCTCCACAATCAGATCCTCCGGTTTGATTTCGATTTCGATTTCGTTGTTAAACTGCGGCATAACATCCAGAGAAGCAAAGGATGTATGCCTTCTACCGCCGGAATCAAACGGCGATATGCGCACCAGACGGTGAACGCCCTTTTCCGCCTTCAGATACCCATACGCCATATCACCCTCCACAAGGAAGGTCACGGATTTGATCCCTGCCTCATCTCCGGGAAGATAATCCAGCACACTGACCTTGAAGCCTTTTTTCTCAGCCCAGCGGGAATACATGCGATACAGCATATCCGCCCAGTCACAGGATTCTGTTCCACCGGCTCCCGGATGCAGCTCCAGGATTGCACTGGAATGATCATATTCATGGGACAGAAGAATCTTGATTTCAAAATCATCAAAGTTCTTTTCCATCTCCAAATACTCTGCTTCAAACAGCTCGAAAATTTCATCATCATAATCTTCCTTCAAAAGATCATGTGTTTCTTCCAGACCTATCAGCGCACTGTTCAGCTTTTCGTAGCTTTCCACGATGTCCTTGATACCGTTCAGCTGACGAATCAGTGTTTGCGCATGCTGCGGATCATTCCAGAAATCATCCTGCAGCGTCATGCTCGTCAGCTCCTGAATCTTATGTTTTTTTTCAGCTAAGTCAAAGTGACTCACCAAGCTGCGCAAGCTTTGCCTGATGAGTGTTCACCCCCTGTTTAATTTCGTATAGTTCCATATTAGTTTTCCACTTTTCTTTCTACCTGTACCTTTAAAGCAAAGAATACAACCTCACGTGCAATACGTGCCTGCATTTCCTCAAACATTTCATATCCTTCCTGGATATATGCCTGTAAAGGATTGTTCTGCGCATAAGAGCGCAGATGAATACCGTTTCTCAGCTTATCCATCATATCAATATGCTCAATCCAGTTGCGGTCCATGTTCCGCAGTACGATGGTTTTTTCAAACTGCTTAAATTCATCACGGATATCCTTGATTTTATCATCGTATAGTGTGAAGATTTTCTCTGCACAGTATGTTGTTACATCATTCTTTTCCTTACCCTGGATTTCCTCCAGCTTCAGATTATCCTTTTCTTCCAGTCCGAGCAGTTCCAGTCCCTGCAGAACACCTGCATAATCCACGCTTTCATCATGGCGGGTATGATCCACATTCGCATCCACCACACTGTCAATGACGCGGTCTATCATATCACGAACGATGCCGTGAACATCCTCATTTTCCAGAACGAAATTACGCTGCTCATACATGATTTCACGCTGCTTACGCAATACATCATCATAATCCAGCAGCTGCTTACGAACATCATAGTTATAGCCCTCGACACGTTTCTGTGCCTGAGAAATCGATTTTGTTACCATCTTGGATTCAATCTGTGCATCTCCCATGGATTCAAACAGCTTTTCAAATTTATCGCCGCCGAAACGAATCATCAGCTCATCCTTTAAGGAAACATAGAAGCGGGAATATCCCGGATCTCCCTGACGTCCGCTACGTCCACGCAGCTGGTTGTCAATACGTCTGGACTCATGACGCTCACTGCCCAGAACGACCAGTCCGCCAAGAGCTCTGGACTCATCGGTAAGCTTGATATCGGTACCACGCCCTGCCATATTGGTTGCGATCGTTACGGATTTCGGGCGACCTGCCTTGGCGATAATTTCTGCTTCCCGCGCATGGTTCTTCGCATTCAACACTTCGTGAGGAATCCGCTCTTTGCGCAACAGCTCATGCACCAGCTCACTGGTTTCAACGGAAATCGTACCAACCAGTACCGGCTGCCCCTTTTCATACAGTTCCTTAACCTCTTTCACCAGAGCCGCAAACTTCAGTCTCGGGTTCGCAAAAATCGCATCCGGATAGTCGATACGCTGTACCGGTCTGTTTGTAGGAATTTCAATAACACGCATATTATAGATATCCAGGAATTCCTCTTCCTCGGTTTTTGCGGTACCGGTCATACCGGCAAGCTTATCATACAGACGGAAGAAGTTCTGATAGGTGATCGTTGCAAGGGTACTAGTCTCTTCCTTAATGGATACACCTTCCTTGGCCTCAATTGCCTGATGCAATCCATCGGAATATGCACGGCCTGGCATCGTACGCCCGGTAAACTGATCGACAATGACGATCTCATCATCCTGTACGACGTACTCAACCTCATTTTTCATGATATAGTTCGCCTTTAAAGCCTGTGTTATATGATGTACCAGCTGGGTGTGATCCACATCATACAGATTCTTGATTTTGAAGTAACGCTCTGCGACACTTACACCCTTTTCACTCAGCATGATCTGACGGGTTTTTTCATCAATTTCAAAGTCATCCCCCTTCAGACGTTTTGCGAATGCATCCGCCTGCAGGTACAGGTTTGCTGTTTTTTTCGCGCCACCGGAAATGATCAGCGGCGTTCTGGATTCATCGACCAGAATGGAATCGACCTCATCGACGATTGCGACATGCAACCCGCGCAGCACGCGGTCCTTCACATCGGTAACCATATTATCACGCAGATAATCAAAGCCCAGCTCTGAGTTTGTGGTATATGTAATATCACAGTTAAATGCATCACGCTTCTGAGATGGTGTCAGCGGGCGGGAGTTTACACCGACACTCAGGCCCAGGAACCGGTAAATCTGTCCCATCCATTCCGCATCACGGCCTGCCAGATAGTCGTTGACAGTAACAACGTGTACCCCCTTGCCGCTTAAGGCATTCAGGTAAACGCACATGGTGGAGGTCAAAGTCTTACCTTCACCGGTTTTCATCTCTGCAATATCGCCCTGGTGCATAGCAACCGCACCCATGATCTGAACCTTGTACGGGTACTCACCAATCGTACGGCGTGCTGCTTCACGAGATGTCGCAAAGGCTTCTACCAGCAGACTGTCAAGGGTTTCCCCTTCCTCATATCTATGTTTGTACTCCTGTGTTTTTTCTCTCAATGCATCATCACTTAATGCTTCCATGTCATTTGCCAGTGCCATGACCTGTTCTGCAGTCTTTTCCAGATTATGCAATGTCTTTTTTTCACCGTTTAATAAACGTTCGATAAAATTAGCCATTCAAGACCCTCCATACCTTCTTTATAAGTTTATATCGCCTGTTTCAAATCTTCATATAGCCTTATCTATTGTAACACAAAGTGTGTTTCAATAACACCGGATACAGACAATTTCAGAAGAATTTACATTTTGTTTCTTTTTTCCATAACTTTTGTGTGAACAACCTGTCTGCGTTTTCGTTCACGTAAGCCTCCTCAATAATTTTACGTGTCAATTTCAACTCTGGAAAGGATCCTGTTTGAATAAAAACCAGGATAGAAAAAAGAGGACATTCCCAAACAAGCCAGGATTTTTGTCCCCTTCCTATTCCTTTTATTTCGTAATGATTTCTGCCTTACATGCTGATACAAATGTCGGATCGCCGTTGTTTGGTCCCACCAGTACCACCATTGCGAATTCATTTCTTATCACAGTTCCCTGTCCCACCGTCTGACCGCCGGCGTTAATGTCAACGCCCGAGGTTCCGACTGGAAGGTAGGAGCGTACAGCATTTTCGCAGGCAGCGCTGCATCCGGTTGGAGCAGGTACAGGTGCAGGAAGATACGTAATAGCTTCATTATATACTGCGCTCGTAATTCGCACAGATGCAATGCGGCAGATCGACACGGCCTCTTGAGGTACGCCCTGTGCATTGGTGAGCTGCAGCAGTCCATAATCAGGTGATGGCAGCAGGGAACCGGCACGGCCACTGGCATTGTTACCACTTTCCATTGCAACAACGACAGTATCGTTTGGATAGAGCTGAATGATCTGCAACAATATATTGATCATCTGCTGAACACACAAGCAGTCAGCACCACTTCCTTCAGGGCCGGTTGGTCCTGTGCTTCCTGTATTTCCCGTTGCCCCGGTCGGGCCGGTTGGTCCGATACCCGCTGGGCCCGCTGCACCGGTACTTCCGGTTACTCCTGTGGCTCCCGTAGGACCGGTGATTCCGATACCGGTTGGCCCTGTTGGACCACGAAATCCTCTGGGACCACGTGGACCCTCACAGCAACAATCACAACAGCAATCACAGCTGTCATAATATTCATTCTCATCATATAACATGATTCTCACCTCTTTTCATAACCATCACAAATTTTCATGGTCATTTCAGAGTATGTTGAACATATATCTCCGGTGGCTGTCATCTCCCTATTTTTATCATAAAAAATAACCGTGACAGCCATTATACATTGGAATCACGGTTATTCTGTTTTTTTACGCTTTAACGATGTTGTGAGCCTGCAGTCCACGGTCAGTTTCAACTAAATCAAATTCAACTTCTGCATCAGCATCAATTGTTTTGAAACCTTCCATCATCAATTGTGAATAGTGGAAGAATACATCTTTTCCATCCTCTAAAGTGATGAATCCGTATCCCTTTTCCTGGTTAAACATTTTTACTTTTCCTCGCATTGCTTCAAAACCTATACCTTTCTATGCTTGATCTATTGCATAACATCATTATAGACAGTTTACGAGTGAAAATCAATCAAAAAATTGTGAACTTTTTGAAAAAACTATCATGTTTTTTTGTAATATGTTTCTTATTTTTAAACAGCTTTTCATTTATGTATAAAAATTACATATATAGAGAAATATTTTTCATTCATAAGACATGTGCTTTGTAATGTATTATAGGTTTTTATCTGTTAAAAACCATAGTTTAAACACTACATTCGAATATCTATTTGCCAGAAAACAGGAAAAGGATCCGGAGAACTCCTGATCCTTTTCTTTGTGCCATTTATGCTTTTTCTACATTTCTGGCCTGCAGTCCCTTATCGGAATCCACCGTATCAAATGTTACTTTCTGACCTTCCTCCAGGGACTTGTATCCTTCCTGTTGGATATGAGAATAATGTACGAAAATATCCTTTCCATTTTCTCCATTGATAAATCCATAGCCCTTCTCAGCATTAAACCATTTTACTTTGCCTTTCATTTCTGACTTCACCTTCCTGTATCTATGTCAAAGTATAGAGAACATCCCTTTTCTTTTCAAATCTTTTTTTTCGCAGGATTCGACAAATCGGGGATTCGCACAAAGCGCCAGTGCCTCTATCTTATACCTATGCTCCTGAAGAAGATCATATGCACAAAGTAATGTATTTCCACTTGTAACAACATCATCAACCAGCAACAGTCTGGTTTTTGGAAGAACGATATTCGGTTTCATTTTTATTACCTGGGAAATATTTTTGCGGTTTTCAAAGCTTTGCAGGGACTGCTTGTGATTACAGGTCTTATAAAATGGTTCAATGGTCTTTAAACGGCAGGCATGCAGCATGTCCTTTACCGGATGAAAGCCGCGTTCAATGGTTTTTTCTTCGCTCGAAGGGAGAAGAACGATCGTGTAGTGTCGAAATTTAGCGTTGATTTTTTTCATGATGTCATGGAAAAACACGTCTCTTAGAGCTGTATCCAGACCTTCCTTATATTGAAATATCATATTTTCCAGAAAATCATTATATATATATGCGATATGTAGCTTTATGCCATTCAGCTTTACCGTCTTATTCAAAACGGCTAACTCATGACGGCAGGCTCCGCACAAAAGGGAATCCTGACGCAGGAATTCAAAAAGACTTTGCTGATTTGTTATCTCCTCCATACATAGTCGGCACCATTCTTCCTTCATTTTGAATCCCCCCTGTTCATCCTCTGTAATGCCTGTATGCAGCGCTCGATATCTCTTGTTTTTCTTGTGCACAGAAACAAACCTTTCCCTGTCGGCTTTTCAATATTACGTCCAACACGGCCAATCATCTGAATCAGGCTCGCTTCATTGAATACCGGATGATCAGCATGATAAATCACAACATGTACACCCTTGATGGTGATTCCTCTTTCCAGAACGGTTGTCGCAATCAGACATTCGTAGCGCTTTTCATGAAATCTTTTAAGGATTTTTTCCTTATCCTTCGTTTTTGAAGTAAAGGAGGTACAGCGAAACACAATACGCAGCCATCTGCTCATCTGCTCTGCCAGAGCTATCGTCGGTACAAAGACCAGGGTCTGTGCGGCTTCCTTCTTCTGCCACTTTAAAAATCGGATAAGCTGATACAGCTGTATGGAAGGCAAGGCTGCTTTCACATCAGGTACGATCAAAGGATAGCCATGCGGTCTTTGAAACAGCTCGACCATCTGCAGTTTTGCCTGCTTTACATCTGACAGCATTTCTTCATCCGGTGTAGCGGTCAAATACAGACGGTTCCCGATACAGGCATGTATTGCAATCTGCTTCAGCACAGCATTGCCACGATAAGGAAATGCATCCACCTCATCCATGATCAACAGATCAAACGCCGCATGATAGCGATACAGCTGGTGCATTGTGCATATGATGAGATCACCCTCTGTGACCTCAGTATAGCCCTCACAAACCGCGATCACATTTAGATTTTTAAACGCATCCTGCATGCGCTCCCGTATTTCCAGAACAACCTGACGACGGCTGATGGCAAAGCCCACCCTGCAGCCTTTCGCAAGGCTTTGCTTAATCGCCTCCATGACAAGCTCCGTTTTTCCGGCACCACAGGCTGCATATACCAGCACATCCTGGTGATGATTCAGGTACATTACTATTTCTGAAGCACACCGTTTCTGTGCAGGAGTCAGTGGATATTTCAGCTGATATGCTGTATGAATGGGTTTTCTACATACGTTTTTCCTTTCCGGCAGCTCTCCTACCCCAATTCTTCCAAACATGATGCATTTTCGACAGTACCAGCCCTTGGCATCTTTATAAAAGTAACGTTTCTCTGTATTTCCGCAACGCAGGCATTGCATAGTATCACCTCCATAGTTCTATACGTATGAAAGTGGTAAAAGTCCTAAAAAAAACAGAATTTTTTTCATTCTGTCTTTTCTAACTTATGCGATATTTATTCGATAGTGCTGAAGCATTTCCATTTGTTTTTTATCTGTTTTTGTAGAATTGCAAACTATTAATTTGCTTCTTTTTCCACCTGTAAGAAATGCCATGCATCTGCACACATTTCTTCCAGTCCTCTTTCTGCTTTCCAACCAAGCTCCTTCAGCGCTTTTTCTGTGCTGGCATAGCATTGTGCAATATCCCCAGGACGTCTAGGATCAATCTGATAAGGAACCTCGATATTATTAACCTTTGCAAATGTATTAACAACATCCAGTACACTATATCCTATACCAGTACCGAGATTATACGCATCAACACCAATTGGTTCCATAACCTTATTCACAGCATTCACATGTCCCTTTGCAAGGTCTACTACATGAATATAATCACGTACACCCGTACCATCCGGTGTATCATAATCATTTCCATAAACATGCAGATAAGGCAACTCCTTATTGGCAACCTTAACGATATACGGCATCAGGTTATTCGGGATATCATTCGGACTTTCTCCCAACAGACCACTCTTGTGTGCTCCGATTGGATTGAAATAGCGCAGCAAAGCAATATTCCACTCATTATCTGAAATGTATAAATCTTTTAAAATCTGTTCAATCATCAATTTTGTCGTACCATACGGATTCGTAGTAGGCCCCAACGGGAAATCTTCAAAGATAGGTACACTTGCAGGGTTTCCATATACGGTGGCACTTGATGAGAAAACAATGCGCTTGCAGTTATGCTTTCCCATTACCTTACACAATGCAAGCAGCGACATCAGATTATTCTGATAATACATAATCGGTTTCTGTACTGACTCTCCTACCGCTTTATACCCGGCAAAATGAATAGCTGCATCAATTTTATGCTCACTGAATATTTTCTCCAGTGCTGCCTCATCACAGCAATCTGCCTCATAAAACGCAACACGCTTTCCTGTAATATTCTCAATCTTATCAACAACATCAGCCTGTGAGTTATACAGGTTATCGATTATCACTACTTCATTACCAGCTTCTATTAATTCAACGCATGTGTGGCTTCCAATGAATCCGGTACCACCAGTTACTAAGATTTTCATGTACGGTTCCTCCCTTAGTTTATCCATGTCCTATTATAGCATAATCCATTACTGATAGCGGAGAAACAAGAAAAAAAATAAGGATTTCACAAAACTAATCACCTTCAGTATATCAATTTAACCGTTTTCTATGCTTTTATATAACTCACCTAAAAGCTTTTCTATCTCTTTAACTAAAAAAAGACCATGACGAAAGTGCTGTCCTAACACCATGGCCTGTTTACCTGACAGTTTGATTTTTCGAACGCTGCTTCACAACTAATAATCCAGACGTCTGTAATACCGGCGAATATCCATTGGATGCCTTGTTTCTCTTTCCATATACGCATCGATCCGGTTATTTACGGCATGCATCACCAGGTGTGAAATGTGCTTTCTGTACCCTTCACTGATTCCCTTCAGCTCATAATCCCTTGTATCGATAATTGTGTAATTCTCACAGATTCTTGGCAGGAATTTCGCGACTCTTTCAGACAGCGGACGCTGCGCATCTTCTCCTATGAACACGGTAACCGGTGTTTCCTTTGTGATGATTTCAAACATACCATGAAAGAACTCCCCGGATGTGATGGACTTCGTCTTGATCCACAGCTGTTCCTCCCAATAGCACATTGCATAGGAATACGTTGCGCCCCACTGGTTTCCTGCCCCCACAAAATAATGGATTGGATCATTCCAGTGCTTTTTTGCAAATTCCTGTCCGAATGCATCAGCCTTCTTTTCCACATCAATCAGCGTCTGTGCCAGATGTGCTTCAAATTCCGCATACATAGCATCACAATCCGAGAATTCCCCATTGTTCTGCATGAATCGATCCGCAACCATAAAGAACTTCAGCTGTTCATTCACCGGATACGCTATTTCATAATCCACCAGCTTTGCAAGCTCGGTCGTATCGATATCGATAAATCCAATCACCTTTGCTCCGGCTGCCTGCATACGCTTTACAGCCTCTACCACTTCCACTGTGCTGCCGGTAACGGATGAGGTAATTACGACAGTGCCCTCACCCACACGCTTATTCCCCGTCGTATTGTACTCGGAAGCATTTTCCGCCCAGGTTTCGATTTCTGATTGTTCCTTCATATGAACCACCGCCTGCATGCCGCTCGCCCAGGTTCCCCCGATACCCAGCCAGCAGATATTGCGATATCCCTGTGCACATATCTCATCCACGATCCGGTTGATATCCTTACGGATTGCCAGTGCACCATTGACACTGCTTCGTGCCCATTCTTCATTGAATTTCAATAACATGTTCATGTCCTCCTCTTATTTGTAAATCATTTATCTTATCCGGCAAGTATACCGAAATAAGCACCTGCAATACCGAGAACCATCGTTCCCAGAATCAACATGATCGGATTGACTTTTTTCTTCAATAGCCAGAAATACATCCATGTACCACCCAGTCCGATCAGCCCGGGCATAATTCCGTCCAGAATAGACTGCAGGGTGGTGACCTCTTCACCGACCTTACTCAACTCGACATTCAAAGTCGTCCATACCATATCCTTTGACATACAGCCAATAACCATAACACCAAGAATACTCGCTGCCGCAAGCAGCTTATCCATCATACCGTTGGCCTGCATTCTCTGCAGATACTTGAAGCCGATGCTATAGCCGAAATGCGCGCCGAAATAGCGGATGATAAACGCAGGAATGTTATACATCAGAAAATACACGATCGGTCCAAACATATTTCCATTCTGTGCCAGTGAAATACCGATACCAACAGCAATCACCCGCAGACAGCCGACAAATACAGAGTCACCGATTCCGCTCAGCGGCCCCATCAGTGCCGTCTTGATACTGGAAATCGCCTCTCCGTCCACCTCGCCACGTGATTTCATTTCCTCCATGGATGCCACAATGCCGCCAACGAACGGAGCAAGCTGCGGTGTGATATTAAAGAACTCGACATGGCGGGTCAGTGCATCCCTGTAGCCTTCCTCATCTTCTGCATATACCTTTTTCAAAATTTTATTCATCATCATGGCAAAGGCGATGTGCATCTGCCGTTCATAGTTCCAGGAAAACTCCATTCCCAAAGAGCCCTGGTTAAATGCCATTCTGGTAATATCCACTTTCTGAATGCTCTTATCGGATTTAGAAGTCATCATCACTCACCTCCACACCGGCTTCTCCAGCTGCGGTTCCCTTCAGATTCATAAAATCGAATTTGACAACAATCAGAATCACACCCAGAATTGCCACGCCTAATACAGGTACACTCATATAAGCTGCAAGCGCAAATCCCAGAAAATAGTAGGGAACATTCTGCCTGTTTACCGTCATGCGCATCAGCATTGCAAATCCCAATGCGGGAAGTAATCCGGCTGCCGCAGCCATACCATCCGTCACATAGGCAGGAATTGCATTGATCACACTGCCCACTGCTTCACTTCCCAAATAGAAAGCAAAGAACACAAGCAGGAATCGTCGTACAATGGTGATCATACCGATCAGCCAGTGTGTTGCCACAACACCGCCGTATTTTCCTTCCATGGCATAACGGTCTGTAAAACGCAGAATCACGGAATTAAATACATTGCAGAAGTTACCGATTGCCTGTGACACCAGTGCGATCGGCATCGCCAGCGTAACCGCCGTTTCGATACCCTTCCCCATGGAAATTGCAAATGCAGTGGCCAGAACACCGCCGACAATCGTATCCGGTGGAACATATGCCCCAATACTGACAGCCCCCATAAAGAATAATTCCAGACTTGCGCCGATAATCAGTCCCTGATGCAGATTTCCCAGCACCAGGCCAACCAGCGGTGCAAGAATAATTGGTCGATTGATATACAGGGAGCCCAGCTGATCGCCGAAGACACCCAGACTTGCAATCAATCCGATTAAGCATGCTTGTACCATGATTTCCTCCTCTTTTGCATTTTCATGCATGTTTCAGGAATTAAATTCCTGTATATTTGACCCGCACGGTTGCGGGAAGCGGACCTTATTGATGCAGTACATGCTCCAGTGCTATTGGAGATTCTGCCGGCAGCTGCTGGATGAATACAGACACGCCGCGCTGCTGCAGCTCCTTTAATTCCGCCTCATCCTCATTACTGATGAAAATCGCCTTGCTGATTTGACGACAGCCTTCCCTTCGAATCGTTCCGCCCAGATTGAGACTGTGAACAGCCGGACAGCCTGCACTCAGTACATTCGCATCATGAATGGTCTTTACGACCACCAGCAGTCGGTACTTATCGGTGACTCCGCTGTTGATTGCCTTTATGGAATCCTCCAGATTTTTAATGACCAGCTTGACCCCGGAGGGCTTTGCCAGCTTCATGGTCGTTTTGAAAACCTCGTCATGTACCACTGCATCATTGGCAATCAGAATGCAGTCAGCACTCAATTCATTGGTCCAGGAAAATGCAACCTGTCCATGCAGCAGACGATGGTCCACTCTGCATAATTTGATCATATTTGACACCCTTTCCTTTGCGCTTTTTGCGCTTACTCACATGTAGAATAAAGCAGTTCAGCTATCGTTTCTTACACCCCACGCTCTTCGTGCATCTGTATGTCTTCTTTACAGCATGTGGTTACTCTTTTGTGCTTTGCGATTGTTCTTTTTAGTTGCAGTATTTAAAATTCATCCTCCTGCGACGAAATACCTTTGACGGTTTCATTGCAGTACATGATCCCCGTTTTTGCTTCTGTGAACAGACGGCGAATCAGCTTATCCGCATCCTCATCGGAAAACAGAAACAGATTCATCAGCATCGGCAGATTCATTCCGGTTAACAAATGGAAATGCTTCTTCCCGATATATTTCATCAGTTCATTGTTTACACTTCCCCCGAACAGATCCGTACAGGCAATGATTTCCGCATCTGTCGGGATTTTCTTCATCGTCTCTTTGATCAGATCTGAAATATCCTGCCCGTCTTTCACATAAGCGGTTATAAGATGCACATGCTTCTTCTCTCCCAGAATAATGCGGATGGAATCATAAATCCCCTGTGAGAACATCCCATGACTTGCGAGTATATAATGTCGTTCCATATTCTCCCTCCTTTCACTCCTCAAAGCTTTTCAGTGTTTTCATTTCCGCAGACCATGGTTTTTCATAATACCTTTGGGTTGCCGTTTCCAGTGACAGATATCCCTGATAGCCATATTCCTCAAGGACAGCAAGATCCGCTTTCAGATCACGGCTACCATCCCCCCAGGCCAGATGACCGGTTGGATTCCCATCCACAAAGTGAATATGGACAATATCGCTGCCGAAGGCCTCGAAGTATTCCCGGGGTGTATGTCCCATACGTGCCATTGCCCCAAAATCGATACACACCTTGAGACAGCTGCTTCCAACCTCGTTTCGATATCGCTGGATGTCCTGAATTGTATTCACAAGACGCGATTCCTCCGGCTGCAGAGCTTCCAGAGCCAGAATCACATTTCGCTGTTTTGCATAGTCTGTGATTCTCTTCATCATAACGACGGAACGATTCCATGCTTCCTCCACCGCTTCACTGTAATAGCACCATCCGCTGGTCACCAGAACCTGACGACATTCAAGCTCACATGCGATATCAATCATCTGCCGGTAATAGGCGAGTACCTCTTCCTGACGATGCTTCTGCTTGACTGCGATATTGTTCGGCTTTGGGTTTGTCTGTTCCGGACAGATGCCGATGATGGTTATCTGATAGCGATCGCACAGCTTCTTTAGCTGTTCCGGCGAGTCATGACGGCGGGCATCCACATAATAATGCATGGGACCGCTCCACAGCTCCACATAATGCATGCCCAGCTTATGGACGGATTGAAAGAAATCCTCCAGCTCATAAAAGCGGTAATGGCAGTTCATCGCACAGAGTCTGTCTTTAAAATTCATCTTCTCCTCCCGCCTTTCGTACATCATTTTCTATATATTCAAAGAGATATGCTATTTCCGATAGGGGCAGCTTGACATGGTAGTGCTGCAGCATAACCTCAAAGCTCCGGTTGACATCCGCAATAAAGTCCTCATGCTGTTTCTCAAAGGATGACAGGTCTGTATATTTTTCCAATGCCGTTTTTGTGACCAGACGTTCCACCAGGAAACAGATATGAATATAAATGCCGACAATGGTCTTGCTTTGAAACTTACGACCCATCGTATGCTGAAGCGCACTGACGGAGTCACTGACATAATCCAGCAGCTTATCTGCATTCAGAATCGTGATATTTTCCATGACTGACTGCATGGAGAAATTTTTCAACAGCTGACGGTCAAATTCTTCAATTTCCTCTTCCTTCAGATATGGCCGAAATACCTGATTCAGCTGTTCGATATGTTCGAAATTCATGATATCCTCCAGCGTCACACTATTGACCTTTTTCAGCTTCAGCGAATACGGCTTAATCATCAACACCACATCATATCTGTGAAATAAAATGTCCTCTGCCTTATTTTTCATCAGCTCATCAAATTCATAGGAAATCATTTTCAAGTCAATGGGACGCGGGAGACTGTTTTTGAATAATCGGCACAGCTTTTCTGAAATGACCATACCGGCATCATTTGTGAATACGATTGCTTTTTCCTTCTTCGCCTCTGAGAGTACCTTGTAATTGCATTGATTTTCTGCACAGGCCGTTTCCAGCAGATTCTCCAATTCGTAGTGCTGCTGTATCTTCATACCGATATTCAGGGCAAGTGAGGTGGAAATATTATTGATCACACCGACATTCACACTGTCTGCAATCACCTCGCCGATTCCCTCCAGTGACCCCATATCGACAAGCAGGATAATGTTTTTCAGATGCGGATTTTCTTCAATGAAATCGTTCAGCTTGCCGCTGATTTCCTGTACCGGTGTATTCAGCGGCATATCGATAGCTTCAAACGTATAGGAGTTCAGCAGCGAATTTGCGGCATCGGCAATAGAGCTTGCGGTCGAGTACCCGTGACTCAATATGATACCCACGGTATCCTGAGAGCGGATGTCACGATTGTAGAAGTTGATATTCAGCATCAGAAAGATACGGTTCATTTCCGACAGGCGCATGTTGATATTGGAATGCAGCTGTCTGGCGATGGATTCCGTCAGAATATATTCATTGCTCATATTCTCTGCCATTTTCTTTAGACAGCGCTGTATTTCCTTCTGGTGATCCTGTTCCCACTGATGCAGGGAGGAGGTGTTTTTCTGTGCAGAGACGAGCATTCTCGCCAGTACATAGGCACAGTTGATCGGCAGGTTGATATTTTTCATGAGCTTCACGCTGTTCAGCACACCGATGACTATTTTCTCCATAGCCTCCAGTCGGCCGTCATAGTACGTTTCCTGAAAAACAAGGATATCGTAGTAGTAGCGCAAGGCCTTCTGCCCCTGTTCCAGAAAGCTGGTAAAGGCATGTGTATCCATGCAGGTTTCTTCAAATGCCTGCAGCAGCTGTTCCCACATGATGAGGATTTTACTGCCGGCTGCATTTTTCTCCACTGCGTCTATGCGAATCAGAGAATCACTGTCCCTGCTGTTTTTTTCCACCTTAAGATGATCGAGCAGCTGAACAGGCAGGTGATACAGGCAGATGTCCATGCGCTCGTTTGATACACAGTCCGCAAATGCATTGGCACATATCGTACGGATACATCTTCGCAGTTCATCGATATTGCTTTCAAAATGGCAGCTCATCAGGAAATGCTGAAGACGCTTTGATATATAAATCGTGCGTTCCAGACGTGCCTGTTCTTCCTGAAAAAATTTAATAACGAATTCCAGACGCTCCTCCTCGTTGCGTTCCTGAAAGGATGGGATGGAACAGATAACAGGAATGCTGAGCAGCAGGCTATGACAGAAAGCCGTATGCGGATCTTCACTGGTGGAGAGAATCAGATGGACACGGGATTCAATCTGTGCCTGATCATCCTGCATTCTCGTAAATTTATTTCTGCTTAAATAGTCGGCCAGCTTTTCCTGACATTCCTCACTCAGATGACTGGCGTCCTCTATACAGAGGATGCCTTCATCCGCCTCCTCCAGCAGTCCCCGCTCTGCCGCTTTCCCATCTGCGGCACCTTTTCCAAACAGCTCCTCCATCTGCCTGCCTTTATCCTCACCGCGAAATGCCTTTTTGCGAAGCAGCGGTATTTCTTTTCTCGTGGAGGTCATGTGATTCAGACAGTATTCATGTGTGAGTCGTACCAGATAGGATTTTCCACATCCCATTTCCCCATGGAGAATGACAGGTAATCCTCCCTGCGGATAGGAGAGGGCGGTTTTCAGCTGTGCAATCGGGTATTGCAGGCTGCCGTCACAGCCGATTGCTTTTTGAAAATCCTGCAGCTTGGGACTGTTCCGGTGCAGTTCCTTCATGAGCTCACCCAGACTCAGATATTCACAGCTTTTTAATTCCAGCTGATACTTGCGTTCCAGCACACTGCGATCCATATAATAGACGGGACGGGTACTAATTTTTATGATACGCTCATCCTTCACCAGCTCATTGAGATACTGGGAGGTTAAGGAGCGGGAGATGTTTAAAGCGCTGCTGATACTGATTGTTGTAAAACCGCCCAGCTCATTCATGCGCAAGCCCCGGGTAATTTTCTGCAGATATTCCAGAATCTGTAATTTTGATGTTGTGATATTCATGAAAGCACCTCACTTTTCCGGTACCGCTTGTTTACGATACCATTATAGAAATTCACATTGCACTGTGTCATCAGAGTCCTGTATTTTTGACACTGCGCAATGTTTCCATTCTAACTCAAACACTAAAGCGGTTTCAACACTATATAGTGTTGGTTTCAAAGACACTGTTGAAATGGTGGCAACAGTGTCTGTATAACATAGTTAGCATTAGGTAAAGCATCAAGCAGGATCCTACGTCTATTTCGGCTCCACTTTCATTTGCAGGAATGTGTTTCCCGTTTAGCTACTGCCATACTATGAAAATCGATCAAATTCCTTTATTGCATATACTTCCCTGTATCTTGGTTGTCTCCGGCTTGCATCCATCAGAATTAACTGCTTCATCATATAACACTGTGATGCTTAACTTTTTGAAACAGAAAAAACAATCGTATCGTAACCGATTAAATTTTTTATCCTGAATCAGTCACAACACACATGATTGATCGATTGAAAAACAAGTAAGTTTATCCTAATTTTTGTATAATCCTAACCTCGATTGGGACATTATCATATACGTTGTACACGTATCGCTGGAAATCATTATGATGATTGTCATAAGGAGGTGCATATTATGTACATTAAAGATACAATATTAAAAAGTCTGGCTATGGCCAATATGGATCCTGTTATCATTATGGATCAGGACCCTCTGACACATCCCTCGTATGCCACATTCTCAGAAGCAATGGTAAAGGAGAAAAAATCCACTGCTGAAGCTGAGGCATTATGGAAACTGCTGATTGATGGGTTCCGTCATCAAAGAGAGCTGAATAAGGATGCTCAGAAAGAAGCTGAAGCAATCAAAAACACTGCACAGTTCAATACGCTGCTGATAAAGTATGCAATTCCGGAGCCGTTGAAATCACTTTATCAGGACAACTTTATTTACTTTTCTGAAAAAATCACAAATGCTTCTACTGCTAAAAAACAGGAAAAGGCTAAAGAAAACTACATGAGCTTTCTGCGTGGTGTCATACGCTCCACCAATCCCGAGTTTGAGCAATTTGCACATAAGCTTCGTGCTTTATTAACAATTTCGGAAAATCGTGAGCTCGCCTTATGGTCAGGAGGAATTGATCTGAGTACGTTCTCTTATGATAAAGGACGCTGCCCTCTGGAACAAACAGTTCTCGGTAATTTATTAAACAATATGCCAATTACTACTTTATGGAATCTGGAAGCACCGCTTTGGAATATCATTTCCAGAACCTTTGTATCGCAATACACGCAGCTTCCCGTTCATGTTTACTTCCGCGTACTTGATAATGCCAGTGTTTTATTACGGCAGGGGGTGCCACTCATGCCGAAAAATAATACAGCACCAGTCTTTGCCTGGCATCCTGTATTTAATTATCCAAAGGGCATGGCAGAGGTCGGTGTCCACGGCGAAGCTATTACAGAGCCAGGGCGTGGTATAGACGATATGAAAGCTGCTGCAGAATTATTGATTGCCAAATTAGGAGCAGCCAGCTATAAAGCAAACAAACAGGCATATGAAAGAGCGAACAGTGATTATTTCGATCCGACACGACCACCTTTTGCAATCGATGAATAACGGGATAAGCAAAGACTGACAGCATAATCTGTCAGTTTTTTTGCTTTAAGGTTAAGCTAAATATCAGTTTTCATTATCTTAACGTATTCAACTGCTTTCCCGGATTGTATGATTACACAATAAAGAATATGTGTATCGATCGAATATCTATGAATTTGATTTCATTTCACTAATCACACATAAGCTCCCTTACTGATAGCTTGCTGAGAGGATGCAGGACATTGAAAGCATGTACACGATAATATAAATCCGATTTTTTTTACATTGCTGTCAGATTAACGATTCGTTTTTCTGAACTCCTCATGATATTGTAACTTATGGTGATTGATTGGTAACATCCTGCCTGTTTCTGAAATTTCGCGTTTAAAATCATTACGATAGATTACATATGGGAGGGGATTTCAAATGAATTTTATAATACAGATTGATAATACTATTACAGAAGACACAATTATACTGCGGGCGTGCAGTAGAAACAAGAATTATATTTATAATGTAATCCTTTATCTACAGAAAAACATTTCACGAATTAAAGTATATGATGAACTGCATAATCTTTACCTTATCACCTGTCACGAGATATATTATATAGAGAATATAGATCATAAAGTATATATCTATACAGAAAAAGATGTCTATCGCTGTTACCTTCGATTTTCAGAATTAAAAAAGCAGCTGCATAATTGTGGCTTCTGTCAAATCAATCAGAGCACTCTGGTTAATTCAATTCATATAAAATCTGTTCGTATTGAAAAAGACTGTCACCGGAGCATAACTCTGGATAATGAGGAATGTCTAATCGTCAATCGCAGATATCGTTCTTTTTTAAAAGATCAGGTTTAACAGATTGCTGCCTTATTTATTTGAATAAAAAATGATAATAGTACCATACGGTTTTTTCTTACGTTAGTGTGTTTGTAAAAAGGAGAATTCAAATTCTATTGCTTTTCTACAATAGTGTTGAATTCTCCTTATCTGTATTTATGCACAATCGATTAGTCTGATGATTGAATATGAGTGAGTAAGGCCCTAGCATAGGACACAAGCATCCTGTTGTTTATTATTCAGCTTTCTTCATCTATATAGACATGCTGAAGCTTATCCCGATAATCTGTTATCAGTCTGCGCAGGCTTTCCTTATCCGGATCATTTATCATATTATGAAAAGCATCCTGTATATCATGATGCAGCATTTCTATCAGCCACTGCTCATAAATATCAACAAATTCCTCTATCTGCGGGATTTTCGGAACCGGCTTTAGACTCATCCAAGATTTCAATGCCTGTTTATAAAAATCAGCATCATCATCTAAAGACTCTTGGAGATCTGTATACTGATTCTTCTGCAATGCATTCCATCCAAAGTCCCATGTTAGCATAATTTTATAGAGTTTGCTTTGCATACCAATATGCAGAATTTTTAGATTTTGATAATTCATTCTTTCAGTATCCGTTAAGTTCTTTTCATTATCTTCAATAACTTTCAATAGATGCTTTAGTCTTTTACTTTTTTCTGTCATTCTGTAATTCTCCATTCCTGTATCAAATGCTTCCAAATCATTCCGGTTGTCCAGTATTCCTGCATAGCATAGCCGTCTTTCCCCATATAGCTTGTCATATCGTGCCGGATCAGTTTATGTTCGACACTATCATAGGGTATCTGACTTGATGTTATCAGTGTACCACTCCCCTGCTTTTCATCATTTTTCCCACCATGAATGTATGGATTTAACCCTCTTGCTGCAGTGCCCGGATGAAGCATATCCGTACCCTTCATTCCATATGGCGGAATGTTTACCTCCGGATTTAACTGACCGCCAGCATACTCATCACCAACTTGATAAAAGTGTGAAATTTCATGTACCATCGTTATTGCTGTTTCATCACCGTTTTCAAGTATAACAGTCGTATCTGCACCAAACGTAAAGCCGCTTAAAGCGTCCTTTTGATCATTCAAATCCATTTTTGCCGGAGACAGACCGATAACACCGTCGCATTCTAATTCATTCTTTAAATGCTTTAACAGATTCCAGGTACGAAGTCTGCCAAACCATGTGTCCAGATCATACACATCCCCTCTTATATCCAAAGAATCATGCAGTATCAGCTGCAATCCGTTCCGGGATAAGGGCAGCCTTTTTAATATCTCATTATGCCAGGTTTGCATTTGGGTATTCGTGATGGAAAGTTCCTTATTTTTCTTAGATGTCAGAAGCGGTACAATCAGGAATTTCTTCACTGGTATAACGGTTGTATTAACACTCTCTTTTTTGCGGATATCCCCTATCTGTACCTCAAACTGCATATCCCCCTGTTGAATATCTGTATGTGGAATATAAAACAGGATTTCATCTTTGTTTGTTTCCTCCGGGTGATAATCAAGCTTCGTATCTGAATTGTCCAGAGTGGCTCTGGCAGCCTTTTGCAAGCTTTGATCGAAACAGGAGTCCTTAGATTTTGCGAGCAGGATGCTGTCACGCTTTGCCACATGTGTTGAAATCGCAGCAGGTGTGCCATCGTTTTCATTGATACCATATCCGAGTGCCTGATCAAAAACAAGCTCATAGTCACAGGATGTTTTCTGCGAAGCACTCTCACAGCCAAAGCAGCCTATGATCAGAATGAATAGAATGAATTTCTTCATAATTGCTGAAGCTGTATAAGTTCGGCTTGCATCGCGATGATTTCATCAGGTCCCAGACTTGCATTTTTTATTTTGTTATACAATGCATTCACTTCACTGAGAATCAGCTCCCAGTGTACCATCTCTTCTTTCATCTGGTGAAGCTGTCCCTGTACTTTTTTAATTTCATCTACCTTATCATCATATGACTTTTGTACATTATTTTTTTCTGTTTGACTACATTGATAATCATACTTTGCGGATTCCAAATCACGACTGATTGCTGCCAGTCTTTCTTTGGAGGCACAATATTCCCGATAGGCTGCATCTGTGTCTGCTTCCTGGTCATTCAGCAGCTTGTCAAAAGCCAGATAAGCTCCATATCCGGGTACCCAGAACCATCTTTTTAACAGCTCATTTTGTTTCTCTGCTTTTCTTCTGGCACTTTCGAGTTTTTCCTGTGCTTTGCTGTATGCTTCTTGTTTGCTTATATAGGAAGCATTATATGCATCATATAAATTCTTTCTGCCTTCATATATGCTCTCCTGCTCATGATTTTTCTGTTTCAATATTTCCATATGTACATACAGGGCAGATAGATTTGCGTTCAATTGGTCACATAGCACTTTTTTTTCATCGAATATCCGATGGACCCTATTTCGGTTTTCATCGGCCTGGATTCTGATCTGCTCAAGAGAATCCAAAATGCTCTGTTCCTGCCGTTCCAGCCTGGCTATATCCTCATCACTAAGATCCATATGAATGGAGTTTTTTTGCAGCATCTGTAAAATCTGTTCCATGATTTTTGTCAGCTGCAGATTAGCTGAATCCGTCTTTTTCATGTTTTTATCTGCGCTATTATCTTTATTTTCCATAAGCTAGCCTTTCAGTGTGCTGATTTTTTTATTGCTTTCTGCAACCTGCCGATTCAGGTTATTTGCAACATTACCAGCTGTTTTAGAAGCCAGATCCCAGTGCTGTTCTCTGCTCATTTCAGCCTTATCTGCTTTTGTAATTGTCTCGTTTAAACGGAATCTTGTATTTTCAGCACCATTGATAAAGTCTGTGGAAATGCTTTTTACAGCTGCCCACTGTACCATATACGTCAGTAACGGGATCATAACACTGTCTGTGTAATAAAATTCAATGCGTTCTTCTTTGTCTATTTCCTGAAGATCTTGAATCGTATCCTTTAAATCAGATGTGGCAAGAGCCTTGCAGCATTTTTCCATGGATGTCCAGAATAAAGCTATGTCCATAACAGCAACAACAACATTTTTTAAACAGGATACAGCAACTATCAGGGAACGAACAGCTGCTTCCACACTGTTTTTTTCAATTACCATCGTCTTCAGTCGATTTGTATATTTGGCAAGATTGGCTAATTGCTTTGTCTGTTCCTCTTCCAAACGGATCAGTTCAGCATTGATTTCCGTTAATCTCTTGCTGCGGTTTTCCTGTACGCTGCTTTCCTTCTGTGACTGCTCGGCAATTTGTGAAGAAACACCATGTAAAACTGCACTAATGCTCTTGAGCGCACTTGATTTTTTGTTAACCTGCTTTTCCGCTTCCGTAATTTCAATATCCTTAGCACGGATGTCAGACCTGATGCTTTCCCTTTTTTCATCATTATCCGCTGTTTCAAGAGCTTTAACAAGTTCCTCTTTCTCTTTCTTCAGACTTTCGAGTCTATCCTTTGCGGCATTTGCTTCTTTTTGTGCAGTGTCAAGCTTTTCCTTATCCTCAGTTGAGCTTTCTGTAGAACCTGATTTCCCTGCCACATCAGCTGCTACAGAAGCAGCACTGCCAAGAAATGAGAATACAGCGCCCATGATGTCCATTGTACGCTGATGCTTTTCAGCATCCAGCTCTGCCTTGCTAAGCTTCTCATATTCGGTCTGCAGCCTGGTCAGACGTTTCTTAATTTCCTGTTGGGCAATATCCGCCGCTTCCTGCTCACTTTGAAAATCCGCCATCTCCTTCTGTATCTGATCCTGATGTGCATACTGGCGATTGTTTTCGTCAATAGTGTTTTTTAAGGTTTCTGAAGTATCCCCCGCCATTTTCTGATAGTCCTTTGCCAGCTGCTCCGCCTGTCTGCTCATTGTACCTGCAATTACAGAAAAGCGTTCCAATTTCTTGATTGCAACCTTTTCCGCACCCTTAGTCAGCCAATCAAAGAAACCAATCAAATCATGAATAACAGCAGAGGACTGTCTTGCGAAATCGTCAATCACATTGATTCCCTTATCGTTTAAATCCATCAATGTTTTCTGCAGATCCCATATCTGCGTTTGTACATCAAAGCCATACACCGCATGATATGCAACATTTAGCAAATCTACAGAATTATCAAGATTCTTGAGTACGGTGTCCAAATCCATTTTGTGAAGTATATTCTTTTTCTCTGTCACCACTAGTGTAGAGGATGCATCCGGGGCTTCTTTCAGGCTGTATGTCTCTCTAATACCACCACAGTCCATAGAAATTGTATGATCCTTTTCAACCTTTAAAATTAAATCATTTGCCATTGTGTTTTACACTCCTTTTCTTTATAAGGAATCATAAGTATGCGCATAACTGATTCATCCTGTACATACTGTAATATATTTCTGCATCTTGGTGCTTCGGATCTACATGTCATGCGAATATAATAACAAATACTGCAATTTGCTTATTATAAAAGAACCGGTTCCAAGATAGAATCGGCTCCTCTTTTTGGTTGTGAACTAAAGATGTTTCCACTTCATATTATTGCCATTTATTATATCTGTTTTATCTACGAAACAGCATTTATCCGCACTGATGGAATTCGGCAAATGATACACCTTGTTTTTTTGATTCAGGTCATATTTATGTGTAAATTTTCCCTTTGCAATTTCAAAATGATTATGATTTCCTGTAGCTCTGCCTGCAGTTCCCGCATTCGCTATCTGTGTGCCCTGGCTATATTTTACACCAACTCTGATACCGTCAAGATTGTTGTCGTGTATAATCATAATCGTAGCATAGTCTATTGTTCCATCCGCAAATCGAACCTTGTTCTGAGACTGCCAGAATACTGCATTTCCCAGATCCGGTCCATCAACGCCGACACAGACTACATCAAAGGGAGCATATAAAGGACTGCATCCACCTTTATAGCCTGCTAAATCAAGCGCATTAACTCCCTGATGTGAGTATGATCCGTTATTACCCTGCGTGATATTCATGTGTTCCACAGGAAACAGAATATTCTGTATTCCGTCTTTTATGCTTTTTTGATGTGCTTGCATTTTATCTTCTCCTTTATGTTACATTCATACTGATTTTATTGAAGAAAGCTCTGCTTTTCGTAATCAGTTTCTTTACATGTGTGCATTATTCCCGCATGTGCAAAATAATCCTATCCGAAAATATATTGAACAGGATCATGCTTACGCTTACATTCCTTCCGGAATTTTAAAACTCAAAAGTGTCTCACGAACATCAGCATCCTGAGGCCACTCATCACAGAAAACAAGATAGTTGCTCATTTTCTCTGATCCCTGATATGTACCGATGCAATACATATCATCCAGCATAACGGAATTTGCATCAGCTGTTGTATTTGTTTTTTTCAAATACATAGTATATGCAATTTCATACTTGTTCTGTGGAGTGACACTGAGGAAATCTGACATCTCATCATTTCCCAGCGGTCCAACAAGAACGCGTGAATAGCCACAGCCCAGATAAGCCGTTAAGCTTTTGTGAATCACCATGATATGCAGATGATCGAGATAATTGATAACATTCTGATGCGGTGCACAGGCAGGCCGATTATAATGAATATCAACAGCAGCATACGTTCCTGATTGGTTCTTTGTAATCGCCATTCTACTCCCTCCTTCCATCCTCAGGATATCAGAATACCAATATGATGAGTGATGATTATCTTATTTGTACGAATTAAAGGTTCTGTTATGCAAACTCGTTATTTATTATAATTGGTTTTCATCAAGCAGTTTTCACACTTTTTTATGATAAAATTACTTTTCCCCATGCCCCTATCCTGGATTGTATACTCCATATCGCATCATGAAATCTCATTTATATAATGAGCAGCTCTATCCTATACTTATACAGGATAATATGCATCATAGCTTAATTTATCACCGTAATAGCATTTCTCGTTCTTGTGAATAGTGGTTTGGTAAATAAAAAAAGAGTAATTCATCCTGATTAAGATGATATTACTCTTATTAACCTCACTATAATACTATAAAGCGTGGTGTTTATTTTCCATAAAGGAGCTTATCAATCAGCGTACAACAACTGCTTTTTTCATAGAATTATAGACACTTTCAAATTGTCCTTTGCTAATCCACAATACTCCGAAATAAGGATCATTATCTTGTATTTACCTTTCTGCCGTTATAACCAACCAAAGGGCTTCAATTTATACTACATATAAATTCCCAGACACCATTTTATGAACTCATATAATGCAGAACATGTAATTCCTACAAGAATATCCTTTTCAATCGTATAACTATGCTTCTTAATATACTGAACGATCCCGGTTTTATCTTTTTGTATAGCATATGCGTAAATATGTTCAAGTATTTCTCGATTTTGAGAATCCTCCGTTTTTGAAATAGATTCCAGCAATTCTTTTTTCAAAAGATTCCAAGTCTCCGTACTAACTTCATTAGTTTGAATATTGACTTGATTATTATCACCTATTATTGAATTAGATATGTTTGAATAATTCTTATAATTTCCCATAAGTTACTCCTTTATATTTTCAATTCCGGATATTCATCAGCATCCGGAGCCTGAACTTTATTATCACTCCCTATTATTGAATCACTGATATCTGAATATGAGGTATTATGTTGTGAATGATCTGTATATGCCATAATGCCATTATTTATGATGTCTAGCTTTTCAAGGTTAATAATGACTTCATTTTCAATAGCGTGTCCATTCATGATATTTCTAATAACATCTATAACCTTTAAAGAGAAATCATCGTCTTTGCTATTGATCCAGAAACTAAATCCACTTCCTGTAGATATAATAATATTTTTCCCAAGATCCTTATTTTTTTCCCAAGTACGATAAAGCATATATCCAGAAATTGCCGCACTAATCAAAAACATAAAGCTGATAAACTTTATCTCAGCAGCAGTCACTGTATAGAAAAAAATATAAAAGCTTATTATGAAAATACCTATTGCATAAGGCGAATATCCATACTTAGGCGGATAACGCAGTGATACACTGGCAACATTCTTAATTTGAATTATTGCATCATCCATTTCTATTATGTTCTTCTCAATTTTTAATATTGGTGAAGAAAGTACATTTACATCAGCTTGATAATTCATTCTAATTCCCTCCATTTAAATCCCATTCGGCTACTTCAGTTTGACCATTATCATCTGCTTTTTTACTAATTTCAGTATATAAGATATGTCCATCTTGTGTTAAAGCCACAGTGTGAAGCCATCCAGCAGAAATCTGCACAACATTGCTCCATTCAGCTACTTCAGTTTGGCCAAAATTTTCTTTTTTATCAAGAATTTCTGTAGATATCACAGTTCCATCTTTACGGAGTCCTATACTATGAAATCTACCTGCTGAAATTGCAATAATATCACGCCAACCTGAAACAGAACAACGTCCATCTTTTTCATATCCTATCGAAACAACAGTTCCGTCATTTCTTAGTCCCAATGTATGGTTCGATCCTGACGCTATTTGTACTATACCGTTCCAATCAGTCACATCCGTTTCACCAAAATCATATTTTTCATTATTGATTTTTGTAGATACAACTGTTCCATCCGTTTTCAATCCTATGGTATGATCCCATGCTGCACAAACCTGAATGATATCTGTCCAATCATCTACATCTCCTTGCCCAAAATCATACATATCATCAATGAATGTAGAAATTACTGTACCGTCTTTGCGTAACCCAACGGTATGCCACGTCCCTGCTGATACCTGAACAATATCAGTCCATCTATCTACTTCTGCTTGTCCTGTATCATTAGAAGTATTTATTGATGTTGAAATAACAGAACCGTCATCTTTCAAACCTACAGTATGATATTCATTGGAAGATACTTGTATTATATTCTCCCAGTTCTTCACATTATTTTGTCCACGATTATCTTCAGATTTGTGAATTGTTGTAGATAACACAGTACCATCTTTTTTTAAAGCTATCGTACTGTATACACCTGCCTCGATTTGGGGTAGATTGTGATTTTCAGTCTTTACTGTCTCTTTTTCAGTTTTCTGCTCTATTTTAGCAGAAGCAGTGTCAGAAATATTTTCATTGTCATGTGACGTTTGCTGCATCACTGTATTGATAAGAAGTGCAATCAGAATTAGAGCTCCTGATCCAACCATGATAGCCAGCTTCTTTCTCCTCTGTTGATTTACACGCATCTGGGACTCACATCGCTGTCGGTACTCTACCTCACGTTCTTTCAGATTTCCTAGCTGCGTGACCATTTCTGTTGTTATCAGCGCTCCGGTTATCTTCTCACAATACTGTCTTATATTTTCTTCAAAGCTTAAATCAACAGATAAGGTAAGTTTTTCATCTTCTAGGAATTTCTTAATTTTGTCAGTTATCAGCTCTTCATGCTTTATTTTTAACGAGGCCTTATCCAGACATGATAGTAATTTGCTTTTATCTAAACCGTAAGTATCTTCCATTTTTATTGCATAATTTTTAAGAATATTATCAAGCGTCTGTTGCTCATCCATTCTTAAAAATTTATCTGGCTGCTTATAAGCCCTTTCTCTTAAGTCTTCATTCATCAATTCAATCAAATTCTGTTTTTCAGAACCGCACGATTCACAGACATCTGATTTTGCTGTATTACAAAACCCGCAAGAACAGACCCAAAATTTATCCTTTATTAAGGGTAGAGTATTTACAGTTAAGTCTGAAGTATAATCATTTAATAAATTCAATTGCTGACGATCATAGTTTAACTTGATATTCGAAACTATATGGCCATTCACAACATACTCTTCTCCGTCAGCAATATAGCTAATTAAAGATAAATCTGTAGATGCGTCAGATAGCTCTATTTCATATACAAAACCTAGCAAATTTTGATTTTGATATTCTGAAACGAGTTCAAATCGTTTAATTGTAAATTCCTGTCCATGAAAATTAAATTTCATTTGCATTAAATCATTTTGTTCATTGAAAAATCGATTAAAAAATCTTACCTTTAGAAATCTTCTGTATACGTCATTACGCTTTACAATAATATTTTCGACGCTATAAAGCCAATATACTGAATCTAACCGATTACGTATACCGTCTTTATCCATGCAATTATAGAGCACGTAAAATAAATCATTCATATTCCCACCCTCTTTTTGATACTTCTATTTTATAAAATAATTACGTATTTGTAAATATTATAAATCATTTTTATCTATGAAAGATTAGTAGTGCGTTCCTTACATATCACGCTAAAAATTTCTAATATATCGGAAATTTAAAAAATCAGATTATAAGTATCAGTATGCAAAAAAAGTCAGTCTATAATGCAATAAAATTTGCAAAATAACCTGACTTTTTATTTAAATATTATTCATCGGCTGTGTTTTCTTCCATAACCTGTTGAGCAAGAGCTTTTACATCTTCTCCGTTCTCAACTTTCTTTATAACTTCAACAGCACGTTTCACTGTATTGACATTTGGTTCCATCACCCAGGAATTAAATCCGTTTGCCGGTGACCATGCACTGCCATTACCGGTTCCATTAACGGAAATTTGTTCAATATCCCAGCCACTCATATCGTTTATCTGCATTTTAATCAAAGATGTCATTTCGCTGTTACTCATATTTGTCTGGAAGCTACCGCTGACTGCATCCAAAATACTCGTATAATTTGTAATAATTGATGGTGAAATTGCTTTGTTTATGATTCCGGTAATAACTCTCATCTGATTCTTACCACGGTCGCGGTCACCGCCCCCTAAATTATAACGTTCGCGGGCAAAGCGTAATGCTTTTGCACCATCCATATAAACTTCTCCTGCTTCATAAGAATAAGTTCCATCACTTGCTGTAAATGCAACTGGATTATTAACCGTGATACCACCTAAAGCATTAACAATATTCTCTACGCTTGAGAAATTTACACGTACATAATAGTTAATATCGATACCTAAATAATTTTCCACTGTTTCTACAGTGCAGTCTACTCCAAAAATACCAGTGTGTGTCAGTTTATCTGTCTGACCTCCCTGACATGGCTGAGGCACATAATAGTCACGAGGAATGCTAGTTAACAGAATCTGATGTGTTTTAGGATTCACTGTCGCAATCATATTAACATCAGATCTGGATACTGTAGATATTGTTCCATAAGTATCAATACCTGTTATGTAAATGTTAAATGGTTCAGAAGTCACATTTACATTTTTACTAATATCTTTAGTTGTAGTCTTATATTTGTAGCTTTTTACTATCCTTGTTTCTGAGTCAAACTTAGAATGATTATCCTCAAACAAGCTTCTTGTGGCTTCATCCATAATAATAGCGTCAATTTTCCCATCATATAAATCATCAGCAATCGTTTTATATGATTTATAGTCTACAGTGGTGATATCTTGTCCTGCATCTTTCTTTATGTCAGCAAGTCCCTTTTCCATGATATCCTGTGTTCCTGTTTTTGTTAAACCGAATTTACTGTTTTTCAAATCTTCAATACTTTCAGCTTTACTTTCTTTCATTACTACTACGGATACTACAGATGTCTGCGTATCATCACCAGTCATTCTGGAAAATGCTGATCCTGTTTTAAATAAATACCAGTTACCAACGCCTAAGAACACCGCTAATATAACAATCAATATTTTTCCCAATACCTTATTTACTTTATTTACTTTTTTCCCAAACTGGAGATAATACATTCCTAAAAGCAGTAATAATAATATGACACATACAATCATTGCATATTTCATAGGGATCACATTTACCGTGAATACCTGAACAATCATACCTAAAGTTAGTAATGCATAAAGAAGGACAAAATAAAAACCTACATTTTTAAATAAAGGCGTTTTCTTTGTCTTATGTATTCTCTTAGCCATAAACAGCCTCCTCTTTTAATCAACAGTTCTATTATAAAGGTTTTTCAACTATTTGACCATACGATTTGTATTACATTTCCTTAATATTACACAAATTTCATACAATCTTGGATAATAGACAATTACCAAGGTTGAAAAAGGATGCTGAAGGATGGATCATTGCTATGTTACTTTCATCACGAATGATTGGTCATAGATGTTATAAAGGCAAACTTAAAAAGAAGTTTGATAGGCGAAGCCTCCCCTATTTATTGTTTGCCGTATGATTTAAGGGGAAAAAATTCTAATTAAAAATGATTGAAATCAATACTTCTTTAAAAAACGTTAAAATTTTCACCTCTTTGTCAAATTGTTTGAAGAAAAAAGCAGGAATAATTTGCAAGCGTTTTAAAATCAGCACATGTCCAAAATCATAACCACTAGTTGAACTAGTGGTTTGAGTAAGCCCTATAAGGGCTTGTTACCAGTGACGCTATTCACGCTCTGAAGGGCTCCCAAATGCCCCCTCTTTTCTGGCTGGCTCTAAAGAGCCTTTTATTTGCCTTCTCTTACTACTTCTTCACCCATAAACGGGTCAAAAGTATGTACGTAATTTAATGGATTATTATTTGTGCTTGTTGTACCTCTCAAACTTTTATTATCGGAATGCCCAACGGTCGAGCTTTCCATTCTTCTTTTTGATATATACCCTTTTTGCAGATATTGGTTTGTAAGTCTTCGCCTTTCTTTCTTACAGAATCACGTTCAGATACTGGTCTTGATGTTTTTCAAATTTTTGAATACTTATCTTATCGATTCCTCCAGCTCCTTTATTCTTCTTGACACTTTACTAAGCTTCTTCTAGCCTTCTATAACTAAGAATTTGCCCATATACGCTAAGTAATTTTTGCTTTAATGATTCGTTCATTTGCGTTTACTATCTCCTTTTTCTATAATGTTGCTTCCTGCACAGCCTACTCCTATGGACTATGCTTTTACTCTTTTCACCATCATTATAGTACTTGTAAGTTCGTGAAGTGAGCGCCCTCCCATATTCATCGCTTTCACCATGCATCAAACCGTATTACTACGCTTTCTGAATTCTGTATATCTCTTTTATCATTTCGCTTTTTCCTTATAGGTAAAGAGCCATTAAAATATACAGAATTCACAGAGGCACCACCCCCTCCTTTGTATACATGCCATGTGCTTTCACACCTACAGGTCTTTTCGGTTCTTGCAGTATTTTCCGAGTCAGATAGGATTTCCCATTCTTTCCGCATGGTTTCCACTTGTAAGCGCCACTGCACCTTGATAGATTCATGCCTTCCTACCACTTCCGCACGTTCCCTCACGAATTCGCACTGGGCTATTTGCGTTTGGCTACACCCTTAACACCATAAGTCTTCAACTCATGTAGAATAATTTTCACTTCATAATTTTTGAACAATTCTTCCTATTAGATACTTATTCAATTTGCATCAGTATTATGAATTCTGTGTGTGTAACTGCCTGCCATACAAAGGCCCCACTTCCAGTGATGCTACAACTATCTACCATTAGTGCTAATGTTATGAAATAATTGATCATTCTATGTAAATCGATCAACTGTTTTATGAGAGTCTCTCAATTTTGTTCTTTTTCCACTTTTCACCACCTTTTATCATGCATATTATTGCTATTTTTTTGCTTCAGGTAGTGTATGGTATTTCGACTGCTAAAAGACATCTGTAAAATATCCCTCCCATGGCATTATGATCTCATAAGAGACGGTCCTTTTCTTTTATTCTTATTGACTTCCTATTGGTGATGTTGTTCTTATATCAAATGTTAAATCAACTTCTAATACCTTAATCAATGATTTTGATTTTTCGTTTAGCATAGCTATAATTTCATTTCACATTCACGATAATTGAGATAATAACAATTTTGCTAAAGGTTAAATAATATAATCCCCAAAATAATTGAACTAATACCAATTAATTTTCTAATTGTTATCTTTTCTTTCAACATCAATTTACTTAACAATAATACAAAAATATAACTTGTAGAAGTTAAAATAGGTCCAAGCTTGTAATCAATTCCAGTATATGCGTATATATTAATAATCATTGTTGATAGTAAAATCGCGTAACCTGAAAAAACATATATGTTTAAATATTCATAAATTGGATGCTTATAACTTTTTTTAGTACTTTTTTTTAATAAAATTTGAGAAAATGCAGCTAAAAATGACGATCCAACCATAATCCATGCATAATAATTACTCATCTTTCGATACCACCAATATTCCTAAAATAATAATAATCGTTCCTAAAATATTCCACAATGTTATTTCTTCACTGAACAAAAGTATGGACCAAAGTAATGACCAAAACAATAACATCCCTTTGTTCACATATGCAATTGACAAGTCAAAATTTTTTAATATCTTTTGCCAGAAGAATGCATATATTACTAATAAACTTCCCATAATAAATATTAAAAAAATGAGTTGATATGAAAATAAGCCATAAACTTTTAATTGCATAGATGCTAATTTTGAAAGAACGCTTACTAAAGAATAAAGCAATATTAATGATTGAATTTTCAAAATGTTTGAAAGCCTAATTTTTTTCATCTATTTCCACTTCCTTCTACTTAGTTAAAACTTCTTTATTGCTGGTAACAAATTCTTCATCATTCATTTCAATCACAGGATAAAAATTACCTTCCCTATTTACATCTATATTAGGTATTATTGCTTTCATTTCAAATTCTTCTTTTCCGTTTTCAATGTATTCACCTTCTATAACAAAGCTTCTTTCATTTTCTTGATCTATATAATGAAGGTACCCTCTTTTTCCAGTTAAATCCGTATTTGTTTTAATGCGTATCGTTATATAATCATATTCATCATTAAAACTTTCATAGTTAATTAATTCTGAAGTAAAGAAATCAACAGTTTTTATACTATTCAATGGTGTTGTATATTTTACGATTTTAAATGAATCCAATAAATTGATTATAGAATATGAAACTCGCTCATTCGTATAATGTGTTTCTAAAAAGTTTCTATACAAATCCTCATTATAACCAGTATAAAGATATGTATTCTTTTTTGTTAAAAGAGCTGATAAATTCGTAATCCCTAATTTGTCCATGCCTCTATTTATAGTAGGAGTTCTTGATAACCATCCACCTGTATTTATTTGATTGGAAAAATAATCCTTCCCAAACTCGTGATAAGCGTCAAAATATTTATAGTTAAACCGATAAGAAGAAAAATCAGCAAAGTATATCTTACTCTTATCTTTCATTGTGTTAAACAATTGATTTGCCTCTATTTCATTATATTTAGCTAAAGTTAAACTCTTTTCAAAATATGCATGAAAACCTATAAAGAAAACTAAAATACTCGTTATACACACAACCTTAGGTATATGTATATTCTTAATATATTTCTTATCATAACAAAATATTGAAGTCACTATAAACATAAAGGTTGTAGGAACCATTACTCTAGTAACAATTCTTCCTATGTAATAAAAATAAATAAATAAAGATATGTATGCTATAAAATTTCCAATAAATAAAATCCAAAACGAACTTCTTTTGTTTATCAAGAAAAAAAGAATAGCACCACCTAGATATATAACAAAATACGAGTCGACAATTATGGTATTGAGCATTGTTATAAAAAGATCTCGTTTTCCTATGATTACCTGTTCTTTATCTTTTACTCTTGCAAGTTCTTTCATACAATCAACACTTAATGTATCATCGTACAATAATATTCCTGAATCATATAGCTGAAAATCATTTCTAGTAATTCCCATTCTTTCATATATTTCTTTATTTTCTTCATAAGATGGAAATCCATAGTCCGCAAGTTTCGATCGTAATTTCGTGAACTCTTTATAGTCTTTCCACTCAGAATCAAAAGCGTATGCTACTGTATCAATCGCGATAAATGCAATTGATACAGTAAACAACACTGTGAAACAGAATACATAATTTTTAAACTTACTAAAATTTAAATCCTTATTTAGTATAAGAATGCAAAATCCAATCATAGCTGCGTACAATGTTACGATATTGAAAGAACTTTGTCTTATCAATAAACACATCCAAACGCAAATAAATCCAATGTACATGTACCATTTTTTCTTTTTATATAGCAAATAATGAAATATATACAGATATCCTATGATGCCAATTAAAATTGAAATACGAGTAAACTGCAAAATTGACAAAAACTCAGAATAAAACATCCCAATTAGTAATACATAAGCTGGTAGACCATATTTTTTTCCAATTTTATCAATTAGTAGAAACCCTAAAAGAATAAAGCTTGTTATGACTACTGCAATTTCAAACAAAGTATACCAGTTTATACCCGGAAATACGTTGTATAGAAACGTCAATCCCTTTCCAATAATTATATTTATGAAAACAAGATATCCTCCGCTATCTCCATAAGCACCTGAAGCCAATGCTCTCATTCCTGTATCATCATTAGTTTCATTATAAGGAGTATTTAAGATTAAACATTGAATAAGTAATATAAGATTTATAATAAATATCCAGAAAATATCTTTTCTTATTAAATCACTAATGAATTTTTTAAATCTTATAAAACTCATTATTCTGCCTCCATTCATTATTTATCAATAATATTAGCAAAATAGCTAAAATAATAATTAGGATTATCTTCAGCTGTTATCATGTTCAAATCCTGAATAACCACTGCATCAAAAGGCTCATAAGATTCAATTACTTGCCCATTTCCTAAATAAATTCCCACATGGTGTATATGAAAATTTTTTCCATTTCGACTCCATCGATGAATGCAATTTCCCTCTTCATCTACTTTTACATCTCCGCAATTCTCTTTTGACCAGAAAATTAAATCTCCTGGTTTTAACTGTTTTCTATCCACGTAGATTTTATAGTTATCATATACATATGGTGACATGGAATATGTCTTCCAATCATTCGAATTCGCAGTACCTGTACCAAATCTATCTAATCCTGTTGCTTGATATACATGATAAACAAAACTAGAACAGTTATATCCTGGGTCAGCATCCACATATGCATAAGGTTCACCTAATTTTTCAAGGCCGTTAAAGATGATTTGTGATCTCATATTTAATGCGTCCGTAGCCTGAAAAGTAATCTTCCCATCAGAACCCGCATGAAATACAATTCCTGATAGTTCGCCATCAGTACCTACATAGTCTTCAATTCTAATATCATGATTTTTTTTCATGATATAAGTTTCTTCATCAAAATAATATAAATTGTCTTTATGGCTTTGAAATTTTGTTTTTCCTATTCCATATTCATCAAAGTAATACGTTTGATTGTTATATTCTTGAAGACCTGTACGTACTCCAGTAGGGGTATTTACATCAAAATAATAATTGCGATTTATAGAATCTACGTACTCAACTCCTGTTTTTGCCTTTCCAGTTGATCGATCAAACCAATATTTCTTATCGATTCCATTTATTTCAATCGTATACATTCCAGTACACATATTTCCAGTCTTAGGATTAAAATAATATTGATCTCCATTCGCTGTTACAATCCCTGTTTTTAAAACTCCGCTTGCAGTAAAATAATAAACAGTGCTATCATTAATTTTTATAATTCCATTTGACAAGACTGCTGTACTCTTATCCGCATAGTAATGTTTATTGTTCTTTGTTTTAACATATCCTTTTCTCGCTGCACCTGTTGTATCATCAAAATAATAGCGGTTTCCATTTACATTGATGACACCTCCACGGAATACATCTCCATTTTGAAGAAAATAATACTTGGTCTCATTCACTGTCCCCTTATTTACAACATGGAATCCTGTAAGCATTTTACCAGTTTTTTCATCTAATAAATATTTTTTTCCATCGATCACATGATAGCCTTTTTTCATAATTCCAGTCTTTTTATCAAAATAATATTTGCTGCCATTTACTGTTTTAATTCCGCCTTTATAAACTCCACCTGTCTCTAAATAATAATAAGTATTACCATTTAAAGACCTCATTCCGGTAAGCATCACACCTGTTTTACTATCAAATACAAATCTTCTTCCGTATTCATCAACTAAATTCCCTTTATGTGCTGCACCTGTTGTTTTATTAAAGAAATAATAGCTACCACTTGTTGGTTCTTTATACAGACCTTTTTTAAACACATCTCCTTCTGGCATAAACTTATATTTTGTCTCATTGACTGTTCCTTTATTTACAGTTCTAATACCTGTGAGCATTTTACCAGTTTTTTCATCAAATAAATATTTTTTTCCATCGATCACATGATAGCCTTTTTTCATGATTCCAGTCTTTTTATCAAAATAATACTTCGAACCGTTTATTTGAACCAATCCTTTTTTCTTTATACCATTCTGATAATAATATGTATTTGATTCTATTGTTACAAATCCATTATTTTCTTTTGCAACAATGCTATATTCTGGTTTGTTAAAAAGACATATATAAAAAGAGACGCTGATAAAAATAAAGATGAATAACTTTTTCATCAAGTTTTGCTTTTCTTTTACTTTCATATATTTCACCTCTACTTTCAATTAGCAACCTTGAGTATACTTTTTCGTATTTCAAAAATCTATTTTTATATCGTTTAATGCGCTGATTAGATGCAAAATAATTAATTTACTTGTATAACAGATATATTTTATTATCTAAGTAATTCAGAGTCTTTATATCTAAAACTTTCACTTTTTATGTCTAAGCTTTCCGCATTATATACATTTCGCACAATACATGGTGGATCGGCATTGATTGCTAAATAAATTCTTCCAATATACTCACCAATCAAACCTAAGAAAAATAGAATTAATCCAGAAAAAAAACAAAGTACCACCATCATAGATGGCCAACCAGCAGTAATTTGTGGATTTAAAACTTTAGAAATAATTATACAAATAATTGCCAAAACACTTAGACATGCAATTGTAGATCCAATATACATAGCAAGTCTTAATGGTTTTATAGAAAACCCTAATATATTTCCCCAAAGTTTAAAAAGCTTTTTAAACGTATAATTTGACTCTCCAAATTCACGTTTTTTATGTTGGATTGGTATGCAACCGATGTTGTCCGTTGTTCTTAAAAACAACCCTTGTAAATAAGGAAATGCGTTATGATACTGGATTACATAATTTCGTACAAATTTTTTTATTACCCAAAAACTACTTGTCTCCAGACCTTTTGGTTTTCCAATTAAAAACCGTACAGATATATAGTTTAATTTACTTAGTAAATTACGAAATACATTATGCTTCTTTTTAGGATAAAATCCATATATAATATCATAATCATGTTCTTCCATCGTCTCTAGCAACAGTACAATTTGCGATGGATCTGTTTGCAAATCATCATCCATACTAATTACAAAATCCCCAACAGTATATCGCAATCCTTCCATGGTCGCATTATGCTGCCCAGCATTTTTGGCTAAGTCAATCACTTTAATAAATTTATATTTCTTTGCCAATTCTTTCAAAACGCTGATTGTCTGTCGACCATCAGGGGAACAATCATTTACAAGCACAAATTCATATTTTTTTATACCAATTTTATCCAGTTCGTTGATTGTTGATGATATAACCTTCTTTATACTTTTGCTTGAATTGTAACAAGGTATTACAATAGAATAAAAATTATTTGAATTTATCATCTTAAAGTTTACTCCACTTCGATAGTTATTTCATCCATACAGGTATGTAATAACTTTTCACATTCTTCAAGGGTATCTCCCTTTACAATGAGTTGTCCAATTCTATGTGTACCATTTTTAAACGCATGAATAGTATCTCCTATTTTATAATCAAAAGATACATCTACAACATTCTTTTGATCGGTAATATTTTTATCTTGGCTCTTTATGATTCCATCTTGCTCTTTATAAAGAAGCATACTTGCATTTGGTGTACCACTTGAAACTCTTACTTTAGAAAAATCAGGTTTTTCATCCATAGCTGCTTTTAAAATAATTTCATAATAATCAAGTCCATAATAAATGCTTACTAACTCCGCTAAGCACGTAGCACCTGATCGCGCTCCAATCTCAATAACGTATACTTTACCATCTTTTAAGATATAATCACAGTTCATTGCAGCATTATCAATCTTTAATGCTCGTGCTGCCTTTTCAGTGATTTCAATAGCTTGTTTTACTATATCATCCCCCATATTATATGGGGCATAATGTCCAATAGGAATCCCTGTATCTGCTTGAAAAACATAGTCCCCATGTGGTAATACAAATTGCATTTTTCCATCGTACATAAACGCCTGAGCACCAAATTCCTCTCCAACGATGAACTCCTCTATAATACAGTAATCTTTATGTGTAGCTTCCATTACTTCATCAAAAGCTGATAATGCTTTTTCTTTCGTTTCAACAACAACGATCCCTCTACTTCCAGAAAGATCTACTGCTTTTATAATCAATGGAAAAGTCAAATCAGAGAACGATGTAATTAAATCATCTTTAGATTTTATTTCAAGATATTTTGCAGTACTTACTCCCCCTTCATTAAAAGCTTTTTTCATCAAACTTTTATCGGTAACCATTTCTGCACTTGCAGAAGATAGTCCTTTAAGCCCCAATTTATCACATACATACCCGATAGTATTAACCGCAACATCAGTTCCAGCAGTTACTATTCCATCTACTTTTTCTTCCTGCGCCACCTTTAATACCGCTTTTTTATCAGTCGTATTAATATAATAAACTTTATCTGCATAAGCGAATCCAGGATAATCTCCTTCAATGCTACATACGATGGAATAATAACCTAGTCTTTTAGCACATTTAATTAGTGGTACTTGATATATTCCTGCACCAAGAATAATAATTTTCTTCATTTTATATGCCTTCTTTCTTGAGAATTGTCTTAATTACATTTACTACAAATTGTGCTTCTTCAATAGACATGTCTACGTACAGAGGTAATCTTAATATTCTCTTTCCTAAATCTTCAGTAACTGGCAACATTTCTGGTGTATATCCTAATTTTTGTCCATATGGTGAAGAATGCAAAGGTACATAACAAATATAACTTGAAATACCCTTTTCTTTTAAAGAATTGATTTGCTTTGTTCTTGTATCCTCATCTGGCAATACAATGCAGAACATATGCGCATTATGCTCGATACCTTCTGGCAATACTGGTCTTCTCAATAAGCCTTCCTTTTCTAAGCATTCTAGTCCGTTATAATATGTATTCCATACATTCATTCTTTTTTCTAGAATTTCATCATAGCGTTCCATTTGGGCTGACAAAATTGCTGCTAATAAATCACTTGGTAAAAAAGAAGAACCGATGTCATGCCATGTATATTTATCTACTAATCCGCGTAATACATTTCTTCGATTTGTACCTTTTTCACGGATGATTTCAGCACGCTCCATATATTTATCTTCATTAACAACAATTGCGCCACCTTCACCCATGACATAATTTTTGGTTTCGTGAAAACTAAAACATCCAAATTCGGTTAATGTTCCTGCATATCTACCTTTGTATGTAGATCCTACCGCCTGAGCAGCATCCTCAATCACGAAAAGACCATGGCGATTTGCAATTTCATTGATCTTATCCATCTCACATGGAAAACCTGCATAGTCAACAGCATAGATTGCTTTTGTTTTTGATGTTATTAGGTCCTCAATTAAATTTTCATCAATATTAAATGTATCTTCTCGAATATCACAAAATACAGGGTTTGCCCCTCTTAATAGAAATGCATTTACCGTAGAAGAAAAAGTAAAAGAAGGCGTAATTACTTCATCTCCTGGTTCTAAATCAATTAAAATAGAAGCCATCTCTAATGCAGTAGTCCCTGAAGTTGTCAACAGCATATTATCAATATGAAATCTCTTTTTAAAATGTTCATATACTTCTGTTGTATACTTTCCATCTCCTGATAATATGCTATTCCCGTTCAAGCAATCAACTACTTTATTAATTTCTAATTCCGTAATTGATGGTTTATTAAATTTTATCATTTCCTATCCCTCCTGAAATATCTCTAACCTTTTGAACTAATTGAGCTTGTAAAAGTATTTCATTATAGATTTTTTCTCTTACAGCAGTGTCATTTATAGCATTATAAAATTGACATATGGACTTTTTAAAATGAGAGTCACAGCCTAATTCAATAGTTTTAACTTCTCCACTTTGAATTATTTTCAAACTTGGTTTCAAATTGTCAGGGGCTGTAAAAATACGATCCGTTTGCATAATTCCTCTACTTCCCCATATGGATAGCATACATTGGTATTCACAGTCCATTCCATATTCTCCAATAAATACCTCATTTTTACTATTTCTAAACATATAACTTCCATATAGATCTACATCAAAATCCTCATAGGAATTCATGATACATGACTCCAATGTAATATCTTCTCCGAGTAACTTTGTTGCAAGTTTTATTACATATCCTCCAGCATCCAATAAAGCGCCTCCCCCTAATTCTTTATTGTATCTAAAATCATTTTTATCCCTTCTAGGAAAACCAAATCTAGCATGATATGAATGCACTTTACCAATTTTTCCATTTTCAATTTCTTTCTTTATTTCTGAAATTTGTGAATGATATTGGAACATATAATTTTCGTGCAATACAAGTTTTCTTTCTTCTGCTAATTTGACCAAGTTTAAACTATCTTGATAATTTGTCGTTGAAGGTTTTTCAACAAATACATGCTTATCATTTTCTAATGCTTTCTTTGCCCATTTATAGTGTAATGCAGGAGGCAGTGGTAGATAGATTGCATCAACTTCATTTGACATAATTAAGGAAGAATAACTCTCGAAGATCTTCCCGCCATAGGTATCTACAAAAGTCTTTCCTTTTTTCCATTCATTTTCAATTACAGTGTCTGCAACATCTCCATCCCACTCTTCTTTTGATGCAATTGCAACACCTACATATGTGAAATTCTCTTCTTTTTCTAATGAAGGTAAAAATCTACGAAATGCGATTTCTGATGGACATATAATTCCGATTCTAATTTTTTTCATTTTACACCTCTAATAATGATATTAAATTTCTAAGTTGTATGTTTAAACAATTATTAACCTGAACTAATTGATTTAAAGTTCTATAGCTTACCCAGAAATATCCTTCCTCTTCTACAGCATGTATCTCATTTTTATTTATTTCTATAATAACGTTTCGGTTTTGCTCATGATAAAATCTACCTCCTTCTTCTGAAAGTAGTACATCATGTATAATATTTACATTATGATTCATTTTATTCATAAATAAATCTACTATCTGATCCTGATTATTCTGTACTTTCGATGGCTCTAATTGAACAGTTGGTCCTAATTCCAAAGAATCAAAGCAGCCGATTTCTTTCTTTATCCTTACTAAAAATTTCTTTACACCATCATCATTACAAATAAATAGTCCAAATAAAGCAATCCCTGTTGCCTCAAATAATGGCTGGCACCATCTCGTTACTTCTCTTCCCTCAATCATAATGTCACAAAATATGACTTTAAAATCATGTTCATGAACACATTTCATTTCCTTCTCTATATGTTTCCACGTAGAAAGTTGATCTAGAGAAACCAATGCATCTTCTTCATCATCAAACATTTTTGAATTGTTTATTTGTTGATATATTCTAGGAATCATATACTCATCATGCATTGTAAAAATCGATTTAAATAAACTTTTATCATTTGCTTTTGCTTCCATTGCCTTTAATTCATTAGTTGAAAAACTGTGATTATAATATGGAATACAAGACAATACGGTTCGTGTATCCATATTCACAATATTGTCTTTTTTCATTAAACGCTTTATTTGTCCTAATGTCATCCATTTAAAATTTGGTTTTAACAAAACCTCATCCTGTACTTTTATGATAATATTTCGATTTCGTTTCTTATAAAAACGTGAAGATTGCTCTGATTGAATTTGATCTACGATGATTTCGTGATCAACCGCATTTAGGAAATATTCCAAATAATTCGGTTTTCTACCACCATGTTTTTGAGTAAAATTACTTTTTGTTGCTTGAATTGTAGGCGACAATTGTATTTTATTAATATTCCCAGGTTCAATTTTTGCCTGCATCAAAAAATTCAATACACCATCGATTTCCTTACAAATAATTCCTAAATAACCTATTTCGTTTTGTAAAATAACGGGTTGTTCTAATATGACATCATTTTCTCTTTTTCTTTGGAATCCTTTTACCGTGAAAAATGATAAATTCTGATTTCTAATTTGTCCTTCTTTTTCGTCATAGTACCATGGACTACACTCGTTCAAAGATATTTTTTCTATCTGAACCTCAAGATCGTTATTTCGTTGCTCAATCCACTCATCTATTTCATCATTTCCAGTAATATTTCCTGTTTTATTTAGCCAAGATTCGTAGAGAAGGATAATTGTATTTTTCACACGATTACCCCCTTACTACGCTTACTTCATTGACATCTTCTTCTGCAAGTCTCAATAAATATTTTCCATAATCCGTTTTCGCAAATTTCTCTGCCAATTTTAACAATTGAACTTTATCGATAAATCCTTTTATGTATGCAATTTCTTCTATGCAGGAAACATATAAACCACTTCTTTTCTGAACTGCTCCAACATACTCAGATGCTTCAAGTAAGGCGTTGGGATTTCCCGTATCTAGCCATGCAAAGCCTCTTCCAAGAACTTTGATATTTAGCTTTCCACGATGTAAATATTCATTATTTACGGAAGTAATCTCCAGTTCTCCTCTAGCTGAAGGTTTTATAGTTTTCGCAATGTCTACAACATCATTATCATAAAAATACAAACCAGGAACTGCATAATGAGATTTAGGCTTTTCAGGTTTTTCTTCCAGTGTCAACACTTTATAATCCTTATCAAAAGTGACTACACCATATTCTTTAGGATTATCTACATAGTACCCAAAAATTGTTGCACCTTTTTTGGATAAAGCTTCATTTAAAGTTGTCGTAAAATGACGACCGTAAAAAATATTATCTCCTAAAATCAATGCAACACGATCATTTCCTATGAAATTTTCACCAATTATAAATGCTTCAGCTAGTCCTTTTGGTTGTTCTTGTATAGCATATTCAATACTTAATCCCAACTGACTTCCATCCCTCAATAATTCTTCAAACGCAACTACATCTCGCGGTGTAGAAATAATTAGAATCTCTTTAATTCCAGCAAGCATTAATGTAGATAATGGATAGTAAATCATCGGTTTATCATATACAGGCAGTATCTGTTTTGATACGACTTGTGTTAATGGATAAAGTCTAGTTCCCGATCCTCCGGCTAAAATAATCCCCTTCATGTTACACTCTCCCTTTTTCTTTATACATTTTATTAAAATAATTTTGATACTCTCCAGAAAGAATATTTTGCCACCACTCTTTATAATCCAAATACCATTGAATTGTTTGTTGTATACCAGTGTCAAAATTATATTTTGGTTTCCATCCTAGTTCTGTTTCTAACTTATATGGATCAATTGCATATCTTAAATCATGTCCTTTTCTATCTTCAACATACTTTATTAAAGACTCTGGCTTATTCAATGCTTTCAAAATTGTTTTAACTACTTCTAGATTTGTTCGCTCATTATGTCCACCGACATTGTAAACTTCACCTACTTCTCCTTTTCTTATAATTAAATCAATTGCCACACAATGATCATATACATGTAACCAATCTCTTACATTTTCTCCAGTACCATATACAGGAAGCGATTCCTCAGCTAAAGCTCTAGAAATCATTAATGGAATTAATTTTTCTGGAAAATGATATGGTCCATAATTGTTGGAACATCTACTAATGGTCACTGGTAAACCATATGTTCTATGGTAAGCTAAAACAAACAAATCCGCCGCTGCTTTTGATGAACTATATGGACTTGATGTATGCAAAGGAGTTTCCTCCGTAAAAAATAAATCTGGTTTATCTAATGGCAGATCTCCATATACTTCATCCGTTGAAACCTGATGATAACGTTGAATCCCATATTTATTACATGCGTCTAATAAAGTCGTAGTTCCCATTACATTCGTTCTAACAAAACTTTCTGGATCCTCTATACTTCTATCAACATGCGATTCTGCCGCAAAATTTACAACCACATCAAATTTCTCTTTTTCAAATAAATCAAAAACAAAAGCTCTATCGGCTATATCACCCTTATAGAATTTATAATTTGTTTTATCCTCAACAGGTTTACATGTTTCTAAATTACCCGCATATGTAAGTAAATCAAGATTTACTATCACATCGTCCGGATATTTATCCACCATATAGTGAACAAAATTCCCGCCAATAAAGCCTGCGCCGCCAGTTACCAAAATTTTCATTTTCATTCTCCTACCTTATTTTCCAAATATAATATGACCCTATTTTTTTATGCAATGTCATTTCCACATTTACTTTATAATGTTCTTGTATAAAAGTCAAGATTTCATTTATCGGTCTGTTCTCTATAAAATAAACATTTTCCTTTAATAAATGTTCCATAGGGTTATTTATACTATGTTTTACCAAATGCTTCATCCAATCCGGATGGAATGTATCAATTCCCGCAAAAAAAGCAGCATTCTTAAATTCTGACTTTTGAATCCCTTTCCATGGATTGTAATTCAAATATAACGTTTGAATATTGGAATAAAAACCTAAATAATAAAAATTATTTGGATTCTGCTTAATTTCGTTTATAACACTCATATCCTTTTCTTTTTCAAAAGAAGCATTATATTTTGCTAAATCATTATTCCATGAAATAAACAATGCATCATAACTACTTTTTCCATAACTTGGTATATACACTGGTATTCTACATACACTTAGAACGATCAAAACTGCGATTAGAAATTTATCGCTAAATTTTTCGATTCGACTTTCAGATATTTGAATGCTAAAGAGCAAAAATGCTGTGGCTGCTAAAAAGATAGAATACTCAACACGATAGTTTAGTCTTCCTAGATACATGTTTAAAAACAATAAACAGAAAGCAAAGAAATTCACAGCCAAGACTTGAAAGATTCCATTTCTTATTGCAAAAATTCCAATCAATGAAATGAGGATTAGTGCCCAAACACTTACGTAATATTTATACTGGCGATTTATTAAATTGACAATCGTTCCTTTTATACTCGTATATTGGCTATCTCGATAGGCATTTAAAATAGTGCTAACTGTTTTTAATTTATCTAAATCGTAATATTCTATATCTCCGAAATTCCAATGAACTAATGTATAAAAATCATTTTCACTAATTCCATTTTTTTCAAATTCTATTCGGTTATCTTCATATGAGTAGTAAGAATAATCTACAATATCAGATCGATATGCACTATATGTTTTATATGCTTTAAACGCAGGATATCGTTGAACAAATCCTATACTGAAAAGACTTAATCCAATCAAAATAAGAAAACATGGGAATATTACTTTCCCTGCTTTTTTAACCAAATTCACGAAATCTATGTATTTGAGCCTCTTCTTTATTCCATAAAATAAGACTGGTAGTCCAGAAAAAAATAAAACAATATAGATGCATTTATTTCTTATCATATAGCCAACACAAAAAAGGAAAACCCCCAAAGCGACTTCTTTTTTATTTATCGTTTTGCTATCTAAAATATTGCTTAAAATAAGAATGCATCCTGTACATAGAGAGATCGTCGCAGTTTTTGTGAATTGCACCAATAAGTATAGATCATTGGAAAAAAACAAAAGAAATATCATAAAAAGCAATATGCTTAGATTATCTTTTTTATATTTCAAAAACGTATACGATATAATGCATAATGAAGTAAATATTACCGCAATTTGAAAAATAAAATACCAGTTGATTGTTGCGATAAATGTATATAACATAGAGAGAACAATCCCAATCATAGGATGCATAAACATAATAAATGAGGAAGGTGAGCCTGTATAAGCTCCAGAAACCACCATTTCCATGATAAAGTCATCAGAAACCTCATACTTCATACATCCTGAGAAAGCAAATAATATTAGGAGAACTAAGTTTATACAAAAAATCCCTTTTTTAGAAATTAAAAACTCTTTCATCACAAAGTTCACCTCCTAGTTTTTAAAGCTGAATAACCTTTATATATATAGTCAACCACAAACTCTTCTTTCAATAGAATCAAGCAAATAACATAACTTCCAAAAAACAAAATTGCATATACAAATAAACTGAAGAAGACTGTGAAATCGGTAAACAGATTGATGAAAAGTACAAGTATTGAAGCAAATAAACATGAAATAATTATTTTAAAAATTTTGAATCCACACTTAACTTCATGTAATTGTTTTGAAGTATACATAATTTGTACAGCCAAAACAGAAAATTCAGCAATCAGTGTGCCTAAAGATGCACCAGCGGCTCCTAATCTAGGAATACATATATAATTGACAATTAAGTCAAGGATTGCACCAAATGTAACAGAGTATACAACAAATTTTTCTTTCCCTAAAGGTGTTAATATTTGGATACCTGTGATGTTAGATAATCCTATTAAAAGAATAGTAGGAGTAATTATTTGCATTGCCAGCGTTGCGCCTATAAAATCTCTTCCAGATAAAACAATCAGTGTTTCTTTTGCAAATAAAATAAAGAAAATAGTTAGTGGTAATGCTATTATAAAAACAAATCTAATACTCTTAGAAATTAAGGTTTGAAACTGTATCTTATCATTTTTTTGAATACAATAAGATAATCTAGGTAATAAAACCGTTCCTAAAGATGTGACTAAACTTAGCAATATTGTCTTAATTTTTATTGCAGCATTATAGTACCCGACCTCTATATCAGATTGCATAAAACCAAGCATGACAGTATCGAGATTTGTATAGACTGTAATTGCAATAGACTGAGCAAAAAAAGCCAAAATCGGTCTCATATGTACTAGAAAATTATAACTTTCTACTTTTTTAAAACTAATCAATTTACGTAGTCTAATAAAATTTAATATATTAGATCCTGTATTTGCAAAAATCGCAATTCCACCATAAATAATATAATCACTTTTTTGATGGATAAAGAAAAACATTAGTATTATGGATATAATTTTAAAAAATATAGAGCGGTAAGTTATATAGCTATATTGCTCTAATGCTTGATATAACCAATTAACTCCAAAAACATTTAAAAGAATAGATAAAGAATTTATTAGCATTAAGGTCTTCTCTTTATATAATTCTGGCACTATAAAGACACTAATAAAATAAAACATTAATGCTAAACTAGTCGCACTCATATGAATTATAAGAAGCTCTTGTACTGTTTTATTTAGTTTATCTTTATCATCGCGTATTCTTGCGCATGCACGTATGCCATAAGTTGGAATCCCTAAGGCAGCAATCATAGAAAAGTAACTCGCAATAGATGCTGCAAATGCTACTTTTCCAGTTCCCTCAGCTAATAGAATTCTAGAAACATAGGGAAATGTTACAATAGGAAATATAAAATTTGCCGCAGTCAAAATGAAATTCATTATAAAATTCTTTTTGACAGTTTGTATTTTATTCATTAAACTCTTTTCCTACCATCTCTAAGGCTTCACTTATGATATGATGCATATCATAATACTTGTACATTCCCAATCTTCCGCCAAAAATAACTTTATTTTCTTTATCTGCAAGTGCTTTATATTTTTCATACAGACAATTATTTTTTTCATCATTCATCGGGTAATATGGTTCATCACCTTTTTTCCAAGTTGCTGGATACTCTCTTGTTATTACCGTTTTTTCTTGCTTCCCATATTCAAAATGCTTGTGTTCTATAATTCTAGTATATGGTATTTCATATTCATTATAATTTACCACAGCATTACCTTGATAATTCTCGATTTCTAATACTTCTGTTTCAAATCTAAGACTACGATATTCTAATTCGCCAAAGCAATAATCATAATATTGATCAACCATGCCAGTGAAAACGATTTTATTAGCAATCGTTTCTAGTTCTTTTCTTTTAGAAAAATAATCACAATTCAATCGTATATCAATTCCTTCAAGCATTTTTTCAATAATCGGTGTATATCCGCCAATCGGTATGCCTTGATACAAATCATTAAAATAATTATTATCGTATGTAAATCTCACGGGTAATCTTTTAATAATGAAAGAAGGAAGCTCATCACATCTTCTTCCCCATTGTTTTTGTGTATATCCTTTTACTAATTTTTCGTATATGTCTCTTCCTACTAATGATATAGCCTGCTCCTCTAGATTTTTAGGCTCTATAATACCTGATTCTTTGATTTGCTGTTCGATTTTTTTCTTCGCTTGCTCTGGGGTAATTACTCCCCAAAGCTTATTAAACGTATTCATATTAAAAGGCATATTGTAAATTTCATCTCTATACCTTGCAATAGGAGAGTTGGTATATCTATTAAAAGTAGCAAATTGCTGAATATATTTCCAGACCTCGTGATTAGATGTATGGAATATATGCGCCCCATATTCATGAACATTAATACCTTCCACTTCTTTAGTGTAAATATTTCCGCCGATATGAGGTCTTTTGTCAATTACAAGACAATTTTTTCCCCTTTTTTTTGCTTCATATGCAAAAATAGAACCAAATAGACCTGCACCTACTATCAAATAATCATACATTCAATTCACTCACTTTCCATCGAACTTTTCTCCAGGTTCAACCTGTTTTCCTAATAAATTATGCCTAGCATCATGATATGCTTTTTTGGTATATCTAATTCTAGGCAAAGACCATTTTGAAATTGCTCTTAAATATGAAAACAAACAAAAATACATTGGGCGTAATCGTTTAAAAATGAAATTCTTCCCATATTTCATATCAAATACAAATGAATTCCTCAACATATAGTATTGTTTCCAATAAATTGGTTCACTTATATTGGGCAATGGTAGTTGCCTATTTAATTTTGCATTAACCATAAAATATATCTTTGTTATCTTTGTACAGCGATATGCGTAGTCACTATCATCAAAGAGTAAAAAATATTTATCATCTGGTAGACCAATTTCCGACAAAATTTCAGAATTAAACAATGGTCCTTCAAACGCAAAATCCACAACTTCTATTTTTTCTTTTCCGGTAAAATCTGAAATAACTTGTTTATCTTCTACACGTTTAAAGAAATTGTCAAAATTCATTTTTATAACAGCATTATCTTTAAAATTTTCACAAGTTCTGTTTGGGATGCACACTTTATGATTTTCATCCATTCCCTCAAGCAAAATTTCTAAGCAATTTACTTCTGGTAATACATCATCATCCATTACCCAATAATAGTCATAGTCATACTTTAATCCTATTTCAAAGGCTTTTTTAAATCCGCCTGCCCCTCCTTCATTTTTTTCATTTAAATAATAATAAAATTTGATATTATTTAAATTAGTGATTTGTACCTCATTAATCTTTTCATGTAAGTTTAAGCCTAAAGCATTTAAATGACATAAAGTCCCATCAGTTGAATGATTATCAACGACTACAATCCCTGATATTTGATGGGTTTGATTACTTAATGCATTTAAAACTTTTTCTAAACATTTTTTACGATTATATGTACATAATAATACACAGACTTTTTTATTCATTTATTCGCCTTCCCTTTCTTTTTTGAACTATCCTAAATATGTAGGAGCCTACTACAATTTTTAAGACAGAAATTTTTAGTTTTTTAGATAATACACTTAGCTTTATATTTTCTACTAAAACATGATATGCTCCTGCATAATACATCCTTTTAAGTTCTGATCTAGCTTCATACTGCATAAGTTCTATTGTATATAGTAAAAAACCTTTCGGTGATTTAGCCAAATGATTATAGATATTTCTAGTTAAGCCTGAATCCAAATACTCACATCGATAAATGGGTTCATTAAACCATCTTATTTTATATCCGTCTCTTGCTATTTCATTCCATAAGACACATTCACTTAGAAATTTTTCACCACTAAATTCCGGAAATCTATACTTCTTTATTACATCTGTATAAAAAACCTCAGCTTTATCTCCTTTTATATTCTTTTCTCTTCTTTCTATCGAAGAACAGTCCAAATATTCTCCTTCAAACGATTCTCCTACATCTCCACTAAATTCATAAGATTTCAAGCCTCCAATACCTGCAAACTTTTCTTGTTCACTTTTTAGAGTAGTAAACCAAAAGATAATTCTTTCTATTGAATTTTCTGGTAAAGTATCATCTGAATCAACTATAAAGAAAAATTCTCCTGTCGCATTTTCTATTCCCATATTAACTGCATGATGTTTTCCTCTATTTGTTGATTTTATATAATTAATTCCAAATGGACTCTTTTCTTTCAGCTTATGAACTATATCTTCTGTATCATCTGTTGATCCGTCATCTACTATAATCCATTCCATCATCGTTAAATCAACTGTTTGCTTTGTTAAAGTCTCATATAATTTAGGCAAGAAACTAGAACGATTATACGTAGGTGTCATAATTGTTATTTTAATATCACTCATATTCATTACCTTTTTCAAATAAACAGTCAAACTCATATAAACGTGCTTGTAAATCAAAAAAAGGACTTCTTTCTACTGCTTTTTCTCTCAATTCATTTAATTTATCCTTATCCATAAGTAATTGCTTTAAACCTTCATATAGTCCATTCTCATTATTCTCTACAATTAGACCGAATTCACTGTCTCCTAAAATATCTTTCATTCCTGCACAATCTGTCGTAAGTACAGGTGTACCTAAAAAAATAGCTTCAGAAACCACTGTGCTAAATCCTTCAGTTAATGAAGAACATACAAATAAATCTGCTTTTTTTAATAATGGATATGGATTATCAATAAATCCAGTTAATTCAACACAATCATTTAGTTTATTATCATCAATAAATTTTTGATAAGTATCCTTCAAGAATCCGGTTCCTACAATTTTTAATTTAAATGTCAATTTACCTTCTTTTAATCTAACACAACACTTTAAAAGTCGATCATATCCTTTTTGTGGACTAAGTCTTCCCACAGTAATGAGATTTAATGGATTCTGCATCTTATATTCTGTAACATTTTTTATAGAATTTAGTATCTTATTAGTATCTAGCACATTTAGTTGAACTTGCACTTTTTCTTCATCCACATCGTATATTTTTAAAAAAGAAGTTTTCACATCAGATGAAACACATAATATCTTATTGTAAAAATTATAACATTCTTTCGCTTCTTCTTTACTTCTATAGTATTTATTGCTATCAGGCAGATTTATTAAATCAACATGAACCCATGCATATTTGGGAGTCCTTGACTTAGAACCGGCAATTATCTTAGTTACTGGTCCTTCTAAAAATGCTATTTCATAATCATATTCTCCCTGAACATATTTCTTGTATAATTTTTCTTTTTTTGAAAATTTAATATATCTTAAAAAAAGAAAGCGAATATAATTTCTCAATCGCTCTGGATACGCTTCTAAATCAAAAGCAAAAAAATATGTTGCATATTTTTTTATTTCTTCTATATATATTCCCTCATTTAACAAAGAAAAAACATACACATCATATTTCGTTTTATCCATTGCTTTCACTGTATCAAGAAGTATTTTCTCTGCACCACCACCAATTAAATTAGTTATGCTAAATAATATTTTCTTTTTCATTAAAAGCCTCCCCTAAAATATCCAATACCAGCCATATGCTATGATATTTGCATATGTCGCTAATATAGAAGCAATTGACAAAAATAACATAATTATAGATAAAATATGTGTTAGTTTAATTTTAAATTTCTTAAATTCAAAATAATTATTAATCTTTTTTTCTGATAATAAAATAAATAAAGGTTCTATCATAAACAAAGGCACCAAGTACATAAATCTTCTAATCAGATCAAATTGATAGAACGTTGATAACGCTAATATTGTATATAGAATTAAATACTTAATTGTATTAGACTCCTGTTTATGCATTAGTATAATTATAAAAGAAGCAAAGAGAGCAAGAAGCATGAATAAAATCATATAATTCGTATTATATGGCTGTATAGTTCCATTTAAATATGGTAGTATCTTAAGATACACAAATGATTCTTTCGGACATAAACTTAAAAATAACTTTAAAATAGGATAATGAAAAAAAATACCTACTAATAAAGCGAACTGAATTTTTCTATTTTTTATCCAATCTACTAATAAAGGAATTACAAGAACCAATGATACCGGATGAATAAGCGATAATAATAAAACTACAATCAAGAAGTGATGAACTCGTATTCTCTCTGTTCTTAATGCATAACAATAATATGCGCCGGTGATAAAACAAAAATAATTTCTTATTGCTAAGATATAAGTTTTATAAAAAGACATGCAAAATATAAATAACAACATACCTATCAATATATTTTTGTTTCGTATTTTTAAATCATCATAAATCATTAGTATTAGCTTAAATAAATAGAAATATCCGACAAATGTAAAAATCGCTTGGTATAAGCCTAATATATTAGTTTGTGCAATTATATACATTATTAAGTTATTCAAATATACCAATGAATATCCTGAATGAAATATTACCATAATAGAATGATTTTGATAACTTCCCATGACATCAAAATGTCTCTGTAAGTCATCCGATGTATTAGGCAATGTATAGAAAGCAATTAAAGCTAAGCCAACTGAAATCAATACAATGGATAAAATATCACATTTTTTTTGTTCTTGCCTAATAAAATAGCATCCACTACCTATACATAAAACCGGTAATATAATGCAAACTCCAAAAAGAATATTAGACATCTATAACTCTCCTTTTATGTAATTTTTTATAAACCTTTTTTGGAATCATTCCAATAATTAATGGTTTCAGTGCATAAATAAATAAGTACTTTGTCATTCCTGTACGCTTCATCCAATAAAATTTTAGTTTCGCCTCTTGAATTCTATATACATATTTTCTTTTTTTTATTCCACTTTCATCTTCTCTATATTCTAAAAGATAATCACCAATAATCTCCAATACCATTCTTTCTTCTTTCATTTTACACCATAAATCATAATCTTCAGCACGACATGTTAATTCAGTTACTGTATATTTATTCACATTAAGTATCGCTTCTTTTCTCATCATCACAGAAGGATGAATAAGGGAAGTTTGCTTAACCGCTTCTTTTAATGAAATACTTTTCATATGAGGAAATTCAGTCTTTGAATACCTATTTGATGAGTTATCTATATAGTATACATTAGTACCAATCACACTAGTTTCTGGATGCTCATTTAAATACTCTACTTGAATAGAAAATCTATCTGATAAAGCCCTATCATCACTATCCATTCTTGCAATATAATCACCTTTAGATATATCTATGCACCTATTAAGTGAGGCTGCTAGCCCCATGTTTTTTTTATTATTTATAATTGTTATTCTATTATCAATTTTTTTATATTTCTCTAATATCTTAGTGCTTTGATCCGCAGAACAATCATTACATATAATAAATTCAAAATTCTTATAGGTTTGACAAAGAATAGATTCTATTGCTTCTTTTAAAAATCTCTGATCATTATACACACCCATAATTACAGAAATCAAAGGTTCTTTATTCATTTCTCTCATAAATTTCCCTCATTTTCAAATTCACTTTCTTTATAGAATAATTTGAAACTTTATTATAATTAAAAGCAGCCATTGATCTAGAAAGGTCTAACTCTAATATTTTATTTATATAAATATTAAAGCTTTCGTTTTCTAAATCCACACAGTATCCACCTTTCTCATTCTCAATTAAATCTTCATTTCCTCTAATTTTGGAAACGACACAAGGTAATCCACATGCCATTGCCTCCATTAAAGCTACTGACAGTCCTTCCCTTTTTGAAGGAAATACAAAAATATCGCATGACTTCATTATCTTAATTACATCTTTTCTATATCCAAGAAAATGTAATCTGTCTGATACATGTAATTTCTTGGCTAATCGCTCATGTTGCTCTTTCAACTGACCATCACCGCACATTAGATAATGCACATTATTGGGTAACTCTGGTAATATTTCTATTACAATCTTGTGATTTTTATTAGCATTAAGCTCTCCAACTGAAAGTATTAAGATTGCATCCTTTGGAATATTCAACTCTTCACATAATTGTATCTTATTTTCTTTAATTAAATTAATTTTATCTATATCAATTCCAACACCTGGTACATATTCAACAGTACCGCTTTTCTTTAATTTAAATTTCTTTGCTGCAATATAGTCTTCATTGTTAATTGTAATCAGTACATTCGTATATTTTGCAGCAATTTTTTCAATATTTCTAAAAACAAAATTTTTAAATGGATTGTTTCCTTTAAAAAAGTGAAAACCATGCGCTGTGTAAATCATTTTGCAAGTTCCGTATATATTACTTTTTTTATAAGCTAAACGTGTTATAAAGCTTGAGATAGGTGTATGTGTATGAACTAGAGAATAATTCTTATCATTTAATAACTGCTTTATTTGTTTATAAGAATTTATTATGTTTTTTATATTTTTAGGACTTCTCGAAAAACTAATATTAATTTTTTTAATCTTTAATTCCTTTAATTCACTTTCGAATTTTTTTATTCTTTCTTCATTCCAAACTGAATAATCATCAAAATTGCAGGCAACATCTATCGTATATCCCAGTTCTTGTAGTAATTTGATATTATTCATGTTAAACTGTCCAATCATTGATGGAACAGTTGCAGTCATTAATACTCTTTTCATACTTTCTCCAATCTTATTTCATTTGTTTTGCTGGTACTCCTATATAAGTGCCATTTTCAACTATGTCTTTTACAACAACAGAACCAGCACCTATCACCGTCTCTTTAACTATTTCTTTTCCTTGTATGATTTTAGTTCCCGTTCCAATTTCGACACAATCATTTATTCTTACATTACCTGAAATATTCACTCCCGGATAGACTGTTATATAGTCATGAAACTGCACATCGTGCCCTACCGTACAATTCAAATTGATATGATTAAAATTTCCTATTTCTAGATTTGTAGTTAGAATACTACCTTTACAAATAATATTTCCAAAACCTATCGTGACAGTTTTATCTATAATGACATCTTTATCAAATATATTAGGAAATGAAATATTCTTATTAATTTGAAGCCTTTCAACTATTTTTTTTCTGATTCGAGGATTTCCAATGGCTACTACTACATTGGTTTTCTCATTTACATTCAGCAAAAAATCTATTGTGCCTAAAACAGGATAATCATTCACACTTTTATGTTCTAAATCTTCATTATCATCTACAAAACCTTTAACATTCCATTTATCTGAATTTTCAATTAGCCATGCTACTTCTCTGCCAAATCCAGATGCACCTACAATTACAATATTGTTCATATCATCACCTATTAATCATCCTTTAAACTCCTCCATTGTCGAAGAGGTATCGCTACTAATTCCTTCTTTCTTAAAAACCGTTTTCACAGTCATAAATAATATCTTCATATCCAATAAAAAAGAATACTCTTTCGTGTATTCTACATCTTTTTCAAATTTCTCTTCCCAAGAAATTGCATTGCGTCCACTCACTTGCGCAAGTCCAGTTAAACCTGGTCTTACATCATGTCTTTGTTTTTGAAATCCATTATAAAGTGGTAAGTAATGGACCAATAGAGGTCTAGGACCGATAATACTCATATCTCCTTTTAAAATATTAAAGAGCTCTGGAAGTTCATCAAGTGACGTTGAACGAAGTTTCTTTCCAAATGAAGTTAACCTAACTTCATCTGGCAGAAGATTTCCCTCCCCATCAGTTTCACTCGTCATGCTTCGAAACTTGTACATCTTGAATATCTTTTCATCCTTGCCTGGTCTTTTCTGTTTGAATATAACAGGACTTCCCAATTTCACTCTTACAAGTATGGCTACAATCAAGTATATTGGACTCAACAAGATTATTGCTATTAAGGACAATGTGAAATCAAGAAATCTCTTAAAAAATAATCTGTACATTATTTAAAGCACCCCTTAATGATTTCTATGATTTGGCCTTGCTCTTCTATTGTCATCTTATTATCAGAAGGCAGACATAATCCTCTATCAAAAATATCCATACCTGCATCTAATGTACTGCCTTCGAGATACGCATTCGTTCTTGCTCTTCCGATTCCTTCTCTTGTAATGAAAGGATTCATTCTAAACACTGGCTGCATGTGCATCGGTTTCCAAATTGGTCTGCCTTCTGCATTGTATTTTGTCAATTCTTCTAATATCTCTGTTGGACAAGTTTTGCCTGCTTCACTAATAAATAGTGCCTCTTGTTCACTTCTTACCTGTTTACACATTGCTTCCTTATCGATAATTAAACAAGATAACCAGAAGTTTGGCTCACTATTCTCTTCATCATAAGGATTCATTTTTACTGGCAGGTCTTTTAACCCTTTTCTATATCTTTCATAAATAGCCTTTTTCTGTGCGATATGCTCCTCTAAGTGTGGAATTTGTCCTCTTACCACACCTGCAATGACGTTTGACATCCGGTAATTGTATCCCAATTCTTCATGCTGATACCAAGGTGCATTTTCTCTTGATTGTGTAGACCATTTTCTAACTTTCTCAGTCGCTTCTTTATCGTCAGTCAGAAACATCCCACCTGAGGATCCAGTTATGATCTTATTGCCATTAAATGATATTGCATTGTAATTCCCAAATGTTCCTGTCTGTACACCTTTATATCTTGCTCCTAAAGACTCGGCTGCATCTTCTATGATAATGACATTATGCTTTTTACAAACTGCTTTGATTTCATCGATTTTACCTGGGGTTCCATATAGGTGGACCAAGACAACAATTTTTACCTCCGGATATAATTCAAACGCTTTCTCTAAAGCAATCGGATCCATATTCCATGTATCATATTCCGTATCTATAAATACTGGTATCCCACCTTCATAGACTACTGGATTGACAGTAGCACCAAATGTCATATCTGTACAAAACACTTTATCTCCAGGTTTTACTCCAGCTAGTTTAACTGCCATATGTAAAGAGGATGTCCCGGATGCTAAAGCAACAGCATATTTGCATCCTACTTTTTCGCAAATCATTCTTTCTATTTCATTAATGTTTTTACCCACTGTAGACATCCAATTTGTTTTATAGGCTTCTGTAATATATTTTAATTCTTCTCCATGCATAGTGGGGCTTGACAGCCATATTTTATCCTTGAATTTCTCCAAATCTATCCCTCCAAAATAAAAGCAAGTCCCTTTTCAGCACTTGCTTATGATCTCTAATCCGACTTTTGTTGTGGTTTCTTTGTTGAACATGCTGAGTTGAAGATAGGCGACCCGCTTATGCCGATCTATTCTTATGATTTGTCCTTCTTTCCCCTGCAATGGTCCTTCTGTTATAAATATTTGCTCTCCCTGTATGAAGCCTGTAGACATCTCTACAACATGATTTTCTTTTCCAAATGATTTCATGAAAGCAACTTCCTCTTCATTTAAAGGAAATATATCTGCTTTTTTCTTACCGATGACCTTCACGAAATCAGGTATTTTTTTAAGCTCTATATTTAATTGATCAATCTGATCCGTTATCATGAAGATATAACCTTTGAACAGGATATCCTTTACATCATGCCAGTTCCCCATATATTTCTTTTTTCGGATATACTCTGGTATAAAGCAATCCTGTAAAACATCCTTTGAAATCATAGTCCGGCATTTCTCTACGATCTTTCTTTCGTGACCGCTTCTGACCTGTCCAACATACCATTTCATGCTGTTACCTCCAATAGGGTAGGCTTCACCCATCAAACTTCTTTTCAGGTTTGACTTTATAACATCTATGACCATACATTCGTGATGAACGTGACATAGCAACGATCCATCCCTAAGCATTATTTTCAACTTTGAATAACTGTCTATTATCCTTTGTTAAAATGAATTTAGCACTTTGCATTTTAACTAGAAACATAATACTACAAAAGTAACTATATTGCAACCATTCTTAATTCATTTCAGCTCTGAATGACAAACTTATTTTATGAATTCACACGATAATCTGATGATGATTGGCAGATTTTGAAAAAAAAGATATATCAACAAAACGTGATATACCTTTGCTATTATTTCATAAAAACGCTTTGATCCTGATCTGTTATGATTAAGCTCAGCAACCTGTTTTTAATATCATTACAATGCTCGACATCATTTAATATTTCTTCAAGTTTGACCAACCTGTCTGTAATATCTTCTTTGGTTATTGCCATGACATTGTTTTTAAATATCAAATTATTTTTTGTTCTTGTTGTTGTTTCTCCATCAAGCTTTAATTCCTCAAACATCTTCTCTCCAGGACGTAACCCAATTTCAATAATATCAATATCCTTATAAGGTTTGAAACCTGACAATCGAATCATTTTTTCAGCTAAATCCAAAATTTTCACTGGTTCTCCCATATCAAGAACAAAGATTTCGCCTTTATCTGCATAGAAACCAGCCTGCAATACAAGCTGCGCTGCTTCAGGAATTGTCATAAAGTAACGTATGATATTTTTATCTGTTATCGTGACAGGACCGCCTTCCGTAATCTGCTGCTTAAAAATTGGGATTACGGAACCATTCGATCCCAAAACATTTCCGAACCGAACGGCAGCCATCTTAGTCACGCCATTATCACCATTTGCTTGCAAAATCATTTCTGTCATTCGTTTTGTTGCTCCCATGACATTGGTTGGATTAACTGCCTTATCCGTACTAATCATAATGAATCTAGATACGTTATTCTTAATACATGCATTAATCACATTATTTGTTCCGAATACATTGTTCTTGATAGCTTCCATAGGACGCGTTTCCATTAACGGAACATGTTTGTGTGCAGCTGCATGAAAGACAACATCCGGATTATATTCCTTAAATATACCATTGATTGCTTTAAACTCTCTTATTGATGCAATTAATGAAATAATTTCAATTGTTTTATTCAATATTCCATGTGTGCGATTTCTATTAAATTCCTGTTCAAGCATATATAAAGAATTCTCATTAATATCAATCATCATCAGCTGCTTCGGTTTAAACTTCACAATTTGTCGGCATAACTCAGATCCTATAGATCCACCGGCTCCTGTTACTACAACAACCTTATCTGTTAAGTAACTTTTGATTTCGTTTTGTTCTAGCTTTATTTCACCCCGACCAAGTAAATCCTCAATGCTTATATCCTGAACCGGATACTTTTTAGGTGAATTTAACTCATTGACAAGTAAATTGTCTCCTTCTTTCATAATTTTCGTTTCCAGCTTTGCAGACTGACACAGGTCATAAATTCTTCTCACTGTATCCTTATCAGCACTCGGCATAGCAATAAATGCAATTTTCACATCATACTTCTGCACAATCTCTGGAATATCATATGTATCTCCCAAAACCCTATATCCTGATATTTCATTATTGATTTTCTTATCATCAACAAAGCCTATGACACTGACATTGAAATTATCATTTTGCGCCAATTCCTTTACTAGAACATAACCGGCATCACCAGCTCCAATAATGATAGCTTTCTCAGTTTTATTCGTAACCTTATATGTCATTCTTCTATACAATCTATAACAAACTCGTACATTAAACATCAACAAAGCTGTTAAGAGTCCCCCAGTAACTATAACACTAAGAAAAGTTCTATCTAATTCAAATATGATCGCCAAAGCAAACAATACGACAGTAGATAAAACAACAGCCAAACCAATTCTCAAAGTTTCAATAGGCCCGACATACTTCCATAAGCTTTTGTGAATTTTAAACAACATAAAGCAACTCATGTATATTAATAAAACTGAAAGCATTGCCAGCGCAAAGTCCCTTATATAGATTTTTTCAAAATTTGGTATTCTAAATTCTATTTTAATCCAATAAGCCAATAGAAACGATACAAATACGATGCATAAATCAAAAAAACACAGCATCATCTCTCTATGATTCTTATATAGACTGTTGTTAAATATTTTCTCAATCATTACAGCCACTCCTTCACACCTATCCTATTCTACCATACAACTAAATTTAATAAAATCTAATTTTAAAAAACAAGAGTAAATATACCTTATATTTAACTTATATATCAATAATGAAATGTTATTTATACCAGAATTTATGGATTTTCAAGTATCTCATATCTACCATATAAGAAAAAATGATTTACATCCTAAAGAATAGCTTTCAACTTTTTCTAATATCATGATGACCGTTAGCTTTTCCACAAATATAACGAATATCTCCTTATAGAGGATTATTTCATTTTCAGACAGCTTTATCCATTACAGATAGAAGTACCATGCAAGTGTATTACAAAGCCTTTAGAGAATTATCTATTAATGCTGCATAACTCAACATCATGCACCAAATTTCACTCGTTGCTCACATAAGTCTTAATTCTTAAAAGATCCACCATTATCTTCGAACATACAAAAAAGAAATATTTAAATTATCGTATATGATTAGATCTTGTGTCAGGGAATATAGCAAAAGATGTGTAAATAGTAAAAAGCGGGTAAGAATGTAGATACGAAACATACTTACAGGAGGAAAAATACTATGAACAC